>Ga0105242_10000638_pt1 | contig 27494 bp, 27 predicted proteins | sample KBSM24metaG_FD_81521 | JGI IMG/M metagenome (GOLD analysis project Ga0105242, IMG submission 81521) | Miscanthus rhizosphere microbial communities from Kellogg Biological Station, Michigan, USA - KBS M2-4 metaG | ecosystem: Host-associated > Plants > Roots > Rhizosphere > Soil | place...
GCCTTCCCGGGCTCCGAGGTGCGCGAGATGGAGGTCAAGGGCCGCAACCTGTCCGAAGGCGTGCCGCGCAGCTTCACCATCTCAAGCAACGAAGTGCTGGAAGCCCTGACCGATCCGCTCAACCAGATCGTCTCGGCCGTCAAGAACGCGCTGGAGCAGACCCCGCCCGAACTGGGTGCGGACATCGCCGAGCGCGGCATGATGCTGACCGGCGGCGGCGCCCTGCTGCGCGACCTGGACCGCCTGCTGGCCGAGGAAACCGGCCTGCCCGTGCTGGTGGCCGAAGACCCGCTGACCTGCGTGGTGCGCGGCTGCGGCATCGCGCTGGAGCGCATGGACCGCCAGGGCAGCATCTTCACGAGCGAGTGAGGCGAGATGGCCCTGCGCCTGGTGGCTGGCCCCTGCGCAGGGCGGTACGCCGTGCCGGCACCGGCCGGCGCGCTCCAGGCCGCCGCCTGAGCCGGCCCCTTGCTGCTGCAGTCTTGCCCTGACAGGTTCTTCGCATGTTCTTCGGCACCCTCGAGCGGTCTGCGCCGTCCTTCTTCCGGCAAGGGCCTTCGCCGCTCTCCCGTCTCGTCCTCTACAGCGCCCTGGCGCTGTTTTTGATGGTGGCCGACGCCCGCTTCGGCGTCACCGGCCTGCTGCGCAACGCCATCTCGACCGTGCTCTATCCGCTGCAGTGGACCATGCTGCAGCCGGTGGACTTCGCCCGCCGCGCGGCTGACTACCTGCAGACGCTGGAGACTGCCCAGCAGACCCGCGACGAGGCCCAGCGCAAGATGGCCGAGATGGCGCAGCGCGTCAACCAGGCCGAAGACCTGCAGCAGGAAAACGCCCGCCTGCGCAAGCTGCTCGAACTGCGCGAGCGCCTCACCACGCCCGCACATGCCGCCCAGGTCATCTACGACACGGCGGACCCCTACACCCGGCGCGTGGTCATCGACCGCGGGCAGGTGGCGGGCGTCCAGCTGGGCTCCCCGGTGATGGACGCCGCCGGCGTGCTGGGCCAGGTGACCCGGGTGCTGCCGCTGGTCAGCGAGGTCACGCTGCTGATCGACCGCGACCAGGCCATTCCCGTGATGAACGTCCGCACCGGCGCGCGCAGCGTGGCCTACGGCGACCCGGTCGCCGCCCACGGCGGCGGCATGGAGCTGCGCTTCATGCCCGGCAATGCCGACGTGCAGGAAGGCGATCTGCTCACCACCAGCGGCGTCGATGGCCTGTACCCCTCGGGCCTGCCGGTGGCGCGCGTGGTGCGGGTGGAGCGCCGTGCCGATTCCGCCTTCGCGCGCATCTACTGCGTGCCGCTGGCCCAGATGCTGGGCGCGCGCCACGTCATGGTGCTGCAGCCGCTGACCGACGAGCTGCCCGAGCGTCCGGCTCCTCCCGACCCCGCGCCCAAGCGTAGCAACAAGGCCCGCCGATGATCATGCCCAAAGGCCAGCAGCTGCTGCTGCCGGCACGCCCGCTCTTCATCGCGGCCAGCTTGCTGGCCGCGCTGGCGTTCAACATGCTGCCGCTGGGCCGCGTGGTCTGGACGCCTGACCTGCTTCTGGTGCTGCTGGCGTTCTGGGGCGTGCACCAGCCCCAGCGCGTGGGCATGGGCGTGGCGTTCTCGCTGGGCGTGTGCATGGACGTGGTGCAGTCGGCCCTGCTGGGCCAGCACGCGCTGGCCTACATCGCGCTGATGTACGGGGCCATCTACGCGCACCGCCGCCTGCTGTGGTTCAGCGTGTGGCCGCAGGCGCTGCAGGTGCTGCCGCTCTTCGTGGTGGCCCATGCCATCGAGCTGCTGCTGCGTCTGCTGACCGGCGGCATCGTGCCCGGCATCGAAGGCCTGGCCGCGCCGGTGCTGGAGGCGCTGCTCTGGCCGCTGGCCAGCTGGGTGCTGCTCGCGCCCCAGCGCCGGCCGCCGGAACCCGATGAGAACCGGCCTCTCTAAAAGGGCATGAACGCTCCGCCGTGCCCGCCCGCCCTGTCAGAACACGTCCCTGCCGCGTTGCCATGGCCCGCCGCAGCCCGTGCCCTGGCTACCCCCTCCACACCTTCTGAGCCTGCATGACCGAGCTGCGCAACAACGAGGCCGACGCGTCCCGCTTCCGGATGCGCGTGCTGGCCGTGGGGGCCGTGGTCTTCCTGGCCTTCTGCCTGATCGTCGGGCGCCTGATCGTGCTGCAGGTCGTGCGCCACGAAGACCTGGCCGAGCAGGCCGAGAGCAACCGCACGGCGGTCGTGCCCATCGTGCCCAACCGCGGCCTCATCGTGGACCGCAACGGCGTGGTGCTGGCCACGAACTATTCCGCCTACACGCTGGAGATCACGCCCTCCAAGATCGATGACCTGGAAGGCACGATCGACGAGCTCTCGAAGGTGGTGGACATCCACGCGCGCGACCGCCGCCGCTTCAAGCGGCTGATGGAGGACGCGCGCAGCTTCGAGTCCCTGCCCATCCGCACCCGGCTGACGGACGAGGAGGTGGCGCGCTTCACGGCCCAGCGCTACCGCTTTCCCGGCGTGGACGTGAAGGCGCGGCTCTTTCGCACCTACCCGATGGGCGAGGTGGCCAGCCATGCCATCGGCTACATCGGCCGCATCAACCAGCGCGAGAAGGCCCGCATCGAGGATTCGGACGAAGCCGCCAACTACCGCGGAACCGACCACATCGGCAAGCTGGGCGTGGAGCAGAGCTTCGAGACCACTCTGCACGGCCAGACCGGCGTTGAGCGCATGGAGACCTCCGCCGGCGGCCATGCCGTGCGGCAGCTGGCCAGCTACCCGGCCACGCCGGGCAACACGGTGATGCTGTCGCTGGACATCAAGCTGCAGAAGATGGTGGAAGACCTCTTCGGCGACCGGCGCGGAGCGCTGGTGGCCATCGACCCGCGCAACGGCGAGATCCTTGCGCTGGTCTCCAAGCCCACTTTCGATCCCAACCTGTTCGTCGAAGGCATCGACTCGGAAAACTGGCAGGCGCTCAACGAGTCGATCGACAAGCCGCTGCTCAACCGGGCGCTGCGCGGTACCTACCCGCCCGGCTCCACCTACAAGCCCTTCATGGCGCTGGGCGCGCTGGAGCTGGGCAAGCGCTCGCCCACGGCGATCTTCAACGACCCCGGCTACTTCACCTATGGCGGACGCACCTTCCGCAGCCACGAGGGCGGCCTGGGCCCGGTGGACATGCAGCGCGCCATCCAGTTCTCGAGCAACACCTACTTCTACTCGCTCGCGGTGGACATGGGCGTGGACACCATCCACGACTTCATGAAGCCGCTGGGCTTCGGCCAGCTCACCGGCGTCGACCTGGGCGGCGAGGTGCGCGGCGTGCTGCCCAGCACCGAGTGGAAGCGCAACACCTACAAGCGCCCCGAGCAGCGGCGCTGGTATTCGGGCGAGACCGTGTCGCTGGGCATCGGCCAGGGCTACAACAACTTCACCATGCTGCAGCTGGCCAGCGCCGAAGCCACGCTGGCCAATGGCGGCACGCGCTACCGGCCGCATCTCGTCAAGGCGATCCGCGACACCGTGAGCGGCCAGGTCACCGAGGTGCCGCAGCCGCCGGGCCAGCCGCTGGGCTATGCGCGCAAGAACGTGGAGATCGTGCGCAACGCGCTCGTGTCCGTGAACAAGGGCGGCACGGGCACCCGGATCTTCGCCGGCGCGCCCTACACCTCGGCCGGCAAGACCGGCACGGCGCAGGCCGTGAGCCTGGGCCAGAACGTGAAGTACAACGCCAGGGCGATGGAAGAGCGCCAGCGCGACCACTCGCTCTTCGCCGCATTCGCCCCGGCCGAGAACCCGCAGGTGGCCGTGGCCCTGATCGTGGAGAACGCAGGCTTCGGCGCTGCGGCGGCCGGTCCCATTGCGCGCCGCGTGTTCGACTACGTGCTGCTGGGCCAGTACCCCAGCGTGGAAGACATGGCCGCAGTGGCCAAGGGCCAGGCCAGCGCGCCCATCGGCACGCCGCGCCACGCGGCCGATGTACCGCTCGTCACCGCGCCCTGAACGGGCTTTCGCGGCGGCTCTCGGAACCCCGCGGAGCGGTTCCGGCGGCGGCCCGGCGCCAGGCCGGAAAGAGGGCCGCTAGCTGGCGTTCTCGAGCGGCGCCGCGGCCGGCTGCCATTGGCTCACCACCAGCGCCAGCACGATCAGCCCCGCACCGGCCATGCCTGCCGGGCCCATGCGCTCGCCGATCAGCACCCAGGCCGTGAGCGCGGCGAACACCGGCTCCAGCCCGAAGACGATGGCGCTGCGCATCGCGTCCACCCGCTGCTGGCCCCAGGCCTGCAGCGTCACCACCAGCACGCTGGCCACCATGCCCAGATAGAGCAGCGCCGCCCACGAGGCCGCCGGCAGGGCCGCGAGCGTGTCCAGCGACGAGGCCACGCCGCCGTGCCGGATCAGCAGCAGCACGGCCGATGCGGCGAACATCACCAGCGCCTGCACCGCGGCCATGCGCGTGGCGCGCAGCGGCGCCTGCGCGGTACGGCGCGCGCAGTCTTCCAGCGTCAGGATGTAGATGGCGTAGAACACCGTGCTGGCCAGCGTCAGCGTATCGCCCAGGTTCCAGGGCTCGTTCTCGTGGAACATCAGCGTCATGCCGGCCAGCGCCATCGCGCAGGCAGCCCAGAGCGGCCAGCCGTAGCGCCGCCCCAGCACCGCCATGGCCAGCAGCGGCACGACCAGCACGTTGAGGCCGGTGACGAAGGCGTTGCGGTTGCTGCTGGTGCGCGCCAGACCCTCGATCTGCAGCCAGAAGGCCAGGAACAGCAGCCCGCCCAGCAGCAGGCCCCAGCGCAGCTCCGACCGGCGCAGGCCGCGCCACACGGGCACGAGCACCACCAGGGCGATGGCGAAGCGCAGCCAGATCAGCTGCAGTGCGTCGAGCTGCGCGGACAGCAGCTTCATGGCCGGGAAGGTGGTGCCCCAGACCAGGGTCACCAGCAGCAGGGCCAGCAGGCCCAGTCGTTCTGCGCGCATAGGGGTAGGGAAGGGTGGGTGAAGGGCCGCGAAGCCCTGCTACGGACAACGGAGCGCAGTGCGCGCGCTCCATCGGGGTTTCAAGAGCTTTTGGCTGGGATGCCGCGCAGAGCCTGCGCAGGCCGCTCCGGTTCCAGGAGCGACAGGCCCGGCCTGCCTCTCCCGCCGTGCGGGATGGCGGGAGAGGCCGGCGCGCGCCGTCGGCCCCGGCGTGCAGGCTCTCGAACGCTCAGGCGCTCATCCGCCCGATGAAGGCGCGGATGCGGTCGTTGGCCGGGTTGCTGAAGAACTCGGCCGGCGGCGCATCGTGCGCGATGCGGCCCTGGTCGAAGAACATCACGCGGTCGGCCACCTCGCGGGCGAAGCCCATCTCGTGCGTGACCACGATCATGGTCATGCCGCCGCGGGCCAGCTCGCGCATCACGTCCAGCACCTCCTGCACCATTTCGGGGTCGAGCGCCGAGGTGGGCTCGTCGAACAGCATCACCTTGGGCTCCATGGCCAGGGCGCGGGCGATGGCCACGCGCTGCTGCTGCCCGCCCGAGAGCTGCCAGGGGTACTTGTACGCATGGTCCTGCATGCCCACGCGGCGCAGCAGGGTCATGGCCTTTTCTTTGGCCTGGGCGCGGGGTGTGCGGCGGATGCGGCGCGGCGCTAGCGTCACGTTGTCCAGCACGCTCATGTGGCCGAACAGGTTGAACTGCTGGAACACCATGCCGACCTCGCTGCGCTGCTGCAGCAGCGTGCGCTGGTCGTCCGTCACCTCGACGCCGCCGATGGTGATGGTGCCGCTGTCGTGCGGCTCCAGCCGGTTGATGGCGCGCAGCAGCGTGCTCTTGCCCGAGCCCGAGGCGCCGATGATGACGGTGACCTCGCCGGTGTTGAAGGCGGTGGAGACCTCCTTGAGCACCTGGTGCGTGCCGAACGACTTGCACACCCGGTCGGCGACGATGTAGTGGTTGCCGGTCTGAGGGGACTTCATTGCACGCGTCCTTCCACGTCGAAGCGGTGTTCGATGGCGTTGGACACCTGGGTGACCAGCGTGGTCAGCAGCAGGTAGGTGACGGCTACCGTGGTCAGCGTGGCGATGGGCTGGAAGGTGGCCGACTGGATGCGGTTGCCCACGTTGGTCAGCTCCACCACGCCGATGGCGTAGGCGAGGGACGAGTCCTTCAGCAGCGCCACGAAGTTGCTCACCAGCGGCGGCAGCGAGATCTTGAAGGCCTGCGGGAACACCACGTCGAAGAAGACGTAGGTGCGCGAGAGGCCCAGCGCGCGGGCGGCTTCGGTCTGGCCGCGCGGCACGGCCAGCAGGCCTGCGCGGATCGCCTCGGCGTTGTAGGCGCCCACGTTCAGGCCCAGGGCGACCACGGCGGCGGCGAAGTCGGGCAGGTTGGCGCCCGGCACCAGCACCGGCAGCGCGAAGTAGACGAACAGGATCTGCACCAGCAGCGGCGTGCCGCGGATGGCCCAGATGTAGATGCCTGCGAGCCAGCGCAGGCCGATGAACCGCGCGGTGCGCGCCAGCGCGGCGGCCGTGCCCAGCACCAGGCCCACGGCGCCGCTCACCAGCGTGAGCCAGAGGGTGGTGCGGGCGCCTTCGGAAAACGCCTGCGCGTTGTTGCCGATGGGTTCGGGAAGGAAGGAGAGCACCCAGCCCAGCAGGGACAGGGCGAGCACCATCAGCACGAGGGCGGACACCAGGGTCGCATTGCTGCGTTGCTGGCGGCTCCATTGCCGGGGCCAGATTGCGGTCAACATGGGATTCAAATAAGGCCGGCGCCCACAGCGTGAGCCGCGGGCGCCGGTGGGGTGGTCACAAGGCGCTTACTTCGTGCAGCGCACGTCTTCGTTGAAGTACTTCTTGGAGATGGCAGCGTAGGTGCCATCGGCCAGGATCTGGTCGAAGGCCTTGTTCCAGGCCTGGGCCAGGCCCGTATTGCCCTTGGCGAAGGCCGGGGCGATGTGCTCGATGAACAGCATGTCGCCCATCTTGAAGCCGGCCTTGGGGTTCTTGGCGGCGGCTTCCTTGGCCACGAACTTGTCGCTGACCCAGGCGTCCACGCGCTTGGAGATCAGGGCGCGCTGGGCGTCGGTGTCCTGCGGGAAGTTCTTCACGTCCTTCACGCCGGCGACCTTCTTGACCTGCTCCAGGTAGCTGGTGCCCGTCTGCACGGCCACCACCTTGCCGGCCAGATCGGCGCCGGTGCGGGTCTTGCCGTCGATGGAGACGATGATGCCGCCCGAGCAGTAGTGCGGTTCGCCGAAGGTCACGGCCTTGGAGCGCTCTTCGTTCACGCCGTGCGAGGCGATGACCGCATCCCAGCGGTCCTGCGGCAGGCCGGTCAGCAGGGCGTCGAAGCCCAGCGTCTTCCATTCGAGCTTCAGGCCCATCTTCTTGACCACGGCTTCGGCCACTTCGACCTCGAAGCCGGTGAGCTTGGTGCCTTCGAAGTAGTTGAAGGGGGCGAACTGGCCTTCGGTCGCGATGACGATCTTGCCGTCCTGCTTGATGGCATCGATCGTGCGGGCCTGCACGGAGAACGCGGCGCACAGTGCCAGCGCCGTGGCGATCGTCTTGAACATCTTCATTGGCTGTTCCTGAGAGGGGATAGGGTCCAGGTACAAAAAAACCGGCTTGGCGGTTGGCGAAGCCGGGAGCGTGGGGTTCGCGAGCCAGCGCAGCGGGTGGCTGCAGAGCGTCACGGGAAGGTCACATTATAGAGAGGCGCCCTTTTGCGGGCCACTGCCGCAAACCCTGGGCGGGCCGCATGCAAGTTCGGGGCCCGGCGCCCCGCTCAGCCGCGCCGGATCAGCGTGGACTTGCCGAACAGGCTCTCCAGCAGGTCCACCGCCAGCTCGGCGGTCTGGTTGCGGATGTCGAGCGCCGGGTTCAGCTCCACCAGGTCGGCCGAGCGTAGCGCGCCGCTGTCGGCCAGCATCTCCATGCACAGCTGCGTCTCGCGGTAGGTCGGGCCGCCGCGCACGGCCGTGCCCACGCCGGGGGCGACGGACGGATCCAGGCAGTCCATGTCGAAGCTGACGTGCAGGTGCGTGTCCGCATCCACGCCGCGCAGCGCGACTTCCATCACCGCGCGCATGCCCCGCTCGTCGATGGCGCGCATGTCGAACACCTCGATGCCGTGCTCCTTCACGAACTGCTTTTCGCTGTCGTCCACGCTGCGCAGGCCCACCTGGCTGATCTGGCCGGGCCGCAGGGCGGTGGTGCCGGCCAGTGCGGTGAGGCCCGCCGGGCCGTGTCCCAGCAGGCAGGCCACGGGCATGCCGTGCAGGTTGCCGCTGGGCGTGGATTCGGGCGTGTTGGCATCGGCGTGGGCGTCGAACCACAGCACCTTCAGGCGCCGGCCGTTCTCGCGGCAGTGCTGGGCGGCGGCGCTGATGGATCCGATGGCCAGGCAGTGGTCGCCGCCCATCATCAGCGGCAGGTGGCCGGCGCGCAGGTCGGCCAGCACGGCGGCATAGACGGACTCGTTCCAGGCGGTCACCTCGGCCAGGTGGCGAAAGCCTCTCGCGGACTGCTCCTGCGGGTTGCCAGGGCCGGGCAGGTTGCCCCGATCGATCACCTCGAAGCCGCGGGCGCGCAGTGCGCGGGCGATGCCGGCGATGCGCAGCGCGTCGGGCCCCATGCTGGCGCCGAGCACGCTGGCGCCCACGTCCGTGGGGGCGCCGATCAGGGTCAGGGTGGGCGGGGCTGCGGTCATGGGCGGGCGGCTCCAGGCAAGGGTGAAAAGTCGCTCAGCGCAGGAAGGCGTCGTAGCCGGTCTTGAGGATCAGCGCGCTCACCACGACGATGAAGATGCCGCGCACGAAGCCAGTGCCGTGCTTGAGCGCCATGTGCGCGCCCAGCACGCTGCCCAGCACGTTGGCCACGGCCAGCGGCAGGGCGAAGTGCCACCAGACATGGCCCTTGAGGGCGAAGAGGATGAGCGCCGCGATGTTGGTGGCCAGGTTCAGCAGCTTGGCCGAGACCGAGGCGTTGAGGAAGTCGTAGCCCAGCAGCCGCACGAAGAGGAACACGAAGAAGCTGCCGGTGCCCGGGCCGAAGAAACCGTCGTAGAAGCCGATGGCGAGGCCGATGGCGCAGGCCGCGGCGGCTTCGGCGCGGCCGTCCAGGCGCGGCGCATGGTGGCGGCCCAGTTCCTTCTTGGCCAGCGTGTAGATCAGCACCAGCACCAGGATCAGCGGCAGCAGCTTGCGCAGGAAGTCGGCCGAGACGATGGTCACCGTCCAGGCCCCGGCGAAGGCGCCCGCGAAGCCCGCGAGCGCGGCCGGCAGCATGGCCTGCCAACGCATCTGCACGCGGCGGCTGTATTGCCAGGTGGCGATGCCGGTGCCCCAGACGGCGGCGCTCTTGTTGGTGCCCAGCAGCGTGGCGGGCGGCGCTGTGGGGAAGGTGGCGAAGAGGGCGGGCAGCAGCACGAGGCCGCCGCCGCCCACGATGGCGTCCACGAAGCCGGCCAGCAGCGAGGCCAGCGAAACGATGATCCATTCCATAGGGCGGCGATTGTCGCATCGCCGCGGTGCCTGGACGGGGCTCGGCGAGAGCCTGGGGCAGGGCCGGCGTCCGAGTGCCGGCGAAAAAAAAAGCGCCGGGGTCGCCGGCGCTTTGGGAATCATGCATCTCACGGGGGATGCTTGGAATTTTTAGAGTTGCTTGGGTTTGTCTGTCTCCTCGGTCCCCTCGTCTGGCGGGCCTGAGCGGCTCGCTATCGAGTGCGTGGACTGTAATGGTTTGCCCAGGCTTGGTGCATAGGGGGTTTCCCACCCCCTTCTGGGGCGGCCGATGCGCTTGCCGGTGCGTGGTGCACCGTTACCGGGCCTCCGCGCGCATCCATTCGGCCACTTTCTCCGCGATCATCAGCGTAGGGGCGTTGGTGTTGCCGCTGGTGATGGTGGGCATGGCACCGGCATCGACCACGCGCAGCCCGGCAATGGTGCCGCCCCGGCCGTCGCGCACGCGCAGCCGGGCGTCGAGCACCGCCATGGGGTCGGCGTCCTGCCCCATCTTGGTGGTGCCCACGGGGTGGAAGATGGTGGTGGCGATGTCGCCGGCCAGCCGTGCCAGTTCTTCGTCGCTTTCGTACTGGGGGCCGGGCTTCCATTCGGTGGGCTGGTAGCGCGCGAGCGCCGGCTGGCTGGCGATGCGGCGCGTCACGCGCAGGCTGTCAGCGGCGACCTGGCGGTCTTCGGGCGTGCTGAGGTAGCAGGGTGCGATGGCCGGCGCCTCGCGGAAGTCCGCGCTCTTGATCTGCACCGTGCCGCGGCTGGTCGGGTTCAGGTTGCAGACGCTGGCCGTGAAGGCCGGAAAGGCGTGCAGCGGCTCGCCGAAGGCGTCGAGCGACAGCGGTTGCACGTGGTACTGGATGTTGGCGTGCGGCTGGTCGGGGCTGCTGCGCGTGAAGGCGCCCAGCTGCGAAGGCGCCATGCTCATCGGCCCGGTGCGCCTGAGCGCGTATTCGAGCCCGATCCTGGCCTTGCCCACCCAGCTGCCGGCCAGCACGTTGAGCGTGGGCACGTGGTTGACCTTGTACACGGCGCGGATCTGGAGGTGGTCCTGCAGATTGGCGCCCACGCCGGGCAGGTCGGCCTGCACGGCGATGCCGCGGGCCTGCAGCAGCGCGGCCGGGCCGATGCCCGACAGCTGCAGCAGCTGCGGCGAATTGACGGCGCCCGCGCTCAGAACCACCTCGCGCTCGGCGTAGGCGGTGACCATCTCATCGCCCGTCCACACCTGCACGCCGGTGCAGCGGCGGCTGCCGTCGGGCAGGGTGTCGATCAGCAGGCGGCTGGCCTGGGCGCTGGTCCACATCTCGAAGTTGGGCCGTCCGTAGCAGGTGGGGCGCAGGAAGGCCTTGGCCGTGTTCCAGCGCCAGCCGGCCTTCTGGTTGACCTCGAAATAGCCCACGCCCTCGTTGTCGCCGCCGTTGAAGTCGTCGGTGGCCGCGATGCCGGCCTGCTGCGCGGCCTGGGCGAAGGCGTCCAGCACGTCCCAGCGCAGGCGCTGCTTCTCCACGCGCCACTCGCCCGATCCCCCGGTGCTCTTGCTGCCGTGCAGGCGCTTGAAGGCCTCGCTGGCGGTGTCGGGCCGGTCCAGGCGCCAGTGGTCTTCATGGCGGCGGAAGGCGGGCAGCACGTTGTCCCAGCGCCAGGCGTCGTCTCCCGTGAGGCGCGCCCACTGTTCGTAGTCGCGTGCCTGGCCGCGCATGTAGATCATGCCGTTGATGCTGCTGCAGCCGCCCAGCGTCTTGCCGCGCGGGTAGCGCAGGCGGCGGCCGTTCAGGCCCGGCTCGGGCTCGGTCTGGTAGAGCCAGTCGGTGCGCGGGTTGCCGATGCAGTAGAGATAGCCCACGGGGATGTGGATCCAGTGGTAGTCGTCCTTGCGGCCGGCCTCCACCAGCAGCACGCGGTGCCGCCCGCCGGCGCTGAGCCGGTTGCACAGCAGGGCGCCGGCGGTGCCGCCGCCGATGACGATGTAGTCGAAAGTGGTGTCGCTCATGGAATGCCGGGAAGTTGCCGGGCCATTGTGCGGAGCGGGCCCGCACTGTCGATAGGGAAAGGGCTGATTGCTATGTTTGTTGTAGCTTGCTGCGCTCATCGCGCCTGGGCTGCAGGCGGTTTTTGATCTATTTTCAAGGCCGGCCGCCAAGCCCCTGCACGCAGGCATTGGGCGAATTTGACTGACGCGGCCAAAGCGCGCTCTGGGCTACCATCCTCCGGGTGCAGCGCCTGGGGGGCGCCGCATGCCATGCCTTCCACGACCACGCCCCTGGTCACAACGCCCGCAGCCACCGACTTTCCGATGAGCGATCCAGAGCCCCGCATCACCCGCCGCGACGACGCGCCCGAGGGGCCGTGCGCCGTGCTGCAGGGCCGCTGGGGCGCGGCGGAGCTGGGCCAGCGCCGCCAGTGGCGCGAGCTTTCCGCCCAGCTGCGCGCGCTGCCCGCCGATGCGGGCCTGGCCTGGGACCTGCGCGAGCTGGACTGGCTGGACCACGTCGGCGCCCAGGTGCTCTGGAACCACTGGGGCCGCGCGTTGCCCGAGCGCCTGCAGGCCACCGATGCGCAGCGCGACATGCTCGGGCGCATCGCCGAATTCGCCACCGAAGAACCCCCGGCCGAGCGCTGGAGCGTGGCCGAGCAGATCGACGCGCTGGGCGCCCGGGTGCTGCAGGGCGTGGGCCATGGCCGCGACCTGCTCATCCTGGTGGGCCAGCTGGTGCTGGACCTGGGCCGGCTGGTGCGCAACCCGCGCCGGGGGCCGTGGCGCGATGTCTCGGGCCACCTCTACAGCATGGGCGCGACGGCCCTGCCCATCACGGCGCTGGTGGGCTTCCTGATCGGCATCGTGCTGGCCTACCTGATGGGCCTGCAGCTGCGGCAGTTCGGCGCCAGCACCTTCATCGTGAACATCCTGGGCATCTCGCTCACGCGCGAGCTCGGCCCCATGCTGGGCGCCATCCTGGTGGCGGGCCGTTCGGGCTCGGCCATCACCGCGCAGATCGGCGTGATGCGCGTGACGGAGGAACTCGACGCCATGCGCGTCATGGGCATCGCCCACGGTTTCCGCCTGGTGCTGCCGCGCGCGATCGCGCTGGGCATCGCCATGCCGCTGATCGCGCTGTGGACCACGCTCGCGGCGCTGGCTGGCGGCATGCTCGCGGCCGACGTGGCCATGGGCGTGTCGCCCGCCTATTTCATCCAGGCGCTGCCGGCCGCGGTGGCGCCCGCCAACCTGTGGATGGCCATGGGCAAGTCGGTGGTGTTCGGCGTGTTCATCGCCCTCATCGGCTGCCACTGGGGCCTGCGCGTCAAGCCCAATACCCAGAGCCTGGGGCAGGGCACGACGGCCTCGGTGGTGAGCGCGATCACCATGGTCATCGTCGTCGATGCGCTTTTCGCCATCGGCTTCAAGAATCTGGGAATCTGACGCGATGACCTCCGATACCCATCGCCCGCCCGACACCCCCGCACCCCCGCCGGACGATGCGCCCCCGGTGGTCGAGATCGCAGGCCTCTCGACCGTCTTCGGCAAGGGCGACGAGGCCTTCGCCGTCCACCAGAACCTGGACCTCACGGTGCGGCGCGGCGAGATCCTCTCGCTCGTGGGCGGATCGGGCACCGGCAAGACGGTGCTGCTGCGCCACATCCTGGGCCTGACCCGGCCCACCGACGGCCGCGTGACCGTGCTGGGCGAGCCCGCCGCGCAGCTCACCGGCCGGGGCGCGGCCAGCCGCGTGGGCATGCTGTTCCAGCAGGGCGCGCTGTTCTCGGCCTTCAGCGTGCTCGACAACATCGCCTTCGCGCTGCGCGAGCAGGGCACGCTGCCGCAGCGCCTGGTGTGCGACGCCGCCATGGTCAAGCTGCAGATGGTGGGCCTGAAGCCCGAGCACGCCACCCGCATGCCGGCCAATCTTTCGGGCGGCATGATCAAGCGCGTGGCGCTGGCGCGCGCGCTCATCATGGACCCGCCCCTGTTGCTGCTCGACGAGCCCACGGCCGGGCTGGACCCGCACAGCTCCGACGACTTCTGCGACCTGCTGCGCGAGCTGCATGCCTCGCTGGGGCTCACCGTCATCATGGTCACGCACGACCTGGACACGCTCTTCGCGCTCTCCAGCCGCGTCGCCGTGCTGGCCGAAAAGCGCGTCATCACGAGCGGCACGCCGCACGAGGTGGCGCGCTTCGACCATCCCTTCATCCACGAATTCTTTCTCGGCGAACGCGGCCGGCGCGCCATGGCGCCCGTGCCGTCCGCCGAACCGGCACCGCCGCCCGCCCACATCAAGGACGCATGATGGAAAACAAGTCACACGCCCTCGCCGCCGGCATCTTCGTCGTCGTCATCTCGGCCCTGCTGGCCGTCATGGGCCTCTGGCTCACGCGCGACCGCACCGACTACACCCTCTACGAGCTCTCCACCAAGGACAGCGTGAGCGGCCTGCAGCCCGAGGCGCCCGTGCGCTACAAGGGCGTGGCCGTGGGCAAGGTCACGCGCATCGGCTTCGACCCGCAGGTGCCGGGCAACGTGCTGATCCGCATCGCCGTGAACGAATCCGCGCCGATCTCGCCCACGACCTTCGCCACGCTGGGCTACCAGGGCGTGACGGGACTGGCGCACGTGCAGCTCGACGATGCCAACGCGCCCCTGACGGCCCCCGCGCCCGGCCAGAGCGGCCTGCCGCGCCTGCCGCTCAAGAGCTCGCCGCTCAGCCAGATCGCCGAGCAGGGCCCGGCCATCCTCGCCAAGGTGCAGGACGCCACCGAACGCCTGAACAAGCTGCTGGGCGACGAGAACCAGGCCCGCTTCGCGCAGGCGCTCGACAACCTCGCCAAGGCCTCCGCCAGCGCCAACACCCTGGTGCAGCGGCTGGACAACACCGTCGTCACCAAGCTCGACCCGGCGCTGGCTACCGTGCCCGCCGTGGCGCAGGACGCGCGCGCCACGCTGCAGTCGCTGCGCGTGGCGGGCGACAACGCCGCGGCCGCTGCCTCCGAAGTGCGCGGCGCCGTCGCCCAGCTGAGCGCCACGGGCGGGCCGCTGGACCAGATCGCCGACGGTGCGCAGTCGCTCTCGGCCGCGGCCGACCGCTTCGGCCGCGTCTCGCTGCCGCGCCTGAACAACGCCGCCGACGAGGCCGCCCGCGCCGCCCGCCGCCTGGGCCGCACGGCCAGCAGCATCAGCGACAACCCGCAGTCGCTCATCTACGGCAACGGCAGCGCGCTGCCCGGCCCGGGCGAGGCCGGCTTCGCGGCGCCCACCCGCGCCGCGCCGGCGCAGTGAGCGCCCGCCGGCACCCGCACCGCATCTTGGAGGACACTGGCATGCTGACTATCAAAAACATAGCGAAGAGCGCAGGCGGAATGCGCGCCCGGGCCGTTTTCGGTCTGAGCCTGGCTGCCGCGCTGGCGGGCTGCTCCGTGCTGCCCGATCCGCCCAAGCGCGCCGAGGTGTACGACTTCGGCCCCGGCCTGCCGACGGTGGCCACGCCCACCGCATCGGCCGGCGCCGCCACGGCGACGCCCGCGGCCCTGCCGCCGCTCGCGCTGGCCGAGGTCTCCACCACCGGCATGCCCGAAGGCAGCACCGCGCTCCTCTACCGGCTCGACTACGCCAACGCCCAGCAGCTGCGCCCCTATGCGCAGACGCGCTGGAGCCAGCCGCCCGCGCAGCTGGTGCAGCAGGCGCTGCGCGACGAGCTGGGCCAGCGCCGCGCCGTGCTGCTGGGCGAGTCGGGCGTGGGCCAGCTGCTGGACAATGGCCGCCCGCCCACCGTGGTGCGCGCCCAGCTGGAGGAGTTCAGCCAGGTCTTCAGCGCGCCGGGCACCAGCACGGGCCTGGTGCGCCTGCGCGTCTCGGTGGCCGACTCGACCACCGCCGGCGAGAAGCTGGTGGCCCAGCGTGTCTTCACCGTGCAGCGCCCCGCGCCCACGGCCGACGCGGTGGGCGGCACGCGCGCGCTGGCCGAAGCCGCGCGGCAGGCCTCGGCCGAGGTCGAGCGCTGGCTGGAGCAGCTGGGCCGCTGAGCGCGCCGCCGCATCTGCGGATCGGCCAGGAAAAAGGGGCGCCACTGGCGCCCCTTGTGCGTTTCGGCTTCCGCTCTGCCGCTCAGAAGCTGTGCCGCAGCGTCAGCGCGACGTTGCGCGGCGCGCCCGGCAGGTTCAGGTTGGCGTTGCTGCCGTGGGCCGAGACGATGTAGCGCCGGTCGAAGAGGTCGCGCAGGTTCAGCTGCAGCGTGGTGGCGCGGTCTATGCGGTACTGCGCCATGGCGTCCACCACGGTGTAGCCGGGCAGGGTGACGGTGTTGCCCGGGTTGGCGAAGCGCGCGCCCACGTAGCTCACGCCGCCGCCCACGCTCCAATCCGCGCCCAGCGCCTGCGTCACCCAGGCCGAGAGCGCCTGGCGCGGCGTGATGGTGGCGCGCTTGCCTTGCACCGGCTGGCCTGCGTCCACCGTGGTGGATTCGGTCACGCGCGCATCCAGGTAGGCATAGCTGACCGTGGCCTGCGTGCCTGGGCGCAGCTCGCCCGCCAGAGACAGCTCCAGCCCGCGCGTGCGCTGCGTGCCGATGGGGATCAGCACCGTCGGGCGGGACGGGTCGGTGGACTTGATGCCCGTGCGCTCGAGCTGGAAGAGCGACGCGGTGGCCGTGGCGCGGCCGTCCAGCAGGTCGAATTTGCCGCCGATCTCGTAGTTGGTGCTGCGCTCCGGCGCGACGTCGGCGTTGGCCGCCGTGAGCGCGAACATCTCGCCCGAGGGCTGGTAGGAGCGGCTGACCGACGCGTAGTACGACTGCACGCTGTCGGGCTGCCACACCAGCCCCAGGCGCGGGCTCCAGGTGGTGTCGGTGCGGGCGAAGTCGCCCTGGCCCGGCAGGCGGTTGTCGGAAGACTGGCCGAAGCGGTCGTAGCGCAGGCCGGCCAGCACCTTCCACTGCGGCGTGAAGGTGATCTGGTCCTGCACGTAGAAGCCGCGCGTCTTGTAGCGGTTGAGCGTGCTGCCGTTGAGCTTGCCGCCGCCGTCGAGCGGCACCACGGGCAGCACCGGGTTGAGCAGGTTCACGGTGGCGACGGTGCCGTCCGAGAAGCTCAGCGCGTCCTTGTTCTGCTGGCCCAGCTCCACGCCGTAGAGCAGCTCGTGCTCGATGTTGCCGGTGCGCAGGTTCTGGATCAACTCGGTCTGGTTGAACACGCCGTGCTCGAAGCGGTCGATGCCCGAGCGCGTGAGCGCCACGGTGCCGGCCGCCTCGTTGACGGTGCCGCCGGGCAGGGTGTTCTGCCGGTCCAGCTCGTAGTGGTAGTAGCGCAGCGCGTTGCGCAGGCGCAGGCTGCCGTTGAAACGGTGCTCGAAGGTGGCGGTGAAGGAGCCCACGGTGGATTCGGAGGTGTCCGCATCGCGCGCGTTGGCCGAGCCGAAATAGGTGCCCGGCGCCACGTCCACCGGCCGGCCGCGCAGGGCCGGGATGCCGAAGTCCGTCACCCGCTTGTCGCGCAGCCATTCGGCCTGCAGCAGCAGCGAGGTATTCGCATCGGGCTTCCAGAGGGCCGAGGGCGCGATCGTCTGGCGCTTGAGGAACTGCTGGCTGCGGTAGCTGTTGGCGTCTTCGGCCGCGCCCGTCAGCCGCCACGACCAGTCGCTGCCGGCCGGGGCGCGGCCCAGGTCGAACTCGCCGCGCCTGTCGGCCCAGCTGCCCACCGTGAGGGCCACGTCGGACACGTTCGCGCCCGGCTTCTTGGTCACGCGGTTGACCAGCCCGCCCGAGGAGCCGCGTCCGTAGAGCACGGCGGCCGGGCCCTTGATGACCTCCACGCGGTCGATGTTGGAGAGGTCGCGGAAATACAGCGCGTCGTCGCGGAAGCCGTCCACGAACTGGTCGCCGATGCTGGTGAAGCCGCGGATGCTCACCTGGTCGCGCTGGCCGTCGCCCGTGGACAGGCCCACGCCAGCCACGTTGCGCAGCGCGTCCTGCATCGAGGTCGCACCCTGGTCGCGCAGCACCTGGCGCGGCACCACGTTGATGGTCTGCGGCACGTCGCGCAAGGCGGCCTCGGTCTTGGTGCCGCTGGCCGAGGTGGGCGCGTTGTAGGCCGCATCGTCCGCGCTGCGGTCGGCCTGCACGCGCACCTCGCGCATCGTGGCCACCGGAGCCGCAGCCGCGCCGGACGTGGCGGGCGCCGCCTGCTGCGCCGATGCGGCGGTGCCCGCCAGGCACAGGGCCGCCAGGGCGCAGGGACGAAGAGGGGCCCGCAGCGGCTGCTTGCGGGAAGCGGAAAGGGTGAACGAGCTGGACATGGTGCGGTGCAGTGAGGAAAGGTCGTCGGAATCGTGGGCACGCCAACCATCCGCAGCGGACGCCGGCATGCACTGGCCGGGCCACCATGGCAATTTCCTCCAATACGCCGCAAGCGCTTGTAATTAAAGCGCCGGCTGCTATGGTTTTTAATGTTTTGGGTGGCGCAGCGGCTGCATTGTATTGATATTGCAAATTGTTCTCATCAATGTTCTTCTCGTGTGGCAATGCCGCCACGGCAGCGAGGGGAGAGGGCCCGCGGGCACAATCGCGGGCCACCGGCCGCCTCGGGGCGGGCCGTGACACCGACTTTTGGGGAAACATCCGATGAGCATCGATCTCGCACGCATCAACGCCGAACTGGGCCGCAACGCGCAGGGCCTGGTGGACTGGGCCGTCGGCCTGGGCCGCCCGGCCATCGTCACCACCAACTTCCGCCCGTTCGAGGCGGTGATCCTGCACATGGTCACGCGCGCCCAGCCCGACGTGCCCGTGGTCTGGATGGACAACGGCTACAACACCGAGGCCACCTACCGCTTCGCCGACGAAGTCACCCGCCAGCTGAAGCTGAACCTCAGCATCTACCTGCCGCGCCGCTCGCGCGCGCACCGCGAGGCCGTCGAGGGCCCGGTGCCCGCGCTGGACGATCCGCGCCACGCCGCCTTCACCGAAGAGGTGAAGCTCGAACCCTTCGCCCGCGCGCTGCGCGAGACCGCGCCCCAGGTCTGGTTCACCGCGCTGCGCGCCACCGACACGGCGGTGCGTGCGCAGATGGACCCGGTCAGCATCAATCCCGACGGCCTCGTCAAGGTCGCGCCGCTGCTGCACTGGTCTTCCAAGGACCTGTACGAATACCTCCAGGCCCACGGCCTGCCCAACAACTTCGACTACGTGGACCCCACCAAGGGCGAAGACAACCGCGAGTGCGGACTGCACCTCTCGCACTGATCGGGCGCGGCGCACCGCCGCGTGGCTGACACCCATCCTTCGATAGCAAGGCGTGCCCGGGGCACGCCTTTTTTTCGCCCCTTCCCCACCGGCCGCTCGCACGGATGCACCGTAGGCTTGAACTGACGCGGGGTGCGCGGGCGCGCCTACGCTCCACGGCAAGTGCGGCTTTTAGAGTGCGTCTATCGCATGCAGCAAGGACTTTCCTCCCCTGGGGCGAAAGGGCTGAAGCGAACACAGGCAACGCACAAAGGAGCACCATGAACGAAGACACCCTCAAGGGCAACTGGAAGCAGTTCACCGGCAAGATCAAGGAGCAATGGGGCAAGCTGACGGACGACGACCTCGACGTCGCGGCCGGCAAGCGCGACCAGCTCCTGGGCCGCCTGCAGGAGCGCCACGGCCTGGCCAAGGACGCCGCCGAGAAGGAACTGAAGGACTGGGAAGGCCGCAATCCCGACTTCCGCTACGACCGCTGAGCGCCACGGCGCATTTCCCCAACACACAACAAACAACCGTCCGGCCGCCTGACCACCAGCAGGCCACCGAATGGATGAAGACCCATTTTTTCACTTGAGGAGATATCCATGAAACACGCACGCAACCTGCTCGCCATCGTCGCCGCCACCATGCTGGCCACTTCTGCCATGGCCATGACCAGCGCAGAGCACAGCGCCGCCAAGGACCGCATCTCGGCCGACTACAAGGTCAACAAGGCCAAGTGCGATGCCCTGAAGGACAACGCCAAGGACATCTGCATGAAGGAAGCCAAGGGCGCTGAAAACGTGGCCAAGGCCGAGCTGGAAGCCCAGTACAAGCCCAGCGACAAGAACACCTACAAGGTCGCCGAAGCCCGTGCCGATGCCGACTACGCCGTCGCCAAGGAAAAGTGCGACGACCAGACCGGCGACGCCAAGAAGATCTGCGAAAAGGACGCCAAGGCTGCCCACGTGACCGCCAAGGAAAACGCCAAGGTCGCCCGCGCCCAGGCCAAGCCCTCCGACAACGCCGCCAAGAAGGACGCCAACGTCGCCGAGGTGAAGAAGGAAGCCACGGAAGAAAAGCGCGAAGCCCAGTACAAGGCCGCCAAGGAACGCTGCGACACCATGTCCGGCGACGTGAAGGACAAGTGCGTGGCTGACGCCAAGCGCATGTACGGCCAGTGATGGCTGTGCTCGTCCCCGGCCATGCGATAGCTCACCCCGTGTGATTCGCCTGGCCGGACGAGCTTCATGAAAGGGGCGGCGGTGTCATCGCCGAATCCTCTGATGACAGGCCCTGCCGATGCAGGGCCTTTTCGTTTCCGGCGTTGGGCGTGACCTGTGCGTGCAGCGCAGGGGGCAGGCTGCGATGGCGACCGCACTGCGGGCTCAGGCCCCGTCCGCAGGGAGCGGCGCTTCCTCCACGGCTTGCACGAGCCAGCGGCGCACGATGGCTTCCTCCTCTGGCGCGAGGCCCTGAAGCAGCCGTGCCTCCACCGCGGCAACGAGCTTCTTGCAACGCTTGAGCACCGCCTTGCCTTCCTCCGTCAGCGCATTGGTCTGGATGCGTCCATGCCCGGGGTGGGGGCTGCGCGCGATCAAGCCGTCCCGCTGCAGGTTGCTGATGATGACGTTCATCGTCTGCGGCGTCAGCAGCGCCATGCGTGCCAGTTCGGCCCCCGAGGCGCCCGGATAGGCGGCCAGCATGGTCAGGACGGAGAACTGCGGCAGCGTCACGCCGTCGGCGAGCAGTGCCCGCTCCATGCGGGCGCGGTGCGCCGAATGGGCCTGCCGCAAGAGGTAGCCGATGTGCCCATCGACGCCGCGCTTGCCCTCGCCCGGGGCTGGGGTGGCGGAGTCGATCGCAGCTTGGCGGGGCTTGCTCATGATGTCAGGGTTCGAATATTATTGCTTGTCAGAACTCTGATTTTATCGGCCCATCATGTCCATGCAGCTTGTTCCGCCCTCTCCCTCACGCCACGGCCCTTGCGCCGCCGAGCCCCGCATCGGCTGGAGGGAATTCGATCATGCCGTCCCGGGCGCCAGCGACGCGCTGCGCGCCCTGGGCCTGGCGGTCGATGCCACGGGCCTGGAAAAGCGGCTCACCGAGCTGCTCAAGGTGCGCGTGTCCCAGATGAACGGCTGCGCTTTCTGCCTGCAGCTGCATCTGGGCTGGGCGCGGAAGGCAGGCGTTCCCGATCCGCAACTGGACCTGCTGCCTGTCTGGCGCGAAGCCGGCTGCTTCGATGCCCGCGAATGTGCAGCCTTGGAGTGGGCCGAGGCGTTGACCCGCATGGAGCGGGCTCCCGTGGAAGACGACCTCCACGCGCGGGCCGCCGCCGCCTTCGCACCGCCCGAACTGGCCGCGCTGACGGCAGCCGTCGCCGCCATCAACGCCTGGAACCGGATCGCCGGCGCCCTGCGCTTCGCGTTGCCCGGCAGCGAGGGCGCAGCACGGACGCCGCTGACCGATTGAACCTGGCGCGCAAGCCTCTTGCCTCCTCACGAAACGAAAGGCCTCTGGCATGACAACTGCTGATCTGGATCATTTGCTGGACCGCAACAAGGCCGTGGTAGCCCGCCACCTGCAGGCGGAGAATGCCCACGCCCTGCAGGCCACCTTGGACACGCTGCATCCCGACTGCATCTTCGAAGATCTGCCGCTGGGACTGGTGTATCGCGGCAAGGCCGGCGCAGCCGAGTACTACCGAACCTGGTGGAACGCTTTCCAGATCGAGGTGCGCGGCGTCGCGAGGCACTGGAGCGTGGAAGGGAACATGGTGGCCGAAACCTCCTATGTGGGCACGCATGTCGGCCGCTTCCATGGCATCGCGCCGACAGGCCTGCCCATCCATCTGCCGCTGGCCGTGGTGATCACCTTCGAGGACGGACTCATGTCGGGCGAGCGCTTCTATTACGACGCGGGGGCTTTGTTCCGCCAGCTGGGGCTGAAGGACCGGCCGGCCGGCCTTTGATCCACGGCGCTGCGCCAAGGCCCCCGTTTCGGGCGGAGGGCTGCCCCCTGATCTGGATCAAAGCCCCTGCCGGGGCTGTTCCCTAAGCTGGCGCAACCAACGATGGTCCCGCCAACCCTGGCGGGCCGCTTGACGAAGGATAGGGAAAGCGATGGCTGCATTGGAATGGTCGGACGGTCTGGCGCTGGACCTTCCGCTGATGGATACGACCCATCAGGAATTCGTCGCGCTGCTGGCGGCCGTGCAGGCGGCGGACGAGGCGGCACTGCTGCCCGCCTGGCACGCGCTGGTCGAGCACACGGCGGCGCATTTCGGCCAGGAAGACCGCTGGATGCAGGCCACGCGCTTCGCGTCGAGCAACTGCCATTCGCTGCAGCACCGCGTGGTGCTGCAGGTGCTGAGGGAGGGCTCGGAGCGCGCGGCGCTGCCGGGCGGCCTGCAGGCCTTGCGCGCCATGGCGGGCGAGCTCGCCCTCTGGTTCCCCCAGCACACCCAGACCATGGATGCCGCGCTGGCCCTGCACCTGCGCCGCGTGGGCTTCGACCCGCAGACGGGCCAGGTGGCCGCGCCGGCCGAGCTGCCTGCAGGGCTGATCGAAGGCTGCGGGGGATCCTGCTCGGACGACCATGGCCCTGCGCATGCCGCCCGCAGCGAGTCCAGTGCCGAGCTGGCCTGAGCCGCAGGCAGCTCCACCAGCAGTTGCTCAGCGCGCCACCAGCACCGGAAACAGCTTGCCCAGCCCGTCGGCCATCACTTCCACGGCCAGGGCCGCGAGGATCAGGCCCATCAGCCGGGTCATCACGTTGATGCCGGTCTTGCCCAGCACGCGGGCGATGGGCTCGGCCAGGGAGAAGCACAGCGCCGTGGCCGCCGCGATGACCACGCCGTAGCCCACCAGCGCCAGGTGCTGCCACACGGTCTGCGCGCGGTCGGCGTAGATCACCACGGTGGACATGCTGGCCGGGCCGGTCAGCAGCGGAATGGTGAGCGGCACCACGGCGATGCTGTCGCCCTGTGCGGCCTTTTCTGCGCCTTCTTCCAACTCGTTGGTCATCGGCTTGGCTTCGGCCGGCTGGGCGTTGAGCATGTTCATCGCGCTGATGAGCAGCAGCAGGCCGCCACCCACCTGGAAGCTCTGCAGCGAGATGTTGAAGAACGCCAGGATCTGCAGCCCCAGCAGCGCGCAGGCGGCGATCACGCAGAACGCGCTGAAGGCCGCCACCTGGATGGTGCGGCGCCGCTGCACCGCCGAGAAGCCGGTGGTGTAGTGGATGAAGAAGGGCACGATGGCCAGCGGATTCACGATCGCGAGCAGCGCGATCAGCGGCTTGATCCAGTCCATCAGCGACCTCCGGAAACGTCCATGAGCGTCATGGTGGTATAGGGCGAGGCATCGCCCATCAGCCACACGATGGCCTCGGCCACCTCGCCCGCCGTGCCGCCGCGCCCCATGGGCACCTGGTGCGCCAGGTCGCGAACGCGGTCGGGCAGGCCGCCGCTGGCGTGGATCTCGGTTTCTATCAGGCCCGGGCGCACGGCGTTCACGCGGATGCCCTCGGCCGCCACCTCGCGGGCCAGGCCCAGCGTCAGCACGTCGATGGCGCCCTTGGCCGCCGCATAGTCCACGTACTGCCCCGCCGAGCCCAGCCGCGCCGCCGCGCTGGAGACGTTGACGATGCTGCCGCCCGCGCCGCCGTGCCGGGTGCTCATGCGGCGCACGGCCTCGCGGGCGCAGTAGAAGCTGCCCAGCACGTTGATGTCGAACATGCGGCGCAGGCGCTCGCCGCTCATTTCGTCGACGCGGGCGGGCACATCTACCACGCCGGCGTTGTTGACCAGGGCGCCAAGGCGGCCCAGATGGCCCAGTTGCGCATCCACGGCGTCGAACATCGCCACCACGTCGGCTTCCACCGCCACGTCGCCCTGCACCGCGATGGCCGTGCCACCTGCTGCGGTGATCTGCTGCACCACGGCCTGGGCGGCCTCGGCGTTGCGGGCGTAGTTGACGGCCACGGCCCAGCCCTGGCGCGCCGCCAGCACGGCGGTGGCCGCGCCTATGCCCCGGCTGCCGCCGGTCACGAGGGCTATTCGGTTGCTGTCGTTCATGTGCCGTCTCCTGCTGCAAGAATGAGGGGCCTCCGGGGCTGGCGGGCCGTGCTGCACGGCATTACAGCATCGCGGGCCCGTGCGCTCCGGCTGCTGGCCGCCGCGCCCTCCATCTTCCCTGCTTTTCCCACCTCATCACCGCCTGTCAAGGAGCCAAGTCCATGGGCCAGTTCGTCGATCTCACTTCCGCTGATGGTTTCACCGTACCCGCCTGGGTCGCAATGCCCGAAGGCGCGCCGCGCGGCGGCGTGGTGGTGTTGCAGGAAATCTTCGGCGTGAATGCGCACATCCGGAGCGTGGCCGAGCGCTGGGCCGCGCAGGGCTACGCCGCCGTGGCGCCGGCCATGTTCTCGCGCGTCAAGCCCGACGTGGAGCTGGGCTACAGCGCACAGGACATGGAAGACGGCATCGCGCTCAAGACGCAGGCCGAGGCGCTGCCGGGCGCGGGCGTGCTGCCAGACATCCAGGCCGCCATCGAGCATGCCGCGCAGCTGGGCGGCGGCAAGGTGGGCATCGTGGGCTTCTGCTGGGGCGGCCTGCTCGCCTGGCGCGCGGCCTGCGAGCTGCAGGGCCTGTCGGCCGCGCTCTGCTACTACGGCGGCGGCATGACGATGGGAGATGAAGTCCAACGCCAGCCGCGCTGCCCGGTGCTGGCGCACTTCGGCCGCCGCGACCACTTCATCACGCTCGACTCGGTCGAGGCCTTCGGCCGCGCCCATCCCGAGGTCGAAATCCACCTCTACGACGCCGACCACGGCTTCAACTGCGACCAGCGCGGCTCCTACGAAGCGACCGCCGCCGCCACGGCCGCCGAGCGCTCGCAGGACTTCTTCGCGCGTCACCTGCGCTGAGCCGGAAGCCCGCAGCCGGGCGCCCGGCTGCGGAGTGCGTCAAAATCACGCCCATGAACGCGCTCAACATCGCCGAATACACCCACAGCCTGGGCCTGCAGGCAAAAGCCGCCTCTGCCCTGATGGCCCGGGCGCCTGCTGCCATCAAAAACAAAGCGCTGCTGGCGCTGGCCCGGCGCCTGCGCGAAAGCGTGGAGGCTTTGCAGGTCGACAATGCCCGCGACCTGGAGCGCGCCCGCGCCGCCGGCCTGGCCGAGCCCATGGTGGACCGCCTCAAGCTCAGCCCCAAGGTGCTGGAAACCTGCGCCCAGGGCTGCGAGCAGCTGGCCGCCATGCCGGACATCATCGGCGAGATCCTGGGCATGAAGCAGCAGCCCAGCGGCATCCGCGTGGGCCAGATGCGCGTGCCCATCGGCGTGTTCGGCATGATCTACGAGAGCCGCCCGAACGTGACCATCGAGGCCGCGAGCCTGAGCATCAAGAGCGGCAACGCCTGCATCCTGCGCGGCGGCTCCGAGGCCATCGATTCCAACCGCGCCCTGGCGCTGCTGGTGCAAGCGGCGCTGGCCGAAGCCGGCCTGCCCGAAGACGCGGTGCAGCTGGTGCAGACCACCGACCGCGAGGCCGTGGGACAGCTCATCGCCATGCCCGACTACGTGGACGTCATCATCCCGCGCGGCGGCAAGGGGCTGATCGAGCGCATCAGCCGCGATGCCAAGGTGCCCGTCATCAAGCACCTGGACGGCAACTGCCACACCTACGTCGACGACCCTTGCGACGTGGCCATGGCCGTGAAGGTGGCCGACAACGCCAAGACGAACAAGTACAGCCCCTGCAACGCCAGCGAGGGCCTGCTGGTGGCGCGCGGCGTGGCCGCCGAATTCCTGCCGCAGATCGGCGTGGTCTATGCCGCCAAGGGCGTGGAGATGCGCGGCTGCCCCGAGGCGCTGGCCCTGCTGGCCGATGTACCCGGCGCGCTGCTGGTGCCCGCCACCGAGCAGGACTGGTCCGAGGAATACCTCGCGCCCATCATCAGCGTCAAGGTCGTGGACGGCCTCGACGAAGCCATTCGCCACATCAACCGCTACGGCAGCCATCACACCGACGCCATCCTCACGCGCGACCACATGCATGCGCAGCGCTTCCTGCACGAGGTGGACTCGGCCAGCGTGATGGTCAACGCCAGCACGCGCTTCGCCGACGGCTTCGAGTACGGCCTGGGTGCCGAGATCGGCATCAGCACCGACAAGTTCCACGCCCGCGGCCCGGTAGGCATCGAGGGCCTGACCTCGCTCAAGTGGGTGGTGCTGGGCGAAGGCGAAGTGCGCGCCTGAACGTGAAACGCCCCTTTGAGGCGCCGGCGCCAGCCTGCCGTGTCGGAGCCCGTGAATGAAGATCATCATCCTGGGCGCCGGCCGCGTGGGGCACAGCGTGGCCGAGAGCCTGGTGTCCGAGCAGAACGACATCACCGTCATCGACACCGATGCCGAGCGCCTGCGCGATCTGGAATCGCGCTTCGATCTGCGCGGTGTGGTGGGCAACGGCATCGACCCGCAGGTGCTGGCCGAAGCCGGGGCCCGCGACACCGACCTGCTGATCGCCTGCGCCGCGCAGGACGAGACCAACCTGGTCTGCTGCAAGATCGCGCAGCTGCTCTTCAACGTGCCCACGCGCATCGCGCGGGTGCGTTCCTCCGGCTTCGATGCCGAGCAGGGCGAGCTGCTGCTGGGCAAGGACGGCTTCGGCGTGGACCGCATCATCTGCCCCGAGGAGTCCCTGACCCGCTACATCGCCAAGCTGGTGGAATTCCCCGAAGCGTTGCAGGTGCGCCAGTTCGCGGGCGGCCGGGCCTGCCTGGTATCGGTGCGGGCACGGCATGGTGCGCCCATGGTGGGCATGCGTATCGCCGCCATGCGCGAATCGGCGCCCGACGTGGCCATGCGCATCGTGGCCATCTACCGCCGCTTCCCCGAAGAGCCCGACCGCTTCATCGCCTGCGAGGGCAGCACGCGGGTGGAGCCGGGCGACGAGGTGTTCGTGCTGTCGGCGCGGGAGCAGATCCCGCAGGTGCTGGCCGCGCTGCACCGCCGGGACGACCAGCCCGCGCGGCCGGTGCGCCGCATCATGGTGGCCGGCGGCGGCCGCGTGGGCCAGCGCCTGGCCCGGCAGCTCGCGCAGCAGGGTCGCTTTCACATCAAGATCATCGAATCGAACGCGGAGCGCTGCCAGAGCCTGGCCGCGCAGCTGCCTTCCGACATCCTGGTGCTGCAGGGCGACGCCACCGACGAGGACCTGCTGGGCGACGAGGGCATCGAGGAGGTGGACCTGTTCCTGGCCCTGACCGGCGACGACGAAGACAACATCATGGCCAGCCTGCTGGCCAAGCGCATGGGTGCGCGGCGCGTGCTGGCGCTCATCAACCGCCGCAGCTACGCCGACCTGATGCATGGCACGCAGATCGACATCGCCCTCTCGCCCGCGCAGGCGCTGCTGGGCGAGCTGCTGGCCTATGTGCGGCGCGGCGACGTGCAGGCCGTGCACAGCCTGCGGCGCGGCGTGGCGGAGGCGCTGGAGATCGTGGCGCGCGGCGACCGCAAGAGCTCGCGCGTGGTGGGCCGCAAGGTCAGCGAGATCCACCTGCCGCCCGAGGTCCACATGGGCCTGATCGTGCGCGGTCTGCACGACGACGGCGGGGCGGACGCGGTGGGCGACGCGCAGCCCGAGGTCATCATCCCGCGCAGCCACACGGTGATCGAGAGCAACGACCACGTGGTGTTCTTCCTGCCCAACAAGCGGCTGGTGCGCGACGTGGAGAAGGTGTTCCGCGTGAGCGCCACCTTCTTCTGA
>Ga0105242_10000639_pt1 | contig 27474 bp, 19 predicted proteins | sample KBSM24metaG_FD_81521 | JGI IMG/M metagenome (GOLD analysis project Ga0105242, IMG submission 81521) | Miscanthus rhizosphere microbial communities from Kellogg Biological Station, Michigan, USA - KBS M2-4 metaG | ecosystem: Host-associated > Plants > Roots > Rhizosphere > Soil | place...
ATTGGCGTCTCAATAGGTCTAATTGTCTTTTGGATAATCTTCAACTCATACATTCTTGTGAAGGGGTTTGATCCTTTACCTTTTCAAATGCTGAACCTGGTGCTGGCTGTGATCGCTGGAATGCAGGCGCCAATCATAATGATGTCGCAAAATCGGCAGGGCGAAAAAGATCGGTTGCGAGCGGATTTGGATTACCAGGTTAACTTGAAAAATGAACTGTCGCTTGCCGAAGTGCTACGACGGCTCGATGTACTTGAGAGTGAGCGACTGCCGAAGTTGTTTGAAGAACAGAACAGAATTGTTGAGCAGCTAAAGGCGGAAAGATGATCTCAGGGAAAGAATGATCTCAGATCTCAGATCTCAAATTTGAGATTCGTTTACCACCCTCAAACTTACACATGATCAAAGCCATCTTTTTCGATTTTAACGGCGTCATTATCGACGACGAACTAATTCAAATGAATGCTTACAAGGAGGTGCTAAAGGAACACGGGATTGATTTGACCGAAGAATGGTATATGAGCGCTCTGGGAATGGACGATAGAACGTTCGTTCATGCCATGTTTGAGCGCGCAAAGAAGGAAAACTCTCCGTCGATTGTGGAGAGTGTATTGAATACAAAGACTGAACTTCATCGGAAAATGATCGAAGACGAGTTGCCGTTGTTTCCAGGCGTGTTGAATTTTCTAAAGGCAACTGCCAGACATTTTTCGCTTGGGCTCGTCAGCATGGCGAACGCGACTGAGATTGGTTATGTGTTCGAACGCGCCAACCTCGGGCCACTCTTTTCAGTCACCGTGATGGCTGGTGACGTATCTGTTTGTAAACCCGCTCCGGATTGTTATCGACTCGGATTGGAAAAACTCAATCAGCATCGTCAACAGCAAAGACTGCTGCCGCTTCTTCCCAGTGAGTGTCTTGGGATTGAAGATTCGCCGCCGGGTATCCAGTCCGCGCGCGTAGCCGGGATGCACACGCTCGGTGTTACTAACACAGTCAGTGAAGAAGCACTGCGTTCAGTTGGTGCTGAGGTTGTGACCCACAGTCTCGCCGACTGGACTCCCGATTCGGTCAAACATGTATTTAGTTGAAGCCCTTTAGTAGCTACCTGGTGATCAGTGATCGCTCTTCTGGGACCGCAGGCGTCCTCGCCTGCCAACGTTAGCTAAGCGGCCCCGAGTGGCGACGAGGCAGGCGAGGACGCCTGCGGTCCCAGAAGAGCGATCACTGAATTACCAGGTAGCTACTAAAGGGCATCTTAAAGAGAACCTGACGTTATGAGTTTTCTCGACATCCTCAACCTGGCACTTCGCAATCTACGACAGGCGAAACTGCGTGCGACGTTGACGACTATGGGCGTCATCGTTGGCGTTGCGGTGATAGTTACGATGATGTCGTTTGGACTTGGTCTACAGCGCAATATGCTTGAACGTTTTGGTGCGCTCGATCTTTTCAACGAGATTCAAATCTTTGGCCAGGGGCTCAGCAATCTCGCCGGCCTTGGTCGAGACGTTGGAAGACGAGACGAAGGTGAGCGACGAAACGGACGCCAACGCGCCGATAAAACACCGTCTCGAATTCTCGACGATGCAGGTGTCCAGGAGATCGCAAAGATACCGGGCGTGGCCTACGTTGAACCTAATGTAAATTTCGGTGGTTACGTTCGCTCAAACGGCAAGATACTTAGCCAAAATGTCGGTGGGGCAAATATTCCGAACGCGTCGTCGCGGTTTCAAACGTTTGCTGCCGGACGCATGATTACTTCTCCCACTGCTGATGAGGCGGTTGTGACCGAGCGCTTAGCTAAAGACTTTGGCTACGACAAGCCAGCTGACGCCGTTGGGAAGACAGTTGAACTCCTGGCTCCCCCGGATGAGAAAAATAAGGAAAAGGAAGAAGAGGAGCCGCCAAACTTCTTTGGTATTCCACTCGACGATGGTGGGCTGGACGAATCTAATTCTGATCTACAAGTAAAGACGTTCCGAATTAGCGGCGTGCTAAGCACGGAAATCAAAGAAGGAGCGGGGCAAGGTGGATTGCGCGGGCTAATGCCAGGCGCAGGCATCTACATTCCATTACAAGTGGCGCATGATTGGAGCAAGAAGCATCGTGGCCAGATGAGTCGCGTTGCGCTCGCGCTGGCCAGGCAAGGTGGCAACCTCGGTGAAGGACAAACTGAAGGATATGACTCCGCGGTAGTTCGTGTGTCGGATCCGGTTGCGCTGACCGAGGTTCGTAAAAAGATCACCGAGTTGGGCTTTGCAAGTTTTTCGATCGTAGATGAACTGGACCAGATACGTACCGTGTTTCTAATCGTCGATTCGGTACTGGGATTACTGGGTGGCATTTCACTGCTGGTTGCTTCATTCGGTATCGCCAACACCATGATCATGTCGATCCTCGAACGCACACGTGAGATTGGAATCATGAAAGCAATCGGCGCAGAGGACCGCGAAATCAAGTTGATCTTCTTTGTCGAGGCAGCAGTGATTGGCGTGTTTGGTGGGGTGATCGGAGTTTTAGTCGCGTGGGGTATTGATGGCATCGCCAACCGACTCGCTTACCGATTCATCCTGAAGCCCCAGGGCGCATCGTTTGTAGATTTCTTTTCCTTGCCGCCTTACCTGTCAATTGGCGCGATTCTGTTTGCTCTCATAGTATCGATTGTTGCGGCGCTCTATCCGGCAGCACGGGCCGCGCGGATTGATCCTGTAAGAGCATTGCGGCATGACTGACATGAAGAAGTTCGAGCTGAGATTTGTATTATTCAGTTTCCTGGTTTCCTTGCTATTGGGTCTCGTTCCCGAACTAGTTGCTCAAGTCAAAACCGACCCAGTGAAGGCAACTAAGTTCGACGAGTTTGGCGATATTCAGGTTTCCGACAAGGTCGCGCGCCTCGACAACCTGGCGGTCCAATACTCAAATTTTCCCGGCTCAAAGATTTTCATCATCGTCTATCGCACGCGTCTTAACCTACCCGGTGTTAGCAATCGCCTTGGAAGTCAGATGATGAACTACCTCGTCGAGACGCGAGGCATTCCTGCATCGAGCGTCATCCTGGTAGACGGTGGACTTTGCGAAAACTTCGTGCAGGAGTTATGGATTGTTCCGCCTGGAACTGCACCGGTCCCAAGGACAGACGCCTATCTCGACGAAATCTTCAGTACTGATTCGGCGACAAAGTTTGACGAGTACACTCTGATCAGCCATGAGGGTTGCGAAGTCTGTTACTACGACGGAGATTCTGTCGATGCGTATGCGGTCGCGTTAAGGAAACTGAGCGGCAGCCTGGCGTACGTTATTTATTACCCGCAATACGTCCGAGAGCATGATCGCACGATGTACATCGATCCTGCGAAACAGGTCTCGAAAGCGATGACGCAGCTCAGAAGTTCATTGTTGAAGCGATTAGAACTACCTAAAAATCGAGTGAAGGTGATTAATGGAGGCTTTCGCCGCTGGCGAGAGGTCGAACTTTGGATCGTGCCGAGTGGCGTTCATGTGCCGGTTGCGACTCCGAATGTTTTTCCGACGAAGCGCAAATCACGCACTTAACGGCTTGCCACAACGATTACAAAACCTCGCACCAGGATCCTTCGACGCCGCACCACAGGAAGAGCACGATTGTCCGATCTTGAGATTGGCGCCACAGGAGGAACAGAAGTCGGAACCGGCGACGTTTGCCGCTCCGCATGTGCCACATCGACCTGGAAGAGGTGGAACATAGCCGCCGGCTTTGCTTGCGATGTGATCTTCGATTATCTTCCAAGCGTCTTCAGTAAGTTTGTATTGCCAGTACGCGCCAAGCGCAGCCAACGCCAACAAGGGTGCGAAGACAATCGCACCAACCGCGGCCACGGCAGCTTTGTCAAACCACTTCTGCATTCCGATCTCGACACGTGTTCCACCGACCTCTGGTGTGACCTTGATCGTTAATGCTGACGAGAGCCCGGTAAGGTCGCGGAGCGTGTTTGACTTGCGCGCCTGAATAATGCTGGTGGTCGACACTTGAAAGGCCTGGACCTCGTAGTCGCTGTCGAATAGGTTGCGCAGTTCTGCATTTAGCCTGGGGAGATCGGCTTCTACGTTTGGGTAGTATCTACTGTCCATTTAGGTTCCTTTAGATTATCGGTTGCTCATTAATATTCTGAGTTCATTGTACGGCAAGAGCTAACTGATAGTTCATCATCTCTATTGCTAAAACATCTTTCAATCTCTTCGGGATTCTACATGCCAACTAAACTGATTCACATTAGTGCCACCATTCTGCTTGTCGTTCTCTTATTGCTGCCAACTGCTCGCTTTGTGTTTTCGCAAGGATCAAACGCGGCGCCACTCGACGGTTTTTCGGCCAACACGAGCGCGACTCAACGACGTTGGGAAGAGCTTTTTCGCTCTGTGCCTGCTCCGAAGTCGGCGCGTGAACACTTGCGTCGGTTGACGCTCGAACCGCACATTGCCGGCACCAAGGAAGACTACGCGACGGCCGTTTACGTTCGCGATCAGATGAAAAGTTACGGGTTGAATGCTGAACTGAAGGAATACAATGTTTGGCTGCCTTATCCGAAAACCACTCCCATAGTCGAACTCATTACACAGCGTCGGCAGAGGCTGTCAGTCACCGAGGCGATTGTCCCTGGTGATCCAACGTCTTCGAATCCGAAGATCACGCCGCTGTTCAATGGCTATAGTGCCAGCGGCGATGTGACTGGCCCGCTGGTGTATGCCAATTATGGTTTACCTGGCGACTACGAAGAGCTGAAGAAAGTCGGCGTTGATGTCAAAGGCAAGATCGTGATCGTGCGCTACGGCAATTCGTTTCGCGGCGTGAAGGCAAAAGTCGCCGAGGACAATGGAGCGGTCGGGTGCATTATCTACTCCGATCCCGCTGACGATGGTTACATGCAAGGCGACGTTTATCCCAAAGGTCCGTGGCGGCCGGTCGCCTCCGGGCAGCGTGGTTCCGTTCAGTATCTATTCGATTATCCCGGTGATCCACTCACTCCAGGCAAACCATCGATCCCAGGTGTTCCTCGATTGAAGCCTGAAGAGGCCACCGACCTTACAAAGATTCCTGTTCAGCCGATCGCGTACGATGTCGCGAAGACATTAATCAGTCCGTTGCGAGGCCCGGTTAGACCAAAAGGTTTTCAAGGTGGTCTGCCCCTGGCTTATCACGTCGGTGGGACGCCTGATGTCAAAGTGCGTTTGAAGACGGATATGGACTACAAGGTGCGAACGATCTGGGACGTCGTTGCGCGCATCGAGGGGAACCAGGAAAGGGACCGTTGGGTCGTGATGGGTAATCACCGCGATGCATGGGTGTTCGGCGCGGTCGATCCAAACAGCGGCTCCTCAGCAATGCTTGAGGTTGCTCGTGGTTTTGGAGATTTGTTGAAACAGGGATGGACACCTAAGCGCACTATCATCTTATGTAGTTGGGATGCTGAAGAATATGGGTTAATCGGTTCGACCGAGTGGGCCGAAGAAAACGCCGACGACCTTCGGGAGAAGGCAGTTGCTTATCTGAACGTCGACGTGGCTGTTTCCGGCGGCAACTTTGGCGCGTCATCGGTGCCGTCGTTGTGGAAAGCGATTCGAGATGTCACTCGTGACGTGAAGGATCCAAAAACTGGCAAGACCATTTATCAACAGTGGCAGGAAAAAGCTCGCGAAGGTCGGTCACTTAACGAGGCCACAAACGGAGGAGAGGCGCGAATCGGTGCGCTTGGTTCAGGTTCTGATTACACGCCTTTTCTTCAGCACCTCGGCGTTCCTTCCACCGACATGGGCTTCGGCGGCGATTACGGCGTCTATCACTCATCGTACGATTCGTTTTACTGGATGGATCATTTCGGCGATCCCGGTTTTGTTTACCACGTTGCCGCGGCTCAGATTTGGGGCACGTTGGCGTTGCGTCTAGCCGACGCGGATGCCCTGCCGTTTGACTACACTGACTACGCGACTCAAATTCGCGAGTTTTTCGCAGAGGCTTTGCGACTGGCAAAGCAGAAGAATCTGGATACTTCGTTTGACGATCGATCAATGAACGCAGCACTGGAAGACTTTGCCAAAGAATGCTCGCGGGTTGAAAAGAACAGACAGGAAGCGGTTACCACCAAAGCGAACAGTGCGAAACTCAAACTCATCAACGATGCGCTGATCGGAGTTGAGCGAGAGTTCATAGACGAACGAGGTCTCCGTGGAAGGCCGTGGTACAAACACGAAATCTATGCGCCCGGTATTTACACGGGTTACGCTGCACAACCATTGACCGATTTTCGCCAGGCAATAGATGATAGGAATTCGGCGAACACTAAAGAATCGCTTGAAAGAATTGTGGAAGCGATCAAGAGAGCTACCAAGGCGTTGCAACTCGCGCGCGATTAACAATTAAAAGAACACACCTGGGAGGATATCAATGAAAACTCGGATTTCCATTCTGAACATCACGCTGGTTATCGGACTTCTTTTGGTTTCAGTCTCCGCCTTTGTTGCGCGACAAAGAACCACTGTGTCGAATGATTTTAAAGTCAAATATAAGACGACGATGGGTAGCTCCGCCGGACCAGCTGCAGGCGGGGAAACCGTAACGATGATCAAAGGAGCTCGTGAGCGAAGTGAGAATCACACTGGGTACGGTTACGACACTGTAAACATCACGCAATGCGATCTCAAACGCACCATTCAACTCAGCGACACGTCGAAGAAGTACATCATCACACCGATGGAGACTGTTGAACCCAGCGCACCAACTACTCCGAGCAGTCGTCCCCCGGCACCGAGTACGCCATCAACGCGCGGTGGTGTCGTCGACTATTTCAATAGCATCGTCGATACCGGCGAACGTAAACAGATGTTTGGTTTCACTGCGCGTCATGTGAAGAGTGCAACTGTCATTACCGCGTCCGCAGACTCTTGTTCACCTGGTAAGAGAAGAATTGAATTGGATGGTTGGTACGTAGACTTAAACGTCGAATTCAACTGTGAGACGAACAAGACACCGAAAGTGCCGACGGAGCGTGCTCCGAGTGGAGGTTGTAGGGACAAAGTAACCATGAGGCGTGAAGGCACCGGGAAGCTTGGCTATCCGCTGATCGAGACGATGAAGATGTATGGTGAAAACGGGGAAGTCATGGTCACGCAAACGAAAGAAGTCGTCGAGTTGTCTCGAGCCACACTTGACGCTGCCTTGTTCGATATTCCTGCGGGCTACACGCAGGCGACAAATACGTCTGAGCTTTACGGAACGCCGTCGATGGCTTCAATCATGGCTCAAATGGGTCAAGGACAGACGGATAGCTCCCGGCCAAGTTCGTCGTCGATGCCTTCGTCTTCGTCGAGTGCGACTCCAGCTAAACGACCTGGTTCAATGTTGGTTGGAGTGGTGCAGTTCAATAACAAGGCTGGTCGTCCAGTGCCATTGGATTCATTACGCTTACGTTTGATAGGCCAACTATCCAGCGCTGGAGTCGATGCGATAGCCTTGAATGCGTCTTCGCAGATGGAAGCTGAGGCTGAAGCAAAGGTGAAACAGTGTGACTTCATCCTGTACACCGATATTGCTGCACTCAAGATGAATAAGATTGGCGGAATGCTTGGCGGGTTAACTGGCGGATCAATGGTGCCGAAGACGGAAGCCAAGTTGGAATTCAAACTATTTGCGGTTGGCGAAACAGCACCACGACTCCAATCAAACGCTTCGGCGAAAGAAGAAGGTGACGAAAACAGCGCGGGCACTGCTGTTGATGCTGAAGCTCGAGCGGTTAGTACTGAAGTAAAGAAGAAACGAGGGTAGCGAAAGCACGTACTCTAGTTCTTCGTCTTTCCTTTTTTCTCGGGCTCAGGAGGTAGCTTCTTGGCTGCCTCCAGTATCTGTTGCGCGTCTTCGTTGAGGAGTTCGAGGCTGGCGACTTCTGCTTCAGTTGTCGCTTTATCTTTAAAGGGCGCGACTTGCGTCATTATGCTGTTTACAGCCTGAGCGAGTCGTCGCATTGCTTTTGGAATTAGCGGATTCCTCTCGTCGCGAGAGCTGACATCGTCGATGTTGGTAATAGCCTCGTCGAGTATGCGGGCGATGTCCCCGATCAACTCCGCCTGAGAACCAGTCGGCAATTCTCCCCACAGCTCAGCATCTTTCTTCAACAGTTTCGCGTTCGACGCCTGAGTTCCATTCAATACCATTAAGCGTCGATCTGTAGCCTTGATGAAAACTTCGATTCGCTTGTCGAGAATCTGCGCCTCCTTTACGAGATCCACCTCTTGCGGCGTCAGGTGATCCCGCTGGGTGGTAGCGGCTTGAACGATAACAACTGAAGCAAAGATAACGGGGAGGAAAAACTTGGCGATGATTCGGGTTTTCATGGCTGTTGATTCTGCGGAGTTGGGCTCTCTTTGGGTTTCTCGCTGGCTTTCTGAAGGGACTCAGGCTCGCGAACAACCGTGTGGCCGTAGAAAGAATTGAGTGCTTCCGTTCTGCTCTCGCGAGCGAAATCCTCGACTTGTTTGATCCAGACGGCAAACTCGAGCGGCGTGGTCCGGCGCATTGCCGTCAGTCGTGGGCCATCGCCGCGCAATGCAAGCTCGAGTCGCTTGTACATATCGCGCGTCTTATTGCTATCGCGCTTTTGGGAGGCAAGGAATGTCAGGAGGTTTTGAACTATTGCTTGATATGTTCCGACCTCGGCAGATGCTGACTCGTAATTGCTTTGGGTCGTAAGTTTCTCCGCTGTTGTCAGGTGCGTTCCGGCAAACTCGATTGTGATCCGTACTCGTTGTTTTGGATCGGTGGCCCCGTTGATCTGTGTTCGCTCTTCCTTGGGGATCGTCTGTAAGGGCGGCGGCGCCATGAGCGGTGTTGGCTGCGGAGTGGGTTGTGGTTCCTGAGCGAAGGCTGCGCCAGCGCACAAGAATAATAGTGCTGAAAGAAGAACAAGTTTACCTGTGGGTTCAACAAACATTCAGATCCAGCGTCAGGGCTTTTTTTTCACGCCCTCTCCGAGTTTGATTTGTCGTTGCAGAGTAGGAAGACGAAGTTTGACTTTTTCGATTTCGAGTTGATTTGTCTTTATATCCGCTCCCGCCAGAAACTTTTCATAGGCTGCGAGTGCTTCGGGGTATTCTCCAAGATAATCGTGTGACGTGGCAATGAAATATTGAGCCACGATTACATCAGGTTTGTTTGCCACCACCCATTCAAATTCAACCACGGCAGCTGCAAATTGTTTTGCTTCGTAAAGTGCCGTGGCTAAATTGGCGTGTGCCGCATAGTTCTTGGGGTTCAAACGTACAACCTGCCGCAGAATGTTCGCGGCTTCAACGAATCGCCTGGCCTGGACCAGTGCGGCAGCATAACCCACCGCATATTCCGCTTGGGTCGGCTGCAATGCAGATGCTTTTCGAAACAACTCTAAAGATCGAGCTGGATCGTCAACGCGGTACGAGGCACCGAGTCGAGCCAACAACATTGCGCTGTGTGGATTCTTTTCGATTAGCTTTTCAAGCGCGCGTCGCGACGTGTTGCGGTCGTCGTTATTCGCAGCCTCTATCTCCTCGGGAGTTCCGATCACTTTATTCTTGTCGTTTCCAGAAGCTTGCTGGATCTCTAATCCCGCAGCCTTAGCCACTGCGGCGGCTTCTTCCGCACGTCCGGCCTGTTGATAAGCGTAAGCGAGTCTTGAAAGAACAATCTTGTCGTTCGGTCGTACCTTGGACGCGTTCTTTAAATCCGCAATCGCGAGTTCATACTCTTTAAGATCGATTAGTAAGTCAGACCTTTCGAGCAATGCCGCCAGGTTGGTCGGCTCTTCGGTTAGCGTCCGATCGAGAATAGTTCGAGCACCTGGCTTGTTGTCGTTTGCGCGTTCTGCAATTGCAAGCCCGATCCATGAAGACGTTGGAGCGTCGGGACCACTAGTCGCTCTTTTGGCAAGGTCGAGCGCTTCTTTAGCATCCCCCGCGCGGAGACGAATCTCGGAGAGTAGACGAAGAGCAACGTTGTCCTGTGGATCGATTGCGAGCGCTGCGCGGAAGCTCGTCGTGGCATCCGCGTCTCGTTCACGTCTCATCAGAAGAGCTCCGAGAGCTGAATGGGGAAGTGACCAGTTCTTCTTGAGATCTATTGCTCGACGGAATGCTGCCTCAGCTTCATCAAAACGAGCCAGAGAAACTAGCGCGTTGCCGCGCTGGAATTCCGCTTCAGGGAATTCCGGCTTGATCTTTATGGCTTGCTCGTAGAACTCGAGGGCCTTTTCAAATTCGTGGCGAGCATGTGCGCCCTGGCCACGCTCGAAGAGCTTTACAGGATCCGCTGCGGTGTCGCCGAACTCGTCAGTCTGAGCCTTGCTCGATACGCAGAAGATCGCGACGAGGATTAACACCAACCAGGTCTTATACGTCGCTATTTTTCGAATGAACGGAAAGCGAGATTCAAGCACGATACTCAAGAACGCGCACCATTTATTGTGAGCAGAGAATCTATCCGGGGATGGCTGGAATGTTAGCATGTCGCGCGACAGAACGTCCAAATTCACCACTTGCGAATGTATCAAACGCTAGCTGAGATGCTGGTTGCACGTCCGTTGATGCATGAGCTACCATGCCTTCACACTAGAGCACAATTTCGACGAGACGAGAAGCTAAACTAAAAGTGTCCCTCTGCCCACGGTCAGGTATGTCTGCGAACGAAGCAACTATTGAATTACAAAACGGCAGTGAATCCTCTGCGATCCTGATCGCCAAGGAATCACGTCTGCGTGAACTCTTTCGGCAATGTGGATCGGTGATAGTGGCTTACTCGGGCGGTGTTGATAGTAGCTATGTCGCGTATGTCGCTAACGCGGAGTTAGGTCCAATGGCTGTTTGCGTTACAGGAGTCTCTGCGAGCTTGCCTGTTTATCAAAGCGCGGAGATTGATCGAATCGTCGAGGAGTTTGGTTTTAATCATGAGAGAGTCCAAACGGATGAACTGCAAAATCCGGAGTACCAGGCGAACAACGGCAACCGTTGTTACTTCTGTAAGGACGAGCTGTACACGAAGCTTGAGTCGCTAGCGACGAGTCGAGGAATTGATTTCATAGTTGACGGCTCGACGATGGACGACCTTGACGACTATCGACCGGGTCGGCAAGCCGCGAAAGAACATTCCGTAAGGAGCCCGCTTATTGAAGTCGGAATGAGCAAGGCAGATATCCGCGAGTTGAGTAGGCGAGTTGCGTTGCCGACATGGGATAAGCCGGCCAGTCCGTGTCTTTCATCACGAATTGCTTATGGAACGACAGTTACTATCGAGCGACTTACAAAAGTTGATCGAGGTGAAGAGATTCTTCGTGAGTTTGGGTTTAGAGAGTTTCGAGTGCGCCATCACGACACTCTGGTGCGCTTGGAGATTTCAACCTCTGAAATGGATCGTGTGCTCAATAGAGACGTATTGGATCAACTCGCCGCTCGTTTTCGTGAACTTGGATTCAAGTATATAACCCTCGACCTTGAGGGCTATCGCACCGGGTCGATGAATGAATCTTTGCGCGTGACGAAATCGTAGACAGATGTTTTTAGATCAGATGGACTAGCTTTCTGAAGTTGAATTATCGCCGCGGGGTCAATCGGCACTCGCAAAAAATGGAGACGGCCAATGGCAAGCATGTACAGCACGATATACGTCGACGATATTAGAGAGATCAAGGAGCAGAATCCTTTCGAGTCGATGATGTCTCGTTTTGACCGCGCGGCTCAGTTGCTAGACCTCGATCCCGATCTCTATGCCGTCTTGAGAGTGCCGAATCGAGAGCTAAAGGTGTATATCCCGACTCGCATGGACTCGGGCCGTATTCAAGTGTTCGAGGGCTTTCGGGTTCAACACAACTTTGCACGCGGTCCCGCAAAAGGTGGAATTCGTTATGCGCCAGACGTCAACCTCGATGAAGTGAGAGCCCTGGCAGCATGGATGACCTGGAAGTGCGCAGTTGTAAACGTTCCATTTGGTGGCGCAAAGGGGGGCATCATCTGTGACCCTCAGCAGATGTCGCTCGGCGAACTCGAAAGGATGACGCGCCGATATGCCGCTGAACTCCTGGACTTCATCGGTCCTGAAAAGGACGTGCCCGCTCCAGACATGAATACAAACGAACAGACAATGGCCTGGATCATGGACACATACTCCATGCATGCTCGCCACACGGTTACAGCCGTGGTGACCGGAAAGCCGATCGATCTGGGGGGATCCTCGGGCCGAAGAGAGGCGACTGGTCGCGGGATACTGTTTGTCATCAACGAAGCCATCAAGCGATTCAAAATGAGTCCTGCCGAGACTCGGGTCGTAGTTCAGGGATCTGGCAATGTGGGCGGGATAGGTGCTCGCTTGCTGCACGAAGAAGGTTACAAAGTTGTTGCGATCTCGGACATCCATGGTGGCATTTACAATCCATCAGGCATAAACATCCCCGAGGCCCTGAATTATTTGGCGGCCACGCGCTCATTCGAGGGCTATGAAGGCGTTGAATTTGTGGCAAACCATGAACTGCTCGAATTGGAATGCGACGTCCTGGTTCCTGCCGCAACCGAAAATCAAATAACGTCACAAAACGCTGACCGCCTTAAGTGCAAGGTGCTCGCAGAAGGGGCAAATGGTCCGACGACCGCGGCTGCTGACGAAATCCTCCATCAGAAGGGCATCTTTGTCATACCCGATATCTTGGCCAACGCCGGAGGGGTTACTGTTTCTTATTTTGAGTGGGTTCAGGATCGTATGGGCTACTTTTGGCGAGAGGATGTAGTTAACGAGCGGCTGCAGGATAAAATGGTAGCTAGTTTCAATGACCTGTGCCGGTTCGCAGACGCTCACAGCGTTGATACAAGGACCGCGGCATACATGTTGGCGATAGACCGCGTGGCCTATGATACGCGCATGCGTGGCATCTATGCGTGACCGAAAAAACATAAACAAAATGGCCGCTAAGTCGTGAAAAGGGCTTGATTTCCGTTTTAAGGTAGAGTATGGTCTGGCATGATTTAGCACTCGGACCAGCGACAACATTTCTAATATTTGCGCGCGGTTTTAAGTGTCGAAATCATTGACACGGGAGCTCGCTTCGCTAGAAGAAGTGGACTCAAGCTTCGAACAACTCGGGAATAGCAACTAGATGGATTAGGGTACTCAAAGTAAGGCCGAAGTATTCTGTTTCATCGCAGTCCGAGCGCCCCGCTTGATCTCTTATGGTCCAAGCGGTTCGAACTTTTTGATAAACTGTAGTTAGGGCCAAAGCATACAAGGCTCGATTGTTATCGATTCTTTGGACGCGCGGCGCTATTACACAGATTCTTTTACTCATTTCGCAGGAGGAATGCGATGAGACTCGCAAATAGGGCGCTTATGGCTGCGCTCGTTTCGTTGGTGCTGTGTGCCGCAGTATCAGCACAGACTTTGAGATCCCCAAACGATCCGCGCAATCAGTCTCCGACTGTTGGCACGGGTGGTCCTGTGGGTGGTCCTACTGGGCTCTTCACTATTTATGATGGTTCGACGCTGCGACGCGGCGAGTTCACTTTCAGTATTGCTTATAGTAATTATGATCGTGATCCAGGAAATGTCGATATCGTCGATGTGCCGATTAGTTTTAATATTGGCGTGAACGACCATCTTGAACTTTTCTTCAAGAGTAACGCCTACCGCGGTATTAAGGTAAACAATCCGCAAAACCTGTCGAGCTTCTACCTGCCTAACTCGCAATTGTATTTCGGTACTACATTGCGAAGTGGGCCGGCAGTTGTTCTGGCACCAAGTGGTCCGAACGTCGGTACGTTAGCCAATACGGCGGTTTTCCGTCCGATTGGTAATCAGCCGTTTGTTCAGTATCCATTTGTTGGCGGTTCGGCTGGTACCTTTGGATTAGACGCGGGCCAGATTGGTCAGCAGTTCGGTTTCCCAGGTTTCCAAGCGCTGCTTGGTCCAGTGCAGGTCCAGCCGGGAAGCGGATCATTCGGAAGCGCTGATAATTATCCGGGAATCGGTTCTCCGTTTGGCAGTATCTTGCCTGGTATCGTTTTGGCGACTCAGGCACTGCCTTGCACGGCGTTGACTGGTAACTGTCGTCCGCCGGGTAACCCGAATCCGTCCAATCCGATCATCATACCGACAACATTTACGGTTGCCCCGACTTATTTGCCGGATGCTCCGTTTGTTAATCGGCTGTATGGTCAGAGCAGCTTTACGGACTTTGTGGTGGGCGCCAAGATTCGGTTTACGGGTCCGCACAATCCGCTGGGCGTCGGAATCATCCCGTTCTACCGCTGGAATCCAGACAAGGCGGACGATTTCTCCGGCTTTAACCAGCTTCAGCGTGGCGCAAGTCCTGGTGCCGACATCGGCGATTTTGGTTTGATCGGTTTCGTTGACGGCAGGCTGAGCAGGCATATTAATCTGTCAGCTAATTTCGGGTACATCCTGAATAGCAATCCAAAGACTGCAGACGGTGTTGCGCTCGATCGGCCTGATGAACTTCTTTCGGGCGTCGGCTTCGACTTTCCGATCAATGAGCACTTCCAGCCAATGGCTGAGGTTCGCTCGACGATGTACACGGGTGGCCACACGCCAAACGCATTCAATAACAATCCGGTTGAAGTCCTGGGCGGTATAAAGATTTATCCGCGACGTTGGTTTGGCTTTGGCGTCGCATATCGTCGCCATTTGAATCAGCAAGATGAGGGTCACTTCAATCCGGTAGACTTCAATATCGGTGTAAACCAAATCACTAACGTTAACGTTCGTGGTCGTGGCGTCGTGGTTGTCCCCGGAACAAGCGTTCCTGTAACCGTGAATGGGTTCCCGCGAGGCTTTGTCTTCTCGGACGATCCAGATGGTTACATTGGGCAGTTTTGGATTGGACGAAGAAACGCAAGAATACCTCCACCACCGCCAAATGTGGCGCCTGTCGTGGCGGGTGTTGCCGCTTCGCTGGCGACTATTACGCGACCCTGTCCTCCTGAACAGAGGTCAGATTCGTGTACGCCTACCGATAGCTTAGTTACTTTAACGGCTAACGCTTCGGACACGGATAATGACACGTTACTTTACACTTGGTCAGTAACGGGTGGTCGCGTTACAGGTGAGGGTCGTTCGGTCAGCTGGGATCTCTCAGGTGTTGCGAACGGAACCTACACCGCGACGGTTGAAGTTAACGACGGTAATCAACACACAGCAAACGGCAGTGCAGCAGTCACAATTGCGGACTGCACTGGATGCAAGTTGCCACCTCCGCCGTGTCCAGTTGTTTCAGTGAGCTGTACGGATTCGGTTGATGTTGGTCAGCCGATTACTTATACGGCTAGTGTCACTGGTGGCGGTTCCGGCCTGTCACCGACGTATAACTGGTCAGTTTCGGCTGGTACTATCACGAGCGGTCAGGGAACATCGACGATTACGGTCGATACCGCTAACCTCGGTGGTCAAAGTGTGACAGCGACGGTAAGCGTGGGCGGTGCTGATCCTTCATGTTCGACGACCTCGTCGTGCACGACCAGTGTCAAACCACCACCTGCTCTGCCAACGAAGTTTGACGAGTATGGCAATATCAAGTTCAACGACGAGAAGGCCAGACTCGATAACTATGCTATCCAGCTTCAGAACCAGCCAGGTTCTCAAGGCACAATCATCGCTTATGGTAGTTGTGCTGGTGAGGCCCAGGCGAGAGCCGACCGTGCCAAGGATTACTTGGTTAACACGCGCGGTATAGAGGCCGGACGCATAACAACCGTTGATGGTGGATGCTTACCTGAACTGAAGGTTCAGCTCTGGATCGTTCCGAGCGGTGCAACAGCACCGGCTGCTAGCGAACCAGGTGTTGTGTCGCCTTGTCCGGAGTGCAAGAAAGCAGCTCCAAAACGACGTCGTGGTCGAGGTGACGACGAATAACAACTAATAGGCTTGGCGTTTGCCAAACCTCAACAACAGCGGGCGATGCTTTCTTTTCGAAGCATCGCCCGTTATTTTTTTTATCGCCCTCCCGGGACGCCAAGACCTTTGAAAGTACAACTTGCGATTAATTCTTATGCATCCTAGTCGCGATTGCGTAAGCTTTTGAACACAAAGCAAGCAAATTGTAATAAACTGAAAAGGTGGTGAGCGCAGGCGCTCCTGATAGAGTTAAAACCTTCTGGATGAAATTCACGATGATTAGTATTAAGAAATACCTCCCCCTAGTATTGGCTTTATTCGGGCTTATCGCGATTGCAGCAGCTCCGCGGGAAGCGGTTGGTAGTTTGCCCGCAGATCCTGCTCTCTACTCAACAGACTGGCGGACGACCGGACCCCCAGGAGGAGATGTGCGTGGTCTCGTTGTAGATCCCACAAACCCGGATCGTTTCTACTTTGGCACTCTGGACGGTCAGATTTATACGTCCGCTGATGCCGGCAAGCAGTGGCAGCTTCTCTACAACTTCGGCAAACCACGCCTGTTCGTAGATCACATCATTGTCGATCCAAGAAATCCTCGTGTTCTCTATGTTGGTGCTCATCGTCACAAGGAACCAGGGGGCTTCTTTAAGTCGACTGATGGTGGAACAACTTTCCGCGAGAGTCCGGAGTTAAAGAATGAAGCGATTCATTCATTGGCACAATCTGAATCAGACCCAGGCACTCTCATTGCAGGCACGTTCAATGGCATTTTCCGATCTGACAATTCCGGGGACACGTGGCAGCAACTGCCTACGTCTAACGTTCAGAACCTTTTCCATATCGAGTCCTTAGCAATCGATCCCAGAACCGCCAATATTATTTACGCCGGGACGTGGTATTTGCCATTTAAGTCGACAGATGGCGGCCAAAACTGGAGATCGATAAAGACTGGAATCATCGATGATTCCGACATCTTTGCCATCGATATCGATCCGCGCGATCCTAACCACATCATTGCCTCTGCTTGTAGTGGAATCTATGAAAGCAAGACTGCCGGTGAGAGTTGGAAGAAGGTACAGGGGATTCCATCGCAGTCACGACGCACACGCGCCATCATGCAGCATCCTTCCGCTCCGGGAATTGTATTCGCCGGAACTACAGAAGGATTCTGGCGGTCGGACAAAGGCGGGGATCCTGACTCCTGGATGGTTACCACATCGCGTCAGCTCGAGATCAATTCGATCGCGGTTCATCCATCCCGTCCTGATATGGTTTACATCGGTACGAACAACTACGGCGTAATGGTGTCAAACGATGGTGGCAAGTCGTTTGTGCCGACGAACGGCGGCTTCAGCGGTAGATTTGCAAATGCGATTCTGGCCGATCGTGAAACTCCAAATCGCATTTACGCTTCAACCATTAATACTGCGACTGGTGGCGGTTTCTTTTTTGTGAGCAATGATAACGGTGAGAGTTGGCGTCCATCGATGCGAAGCATGCCTTCTCGGCTAATCACGTACGCAATTGTGCAGGATACTCGAGATGCCAATCTACTTTATCTCGGCACTAATCTTGGTGTGTACCGCTCTTCCGATCGAGGAGTCTCATGGTCGCCTGTCTGGGCGCCGAATTCTCCTGAACCAACTAAGAAGCCAGTCGTTAAGAGGGGCACAAAGGCGGCCACTCGAAAGCCGGTGACAGTGCAACGCCAACCAGCTGTTTCGGAAGAAACGGTTAGTCAAGTGCAAGAGGCGCTCAACAACGCTGGTTATCATCTGGGTATTCCGGATGGCAAAGGTGGACCAATCACTATCGCAGCTCTGAAACGTTTTCAGGGTGATCGACATCTACCGGTCACGGGAAAGTTTGACGATATAACTTTGTCGGCGTTAGGGGTGTCAAAGTCAAACCAAGGCGGCAACGATGGTGATACAACAGATCTAATCCTTGCCGATGCGGTTAATGCGTTGGTCCATACCGTCGACAGTGAAACACAGAAGCCGGGATTCCTGGCTGCTACAAACACTGGACTGTTTCGCAGCTTTGATGTCGGCAAGGGGTGGCAACGTCTTTCCTATGGGCCAAATCAAGATCCTCGCACGACTTGCCTCTCAACAAATCTCCGTGAGCCGAATACTATTTGGGCCGGCACTCCGGCGTCTGGGATATTGGTGACGCATGATGGAGGGAAGAGTTGGCACCAAGTGGCCGGCATCCCGCAAGATTTTCCAGTGAACACTATTGTCCAAGACCCTCAACGACCGGATTATATTTATGTTGGCACCAAACAGTCGTTCTACATGTCGCATGATGGCGGCATCAGTTTTACGCGACGCGGAGGCAATCTTCCCTTTGGTGATTTCACGAGCATTCTCGTGAATTCACGAAACGGCGATGAGATCTTTACCGGCAACGCTTATCAGACAGGTGAAATTGGTGGTGGTGTGTATCGCACCATAAATGGCGGCGTCACCTGGGCGCGCATTGATCCCAAGCAACGACGTTTGCCGAGTCAGCGAATATGGGCGTTGGCATTCGACTCGCAGGATCAGAATGTGTTGTTTGTTGGCTCACACTCAGCCGGTGTTTACGTTGTGCCGAGAACCTCTGACAACCTGTCCTCCAGTCAGTAAATGGTTTGAGTGGTGGTTAAACAAAGCCGTGAGAGCAATCTCGCGGCTTTGGTTTTTGGTGCAGTGGTTTCTGCGTAATCGTTGCGCCGCCTTGACATGCGCTCATTCTGGCGTGTACATTGCCGCCCTACCCGGTAAAAAAGGCGGCGGGTGTTTGTCGGACCAAGCGGGTGACTAAAGCAGGGCGGTATTCGAAACAAATTAGCTCGACATTTCCAAATCCAAACGGCTCGCATCCTCGCCAGCTCCAAACCCCGACAACGCCAAGGTCAAATAAAAAAGAGAGGCCGCTGAAACACTGTCTGGCAATCATCGAGCTATGATGATTGTTCCAGCCAAGTGGAGCGCGATATGATCTTAGAACGCGCTGCAAAGTTATCGGGAACTACAGGAGTCTGCATGTCTAGTGAACAACCCAAGCTGAACGACAGCGAGGCCGAAAATAAACCAACCTCCGGCGAGTCAGAGACTGCGCCGCAAACTTCCGACGTTGTTATTCAACCAGTGTCTGCGGCACCAGCTCCAGAGATTGACGACGCTGACGATTCACGCGCCAGCGGCGATGTCGACTTTGGACAACTTCTTGATCAGTTCGAGCAGGATCAAGCCACCCTTCAAGAAGGTGAAGTTGTTCGCGGGACCGTGGTCGGTCTTAGCGAACGTGGCGTAGTAATCGACTTCGGCTACAAGTCTGAAGGAATCGTCAACCCAGCCGAGTTTACCGAGAATGGTGAACTCACGGTTAAGGCAGGTGATGAAGTTGAAGTGCTCGTAAAGAGCATGGAAACCGCCGACGGCCTGCCGGTGCTCTCCCGTGCTGATGCCGTGCGTATGAAGGCTTGGGACGATCTTGAAAACGCCTATCGTGATGGAACGAGTGTCAAAGGTCGCGTTTTGGATCGCATCAAAGGTGGACTGCGCGTTGATATCGATGGCATCGCCGCTTTTTTGCCCGGCTCACAGGTTGACGTGCGCCCAGTTCGAAATCTTGACAGCCTTCGCAATCAGATTGTCGAAGCCAAGGTCATCAAACTGAACCGCAAGCGGTCCAACGTTGTGTTGTCGCGTAAGGCCGTAATCGAACAGGAAAACACCGGTCGGAAGGATCAGACATTACTGCAGATCGAAGAGGACATTGTTGTCGAGGGACAAATCAAGAATCTGACTGACTATGGTGCCTTCGTCGACCTCGGTGGTGTCGATGGCTTGTTGCACGTCACCGATATGTCCTGGGGACGTTTGCAGAATCCAAATGAACTGTTTCATGTTGGCGACAACATTCAGGTCAAGGTCCTAAAGTTTGATCGCGAACGCGAACGCGTTTCCCTTGGCTATAAACAGTTGCTGCCGGATCCATGGTCGAGTGTCGAGGAACGTTTCCCTGTAGGTACTCGCGTTAACGGGCGTGTCGCTAGCGTTGCCGACTACGGCGCTTTTGTGGAACTTGAAAACGGCGTTGAGGGCCTGGTTCACGTTTCGGAAATGAGTTGGTCGAAACGCGTCAAGCATCCTAGCAAAGTCGTCAATCCAGGTGATGCGGTCGAGGTCGAAGTTCTCAGTGTCGATCCGAAAGCACGACGAATAAGTCTCGGCATGAAGCAGGTGCAGGAGAATCCGTGGCAAACGCTGCACGAACGTTATCAAGTAGGTACTCGCGTTCATGGTCGAGTCCGCAATCTCACCGACTTCGGAGCCTTCATTGAAATTGAGGACGGTGTTGACGGCTTGGTGCACGTTTCGGACATTTCCTGGTCCCGAAGAATTAAGCATCCAAGTGAAGTGCTAAAGAAAGGGCAGGAGATTGATGCAGTAATTACGAGCATCGACAGCGAAAACCGTCGGCTGTCACTGTCCATCAAAGATCTGGAGCCCAACGCCTGGGAGAAATTCACTAACGAACACAAGCCAGGCGATGTGGTACATGGTAAGGTTGCACGGTTTGCAAATTTCGGTGCGTTTGTTGAACTCGACGACAACCTCGAGGGCCTTTGTCATATTTCTGAGCTCTCCGAGGAGCGGGTCAACAAGCCGGAAGATGTGGTCCAACTTGGTCAGGAGATGGACTTCAAGATTCTGCGCATTGATACGGAGACCAAGAAGATCGGTCTTTCCGCCCGGGCCGTTGGCAAGGATGAGCCGATCATTGATACAAAGATCTATTCTTCAGAAGCTGGCGGTGGCATGGCGTCACTCGGTGAACTAGCCGATTTTTTTCCCCCCAGCAAGCCTGACACGAACGACGAATAGATACGTTGAGAAACCAAACGGCCCTGCATCAAATCTGACTCCGCATAGGTTTGATGTAGGGCCAATTTGTTAGGTCCAATCACGCCCCAAATGAATGCTTCGCAACCGTAAGATGCATTCAATGAGAGTCTTGCCCGACCAGATCATTTTCTGATAGTGTACGGTCTAGCTTATCTCGCCACTATTTAGAAGTTAATTAAATATCTTATCCGGGAATTGTACGGTTTAGCCCAGACCATCATTTGAGCAATCGAGGTGATGTATGACAAAAGCAGAACTCGTCGAAGACGTAGCTCGTGCGGCAGAACTCACTAAGAAGGACGCTGAACGTTTAGTCGAAATTGTCTTTGAAAGCATCATCGAGACGCTCAATCAAGGTGAGAAAATTGAGCTTCGGGGGTTCGGCAGTTTCCGCGTTCGCGAGAGGGGCGCTCGACGTGGACGAAACCCCAAGACCGGCGACCCCGTAAGCATTCCCGCCAAGCGCGTACCCTATTTCAAACCTGGAAAAGAGTTGAAAGAACTCATCAACGATGACAATGCCAGTGCTCCTTCCTCAGCCGGTAGCACTTCTGGTCTTTCGAGCGACGGTCGCCAGCCACCCGTTCTTTAGTTCTCTCTGACGATTCATTCGAAGGAAACAATATCTTGGATAGACTGTGGAGTCCGTGGCGTGCGAAATACATAGCCTCCGGCGTGGACTCGCAGGCTGATATCTGTGTCTTTTGCCGAATGGGTTCGGACCTTAACAACGACGAATCCAATCTGGTGGTCTATCGAGGTGTGTACAACTTCGTCGCTCTAAATCTCTATCCTTACATCACCGGTCATTTGCTCGTCGTTCCTTACGAACATCTGGGTGATCTCGCTTCAACGTCTAAAACGATTACAGACGAGTTGATGGATCTGACTAAAAAATCTCAGACTGCCATTCGAAACACGTATTCACCGCAGGGTTTCAATGTAGGAATGAATCTCGGCTCTGCTGCCGGCGCAGGTATTGTTGACCACATTCATCTGCACATTCTTCCGCGCTGGGGTGGCGATACAAACTTTATGACGACGATCGCTGAGGCTCGCGTCATTCCGGAAAACCTCGAGACCACCTACTCAAAACTACGAGATAAATTCTGACAGTTAGCGTTTGCCTACTTTGTGGGATACAGCCTCGTCCTCTACTTCACCTCCGAGACTGATGGGAACCTCAGAAGGCCTTGAGTAACTTACACCACGCTCTTCGCTATCGAGATCGCTCGACGGCAATGGTGGTAGAGACCCGCTGAGATGGGGTGGATTAAATCCGGGATAGTCGATGCGAGCGTGATAGATCGCTGTGAGAGCGCTAATCATCGCCTCTCGGATGGTGGTCAACTCTTCCAGTGTGATAGCGCATTCATCCAGCTGCCCATCGCTGATGATAGCGTCAACAATCTTCAAGACAATCGCCCTAATGTTTTCTGGATCTGGACGGGCAAGTGAACGTGCTGCGGCCTCACAGGAATCCGCGAGCATCATTATCGCGGCTTCCTTGAATTGAGGTTTTGGCCCAGGGTAGCGGAAGTCTGCTTCGTCGATAACCTCGCCCGGTTTCGCGTGTGCTTGTGCTTTGCGGAGAAAATAGTGAAGTGTCCTGGTGCCGTGATGTTGTGGAATGAAGTCGGCAATTATTTCCGGGAGGCCGATTTCTTTTGCTAGCCGAGCCCCATGGTTAACGTGACTGATGATTATCTTTGCGCTCTGTTGCGGCCTTAAGTCGTCGTGTGGGTTGTGGCCATGTTGGTTCTCGACAAAATGTAGCGGCGCGCCAATTTTGCCAATGTCATGGTAAAGGGCGCCAATCCGAGCGAGTAACGGATTTGCACCAACCGCTCGACAAGCATCTTCAGCCAATTGGCTTACCGCGTGTGAATGCTGATTAGTTCCTGGAGCACGCATTGCTAATTGCCCGAGCACCGGCAAATCGGCGTTTGACAGCTCAAGCAATTTCACATCAGTCAGGATTCCAAACACTGACTCGTTTATTGGCAAACCTCCGGCGGTAAAGACGCTGGTCAGAAGTCCTCCAGCCAGACCACAACCAATCGCCAATACCAGTGTGTTCAGGGTGAGCGGCTGTTCAGCATAAGCAATGATTGCGAGGGCCATGATGCAGTTTGTGGCGCCTACCAGAAGCCCCGCTAAGGTAACGGACTGTCTTTCGCGGTAACGTCCAATGCCATAGACCGCCGACGAACACGACACCATTGCAAACAAAGCTTCGTGCATGCCACTTGGGGCAAGCACACCTGCGAACAACGCGGTAATAATCCCCGTCAAGAACGCGAGCTGAGTATCGACCAGCATTGCGACAAGCAGCGCCGCAGCGGCAAAGGGAATAGCAAAGTTCCAAATTGTGGGATCGTTAAAAGGAGCGTTGATTCCTCTAGCGGCAATGCTGTCGCCAAAGATAAAGCCGACTTTCATCAATGCTGTTTCTACAAGAATTGCCGATCCTACCAAGGCAAATGCTCTATGTTTGGTTAACCTCACCGAACTGCTGGAGCTTCGATGTTCAGTGAATTTCCATGCTGCCCAGTAGATCGCCACAACGACTAGCAATAAGCCGATCAAATTTTGGAAAGGCCTGCCTGTGTGTCCAGTACTTCGGATAGCCGTGATCTGCGCCAGGATATTAGCAGTTAGAGTGTCGCCCTCACGTGCGAGAACCTGATTACGTTTTAGCGAGATCACAACTGGCGCGATTCGGTTAGCCTCGCTTTCACGTGCGGCGGCCGTGGCAGTTTGGTCGAGTACTACATTTGGGCGAATCAGAGGGACAACTGCCAGGGCCAATGCCGTCTTTTGATCTGGTGCCCAGCCCTTGAGATTAAGGATTCTCAACTCGAGGTTTCGGCGCGCCGCAGAAACTGCGATCATCTGGGTGCGTGGCGCGGGCATGACCATTTGAGCAACAGGTTTACGTACATCTACCAAGACTATCTCCTGTTGCAATCGTTCGGCGTCGTTGTCGTCGTAGATAAATCCAGCGGCGATTTCGCGGAGGATTGATGTCAGCCGTTCGAGTTCATCTTCACTAGACTTGTGAGCGATGATCGCCTGCGCGACAACCGATCCACCTTCGCCATTCCAAACTGGTGGCTTGGAAGGGGCGAGGGTGTATTGGCGTTTTAACTCCTCCCAGTCGGCGCGAAAACTCTGTACTGACGATTCCGCCCGGCTCGAATCAAAGTTGAACACAGGCCGAGTTGCTCGTCGTGCTGCTGCACGTCGCTGTTCGGTCTCTGATACGTCAACTGTAGTGATGTCGGCAGGCGCGATGATTGCGCGGGTGAGTACTTCCCCTTCTTTATAGTTATCGGTAAAGCCAGAAGTGTGGCCACTCAATAGGAGCAGTGTGGTAAGTAACGCGAGAATACCGAAGAGAATGAGGAACCGGTTTCGCGGTTCGAACATCATGAAGGGACGAATCGCATAGCTCACGAGCTTATCGCGAGTCTGGCTAAGCGGAGTTTTGAAACGTGGTGGTCGGAGACCCATTATGCGATACGCGATACAGCTGGTCTGTATCGCTCATCTTCAATTAGTTCAGCAGCAAGATTGCGAGCGAGAATTGCTCCTGCCTTTTCCAATAACGGCGTCAAGCTCGTTTGACGAATAGCCGAGATCACAACCACCTCTGCAGCTTCGTTGTGAGCTTGTCTAACTGCTCCATCGAGCTCGCCACTGTCGAGTAAGTCCGCTTTGTTCAAAGCAAGGACTACCGGAATCTCGGATAACTTCAACTCTTCAAGGATCCTCTTGACCGACTGAATCTGCTGCGGCCAGCGAGGATTCGAGACATCGACCGCATGAATCAACAAGCTACTTCCGCTAATCTCCTCCAGAGTCGCCCTGAACGCAGAAAGTAAGTCCGGAGGCAGCGCTCGTATGAATCCCACTGTATCGTTAATTATGACTTCCTGTTCACGCGGCAGACGGAGCCGTCGTGACGTCGGATCCAGCGTAGCGAACATGCGTTGTTCAGCGTGAACTTCGCTCTTGGTCAGCGCATTCAACAACGTAGACTTGCCGGCATTTGTGTAACCAACAATCGAGATGACGGGCAGACCCTGTCGGGATCTTGCTTTGCGGCGTTCCTGCCGTCGTTGTCTTTGTTCTTCGATTTCTTTCTCAAGTCGGTTGATTCGATCTCTGACACGCCGGCGATCGGTTTCGAGTTTGGTTTCACCCGGTCCGCGTCCACCAATTCCGCCGGCAAGTCGCGAAAACGCTGAGTCTTGTCCGGCAATCAAACGAGGCAGCAAGTACTTCAACTGGGCCAGTTCAACCTGTATCTTTCCTTCTTTCGATTGGGCTCGCTGGGCGAAGATATCGAGTATCAACTGCGAACGATCAATAATCTTCAAGTCAGTAGTTTCGGATAACGACCTGACCTGGGCGGGCGACAGTTCGCTATCGAATACGAGCAGGTCTGCACCGAGTTGAAGCGAACGAATAATAAGTTCGTCAAGCTTGCCCTTACCGAGAACAGTCCGGGGATCGATTGCAGATCTCCGCTGAATTATTTTGTCTTGCACAACGACCCCGGCAGAAGCAGCTAATTCGGCAAGTTCGGCCATCGATTCTTCTGCGTCGCTAAGTGGTCCAGTCGCTACGCCTACGAGAATCGTTCTGTCCCGAACCTCCGCGAGTCTCACGGATCGACGGTTCCTGGCCATTTCATCTTCCAGGGAATCAATTAGCGCCAGAAAGTCGAGATCGAGCTGGGAAGGAACGCGTGGCTCAAGGAAGCCGTAAAGGTCTGGTGTGCTTGCATTGTCTAATTCGCCGGCGTGTAGCGGCAGAAGATGAGCTGCGTAGACGACCCCAGGTAATCCCGTGGTTGTGTCGACTTCGATCGCCGCCATTAAGTCTAAACGCAGTAACGCGAGGTCAGTCAGGTCGTCCTGCGTGAGTTGTTCCCCTCGCAGATGAGTGTGAACACAACGGAGTCCCCGAAAACGACCCGATGCGACGCGAACACGTTTGAAATCCGGTAATTCAATTCTGCGGTTATCACCAACCATCACATACTGGACGTGACCTTTGCGATCTATCAGGACGCCAATTTGACGACGAATTTCGTGGGACAGTTCTCCGAGTTGGCGAGCAAACTCGGGTGTCACGATTTGATTGGGAGGTATCCGGCGCGTGTAGAGCTTCTCTATACGACGAAGTTGATTCGGTTTGAGACCCAGTGTATTACCTAACGCACTAGTAATAGTTCGTTACCTCCTTGGCTTACCGTGTTTTTAGTGGGATTGAGAGTATTGTCAGCAATTACAGGATGACTGATACGGGCGGTGTACGTCGTACGCTGGAAGGGTCTGGCTGTTTTGCTCGGCGACGACCAGTCGCTGAGTCGCTTTGGCATCGAGATCTTTACCGTGCGCAACTTCCTGCTTTCAAGGCCAGGATCGCAATAACAATTAGTCCCGCACTAACCTAACTGCGGCGGATTATAGCATAGGGATTATTCGGTTCATGGTGAATGAGTACGCTTGCGGTAGTTATGCCGCTACGCTATCCCTACTAGTTCTGCAATTGTTATGATGAACCATTTTGCGGAAAGGTAATACTAACGACTAAGTTGCGATGTCACAGGTAAGGACCAGAATCACTCGAATAGAACCTCTTTATGGTATCGCTGGCGGCGAGATCACTATTGAGTGCGAGAACTTCGACACCAGCGATCCGGCAAGTTGCGCCGTGCTTGTTGGAGACACAATTGCGCCAATTGTAGCTTTGGGTTCACGACGGGTATTGGCCATTGTTCCCGAAGCGGGTCGTAGTGGTGAAGTGCAGGTGCGATTGCAGTCGAGCGACACGCTTAGCGACCCGGTGAGCTTTAATGTTGCCAAGAAACTCGCCAGCGATCTTCATCCAGTATCCAACCCGGCATTTGATCCGGATGATGGTTCACTGTTTGTCACTCGTTCCGGTTCACGCGGCGAAGAACTCCCGGTCACGTTATTTCGCATCGACGTCGAAGGTGACGTCATTGAGTTTTCCGGCGATATCGTGAATCCGACTGGGATTGCCTTTAGCCGCGACGGGGAAATGTTCGTCACGAGTAGGTTGGATGGTGTCGTTTACAAAGTTAGTCCTTTCAAGGAGGCCTTATCGTTTGCGCGCAACCTGGGAGTCGCAACCGGCATTGCTTTTGACGACGAAGGTGTGATGCACGTGGGCGACCGCGCTGGCTCAATCTTCCGGGTTAATGGAATCGGGGAAGAGAAGTCGTGGGCACAGGTCGAGCCGTCAGTGTCGGCTTATCATCTGGCGTTTGGTCCGGACGACTCACTGTATGTTACCGGTCCAACGGTGACTAGTTTTGATTGTGTTTGGCGAGTGAATAAGGATGGCGACGTTGATGTTTTCTTCAAAGGATTAGGCCGTCCGCAGGGTCTCGCTTTTGATACCGACGGAAATCTTTATGTAGCTGCGTCATTCCGAGGACGCCGTGGAATAGTCCGGATTTCTCCAGACGGCCAGGAAGCGAAAATAGTAGTGGCCGGAGTGAATTTGGTGGGTCTTGCCTTTAGCGCGGATGGCGAAATGGCAGTCACTTCAATCGACTCTGTTTTTAGCTTACCGATGCAGATTCGAGGAACGCTTTTACCCTGATAATAAAGGCTTCAGACGCACTGAACCGTCTTTTGACAG
>Ga0105242_10000642_pt1 | contig 27396 bp, 20 predicted proteins | sample KBSM24metaG_FD_81521 | JGI IMG/M metagenome (GOLD analysis project Ga0105242, IMG submission 81521) | Miscanthus rhizosphere microbial communities from Kellogg Biological Station, Michigan, USA - KBS M2-4 metaG | ecosystem: Host-associated > Plants > Roots > Rhizosphere > Soil | place...
GCTTCTTCCATCAGCTCGAGAACGTCGACCGCTCGAAGAAGACCACGTGGCTTTCCGATCACCCCGCGCCGCCCGACCGTATTGCGCGCCTCGAGAAAGAGCGCCAGCTGCTGAAGGAGCCGGCGACGCCGACGCAGAACACCGCCCAGCTCGCGCAGATCAAATCCGAACTACGCAGCCACGGCACCGCGCCGACACTCGGCCAGATTGCACAAGGCACGGCTCCGTCGAGCGGTAACAATCCTCCAATGACCAGCGGCAGTCCGAGCGGCGGCACGGTCGGTAGCGTCGAAGCGCCGTCGCGCACGTGGCGCACGTATCGCGACTCTCGCGGCCTGTTCGCGGTCGACTATCCGTCGAACTGGCGCGTGTATGAAAGCAGCGGAGCGAGCGGCGTGACGATCGCGCCTGAAGGCGGCATCGGAAACGTCGGCAACCGCACGGAAGTCGTCTACGGCCTGATCGTCAATCACTACGACCCGTTCGGAAACACGTCGGGGTCCTATCTGCAGCCGCAGGGACGGGCCGGCGCATCGTTGCGCGATGCGACAGAGGATTTGCTGCGCCAGATCCAGCGGAACTCGCCGCACCTGCAGATGATTCGCGGATCATCGCAGCAGTTCAATCTCGACGGGCGGACGGCGCTGTCGGCCGCGCTGCGCGGGCGGAATCAGAACACCGGCATCGACGAGCGAGTCACGATCGTGACGCGCCAGCTGCCGGACGAACATTTGATTTACATGCTGTTCGTCACGCCGGAGCGCGACGCTGCGAATTACAACTCCGTACTGCAGTCGATGGTGCGGTCGATCCAGGTAGATGAGAGAGCGCACTGAGCCGGCACGGCCGGCAGCGCTGGTTGGCCAAGCCTTGGGCACGACAGTCGCCCGTCGGTACGCCAGCCGCGCTATCATCGGGCCGGAGGTACAACCATGTATGACGAAATGATGATCGCGCCGATGCGCGAGGAGCTCACGAAGCTCGGTATTCAGGAAACGAGGACGGCGGGCGATGTCGACGCCGTCCTCGGCGAGAAACAGGGAACGGTTCTTCTGGTCGTGAACTCGGTCTGCGGATGCGCCGCGGGCATGGCCCGCCCGGCCGTCGCCATGGCGCTCGAGCATGACACGCGGCCCGACAAGATGATCACCGTGTTCGCCGGGAACGATCGCGAGGCAACGCAGCGCGCGCGCGAGTATCTCGCCGGCTATCGCCCCTCGTCTCCCGCGATCGCGCTGTTCAGGGACGGCCAGGTCGTAAAGATCCTCGAGCGCTGGCAGATCGAAGGCCGCCACGCCCACGATATCGCCGCGGAACTGGTCCGCGCCTTCGACGAGTTCTGCCGGAAACCGGCGCTCGTGCAGTAGCGGTCCGCGCGCCTTCGGCGCGCTCGCAGATGGCAGAGGGCGGAGGGCAGAAGACAAAACTGCCTTTCTCTTCTGCCTTCTGCGCTCTGCCATCCGCCCTCTGCTTTCATGGCGCGCTTCTTGTTCTCCGCCCATCCATGACCGATTTCGAAGATCGCATTCGCCGGATGGCGAGGGAGGCGATGGCGGAGATTGGGCGGGATGGGGACGAGATTCATGACGTCGTCGAGCCGCCCGGCGCGGATTACTGCGTGATCACGTTTACCGATCCCGGTTTGAAGCCGATCGAGATCCCGAAGCCCCTCGGCGCCGGCGAGTCTCAGGAGCTGGACGAGCTTCGTCGCGCGCTGCAGTATCGCTTTGGGACGTGATGTCCACCGGCGCGTAAAACGAACGCCCGCGCACGTTCTCGTCGACTTTCAAGCCGTACTGCAGCGGCGGGAACGCGCGCTGTTCGCAGTCGAGACGCTCGCACAGGCGGCAAGTTGTGCCGATCGGAACCGCGGCCTCGAGGTTGCCCAGATCGTAGCCGTCGGCGTAGACGATCTTCCGCGCCTCTTTCACCGGACAGCCGATCCCCACCGCCATCAGCGCGTCCCCCGAGGCGTAGCCGTAGGTCTTGCGAATCGTGCGGGCGATGCAGAAGTAGGCGGTGCCGTCCGGCATTCTCGACAGCTGGGTGCGAATCCGTCCGGGCGTCAGGAAGGCGGCATGGACATCCCACCGCGGGCATGATCCGGAAAAGCGCGCGAAGCGGATGCCGGTGCCGCTGAACCGCTTCGAGATGTTTCCGGCGATGTCGACGCGGACGAAGTGAAACGGCACGGCCGACGTGCCGCTCTTGCGCAGCGTCGTCAGCCGGTGGCAGACCTGTTCCCAGCTCGCGGTGTAGTGATGCTGGAGCAGCTCGATGTCGTATCGCACTTCCTCGGCCAGGCGGAAGAAGTCGTCGTACGGCATCAGGAGCGCGCCGGCAAAATAGTTCGCGAGCGCGACGCGGCAGAGGCGCACCGACTCCGGCGTGGTGAGGTTCTTCTGCGAGCGGGCGATGATCGCGTCGATCACCGGCGCCGCTTCGAGGAGCCCGAGCTGATGCGCGACCTGGAACTGGCGGCTCCACGGCGGCAGCACTTCGGAGAGCGCGAGCTTGCGCGAATCGGGCTCGTACTTGCGGATCAGACCGCGGTCGCGGACGACGGGCGTGAGCGTGACTTCGACGCCGTAGCGCGCGCCGAGGTAGTGGACGAGGGAGCGATACATATCGGCGCGATCGAGTTGGGCGCGCTGGGAGATCTCCAGCGCGGCGGCCTCGAGCTCCGGAAAGTAGTTCAGGTTCTCCTGAATCACGTCCGACGCTTCCTCGGAGGGAAGATGCGCGGGATCGAGTCCGTGAAACGCCCGGCCGTCGTAGAGCTGCGACGAGAGATCGCGCATCGACTGCACCGACGACTTGTACGCGTGGAACAGCGAGATCACCGCGCGCGCGGCGGCCGGACTCTCGGCCAGCTCGCGCACGTCGTTCGTCGTCACCCCATGCTCCTCGAGGAGCGCATCGGCGAAGACTTCCTGCAGGCTGTCGGCGAGACGCACCTGGCTGTCGTCCGCGAACGCCTGCAGGTCGACGTGAAAGATCTGCGCGAGCCGCACCAGCAGATGCGCCGGCAGCGGACGCTGATTGTGCTCGATGAGATTGAGATAGCTCGGTGAGATCTGCAGCTTCTCCGCGAGCTGGACCTGCGAGAGCTGCTCGCGGCGGCGAAACCCGCGCACCTTGGCGCCGAGTTTGGATTGAGGAGGCATGGGACCCTCCGCCTATGTGTCATCCCGAGCGGAGCGAGGGATCTTCTCCGTTGCCTGGTGGAAGATCCTTCGCCGTCTTCGCGGCTCAGGATGACACGGGGTTTACAAGCGTTTACTAATTTACAGATTTACATTTACCGACATTCACAACGTAACTAGCTGCACAGCCTGTTCTTGGTTCAATCTGGCAGGCGGCGTGCGAAGATTTTACAACGATGACGATGGCAATTGATACCGAGATCGACGTGCGCGGCGAAGTCCGGCCGGAGTGGGAGGAGATCCTCTCCGACGACGCGCTCGCGTTCATCGCGATGCTGCACAGCGAATTCAATCCGCGGCGCGAGGAATTGCTGCGCGCGCGCGAAGAGCGGAAGCTGCACATCGACGCCGGCGAGCTTCCCGATTTCCTTCCCGAGACGCGCCAGATCCGCGAGAGCGACTGGACCGTTGCTCCGATTCCGCACGATCTTCTCGACCGCCGCGTGGAGATCACCGGACCGGTCGACCGGAAGATGATCATCAACGCCCTGAACTCCGGCGCGAACGTCTTCATGGCCGACTTCGAAGACGCGAACGCGCCGACCTGGTTCAACTGCATCGACGGCCAGTTCAATCTCCGCGACGCGGTGCGCCGCACGATCTCCTTCGAGAGCGGCGCGAAGCAGTACCGGCTGAACAACGAGACCGCGACGCTGGTCGTGCGTCCGCGCGGATGGCACCTGCTCGAAGAGCACGTGTACGTCGACGGCAAGCCGGTCAGCGCGAGCCTCTTCGACTTCGCGCTCTACTTCTTCCATAACGCGAAGGAGTCGATCGCGCGCGGCAGCGGTCCGTACTTTTACCTGCCGAAGATGGAGTCGCACCTCGAGGCGCGGCTCTGGAACGACGTGTTCGTCCGCGCGCAGCAGGAGCTCGGGATCCCGAACGGCAGCGTCCGCGCGACGGTGCTCATCGAGACGATCCTGGCCGCGTTCGAGATGCACGAGATCCTCTACGAGCTGCGCGACCATTCCTCGGGACTCAACTGCGGCCGCTGGGACTACATCTTCTCCTTCATCAAGAAATTCAGGGCGCGCCGCGACTTCACGATGCCCGACCGCGCGCTGGTGACGATGGACAAGGCCTTCCTCGCCGCCTACGTCGATCTGCTGATCCAGACCTGCCACCGCCGCGGCATTCACGCGATGGGCGGGATGGCCGCGCAGATTCCGATCAAGACCGATCCCGACGCGAATGCCGCGGCGATGGCGAAAGTGGAAGCCGACAAGCTGCGTGAAGTGCGCGCCGGCCACGACGGCACGTGGGTCGCGCATCCGGGACTCGTCCCGGTCGCGAAAGAGATCTTCGATCGATACATGCCCCAGCCGAACCAGATTGCAGAGGGCAGAGGGCAGAGGGCAGAAGTCACTGCCGATGATCTGCTGACGATCCCTGAAGGGCCAGTCACGGAGAAGGGCATCCGGCAGAACATCAACGTCGGGATCCTCTATCTCGAGGCCTGGCTCGGCGGACTCGGATGCGTGCCGCTGTACAACCTCATGGAAGACGCGGCCACCGCCGAGATCTCGCGCACGCAGCTGTGGCAGTGGATCCACCACGGCGTGGTGGCTCCGGAGCTGTATCGCCGCATCCGCGATGAAGAACTGGCCTCGATCGGATCACGCCCGCATCTGGAACGCGCGGCGCGGATCTTCGACGAGCTGATTCTCTCGTCCGAGCTCGCGGACTTTCTCACGATCCCCGCATACGCGGAGCTGCTGAACATCGAACAAAGTGGAGCGGCGGGCTCTTAGCCCGCCGAACGCCGAGCCGGCGGGCTGAGAGCCCGCCGCTCCAGGAGAACCGAAATGGCGAGACTGAAAGAAGCGCGCGACCCGAAGTTGATCCAGCGAGAGTGGGACAACAATCCGCGATGGGACGGCATCGTCCGCGACTACACCGCGGAAGACGTGCTCCGTCTTCGCGGCTCGATCGACATCCGGTACACGCTCGCCGAACTGGGCGCGGAGCGGCTGTGGCAGCTCCTCAACACCGAGCCGTTCGTGAACGCGCTCGGCGCGCTCACCGGCAACCAGGCCATTCAGCAGGTGCGCGCCGGACTCAAGGCGATCTACCTCAGCGGCTGGCAGGTGGCGGCGGACGCGAACCTCTCCGGCCACATGTATCCTGACCAGAGTCTCTATCCGTCGAACTCCGTGCCTCAAGTCGTGAAGCGGATCAATCAGGCGCTGCAGCGCGCCGACCAGATCGATCACGTCGAGGGACGCAGCGGCACGTACTGGTTCGCGCCGATCATCGCCGACGCGGAAGCCGGCTTCGGCGGCGCGCTGAACGCGTTCGAGCTGATGAAGATGATGATCGAGGCCGGCGCCTCGGCGGTGCACTTCGAGGACCAGCTGGCGTCGGAGAAGAAGTGCGGTCACCTCGGCGGCAAGGTGCTCGTTCCGATCTCGCAGTTCATCCGCACGCTCATCTCGGCGCGACTCGCCTCGGACGTGATGGGCGTTGGCACGTTGGTCATCGCGCGCACCGATGCGTGCAGCGCGTCGCTGCTCACGAGCGACGTCGACGAGCGCGATCAGGCGTTCGTCACCAGTGAACGGACGGCGGAAGGCTTCTACCGCATCCGCAACGGTCTGGAGATGGCGATCGCGCGCGCGGTGGCGTATGCGCCGTACGCGGACGTGCTGTGGTGCGAGACGTCGACGCCGGACATCGGCGAGGCGCGCGAGTTCGCGGAAGGCGTGCACGCGCAGTTTCCCGACAAGCTGCTCGCGTACAACTGCTCGCCGTCATTCAACTGGGCGAAGAAGCTCGACGCGCAGCAGATCGCGAGCTTCCAGCGCGAGCTCGGGGCCATGGGCTACAAGTTCCAGTTCGTCACGCTGGCCGGGTTCCACGCCCTCAACTACTCGATGTTCGACCTCGCGCGGCAGTACCGCGAGGAAGGGATGACCGCCTACTCGCGGCTGCAGCAGGCCGAGTTTGCGGCCGAGGAGCATGGATACACCGCGACGCGCCACCAGCGCGAAGTGGGGACGGGCTATTTCGATGAAGTGGCGAAGATCGTGAGCTCCGGCGAGTCGTCGACGACCGCGCTCGAGGGCTCGACGGAAGCGGCGCAATTTTAGGAGGAAAGCATGGACGACAATCGCATCTACCGCGTCGACGACGACGATGATTGGCATCTCCCGGACGACGAGCGCGTGGAATGGGACGCGAAGCCGGACGAGGAAGTGCCGTTTCACGTGCCGCGGGACTGAGGGAAGACTTCACTGCCCGCTACAATGCGCGGACCATGGTCCGCACATCCCTTCTTCTCGTTCTCGCCATCGCTTTCCCGCTCTTCGCGGCCGACACGCCGCAGCCGCCGGCTGATCTCACGAATCCGCCGGCGGACGCGGAGAAGTCGGACGACGGTCTCGTCACGAAACAGCTCGTCGCCGGCAGCGGCACAGAGCATCCGACCTCCGACGACATCGTGAAGGTGCGTTACACGGTCTGGAAATCCGACGGCACGCTCGTGCAGCACGTCGCCGGAGCGCAACACGTCATGCTCGCCGTCCCGAAGATGATTCGGGGCTGGGGCGCCGCGGTGCAGAAGATGGTCGCGGGCGAACAGCGCCGCGCGTGGATTCCCGCGGCGCTCGCCGGAGGCAAGACCGACCTCGGCCTCGTCATCGACACGACTCTGCTCGAAGTCTTTCATCGCCCGGTCACGCCGGAGGACGTCGCCGAGCCGCCCGCCGATGCGCACAAGACGCCGTCGGGTCTCGCGTACAAAGTGCTGCGCGCCGGCACGGGCGAGCGCCGTCCGCTGCGCGGCAGCACCGTGGCCGTCCACTACAGCGGCTGGACGACCGACGGAAAGATGTTCGACAGCTCCGTCCTGCGCGGCACGCCTTCCGAGTTCCGCCTCTCGGACGTGATCAAGGGCTGGACCGAAGGCCTGCAGCTCATGAAGACGGGCGAGAAAACGCGCTTCTGGATTCCCTCCAACCTCGCCTACGGCCGCGATCAAACGAAGCCGCAGGGGACGCTGGTGTTCGACATCGAGTTGATCGAGATCAAGTAGTTTGGAGTGCGGCGACGCCAGTCGCCGCTTTGGTGAGCCGTGGCTTCAGCCGCGGCGGAGGGCGGAGGCTGGTGCCTCCGCCCTGAAAGCGGCGGCTTTGCCGCCGCAGTCCATAGATCACTGCGCTGCGACGCGCGGGCCGGTCACGTGCCGGGCTGAATCGAGCATTCTCAGGAACTCTTCGCGTACTCCTTCGAGATCTTCGCCGCGCGCGATGCGGGCGAGATGGATGACGTCGTCGTAGCTCGCGGTGCCTTTGTGCGGCGAGTTGCGCAGCAGCATTCCGAACTCCGCGATCGCGGTGGCGAACTGCATGTCGGACGACGCTTCGTACGCGCTCTTTCCCTCGTCGGCCGCGCTCGCGCTGATCAGTTGACTGGTCTCTTCCTTCGGCTCCTTGTAGCGCAGATTGATCGTCGCGATCTTGCCGCGAGCGTTCGACGCCGGAACGAATTCGTACAACGCGGTCACCGAGTGTCCGGCTCCGAGCTCGCCCGCATCTTTCGTGTCGTCGTCGAAGTCCTTGTTCGCCAGCGCGCGGTTCTCGTAGCCGATCTGCCGGTACGAGGCGACGAGCGAGGGATCGAACTCGAGCTGCACCTTCACGTCTTTGGCGATCGTGACCAGCGTGCCGGTCAGCTCCTGTTTGAACACCTTCTCCGCTTCCTTCAGCGAGTCGAGATAGGAGTAGTTGCCGTTGCCCTTGTCGGCGAGCATCTCCATCTTCGCGTCCTGGAGGTTGTTGTCTCCGACGCCGAGGACGGAGAGGTAGATCCCGGACTTACGCTTTTCCTCGATGAGGTTCTGGAGGTCGGTGATCGATGACACGCCGACGTTGAAGTCGCCGTCGGTGGCCAGGATGACGCGGTTGTTGCCGTCGCGCAGGAAGTTGTCCAGCGCGATTTTGTAGGCCAGCTCGATTCCCTGGCCTCCCGCGGTGGAGCCGCCGGAGCGCAGATGATCGATGGCGTTCAGGATGGCGGTCTTGTCCGCGCCCGACGTCGGCGGCAGCACCAGTCCCGCCGCTCCCGCGTACACGACGATCGACACGCGGTCCTCGGCACGCAGCTGATCGACGAGCACGTGGAACGCCGACTGGATCAGGGGCAGCCGGTCCGGCGGCGACATCGAGCCGGAGACGTCGAGCAGGAACACGAGGTTGTTCGGGGCCATCTTCCATCGATCGAGATTGCGCCCCTGAATGCCGATGCGCAGCAGCCGGCTCTGCACGTTCCACGGGCAGCCCGCGACTTCGGTGGTGATCGAGAACGGGACTTTGCCGGCCGGCTGCGGGAGGTGATACGAGAAGTAGTTGATCATCTCTTCGATGCGCACGGCGTCGGGCGGCGGCACCAGACCGCGCGTGAGGAAGCGGCGGATGTTCGCGTACGACGCGCGATCGACGTCGATGGCGAACGTCGTCACGCGCTCGGTGCGCGTCTCGACGAAGGCGTGGTCTTCGACGTGCGCGTAGTTCGCGGTCACGGGCGCCGGCTCGACTCGCGTCGCCATGGCGACCGGTGCGGCTGCGAGTGCGGGCGGAGGTACGGGCGAGGGCGGGGGCGGGGCCGCCGCTTTCGCCACGGCGTCCGCGCGCGCGTACCGCGATGCCGAGACGGTCACTTCCTCGACGCCGATGACGTATGGCGCTTCGGAAGTCACGGTAATGCTCTCCGACACCGACGGCGTTCTCAGGGTCGCGACGAGCGAAGCGCCTGCCGCGGGGACGTTGATCTTCCGCCGCCAGGTCTGCAATCCCGACAGCTCGGCGACGATCGAGTACACGCCGGGCATGACTCCGCCGAAGATGTACGTGCCGCTCGAATCGGAGACGGTGGTCAACCTGCGGCCCAACCCTTCGACCGTCACCGTGACGCCCGGAAGAGGCAGGCCGTCGGACGTCTGCACGTGTCCGCGAATCGTTCCCGGCGCCGCGGGCGGCGGCGTGAGGACCGCGTTCTTGTTCGAAGTGCAGGCGAATGCAGCGAGGAGAAGGAACGTAGCGAGGAACCGTTTCATGGAAGCCCTCCGTTCTGTCGATGCGCCTTCGCGTGCAGTCGTTCTGCCCAATGCGCGCGACGCGTAAGTCGCGCGCATTGAGCGATCTCGAAATCTTCACGAAAGCGAAACATCGAGAAATGTGGATGTTTCAGGACAGATTTCCGTGGACGAGCGGGCGAAAGATCCTTCGCCGTCTACGCGGCTCGGGATGACACCGGTCACTTCTCCGCCACGCGATGCTCGCTGAGTGCGCGAGCTGAATCCGCGAGCCGCAGAAACTCTTCGCGCAAGCCGTCGAGGTCTTCGCCGTGTGCGCCGCGCGCGAGTTGCATCACGTCCGCGAACGTCGCCGTGCCTTTGTGCGGCGAGTTGCGCAGCAGCATCCCGAGCTCCGCGACGGCGGCGGCGAACTGCATGTCCGCCGTGGCCTCGTACGCGCTCGTCCCGTTGTCGGCCGCGCTCGCGGTGATCAGTTTGCTGAGGTCTTCCTTCGGGGCCTTGTAGCGCAGCCTCACCGTGGCGATTGCGCCGTGCGCGCTCGACTTCGGTGTGATCTCGTACAGCGCGGTGACGGAGTGGCCGGCTCCGAGCTCGCCCGCGTCTTTGGTGTCGTCGTCGAAGTCCTTGTTCGCGAGCGCGCGATTCTCGTAGCCGATCTGCCGGTACGACTCGACGGAGGCGGGATCGAATTCGAGCTGCACCTTCACGTCCTTCGCGATCGTGACCAGCGTTCCGGTCAGCTCGTTTTTGAACACTTTCTGCGCTTCCTTGAGCGAGTCGAGATAGGCGTAGTTGCCGTTGCCTTTGTCGGCGAGCAGCTCCAGGTTCGCGTCGTGATAGTTGTCGTCGCCGACGCCGAGGACGGAGAGGTAGATGCCGGACTTCCGCTTCTCCTCGATGAGCTGCTCGAGCTCCTCGAGACTCGAGTAGCCGACATTGAAATCGCCGTCGGTCGCGAGAATCACGCGGTTGTTGCCCTCGGCGAGGAAGTTCTTCTGGGCCGTGTCGTATGCCAGCTCGATTCCCGCGCCGCCCGCGGTGGAGCCGCCGGCCTGCAGTTGATCGAGCGCGAGGAGGATCGTGTTCTTGTCCGCGCCCGAAGTCGGCGGCAGGACCAGTCCCGCCGCGCCGGCATAGACCGCGATGGCGATCCGATCCTCGGGACGAAGCTGATCGACGAGCACGCGGAACGCCGACTTGATCAGGGGAAGCCGCTGCGGAGGCTGCATCGAGCCGGAGACGTCGATGAGGAAGACGAGATTGTTCGGGGCCATCTTCCACTGCTCGAGATTGCGTCCCTGAATGCCGATGCGCAGCAGGCGGTTCTGCGCGTTCCACGGACAGCCCGCGACCTCGGTGGTGATCGAGAACGGCACGTCGTCCTGCGGCTGCGGATAGCGATAGCTGAAGTAGTTCACCATCTCCTCGATGCGCACCGCGTCGGGCGGCGGAATCTGTCCGGCGGTGAGGAAGCGGCGCACGTTCGCGTACGAGGCGCGGTCGACGTCGATGGCGAACGTCGTCACCGGCTCGTCTTTCGCGATCTTGAACGCGTGCTCCTCGACGTGCGCGTACTGCGGTTGGGGCGCGAAATCATCCAGATTTGATCTTGGAGAAGAGACCGCCGCGATTCCGCCCGACCCGGAGACGAATTCGGCGTCGCGGTTTTTCGCGCAGGCCAGCGCGATCAACAGAAGGGCGGCCACCGTGACTGTGCGTTTCATGTTCGATTCCCCCATGACGCGTTAGAAACGCGAGGGGAGACGAAGGAAACTCACACCCCTCACCCGCCCTTCGGGCACCCTCTCGCGGCACGCCTTGCGTCGAGAGCCTTCTCCCCTCGTTGAGGGGAGAAGGTGCCGAAGGCGGATGAGGGGTGTCATTAGAAAACCATGTCGTCGTCGTGCAGGCCGAAATAGTGGCCGAGCTCGTGGATCACGGTCTCGCGAATCTGGCGCATCGCCTCGCGCCGGTTGTGCGCGATGCGGAGGATCGGACCGCGGAAGATCGCGATCTGATCGGGAAGCGCGGGAAGCATGTCATGCGTGCGGCGCGTGCGGGCGATGCCGCGGTAGATGCCGAGCAGCTCGCCGTCCTCGTCTTCGACGAGGTCGAGGTCTTCGTCGTTCGGCTCTTCTTCGAGAACGATCGCGACGTTGTCGAGCAGCTCCGCGAACTGCTGCGGCAGATTCGCCAGCGCTTCTTCGACGACAAGTTCAAATTCGGAGGAGGTCAGATGCATCACATGCACGTTGGTAGATTGGCGCTTCAGCGCCGATCTCGGAGTGCGGCGACACGAGTCGCCGCTCTTTCAGCCGGCGGTTGGAGAGCGGCAACTTGCGTTGCCGCACTCCAAACGCTTCGCGTCTACCAGCCGGGGATGATGTTGAAGCCGTAGACGATGTTCTCGTCCGGCCGCTGGAACGGCTTCGCGGCGTAGATCTCGATGGGGATGTAACTGAGGAGGATGCGCAGGCCGAAGCCGACGCTGAACACCGGCACGCGCTCGCTCGTCCGCGTGGCCCACTTGAACGTCAGGGAGTTGCCCGCCGGGTCGCACACGGTATCGGGTGCGTCCGTCGACGAGCACTCGCGGCTCCACGCCGCGCCGGCATCGGCGAATGCGAAGATCTCCGTCGGCAGGAACGGCGCGTCGATCAGGCCGTACTCGCGCGTGCCGAGAAGCGGAGCGCGCAACTCGACGGACGACGCCAGGATGCGCGTCCCGACGAGACGGTCGAACACCGGACACGGCGTCGATCCCGGCTGCGGCACGCACTCGACGGCGTCGACCGAGTACGGATCGTAGCCGCGCACGAGCGAGCCCTGGCCGAGATACAAGGGCGTGAGACGTCCGTCGTCCGAGCCCTTGCCATAACGGCCGTAGTGCAGGCCGCGCAGCGCGAGCGTCAGCGGGCGGTGGAAGATGTACTTGCGCCAGTCGGCGAGCGCGGTCTGGAAATTGAGATCGCCGTGCAGCGTCTCGACTTCGTAGCGATAGCGCGTGCCGTTGATCGGCGAGATGAAGCCGTAGATCGAGCTGTCGCCGACGAACGCCGCCGACGCCTTGCTGAGGTTCACCGTGAACGAGTTGGGACTCTTCTCGATCGTCCGTTCGACGATCTGGTTGCCGACGATGTACCAGGTCTCGAGCTCCTGCTTATAGGAATAGCGCTGCACGCCCGCCGCGCCTTCGATGCGGCGCGTGGTGCTGAACGGATACTGCGCCAGGCCGGTGACGTCGCTGATGATCTGCACCTCGCGGTACTGCTGATAGACGTCGGCCTGCTGGTTCGTGCCCGGGACCGTGCCGATGCCGTAGGCCGCCGTGGCGTAGACGTACGGGACGTGCACGAGATCCGCGCCCCAGTTCAGGCGGTTCTGCTGATTGAGGTAGAAGACTTCACCGCCGAGCTGCTCGGCGAGGCTCTGCGTGCCGCTTCCGCCGCCGCCCTGGAACGTGACGCCGACGTTGTGCTGCCCGAGGATGTCGCTGAAGAACGCGGTGACGCTTCCGCCCGCGCCGACGCCGAATTCATTGATGCCCACGCCGAGCGTCGGAGGCCCGAGGTAGGCGAGGTGGAGATCGGCGCTGTAGCCGCGCTCCGCGAAGTCCGTCGACGCCGGCGGCAGTCCCTCCTCGGGACGCATCAGGTAACCGGTGATCTCCGAGCCCGCGCCGCGCAGCGGCGGCAGGAGAGCCGCGCGCGCGATCGCGGTGTCGCTGGCCGGCTGCTGCACGTTCGGCGCGGTCGCCGGCGTGTTCGCCGGCAGCGAGTAGATGTTGTACATGTCGTCCTCGAACAGCGAGAACGCGATGTCGCCCGAGCGGGACGCCACCGTCAGCGCGGGCGAGAGATCGGTGATGCCGGCGACGCCGGTGGCCACGGACGTGATGCGCGAGAGCGTTCCGTCCGCGACGTCCACTCGATAGACGTCCGGAATGCCCTCGGGATTGCCGATGAAGTAGATCGAGCGTCCGTCGGGCGCGTACTGCGGATTGATGTGCCTCGCGTTCTTGAATCCGTTGATGAGGCGAATCTGTCCCGTGCTGACGTCGATCGTGGCCAGGCGCATGTCGCTGAAGCGGAGCTGTTCGACGACGGTCGCGTCGCCGCGGTCGGTCACGAAGGCCAGCGTGCGTCCGTCGGGCGACCACGCCGGCTGCAAGTCGGCGAACTTGTCGTTGGTCAGGCGCTTCACATCCTTCGAATCGATGTCGTAGATGAACAGGTCGCTCACGCCGGTGGTCTGGCCGGCGATCGCGATCTGCTTTCCGTCCGGCGACCAGGCGACGTTGTTGATGGCCTCGAGTCCCGGCACTTTGATGTGATCGATGTGGCTGTTTTCCACGTCGACGATGGAGAGGAAGTTGTCGCCTTTGGCGAAGGTGATGAACGCGAGGTGTTTGCTGTCCGGCGACCAGGCGCCGGCCGACTCGATGAAGCGCAGCGACTCGAAGTGCGGATCGCGATCGGAGGAGACGAGGCGGCGGATCACTTTGCCGGTCGACGCCTCCGCGAGATAGAGATCGATCGAGAACAGCTCGCGCGCCGAAAGGAACGCGAGATAGCGGCCGTCGGGACTGAGCGCGGGACCGACGTTCAGCTCGAAGGATCCGCGGCGGCGGCGGCGGTCTTTCTTCTTTCCGTCGACGTCGGGCGGCGGAGGCTCGGGCTTCTTGCCGATGAGAGGCTTCATCACCGCGGTGGCCTGGCGCGCCTGAACGAGCGGGTCGTACAGCTCCTTCGCGGAGGCGGCCCAGTCGGCGAAGAGTTGCTTGTGCGAGATGCCGATCGCGCGCTCGACGCCTTCTTCCACGCCGACCACGCCGGCCGAGAGGAAGTATTTCACGACCGCCTCGTCGCCGAAGCGCGCGCCGATGTACGCCATCAGCGCCTGGCCGTAGCGATAGGGGAAGTAGCGCGAGTCGCGCGTGAGCTTGCGGAGGTCGGGCATGCGGTCGTGAATGGTGGCGTCGCGGATCCACATCGAGGTGAGCGGATCGACGCGGCCTTTCGAGAAGTACTCGGCCATGCCTTCGACGAGCCACAGCGGCATCGCTTCGAGCGCGAAGCGGCGCCGGTTCTGATTCGCGTTCGCGGCGATGTCGTACTGGAAGACGTGCACGATCTCGTGGCCGAGGACGTGATCGTTCTGCGAGTAGTCGCCGGTGAGCGGAAGCACGACGCGATTCATGAACGCGTCGGTGAAACCGCCCGTCCCTTCACCGATCAGACCGCCCGTGGTCGTGGTCTGATGGAAGTCCGCGGCGTTCGCGTAGAGCACGATCGGCTTCTTGCGGAAGGAGTGGTTGAACACGCGCGAGAGCCGCGCGTACCACCGCTCGGCCATGCGGCCGACGTCGTTCACGACATCCGCTTCCTGGTCGTAGTAGTAGATGTCGAAGTGCTCCGTCTGGAGCACCTTGAAGTGGAAGTTTTCCCACTGAACCTTATTGCGCCCGAAGTACTGCGCGTCGGCCGGAGGAATGACGAGGACTACGAGGAGGGAAAGGATGGCAACCCGAACTGCGATTCGCATCGAACACCTCGGCTCTAGATGAACACCGAATGGCCGTCGGCTGCAAGTTTGTTGCCCCGCTCTCTCGTAACGGTTCGTTGACTTTTTCTCATCGAGTGGAGCGGCGGGCTCTCAGCCCGCCGTATGAAAACCCGGCGGGCTGAGAGCCCGCCGCTCCACGGTCAGCGCGATGCGCTGTGTCCATCTGAGGTCGCAACGACACCGCGTGAGGACGGCGTCCATCACTTGTGCAGCATCTTGAAGGCGTGATTCCACGATCCGCCGCGGATGCCGTGCAGCACCCACACGAGACATATCGGCTCGAGGTAGCGCGAGCCTTCGATGCCGCCGATGTCGATCACGCCCCAGCCGAAGTGCTCGCAGATCTGCGTCACGATCTTTTTCGCCTCGGCGTCGTTGCCGCAGATGAACATGTCGGGCGGGCCGCCGGGGAACTGCGGATTGATCATGTGCGCGTTGCCGACGCTGTTGAACGCCTTCACGACGCGCGCGTCCGGCACGAGGCGCTGAATCTGTTCGCCCAGCGAGTCGGTCGTGCCCACGAAGAGACCCGGCGGCATGCCTTTGCTGAAGTCGAGCGGATTCGTGGCGTCGATGAGGACCTTGCCGTCGAAGGAGGCCAGTCCCGCGAGGCGAATCGCGTCCGCGGCTCCCGCGCCGAGGGTCGCGAGCACGAGGATGTCGCCGAAACGCGCGGCGTCTTCGAACGTGCCGGCGGAGACGCGCGCGTTCGCCGAAACCCACTCGCCGAGCTTTCCCGGATCGCGCGAGCCGATCTTCACTTCATGGCCGAGACTCGCAAATCCCGCCGCGAGCACGCGTCCGACGTCGCCGGAACCGAGTACGCCGATATGAACTTTTTGCATCGCCGGAGTCTACTTCAGCCCCTCCATAGAAAAGGAGCATAATGCCGGCACAGCAAACCATCCACGGGTCCACCCATGTGTGCAGCACGAGTCCGTCCGCCTTGGCTGAAGCCGCTCAATGAGGCTGTCGAGCGCGACGAGTGGCTCAGGGTGCTCCACGCGGTCGACGAAGTGGCCCTGCGAGTCTTTCTCGAGCGCCACGGTCTCCAATACAGCGACCTCTCATTCGAGCGTGTCGATCACATCCGAGACGCGCTCGCCGACGCTCGCATCACGCTCGATGATCTGATCGTCTGGCGCGCGGACCTCGAGAAGCCGATGGGTCCGATCGAGAGGATCAACGAGTTCCGCCGCAAGGACGACGTCATCGCCGCGCATGATTCGACGCTGAGCGGCGATCTCGACGAAGCGGTCCTCGAGATTCTCCGAAGAATCTGGAAAGGCACGCTCGACGTCGACTCCTGGACCGACTTCATCGACAAGCAAAAGGAGCTCGCGCCGCGCCATCTGTTCCTCTATCACGTTCCTCCGCTGACGAATGTCGAAGAGCGTCTGGTTCCGGCGCGGCATGTGGCGAATCCCGCGAAGCCGGAACTGGCCGAGGTTTCGATCGAGGGCGGGCTGCTGCGCATGCGATGGGTCGCGATGCGCGGCGAAAAGCGCCGGGTGGCGTTCGTGCGCATCGATCTCGCGAGCGGCGCGATGGAGCTGCAGATCGAGCTGATGGACGGCGGAGGCGTGCGCGCGCTCGCCGCGGAGCGCAACGCGTATGCCCGCGCCGTCGCGGAATCGCTCGGCGTCACACCCGAGCCGCTGCATCTCGAGACGCCGATGCGGGCGTTGATGTCGGATCCGCGGCTGCGCCTCGAGGCCTGGCGCGTCCGGCGGCCGAATGGCGGCGAGGCGTCGGGGAAACGAGAAGCCGATCTGTTCGAGCGGCTCAGGGGCGCGCTCGATCACTACTACGCGCTCGATCTGAAGGGGAAGTGGCAGGCGCCCGACGGCCGTCTGCTGGCCGTGCAACTCGACACCCGGACGGATGCGATCACGATTCGAGAGCAGTGCGCGGCGAGCGAAGTCGAGGCGCTGACGGTGACGATCCGTGAGCATCCCGCGCCGCCGCCGCCTCCTCCTCCTCCGGAGCCGCCGCCCGTGACCGTGACCGAGACCGCGGATGACATCCCGCCCGTGCCTCCACCTCCGCCTCGAACCGCCGACGAGCTGGCGCAGATTGCCGAGCTGCGCGCATTGATCGAGAAGTTCATCGCCTATCAACAGCGACTCGGCAAGGAGAAGGTCTCGGCCGAAAGCCTCCCGTCGAAAGCCCAGGCGGACCTGCTCTTCGATTATGAGACGCTGGAGAAGGCGCTCCGTACCGTCGGCGTCCGCTTCCTCGGCGCGACGCTGTATGTGATGTGTCCGGGAAATGGGGAACCGGTACGCCAGAACGGGCAGGTGATGAGGTTCGAGTCGCTCGAAGCGATTCCCGAAAAGATCGAGTGTCACAACGAAGAAGGTCCGCCGAAAGAGCACTTCACGAAAGGCAATGTCTGGATCGAGATCATCGCGCCGAAGGAGCCGGCGCCTCCGCCGCCGGTGATCGTACCTGGGCCTCTGCCCCCGCCGCCGCCGGTGGGGAACGACGACCCGCCAGGACCGGGGCCCGGCACGGTTCTCATCTGGTTCATCGTCTACATGTTCGCGAATACTTCGTTTCACTACTGGCTGCTCGTGAAAAACGCCGCGATCTGGTTCGTCGGCGTGTCGTTTGCGATCGCGGTGATCGGGCCGGTGGTCCTGATTCGCTGGAAGTTCGGCCACGATGCGTTCAAAGATGGGACACAGGTGATCACGCAATCCTTCAAGAACCGATTCGGCCCGAAGGACGAAGAGGAATCGCCGTAGTGTTTGAGGTGTGGTGCGCGCCTCCGGCGCGCCCCGGGGGGAAAGGCGCGCCGGAGGCGCGCACCACACCCCACACGTGAGTCGTCTCATCAACGATGAATCCGATCACGCACGCGCTTTCGGGCTGGTGTCTGGCCGAGGCCGTGCCGCGACTCGAGAGACGCGACCGCGCGATCGTGGTGGTGAGCGCCATCGCGCCCGATCTCGACGGCTTCGGAATGCTTCCGGAGCTGCTCACGCGCCACTCGCGCGCGCCGTTGTTCTGGTGGACCGACTATCACCACGTGCTCGCGCACAATCTGCTCTTCGCGATCATCGCCGGCGCGATCGGCGCGCTCGTCGCGGGCGCGCGCAACCGGCTGCGCGTCGCGCTGCTCGTATTTGCGGCGGTGCACGTGCATCTCCTCGAAGATCTCGCCGGCTCGCGCGGGCCCGACGGATATCAGTGGCCGATTCCGTATCTTTCGCCGTTCTCCGATTCGTTCCTTCTTACGTGGGACGGCCAATGGGCCCTCAACGCGTGGCAGAACGTCGCCGTCACCATCGTCCTCCTCATGGCGACATTCGTGCTGGCATGGTCGCGCGGCTACTCGCCGGTCGGTCTCTTCTCGACGCGCGCGGACGCGGCGTTCGTCGATGCGCTGCGCTCGCGCGTACCGCGCTCGCATCGCGGCCCGCTGCCGCCGATGACCGATGCGCAGCGCACGCTCGCGGCGGAGCTCGAGCGCGACGTGCGCGTGCTCTGCGCGCGCGGAGCGCGCAACGTCTGGGCGGCCGATGCGATGGAGGTGGCGGCGCGGCACATCACGTCGTCGCTCGAGGCCGCGGGATACGCGGTCGAGAAGCAGCGATATGAGTCGGGCGAGAACATCATCGCGGAGATCCGCGGCGGCGCGCGGGCGAAGGAGATCGTCGTCATCGGCGCGCATTACGACTCCGTCGACGGCTCGCCGGGCGCGGACGACAACGCCAGCGGCGTCGCGGCCACACTCGCCGTCGCCCGGCGGCTGGCGAAGGCGCGTCCCGCGCGAACGCTCCGCTTCGTGTTGTTCGCGAACGAGGAGCCGCCGCACTTTCAGACCGACGCGATGGGGAGCTGGCAGTACGCGAAGCGGTGTCACGAGCGCCGCGAGACGATCGCGGCGATGCTCAGCCTGGAGATGCTCGGCTATTACAACGACGCGCGCGGCTCGCAGCAGTATCCGCCGACGCTCGCGCCGCTCTATCCCGACACGGGCGACTTCATCGCCTTCGCCTCGAATCTCGCTTCGCGCTCGCTCGTGCGCCGCTGTGTCAAATCGTTCCGGCGCCACACCGACTTCCCCGCGGAGAGTGCCGCGCTCCCGGAGTTGATCCCGCAGATCGGGTGGTCCGATCAATGGGCGTTCTGGCACTTCGGCTGGCCCGCGGCGATGGTCACCGACACGGCCCTCTTTCGCAATCCGCACTATCACCTGCCGAGCGATACGAGCGACACGCTCGACTATGGTCGCTTTGCGCGCGTGGTGGAGGGGCTGGTGGGTGTGGCCGGCGATCTGGCGCAGTGAAATCCACCGGCCTCCGTCCGCCGTAGATGCACGGGGAGGACAGCATGGCCTACGTGTTTCATTTCAGTCCGGACGCGATGACTTCCGAAAAGTACGACGAGTGCATCAGGCGCCTCGATGCGGCCGGCGCGGGAGCGCCGGCGGGACGCGTGTATCACGTCTGCTACGGCAGCCCCGATCGCCTGCGCGTGTTCGACGTCTGGGAGTCGCAGGAGGCCTTCGAGCGCTTCGGCCCGACCCTCCTCCCGATCCTGCAGGAGCTCGGCATCGACCCCGGAACGCCGGAAGTCGTCGAGACGCACAATCTCATCGCGGGCTGACGCCTCACACGCCGCGGTACGTCAGCTCGACGACGGTCACGTCGTCTTCGATCTGCACTCCCGCGATCGCGCGCACCTCCGCGATGAGCGCGTCGACGCTCGCCGCCCGAACGGCGATCGCGTCGATGCGCTCATGCCCGATCGGCGCGTCCCCAACCGTCGCCTCGGACAAGCCGTCCGAAAACAGCAGTAAGCGTTCGCCCGGCGCGAGCGTGACGTGCGTCGACTCGTACCGCGTGCCGCGCATCGCCCCGAGCGGGAGGCGCTCGCCGGAACAGACCACGGGACGCGCGTCGTCGCCTGCGATCAGCGGGTCCGGCATGCCGGCGTTCACGATCTCGGCGTTTCCGGTCGCGCTGTCGAAGCGGACGAACACCATCGCCACGAACTCGCGCCGCTGCAACTGCTCCGACAGCCGCGCGTTCAAGTCGGACATCACCACGGCCGCGCTGCCGTTCGCGGCGAGAAACGGGAGCATCGCCTTGCACGAGGCCATGATCAGGCTCGCGGCGATTCCCTTTCCGGAAACGTCGGCCGCGATGACGGCCGTCTCCGTGTCGGAGAGCCGCAGGACGTCGTAGAAGTCGCCGCCGACGATGTGCGCGGCGAGCGTGCGGGCGGTGACGCGGAAGCGGTCGCCCTCGATCAGCTGCGGCGGGAGAAGGCGCTGCTGCATCTGCCGCGCGATCTCCAGCTCCTTTTCCGCGAACTCGTGCTCCTTCAGCCGCTCGATGCTCGCGCGCAGGCGATCGTTGCGCTTGCGGTTGTGATGAAGGATGAACCCGACCGTCAGCGGCGTGAGCAGCGCGACGGCCGCGGCGTCGAGGAGATCGAGCGTGCGCGCGGCTGCGAGAAAACAGGCGATGCCGCCGCCGAGGACGTAGACCACGCAGCGAAAGAACGTCGGCATCCGGCTCTGCTCGATGGCCCAGCTCAGCGCCGTCTCCATGCCCCGCGCGGCGAGGAGGATCGCCAGCGCCGTCATCGCATTGCGCATGACCGCCGCCGCCGACGGGCTGCGGCTCTCGAAAAACGACAACAGCACGCCGACCAGGATCGCGATGAGCGACTCGCGCGCCGCGTCCTGCCACGTGCGCCACCCGTACGTGCGGCGGGCGGCGGTGAGGGGGAGGGAGGTCATGGTGAACAAGGATACGGTTGCCGGGTTGCTAGGTTTAGGAGTGCGGTGGCAAAGCCACCGCTCTGGATGCCGCATTTCAGAGCGGTGGCTGCGCCACCGCACTCCTATAATCACCGCTTCGTGTCCATCTTCTTCACCGGCTTCCCGGGCTTTCTCGGCTCCGAGTTGCTTCCGCGCGTGCTGGGGCGCACGGACGACCACGCGCTCTGCCTCGTGCAGCCGAAGTTCCGCGCGCTCGCGGAAGAGCGGGCCCGATCGATCGAAGCGGCGCATCCGGCGCTCGCGGGCCGCATCCGCCTCGTCGAGGGCGACATCACGCAGCCGCTCGATGCCATCGACGCGAGTGACATCCGCGAGCTGTGGCATCTCGCCGCCGTGTACGACCTCACCGTCGCGCGCGAGCTCGGCGTGCGCGTCAACGTCACCGGCACCGCGCGTATCCTCGACCTCGCCGCGCGCGCGCCGCGGTTCGAGCGCCTGCACTACATCAGCACGTGCTACGTCAGCGGGAACCATCCCGGCCTCTTCACCGAAGACGATCTCGAGAAAGGGCAGCCGTTCAACAACTACTACGAAGAGACGAAGTACCTCGCCGAGCTGGAGGTGCGGAAGCGGATGCGCGCGGGACTGCCGGCGACGATCTACCGCCCGTCGGTGGTCGTCGGCGACAGCGTCACCGGCACCACGCAGAAATTCGACGGGCCGTACTTCATCCTGCAGTGGCTGATGCGCCAGCCGAAAGTGGCCATGCTGCCCGTCGTCGGACGTCCGTCGCGCTATCACTTCAACGTCGTCCCGCGCGACTTCGTGATGAACGCGATCGAGTATCTCAGCGCGCTGCCGCGGTCGAAGGGCAAGACCTACGCGGTCGCGGATCCCGCTCCGCTCACGGTCGATGAGACGATCGACACGATCGCCGATGCGGCGGGGCGGAAGGTGCTGCGCGTGCCGCTGACGAAATCCATCGCGAAAGGCGCGCTGCGGCACGTCCCGGGCGTGTTCCGGCTGATGCGCATCCCTCCCGCTGCGGTCGACTACTTCGTTCATCCGACGCTGTACGACACGACGAACACGAACGCCGATCTGGCCGGCTCGGGGATCGTCGCGCCGCGGCTCCGCGACTACGCGCCGCGGCTCGTCGACTTCTGGCGCGCCCATCGCGAGATCGGCTCGGCCGCGATGGTATGAGCGTCCGGATCACTCCGATCGGCGCGCAGGGAGAGCATCAGGCGGAAACGCTGCGCAGCGGCGGCGTGCGCGGCAACTATGTCCATCGCATCGCCCGCGAGACCGTGGTGGTGCTGTACACCGATCGGTGGACGCTGTGGTTCGACTCGGGCGAAGGGACGCCGGTCGAGACGCGCACGTTCAGCGGCTCCGGCGCGGTCCGCATCGAGATCGATCCGCTCTCCGCGCACGCGATTCAGAACGACGGCGGGTCCGACCTGCACCTCTTCGCCGCCGGCAATGTGAACGACCGCGAGGCGCGCGTGCTCGTCGAGCTGCCCGCGCGCATCGCGGGAGTCGACGGCACGCGCCGCGGCTGGATCGCCATGATCAAAGATGACGGCCCGTCGATCGAGGCGCGTTTCTGTACGTCCGATGACGACCTCCTCGCGCTGTTCAACTCCTGCGCCGTCATCACCATCGACATCCCGATCGGCCTCCCCGAGAACGGCCCCCGCTCCTGCGACCACCACGCCCGCCGCTTCCTCGGGCGCCGCGCGAGCAGCGTCTTTCCCGCTCCGCTGCGCCCTCTGCTCGCGCTGCGCGAGTTCTCCGACGCCAATCGCGTCGCCCGCGATCTGCAGAAGCGCGGGATCTCGAAGCAGGGCTGGGCGATCGTGCCGAAGGTCGCGCAGATCGACCGCCTGCTCCAGCGCCACCGCAATCTGCGCGGGCGCGTGTATGAAGTGCATCCGGAAGTGTCGTTCGCGGCGTGGAACGATCATGAGGCGATCGCCGAGTCGAAGCATTCGAAGGAAGGACTGGCCGCCCGCCGCGCGCTCGCCGTCGCGCACTTCGGTGAAGAAGCGCTGCCGTCGACTCCAAAGTACGCGGCCGAGAACGACGTCCTCGATGCCCTGGCCGCGCTCTGGACCGCCGAGCGCATCCGCGACGGCCGCGCGCGCGAGCTGGGCGACTCGCGCGCGGACCTCACCGGATTGCCGATGCGGATCGTGTACTGAGGCCTGGCCTGGTGTGGTGCGCGCCTCTGGCGCGCCTTCCCCCGAGGCGCGCCGGAGGCGCGCACCACACCCGAGAAGACAAATCAGTCTCTCTAGTCGGGCGGCTTCTGTGGATGCCGGTGGCCCGGCGGCAAGTCGATCGGGGCTTCCGCGGCCCGTCCCGGTCCTCCCGGGGGGCCCGCCTCTGTACAGAGCCGCTGCTCGCAACTATCGATGTAGAAATGCGACCGCTCGATGAATACGGGCTGACCGGCGATCGAGGTGGCCATCTTGATCTCCACGGTATTGTCCCCGCCTACTTTGACTCCTTCGATGCAGCACCAGGTGTAGTAGATGGAGTTGTCGTGCAGATCACCGATCCCGCCGCCGCCGTCGCCGCCCGGCGACGAGTCGCGGTGTTTTTGAAGAGGGATCCATCCGCCGGGCGCAAAGCCGGCGCCGTCGTTCCCTCTGTTGCACACGACTCCGTTGACGGACGCGCTGAACCAGCTCGCGGCGCCTCCATGCGTGTCTCCGGTGGTCGAGAGAGTGACGAAGATGGTTTTTTGATTGGAAGGCAGGGTGAACGTCCTGGTGTAGACCGGCGTTCCACCGACACCGATCCCGGCACCCGCGGTCGTGACCGTGACCTGCTCGGGCCCGAACCGGTATTCGGCCACGTTGCGATAGAACGGATGGGCACACGCCATCAGAATCAGAGACACCAAGACTACGGCGGCATATTGAATCCGTCTGAACATAAGGACCTCCAATGTGCGCTTCGCGCACGAGTCCCATATATGGACTGATGGACTGAATGTCGGCCTGGTGCACGAATCCGTCAAGACATTTTTATGGAAGCAGCTTCCGGGCTCACCTCGTCCCAGATCCTCACGTCCTTGCTCTCCTTGAGGAACAGCGATCCGACGATGAAGGTCAGCATGGCGATGGAGATCGGATACCAGAGTCCGGCGTAGGTGTGATGCGTGGCTTCGTAGAGCGATTGCGCGATGAGCGGCGTGAAGCCGCCGAACCAGCCGTTGCCGATGTGGTACGGGAGCGAGAGCGACGTGTAGCGGATCTTCGCCGGGAAGGCCTCGACGAGGAACGCGGCGATGGGGCCGTAGACCATGGTCACGAAGAGCACCTGCACGAACACGAGCAGCGTCATCATCACCGGCCGCAGCGGCGTGGCCGCGGCGGTCATGGCCTGATAGATCGGGTAATAGAGAAGCGCGGCGATGAGATTGCCGGCCATCATCACTTTCTTGCGTCCGATGCGGTCGGAGAGCGCGCCGAAGAAAATGAAGAACGGCGTGCCGAGGAGCAGGGCCACGGCGACGATGATGTTCGCGGTGACGAACTCCACCTTCAACATCTTCTGCAGAAAGAAGAGCGCGTAGAACTGGCCCGTGTACCAGACCACCGCCTGTCCCGCGGCGGCGCCGAAGAGCACGAGCAGGATGACCCGCCAGTTGCGGCGGCTGCCGAGGCTGTCCCGCAGCGGCGTGGCGGAAGTCTTCCCGGCGCTCTTGAGATGCGAGTAGAGCGGCGACTCTTTCAAGCGCAGGCGGATGTAGAGCGACATCGCGACGAGAACGATCGAGAGAAGAAACGGAATGCGCCAGCCCCACGTCTTGAAGTCGGTTTCGGTCATCGACGTGCGTACGATGAGAATGATGCCGAGCGAGACGAACAGACCGAGAGTGGCCGTGGTCTGGATGAAGCTCGTGTAGAAGCCGCGGCGTTTGTCAGGGACATGTTCGGCGACGTAGACCGCCGCGCCGCCATATTCGCCGCCGAGCGCGAGACCCTGCATCAGCCGCAGTGCGACGAGGAGCAGCGGCGCCGCGATGCCGGCCTGTTCGTAGGTCGGCAGCACTCCGATCAGAAACGTCGCTCCGCCCATGATCAGCAGCGTGACCAGGAACGCGTACTTGCGTCCGACCAGATCGCCGATGCGTCCGAAGACGATCGCGCCGAACGGCCGGACCGCGAACCCGGTGGCGAACGTGGCCAGCGTCAGCAGAAACGCCGCGGTCGGATTCTCCTTCGGAAAGAAGAGACCCGACATGATCGCGGCGAGGCTGCCGAAGATGTAGAAGTCGTACCACTCGATCATCGTCCCGGCAGCGGCGGCGGCGATGACTTTCCAGACCGGGTAGTCGCGCGTTTGCATACTTTGCCAGTTTATCCCGCGCGAAGACGCGGGATCTCGGGTGGCACCGGCAGGGCCCGTGGCTTCGGTCAGCGCGATGGAACCGAAGATCCCGCGTCTGCGCGCGGGATAAACTGGGAAGCGCCGGCCTGCGCCAGGAGCACCTTCTCCTGCGCCGGGCGGGTCATGCGCTGGTCGAGCGCGGCGATGAGCTGCACGTCGTGGCCGTAGATGTCGTCGAAGAACGCCACTTCACCGTTCTCGCGCGCGACCGCGGTGGCATAGAGGATCATCACCGAGATCGGGCGGGCCGGGCGGACGTAGTCGTCGTTGTGCTCGCCGTTCATCGCGGCGCGCACTTTTTCCGGAGTCCACTGCAGCGCCCACGCCGCCAGCGCGGCCGGGTCTTCGAGGCGAATGCAGCCGTGGCTGGCGTCGCGGCGCGCCAATGCGAACGTCGACTGCGACGGCGTGTCGTGCAGGTAGACGTTGTTGTCGTTCGGGAAGAGGAACTTCACCAGGCCGAGCGCGTTCGACGTGCCGGGCTTCTGGCGCACCTGCAGCTGCAGCGTGCGCAGGCGGCGCAGGGTCTCGTCGTTCACGGAAGTGCCGAGCGACATGCCGGCGTCGTCGACGATCTCGTAGTTGTTGCGGGCGAGATAGCCGCGGTCGCGCTCGACGTGGGGCACGATCTCGTTGCGCTGAATGTTCGGCGGAACGCTCCAGTAGGGGCGGAACACGACGTGGCGGATGCCGCCGTCGAACACCGGGGTCTTGTGTCCGGCGGCCTTGCCGACCACCACGCGCATCGCCAGCTCGCCGCGCTCGTCGCGCGCGCGCAGCGTGAACTCGGGGATGTTGACGATGATCGACGGTCCATCCGGCGCGGCCGGCGTCCAGCGCCAGCGCTCGAGCGCGAGCTCGATCTGTTTGACGCGCTGCGAGGCCGGGACGTTGAGCTGAGCGAACGTCTTCTTGCTGACGATGCCGTCGCCGTCGAGGCCGTGGCGGCGCTGGAAGTGCTTCACCGCGTCGACGATCGCGCCGTCATAGAGAGTGCCTTCCGCCTGCGCGTCCGCGGCGAGGTCGCCGAACGCGCGGAGCTTCGCCGCGAGCTGGGGAAGCGCTTCGTAGTTGTCCTTCGGCGAAAGCTTCGTGACCACCGGGAGCGGCGCGTCGTTCGACGTGTCGGCGGCGATGCGGCGCCACGTTCCGAGAGCGGTGAGGAGGCGCTTGTAGTCGTCATGCTGCGGCTCGGCCTGCGCGAGAACGGCCGCCGGGTCGTTCGCGTTCGCGACCTGCCAGATCACTTCGGGGAGATAGAACGCCTTCGAGTCGACGTCGAGGTCGAAGTTCACCGAGTGCGGGTCGATGCGGCCGGTGTGGAGGTCGGAGACGTAGCGCATCGCCGACGTGGTCATGGCCACTTCGAACTCCGCGAGGGCGGCGTCGCCCGCGAGCGCCGCGAGGCGCGGCTGCCAGCGGCCGCCGTCGTAGTCGAGCGGGTTGAGTCCCTTCGCGTCTGCGTTTTCGAACAGGTTGATCACCGCGAGGGCCTGGGCCGTCGGGCGGCTGTTGCGGATCCACATCAGGCGGTAGCCGATCGGGCCGTAGAGGTTGCGGACCTGGGTGCGCTCGGCGCTCGGGGTCAGTTCCACGAGCGAGCGGACCTGACGCGTCACCGGAGCCATCGGCGCGATCTCCACGGTCTGCGCCGAGACCGAGATCGCCGTCATCGCCAACACCACGAAAGAGAACATCCGTTTCATGCTCTCCAACGTGGCGCCGGACTATGGCGCAAATGTGGCCGAGGATGAGAGTTTTCCCCCTGGAAGCGTGAGCTAAGTCACGGAGAGGGAGTGTTTTGTGAGGTGGGTCACCGTTTGGCGGTTGCGCGGTTGCGCGGGTAGTCCGGGCGGGTAGAACCCAAATACTCGCGGGACTCCAGTGATCTGCTCCCTTCACGCCGGCGAAGCACCACCCGTCCCAGCGATGTGCCGGGGGCGAGGCGCTCAAAGACTCGCTGAGTGAAAGCGAAATGCTCGGAGCAGTGGATGCGAAATGCTCGCGGGGTACTTGCGAAATACTCGCGGTGTATTTGCTAAATACTCGGGGAGTATTTGAATGGGACACATGGGCCGGATCGGTGCGATTCTCGAATAGGGTCTAAATACTCCCGTGACATTTAGAAATGTCGACGGAGTATTTGAGCTGTACTCCGGCAGTGACAGGCCGGGACCGGCCGGTCGAATCGCTGTACTCGGTGGGGTACATCTTTCTGCTCCGTGAGTATTGATCAAATACTCCAAGAGTATTCGAATGGAAACTCGGGATCGGGGATTTCTCCGTTACGCCTTAGTGAAGGCAGGTAAAATCCATTTGCTAAATACTTGCCGAGTATTTGATGAATACTCGGAGAGTATTTAAATGCACACTGGGGAGTGGATGCGGAACGCCGGTCAGGAGATCTTGACGACGTTCTTCGCCTGCAGTCCTTTGGGACC
>Ga0105242_10000643_pt1 | contig 27310 bp, 21 predicted proteins | sample KBSM24metaG_FD_81521 | JGI IMG/M metagenome (GOLD analysis project Ga0105242, IMG submission 81521) | Miscanthus rhizosphere microbial communities from Kellogg Biological Station, Michigan, USA - KBS M2-4 metaG | ecosystem: Host-associated > Plants > Roots > Rhizosphere > Soil | place...
AGGGCCTGCGGTCTGCGTGGTCCCTGTGCCTTGGTCTGAATCTCTGGACTTCGGCATTTCGACCCCGAGCTTGAGTGCCATTGCGCGGCGTGATGCGGGCCGCCTCAGGCCCCCCGGCGACGGCCTACGGCTTGGCGTGCCGCGCCAGGGCAGCAGGCACCCTGCGAAGTCTGGTCGAACGATGGCAGCCGCCCGCATGGTTTCTCAATCGGCTGTTAACAGAAACGTGTTTTAAGTCGCATTTTTTAACAAATTATGCCTCTTGCTGGAAACGATTTGTCAGCCGGGGGCGCGATATTGCAAAAGAACCCGTTCGTTAGAGTCTGTTGAAGGTCTTTGCCGGGGAAAACGTCCCTCCGGGCCAGCACCGTGCGGGGCCCCGGCACGGCCTTCAGGGGGAGCCGAGGAAGGGTCGAGACGCCTGACGGCGATCAGGGCCTCGATGGGGCGGGCGGACGCTCAGGCCGGCACCGGCTCCAGCACCGGCACGCCGCGCCGCTGCGCCACCGCGATGGGCGGCGCCCAGCGGCTGCCCTTGGGCTTCTTGCTGGTCACCAGGGTGATCTCGGCAGGCTCGAAGACTTCGAGGTTGTGGGTGATGGGCGTGGTCAGCACGTACTGCGCCTGGGTGGACCGCAGGAAGTGCCCCACCAGCTGGATGTTGCGCACGTCCAGGTGGGCGAAGGGCTCGTCGATGAAGACGAAGCCGCCCGAGGCGCTTTCCTCGTCCTTGAGCAGGCCCACCAGCAGGATCAGCGACTTGATGACCTGCTGGCCGCCCGAGGCCTCGCCGTCGTTCAGGCCGATGCTGCCCTTGCCGTCGAAGGCGAACTGCACCTTCAGGCCCGCCTGGGCGAGCACGGTGTCGTCGTTCTCCAGCAGGGGCAGGTCGGCCGCCACCTCCACGCCGGCGAGCGCGCCCAGCTCCTGGATGTTCTTGCGGTAGCGGCGCACGGTGCTGCGCAGCACCTCGATATAGCTCTCGCGCGCGTTCATCACGGCGGTGCCGGCCTGGGCGTTCTTGACCTGGTGGTCGGCCAGGTTCGCGGCCTGCTCGCGCACCGTGATGTCCATGCGGCGATGGCGTTCCTCGACGGTGGGGTCCTGCTCCCAGCTGCCGTGCTCCAGTTCCTGCTCCACCGCCTGCAGGCGCAGCCGGGCCTGGGTGTCGTTGACGAAGTCCCCGACCAGCGAGGCGATGGTGGCCGGTGCCACCCAGCGGGCCGGAAAGCGAGTGCGCTGGGCCTGGCTGCGCTCCACCGCGCCGGCCTGGGCGCGGCGGCGGGCCGTCCAGTCCTGGGCGGCGCGTTCGCTCTCGCCCCGGGCGCGCTGCAGCTCCTTTTCGACGCGCAGGTGCTCTTCGGTGAAGGCGCGGTGGCGTTCCTGGGCGCGCCCGGCGTCGGTATCGAGCCGCTGCCAGCGCTGGGCGGCTGCGATGCGGGCCTGCCTGGCGGCGGGCAGCTCGGCGCGGGCCTGGGCGAACTCGTCGCTGCGGCGCGCCAGCTCTTCGGCGGCGCTGTGGCCTTCCAGGGCGCGGCGGGTGTCGGTGATCTGGCGCTTGACGGCCATGAGCCGGTCCAGCACGGGCGCGAGCTGCGCGTCGATCTGCGCCAGGTCGCGCTCGGCGGCGCTGCGGCGCGCATGCACGGCGGCGGCGCCGAACTGGTGGTCGCGCGGCTCTACCCACATGGAGCGGGCGCCGCGCCCGTCATGCATGTAGGCCTGCGGCGTGATCCAGCTGCCGCCCAGGCGCTTGCCCTCGCGCGGGTCGGCCACGCAGCGCAGCTGCTGCAGCTGCTGCACCAGCCAGCGCGGCACGGGCGCGGTGAAGCGCACATGGGCCAGCAGCGTGCCGGGCTCGCCGCGCAGCACCTTCTCGCCGGGGCCGACGATGTAGTGCCGGAAACGCTCGCGCTCGCCGATGTCGTAGGCCTCGGCGAGGTCGCTGTCCTTGTCGAGCAGCGTCACCCAGCGGTGGCCGCGCAGCACGCCTTCGATGGCGGCGCGCCAGGCCTCGTCGGCCACCTCGACCACTTCGGCCACGAACTGGTGGCCGATGCCCTGGGCCGCGAGGCGGCGGCGGAACTGCTGCACCTCGGCGGGCTGCGGCGGCAATTGCTGGCCTTCCAGCGCCTTGAGCGCCTCGCCGGCGAGCTTGCGGCGCTGCTGCAGCACGCTGCGCTCGTCCTGCGCGGCGGCTTCCTGCTGCTGCAGATCGGCCAGGTGGGCCTGCAGCTCGTCGGCGTTGCTGCCCTTGTCCACCAGGGCCAGCAGTTCGGCCTCGCGCCGGGCGATCTGCTCCAGCGGCGATTCGTGGCGCGTGGCGGTGTCGAGCTGGGCGCGGGCCTCGTTGCGCTCGGCCTGCAGGCGCTCGGCATCTGCCTGGGCGCGGGCGCCTTCGTCCAGCAGGTGCAGCAGGCGCTTGTTCTGGAGGGCCTGCTCGGCCAGCGCCGCGCGGTGCTGGCCCTTCTGGCGGCGCAGCTCGCGCGATTGCCGGGCCAGCCCTTCGCGCTCGCCGTGCCAGGCCAGCACGGGCAGCACTTCGGTGGCCAGGCGCTCGCGCTCGGCCAGCTTGAGCTGCCAGGTCTTGTAGCTGCTCACGCGGTTGTGCAGCTCGGTCAGCTGGGCGCGGGCGTGCTGCAGCTCCTGCTCGGCCTGCGCCATTTCGCGCACCAGCTGCTGCTGGTGCTCGCGGGCCTGGTCGTAGGCGTCCAGCACCTGCTGGTCGCCGAACACGTCGAACACCAGGCGCAGCAGCTCGCGGGGGCTGAATTCGCACAGCCGGTCGGTCTGGCCCTGCTCCAGCGACAGCACGCGGGCGATGGCGGGCGAGAGGCCGGCGGCCGAGAGCACCCGGCCCCAGGCTTCCACGCCCATGAAGCCGAGATCCTTCTCGGGCGTTGCCTGCAGCTGCTCGATGCTGGCGTCGCCTTCGAGCAGGCAGTAGCGGCGCTGCCAGTCGCCGCCGTTGCGGTCGATGCGGCAGGCCAGCGTGACCTGCTCGGTGTAGATCAGCCGCCGCGCGAACGGCCGGCTGGAGGTCTGGCGGCCCTGCGGCCGGTTGTCCACCACGGCGCGCAGCCAGGCGGTCTGCGCGCCGGCATGGCGGGCGTAGGTGCGCCAGTCGCGCGGCGACGAGCAGCGCAGGCCCAGCAGCGTGCGCATGGCGTCCAGCAGGGTGGTCTTGCCCGAGCCGTTGGGCCCGGCGATGGTGATGATGGAGGCATCCAGCGGCAGGGCCACGCGCTGGCAGTAGTCCCAGTGGACGAGTTCGAGGGTCTGCAGGTGAAACAAGGGGCTTTACTCCTGCACTTCGTTTTTGATAGCGGCATGCCCAGGCGCATCGGGCGCTGCGGCGGATTGCGCTTCGGTGGCGGTGTGGGCGGCGGAGGCGGCTTCGGCGCGCTCGCGCAGCAGCACGTCGGCCAGGGCACCTTCGAGGATGCGCGCGGCCAGCACGTCGTAGTCCAGCAGCACGTCGAGCAGCGGGCCTTCGGCGATCTCGTCCTGGCGGCGCAGGATGAAGCCGTGGCGCTCCAGCAGCTTGAGGTTGGCGTCCAGGCGCAGCTTCTTGCCCAGCTGCGGGCCGTAGTCCTCCAGCAGGGTCTTGTACGACAGCACGGGGCTGGACACGCTCGCCGCCGGCAGCGGCTTGGCGCCGGGGAAGAAGTCGCTCTGGCCGGCATCGGCCTCCTGCACGCGGCTGGTCTGGCGCTCGCGCTTGGGCAGCACGATGAGCGCCCACAGCACCACCAGCAGCGCCTGCGCGTCGCGGGGCAGCTCCAGGTTGTTGTTGGCGTTGGCGCCGGCTTCGCCCAGCACGGCGTTCTGCGCCGCGGGCAGCAGGCCCAGGCAGACGTGGTCGGCGTAGATGCTGTCGAGAAAGCGCAGGCCGGACTGCGCCAGGCGCTGTTCGACCAGGGCGAAGAGTTCGGCATCGACCAGCGCGCGCTTGACGCGCGGGTGGCTGCGCGGCAGCCAGCGGCGGGCCAGCAGTTCGGAGATGAGGAGGGCGGCTTCGTCCATGGAATCGATCGTGTTCGGGGGGCGGTCAGTCGTCTTGGCGGGCGGGCGCAGCGGCTTCGGCGGGTTGTTCGGGGTGGGGGGCTGCGTCCGCGGGCACCAGCGTGCCGCGGCTCAGGCGCCGGACCTGGGGGTGGTCCAGCGCGTCGGTGGCCGGCTCCCACTGCACGCGCCAGGGCTGGCGCGCCAGCTCGCCCGTGGCGCCCGGCAGCACTGCGGCCTGCGGGTCGCCGAGCAGGGGCATCAGCTGGGTCTTGTAGGCCACCTGGGCGTAGCGAGCGTCGTCGCCGCCGGCGGCATGCAGCAGGGCGTCTGCCACGGTGCGCGGGGTCGCGGCAGCAGCGTCGTCCGCGGACAGGTTCCAGCCGGCCAGCAGGGCGCAGAGATCGGTCAGCTCGTGCGGCAGCGCCACGGCGGCCAGCGAGCCGGCGGGCGCGGCCTGGGGCTGGGGCAGGTCCTCGGGCGCTTCGAGGGTGGGGCGGTCGCGCTCGAATTCGGCCTCCGCCACGTCCAGCAGCTCGTGCGGGGCCAGCGTGGCGAGAAAGGGCGTGGGTGCGGCCAGCGCGCCGTGCAGCAGCCGGTGCGGGTGGGGCGTGGACTGCAGCCAGCGCTTGACGTCGGTGCTGGTCAGGCCCGTGGTGCCCAGCGTGACGCGCTGGCGGTCCACCTGCTGCAGCGCCCGGTTGAACTGGCTGGCCATGGCCAGCAGGCGCGACTGGGCCTGGCCCAGGCCGCGCGCGGCACGCTCCAGCGCGATGTGGCCGTGGGCGTTGGAGATGATGGCGGTGATGGCGTCGGACGCTCGGTCGATCAGCGTGGCGGCGCGGTCGTAGCGCTTGCGCGCCTCGCGCAGGCGGAATTCGGAGCCGCTGGCGATGGCGTCGGCGAATTCGCCGTGCAGCCGCGCCAGCTGCGCGTGCAGCAGCTGCACCTGGCCGGCATCGACATGGCCCAGCTGGTTGGCGCCGACCACCGAGCCCAGCAGCGCGGCCAGCTCGCTGCCTTCGTCGTCGCCGTCCAGCGGCGGGGCCTCGCTCGCCAGCGGGGAGATCAGGCCCGCCACGCGCTGGGCCAGCGGGGGCAGGGCGTAGGCGCGCTGGGTCTCGTCCCAGGCCAGCAGGCCCGCGTCGCGCAGGCGCTTGAGCACGGTCTCCAGCGCCTCGGGGCGCAGGGCGTGGAACAGCTCGTCGATGCGCTCGCGCGGCAGCTGCGCCTCGCCGTGCACGGCCAGCTGCAGGAAGACCCACAGCCGCAGCTGCACCAGCGCGGCCGGGCCGTGGAAGAGGCCGCTGAGCGCGTGCGTCAGCGCCTGCTGCTGGGCGATGCGCCAGAGCAGGGGCGCGTCGGCGGCGGCGTCGGCATCGCGGAAGAAGTCGCTCAGGGCGTCCGTGCCGGCGGCGGCATCGCCGGCCAGCGGCAACGCCGCATCGGGCGGCTGCGTGGCCGCCGGAGCGTGGGGGCCCGCGCTCATGCGAAGACCAGCTGCGCCAGCGCGGCGACGGAGGCGGTTTCGGCCCGCAGCACGCGCGCGCCCAGGCTGGCGGGGGCGAAGCCGGCGGCGAAGGCCGCGTCTTCTTCCTGCACCGTCAGTCCGCCTTCGGGGCCATGCAGCACCCACACCGGGCCGTCGCCGCCCGCCGCATCGCGCAGGGGCCGGCTGCCGGGGCGCAGCGAGAGCACCAGGCGGGTGCCATCGGCCTCTGCAGCACCGCGCAGGCCTTCGGCCAGCGGCAGGGGCGGGTGGACGGTGGGCACGCGGTTGCGCCCGCACTGCTCGCAGGCGGCCACGGCGATCGCCTGCCAGTGCGCCTGGCGTTTGGCGGCGCGTTCGCCGGAGAGCTTGAGCACGCTGCGCGCGGCGGCCACCGGCTGAATGCTGGCGGCGCCCAGCTCGGTGGCCTTTTCGACCAGCCAGTCCATGCGTTCGTTGGCGGGCATGCCCACGATCAGGTGGAGGGCGCGGGCGGCCTCGCGCTCGACGGGGTCGTGCGCGCCGACTTCGACCTCCACGTCGGAGCGGCCCATGCGGGTGACGGTGGCGGCATGCTCGCCGCCGCGCCCGTCGAAGAGGGTGATGGCGTCGCCCGGCTGCAGCCGCAGCACCTGCACATGGCGCGCGGCCGTGGGCGGCAGTGCCAGCACGGCGCCGGGGGCCAGGGGCAGGGGGCAGTGGAAACGGGGCATTGCTATGGAAAAAGAAGCTGCATGCGCTGGAATATCAAGCGCTGCGGGCCATTGGGTTCATGGAGTCGGGCCGGCGTCAGACGCGGCCGAAGGCGTAGCCGGTGGGCGCCGAGATGCCTTCGATCTGGTCGATCAGCCGCAGCAGCGGCCCCAGCTCGCGGTAGCGGCTGGCGGTGGAGCGGATGTAGCCGATGAAGCGCGGCGTGTCGGCCAGGTACTTGGGCTTGCCGTCGCGCAGCGTCAGGCGGGCGAAGATGCCGGCCACCTTCAGGTGGCGCTGCAGGCCCATCCATTCCACTTCGCGGTAGAAGGCGCCGAAATCGTCGCCCCAGCCGCTGGCGCTCGCGGCGCCGAGAATGCCCGCTCGGCGGGCCTTTTCCCAGTAACGCACGGTAATGTCGATGACGAATTCCTCGTCCCACGAGATGAAGGCGTCGCGCAGCAGGCTGGCGATGTCGTAGGTGACGGGGCCGTACACGGCGTCCTGGAAGTCGAGCACGCCCAGAGCGGCGCCGCTGCCAGAGGCCGGGGCCATCAGGTTCCGCGTCATGAAGTCGCGGTGGACGAAGACGGCGCGCGCGCTCAGGTTCTGCCGCACGATGGCGTCGAAGGCGCGCTGCAGCGTGGCCTGCTGGGTATCGTCCAGCGCCAGGCCGCGGTGGCGGGCGATGTACCAGTCGGGAAAGAGCGCGAGTTCGCGCCGCAGCAGGGCCTCGTCATAGACCGGCAGCACGCCGGGGCGCGATGCCTGCTGCCACTGCACCAGCGCGTCCACCGCCTGGAGATACCAGCTGCGGGCGGCCTCGGGGCGGGCGGGATCCAGGTGCTCGATGACGGTCTGCTGGCCCAGGTCGGACAGCAGCATGAAGCCGTGGGCCTCGTCCCAGGCCAGGATGTCCGGCACGCGCAGGCCGGCGGCCTGCATCAGCCGCTGCACATGGGCGAAGGGGCGGCAGTCTTCCTTGTCGGGCGGCGCGTCCATGACGATGCAGCTGCCGGCGCCGTCGGCGCGGTCCAGCCGCAGGTAGCGGCGAAAGCTCGCATCGGCCGACGCCGGGCGCAGGCTGTGCGCCAGCAGGCCGTGCGTGGCCGCCAGCGGGGCGAGCCAGGCGTCGAAGGCGGTGTGGCGGGCCGGGTCGGCCCAGGTGACGGGCGCGGAGCCGGAGGTAGGGGAGGGGCAAGGGTGGCTCATGGATAATCCGATTTTAGAACCCGGTCCGCCCCAAGCCGGGTGGCCCGCGGCGCCCGCGCCGGCACCGCCGAACGGCTGATTCCATGGACCGCTCTTCCTTGCCCGACCTGCTCTCACCGCTGCCTTCCCCGCCGACCGCCGCTGCCGCCGCTGCACCGCACGCCCTCCTGGCGCGCGGCCCGCGCCTGGAACGCCGCCTGCTGGCCCGGCTCGCCGCGTGGATGCTCTGCGGCGTGCCGCTGGGCGTGCTGGCCCAGGTGCCGCCGGGGGCGGGTGACCCTGAAGCGGCGGCCTCGGCCGCGCCGGCCGGGCCCGTGCTGCGTACCAGCCCGGTGCTGCAAGAAGCCATTCCTGAGGGCACGCGCAGCCAGCTGCCCACCTTCGTGATGGGCGACCAGCTCATCCTGCAGCCCGACATCAAGGCCGATATCGACGGCCATGCCGAATTGCGCCGGGGCGACACGGTGATCCACGCCGACCGCATGGAATACGACATGCCCACCGACCTGGCCACCGCCACCGGCCAGGTGCGCATCAACAACGCGGGCAACATCTACCAGGGCTCGAAGCTGCAGCTGCGGGTGGACGAGTTCAGCGGCTTCTTCACCGACGCGAACTACCGCTTCCTCTCCAATTCGGCCTACGGCGACGCCACGCGCGTGGACTTCATCGACCGCTCCCGCTCGGTCATCCACGAAGGCAACTACACCACCTGCCAGCGCACCGACGAGGCCGGCTGGCAGCCCGACTGGATCCTGCGCGCGCGCACCATCCGGCTGGACCGGGCGAACGACGTCGGCACGGCCGACAACGCGGTGCTCGAATTCAAGGGCGTGCCCATCCTGCCCGTGCCGCACCTCAGTTTTCCGCTGTCGGAGCGCCGCAAGTCCGGCCTGCTGCCGCCCACCATCGGCATCGACAGCGTGAGCGGCGCCGAATATTCGCAGCCCTACTACTGGAACATCGCGCCCAACCGCGACGCCACCATCACCCCCACGCTGCTGAGCAAGCGCGGTGTGAACGTGGGCGGCGAATTCCGCTACCTCGAGCCGACCTACAGCGGCACGCTGATAGGCGATTACCTGCCCTCCGACCGCCTGCGCGACCGCGACCGCTGGGCCTGGGGCATCAAGCACCAGGCCTCCATCGACAGCCCCATCGGCGGCCTGGGCCTGAACGTGAACGTGCGCCGCGTGAGCGACGACCAGTACTGGCGCGACTTCTCGCTGCGCAGCCTGAACACCAACACCAGCAGCGCCGACCGGCTCAGCCAGCGCCTGCTGCCCGGAGAGGCCTCGCTGTCCTGGGCCCAGGGCGACTACAGTGCCAGCGTGCGCACGGTGAGGTGGCAGACCCTGCAGGACGTCGATTCGCCCATCGTGCCGCCCTACGACCGGCTGCCGCAGCTGCACTGGCGCTATGCGCCCTTCCTGCTGCCCGCCGGCTTCGATGCCAGCGTGGACGCCGACTACACCGACTTCCGCGCCGACAGCGTGCTGACCGGCCAGCCCAATGCCCGCCGCAGCTATGCCATGGCGCAGGTCAGCCGGCCTTTCCTGGCCTCCTGGGGCTTCTTCACGCCGCGCGTGCAGCTGCATGCCTCGCAGTACGAATTCGACCGCCCGCTGGCCAACGGCGACCGCAACTATCAGCGCACGGTGCCCACCTTCAGCCTGGACAGCGGCCTGTTCTTCGAGCGCGATGCGAAGTACTTCGGGCGCAGCTTCGTGCAGACCCTGGAGCCGCGCGCCTTCTACACCTACACGCCCTACCGCGACCAGAGCATGCTGCCGGTGTACGACACGGCGGCGAACGACTTCAACTTCGCCTCCATCTATACCGAGAACGCCTTCGGCGGCAACGACCGCTTCGCCGACAACAACCTGCTCACGCTGGGCGTGACCAGCCGCCTGCTGGACCCGAACACCGGCGCCGAAGCCGTGCGCCTGGGCATCGCCCAGCGCCTGCGCTTTTCCGACCAGCGTGTGACCATGCCCGGCGGCACCCCGGTGGACGACCGCCTCTCCGACGTGCTGCTGGGCGCCGGCATCAACTGGACGCCGCAGTGGGGCCTGGACACGCTGGTGCAGTACAACCCCGACACGGGCCGCTCGCAGCGCACCACCGTGGGCGCGCGCTACACCCCCGGCAAGTACCGCACCATCAGCGCCGCCTACCGCCTGCAGCGCGTGACCGACCTGATCACCGAGCCCAGCGAGCAGCTCGACGTGGGCTGGCAATGGCCGCTGTCCGCGCTCTGGGGCGGCCGGGCCGACAAGCCGCTCAACGAAGGCGGCCGCTGGTACACCGTGGGCCGTCTGAACTACAGCCTGAAGGACCGCCGCCTTGTCGATTCCGTGATGGGCGTGGAATACGAAGGCTGCTGCTGGATCGGCCGTGTCGTGCTGGAGCGCCTGCAGAACTCCCTGAACACCACGAACAGCCGCCTGCTGTTCCAGATCGAATTCCGCGGCTTCTCGCGCCTGTCGGTCGGCTCCAACCCGCTGACCAGCCTGCAACGGAACGTCCCCGGCTATCAGGTGCTCCAACAAGGCAGCGGCACGCCGCCCAGCCGTTTCTCCAACTACGATTGACGCCTTTCGTCCGCCCAGCCCGCCGGGTCCGCCCCGGGCGGGGCGGCAGGCTCCGCACTCACTTCCTTCTTGTCTGAACACGCCATGAAACAACGCGCCATCACCCTGGGTCTGGCCTGCCTGAGCGCCCTGGCTAGCGTCCTGCCGCCCGCAGCCGTCCACGCCCAGGGGCTGCGCCTCTCGCCCGGCGCAACGGCCACCCCCGGCGCCAGCGACAGCGCCGGCAAGGGCAGTGCCGGCACCGGCACGCGCAGCGGCAAGAGCGGCAGCGGCGCCGCCTCGTCGCGCGGCATGCCCTCCATCACCCTGCCGCCGGCGGGCGCCGCCAGCACCACGGCGTCCGCGCAGCCACGCCAAGCCGACTACATCGTGGCGGTGGTCAATTCCGAGCCGATCACCAACAACGAGGTGCGAAGCCGCATGGCGCGGGTCGCGCAGCAGATCGCCGCCCAGGGCGGCCCGCAGCCCACGTCCGCCCAGCTGGCCAAGGAAGTGCTGGAGCGCCTGGTCCTCGAGAAGATCCAGCTGCAGCTGGCGGCCGAGAACGGCATCAAGGTGGACGACCTCGCGGTATCCCAGGCCGCCCAGTCCGTGGCGCGGCAAAACAGCGTGAGCATGGACGAGATGTACCGCCGCCTGTCGCAGGACGGCATCACCCGCGACCGCTTCCTGCAGGAGCTGCGCAACCAGCTGCTCATGCAGCGGCTGCGCGAGCGCGAGGTCGAATCCCGCGTGCGCGTGAGCGACCTGGACGTGGACCAGTACCTGCGCGAGCAGCAGAACACCACCGACCCCTCCAAGATCGAGATCAACCTGGGCCACATCCTCGTCGTGGTGCCCGAGAACGCCTCGCCCGAGATCGTCGAGCAGCGCCGCGCGCGTGCGCAGAAGGCGGCCGACCGGGTGCGCGCCGGCGAAGACTTCGCCACCGTGGCGCGCGAGACCTCGGACGCCTCCGAGGCCGCCTCCGGCGGCGAGCTGGGCCTGCGCCCGGCCGACCGCTATCCCGAGCTCTTCGTGAGCGCCACGCAGAACGTGCCCGTCGGCAGCATCGTCGGCCCGATCCGCTCGCCCGCAGGCTTCCACGTGCTCAAGGTGCTCGAGCGCAACAAGGGCGCCGTCGCCGCCATGGCCATGCAGACGCATGCCCGCCACATCCTGCTGCGCGTGGGCCCGCAGCTGTCGGAATCCCAGGCCGCCGACCAACTGGCCGACTACCGCCGCCGCATCCAGGCCGGCACCGCCGACTTCGCCACGCTGGCACGCGAACACTCGCAGGACGGCAGCGCCAAGGACGGCGGCGACCTGGGCTGGGCCGGCCCGGGCCGCTACGTGCCCGAATTCGAGGAGGCGCTCAACGGCCTCAAGCCCGGCGAGATCAGCCAGCCCGTGGTGTCGCGCTTCGGCGTCCACCTGATCCAGCTGCTGGACCGCCGCGAAGCCAAGCTCACCCAGCGCGAGCAGCGCGACATGGTGCGCGACGTCGTGCGCGAGAAGAAGCTCGACGAGGCCTATGCCAACTGGGTGCAGGAAATCCGCGGCCGCGCCTACGTCGAATACCGCGACCCACCGCAATGAGCAACAGCGGCAGCCACGGCAAACACGTCGCGCGCAAGCGCTTCGGCCAGCATTTCCTGAGTGACGGCGGCATCATCGATGCCATCGTGCGGGCCATCGACCCGCGCCCCGGCCAGCCCATGGTCGAGATCGGCCCCGGCCTGGCCGCGCTCACGCAGCCCCTGGTCGAGCGCCTGGGCCGCCTCACCGTCATCGAACTCGACCGCGACCTGGCGGCCCGGCTGCGCCAGCACGGCCAGCTCGACGTGATCGAATCCGATGTGCTGAAAGTCGACTTCGCCCAGGTGCAGCGAGCGCTGGGTGCTCCGAAGATCAGAGTGGTGGGCAATCTGCCGTACAACATCTCAACGCCCATCCTGTTCCACCTGCTGGAACATGTGGACGTCATCGAAGACCAGCATTTCATGCTGCAGAAGGAAGTCATCGACCGCATGGTGGCGCAGCCCGCCACCAGCGACTACGGGCGCCTGTCGGTGATGCTGCAGTGGCGCTACGCGATGGAAGACGTGCTCTTCGTGCCGCCCGAGAGTTTCGACCCGCCCCCGCGCGTGGACAGTGCCGTGGTGCGCATGGTGCCCCGCGCCGAGCCCGTGCCTGTGGCTCCCCAGCTGCTGGAGGAGCTGGTGCAGGTGGCGTTCAGCCAGCGCCGAAAGCTGCTGCGCCACACCCTGGGCCGCTGGCTCGAAGCGCGCCAGTTCGCCGGCACCTTCGACACCCAGCGCCGTGCCGAGGAAGTGCCCGTGGCCGAGTACGTAGCGCTGGCGCAAGCCTGCTGCTAAAAACAGAGCGAGAAGTCGCCGTGGATCAAGGGCTTTAGCCTTGTCTCGTCCTGGCGGTCCGGACTGGCGCGGCCCCAGCCAGAGACACCGTGGATCTGGCTTTGCCAGGCCACTGGTGTCGTCCCCCTTCCCGAATGGCGCAGCCATTCGGGAAGGGGGAAGGCGCGCAGCGCCTCAGGGGGATGTACCGAATCAGGCCGCCGCGAGCCAATATCCCGCATTGAACGGGCTGCTCATGCGCAGCGCCAATGGCGAAACGTCCACCAGCTTGTCGGTGGGCATCTTCTCGCCCGAAGCGGGCTCGATCACGATTTCGGTGGCCGGAGCGGGGACTGCCTTGACGCCAGCCTCGCCGGCCCGTTCTGCCTGGCCAGTAGTTGCAGAACGGGCTACAGAAAAGAATAGAAGCAGCGGAACGGGATCTTGCGGTCGGCCCAGTAGTCGGCGGCGTCGCGGAAGATGTCGAGCAGCTGCTCGCGGGCTTCCTTGTCGAACTTCACCGTGGCCGGAATCTGTTCCAGCACCACGATGAATCCCGGCTGGGGGCCCGACTTGTGCAGCGGGTCCGTCATGCAGTCGTACAGCGCGTCGAAATTCTTGCCGAAGTGCGATGGAAAGGTGAATTGCGCGGCAATCAGGTCGAGAACGTCCTGCTTGGTCTGCGCATGTGCCAGGTTGGCGTACAGGAAATGGTGACCCAGGTGGCTGGCGGCACTTTGCAGGTCCTGGACCCGGAAGGCCCGGATCGACTGCACGATATTGCCGCGCACGCCGCGCAAGGGGTTTTCCTGATCTTTACGAAGTGGCGTTTCCATCTCCGCTGCTCTTTCTTTAGATGTCCACAAAAATGAGGCCAGCCAGACGGGTGGGGCAGTCTGCTGGAGAAAATCTTCCGTCACGCGATATCGGTCCGGTGCCTGGGCACCGGGGGCAGGCGTGCTGGCCGCCGTCCCGTTCGTCATTCCTGGATGACCCGAAAGCTCGCGTAGTGGTCACTGGTGTAGTAGCAGGCATCCGGCGTCCGCGGCGGGCCGCCGCAGACGATGCGACGTGCTCCCCGATTGCGCGCGCCCGGCGTGGCGACCGTGTATTCGCGGTAATAGCCCCGTTTGTTCGCCGGCAGCAACCGTTCGCGGTTGCCGAACACCGATCCGTCCTTGTCATGCGGAAAGGGGCCGCCCTGGTGGATCAGGGCGTAGGTTGCTCGCCCTTGCGGGGGCAACTCTGCCAATGCGATGGGGGGGGAACCGGTGATTTCCGGCGTGCTACGAGCCGATGCCGCCAGGGGTGCCAACGCGAACGCCAGCCCCAGAACACCTGCCCAACTTGCTTTGTACGCCTGCAGGGCGACAGCCTTCAACATCCACTACGCCTTTCAGAAACTACGGGTTAACCCGGAATTTCGAGCCATTAGTGTGACGGAAAGGTGCTCAAAAAGCAAGCGCCTGCCCAATTGTTGGGCAGGCGCGATGCACTGAAAGTGCGCCAAAAAGTTAGCGCTTGCTCGTTCTCGCGGGCTTAGCGGGCCGCGTTGGCGTCGGCGACGGTCAGGGCCGTCATGTTGACGATGCGGCGCACGGTGGCGCTGGCCGTCAGGATGTGCACCGGTTCGGACGCGCCCAGCAGCACCGGGCCGATGGCGATGCCGCCGCCGGCGGCCGTCTTCAGCAGGTTGTAGGAGATGTTGGCCGCGTCGATGTTGGGCAGCACCAGCAGGTTGGCGCTGCCGGCCAGCGTGCTGTGCGGCATGACCTGGGCGCGCAGCGCGGCATCCAGCGCCACGTCGCCGTGCATCTCGCCGTCCACTTCCAGCCAGGGGGCCTGCACGCGCAGCAGGTCCAGGGTCTGGCGCATCTTCACGGCGCTGGGCTGGTTGCTGGAGCCGAAGTTGGAGTGCGACAGCAGCGCTGCCTTGGGCTTGATGCCGAAGCGCATCATCTCCTCGGCCGCCATCACGGTGATCTCGGCCAGCTGTTCGGCCGTGGGGTCGTAGTTGACGTGCGTGTCCACCAGGAACACCTGGCGGTCGGGCAGCAGCAGGCCGTTCATGCAGGCGTAGGTGTTCACGCCGGCGCGCTTGCCGATCACCTGGTCGATGTAGTTCAGGTGGTGCGCCGTGTTGCCCCAGGTGCCGCAGATCATGCCGTCCACTTCGCCCTTGTGCAGCAGCATGGAGGCGATCAGCGCCAGCCGGCGGCGCATCTCGATCTTGGCGATGGGCACGGTGATGCCCTTGCGCTCCGTCATGCGGTGGTAGGTCTGCCAGAAGTCGCGGTAGCGGTGGTCGTTCTCGACGTTGACCACGTCGTAGTCCACGCCTTCCTTCAGGCGCAGGCCGAACTTCTCGATGCGCTGGGCGATGATGGCCGGGCGGCCGATCAGCGTGGGGCGGGCGATCTTCTCGTCCACCACGATCTGCGCGGCGCGCAGCACGCGCTCTTCTTCGCCTTCGGCGTAGGCCACACGCTTCTTGGCGGCCAGCTTGGCGGCGTTGACGATGGGCTTCATCATCGTGCCGGAGGCATAGACGAAGGTCTGCAGATGGTCGCGGTAGGCGTCCATGTCGGCGATCGGGCGCTGGGCCACGCCGCTGTCGGCGGCGGCCTGGGCCACGGCCGGCGCGATCTTGATCATCAGCCGTGGGTCGAACGGCTTGGGGATCAGGTATTCAGGGCCGAAGGCCAGCGGCTCGCCCACGTAGGCGGCGGCCACCACTTCGCTCTGCTCGGCCTGGGCCAGTTCGGCGATGGCGTGCACCGCGGCGATCTCCATCTCCAGCGTGATGGTCGTCGCGCCGCAGTCCAGCGCGCCGCGGAAGATGTACGGGAAGCACAGGACGTTGTTGACCTGGTTCGGATAGTCCGTGCGGCCGGTGGCCATCACCACGTCGCCGCGCACCGCATGGGCGTCCTCGGGCGTGATTTCGGGGTTGGGGTTGGCCAGCGCGAAGATGACCGGGCGGGCGGCCATCTTGGCCACCATGGCGGGCTTGAGCACGCCGCCGGCCGACAGGCCCAGGAACACGTCGGCGCCGTCGATGACTTCGGCCAGGGTGCGGGCGTCGGTCTTCTGGGCGAACTGGATCTTGTCCTCGTCCATCAGCTCGGTGCGGCCCTCGTAGACCACGCCGGCCAGGTCGGTGACGAACACGTTCTCGCGCTTGAGGCCTACCTTCAGCAGCAGGTTCAGGCAGGCGAGGGCGGCTGCGCCCGCGCCGGAGGCCACCAGGCGCACGGCGCCGATGTCCTTGCCCACCACCTTCAGGGCGTTGATCATGGCGGCGGCTACCGTGATGGCGGTGCCGTGCTGGTCATCGTGGAAGACCGGGATGTTCAGGCGTTTGCGCAGCTCGCGCTCCACGTAGAAGCACTCGGGCGCCTTGATGTCTTCGAGGTTGATGGCGCCGAAGGTCGGCTCCAGGGCGGCGATGACCTCGACCAGCTTGGCCGGATCTTTCTCGTTGATTTCGATGTCGAAGACATCGACGCCGGCGAACTTCTTGAAGAGCACCGCCTTGCCTTCCATGACGGGCTTGGAGGCCAGCGCGCCGATGTCGCCCAGGCCCAGCACGGCCGTGCCGTTGGAGATCACGCCCACCAGGTTGCCGCGCGAGGTGTAGCGGAAGGCGGCGGCGGGATCCTTGACGATTTCTTCGCAAGGAGCTGCCACGCCCGGAGAGTAGGCCAGCGCCAGATCGTGCTGGTTGACCATCTGCTTGGTGGCAGCGATGGCGATCTTTCCCGGCTTCGGAAACTCGTGGTATTCGAGGGCTGCTTGGCGCAGCAGGGCGCGCTTGTCAGGCGTGGCGTTGACCGGGGTCGTATCGGGCATCAGGCGGGTCTCCAGCTCTGTAAAGTCTGCCAAACCTCGCCAACAGAGCGCTCGAAGGCGGGTCGGGGTCGTAGGGGGTGAGATTGTAGTCAGCCTGCCGCCCCCGCCCTGTTAAGCAATTGGTCTTAATCCGGGTGAATCACCCCTGACCCCTAGGCGTGCCCTGATGCCTGGGGCACGCCGGGGTCACATGGGGTCGAGCGGGAATACCGGCCGGCGCACGTTCCTGAACGGAAACAGCGCGTAGTTGGAGCTCGTGACCCCCGTAGGGCTGTCGCACTCCACCAGCGCGTGCGAGAGCGGCACGAACACCGGCCGGCAGTACATGCGCGACTTGAGCAGCACGAAGCGGTGCGCCGTCGGGTCCAGGCCCACGCAGGAGAAGACGCCCAGGTCCCAGGGCTCGTGCGTGCGCTCGGTCACCACGATGCGCGCGGCCCCGGTGTCCAGCAGCACGGTGCGGCCCATGGCGCAGCGCTGGCCGGTGTAGATGGGGCCGGTGACGGTGTATTCGCCGTCGCTGATCGCTACCACCGTACCCTCGACGGCCACTGGGTCCTTGGTCACGCCGAGCTGGGTGAGCGGCACCTTGTTGCCCAGGCGCACGGTCACGCGTGCGCCTACGCCGGCCGAGACGAGTTCTGCGACGGCTTCGGGGTCGCACAGGGGGCCCACGGCGATGTCTTCCAGGCCTTCGGCGAGGGCCGCCTGCAGCACGTCCATGGCGTCGCAGGTGCCGCCGGACATGCAGTTGTCGCTGTGGTCCAGCAGCAGCACCGGGCGGTCCGCGCCCTCGGCCAGCGCCTGGGCGCGCCGCAGGGAGGCGGCCAGCGGTTCGCTGTCGTAGACGAACTCCGGGCGCTCGTCCCAGATCGCGGCGGCGATGCGGTCGGCGGCGGCCTGGGCGGGCGCGGGGTCGTCGGCGCGGGCCGTGACCACCACGCTCATGCAGGGCGCCTCGATGTCGGCGAGCGAGAAGCCCGCGAACACCGTCACGGCGGGAACGCCCCCGGCCTCCGCCGCGCGCGCCGCGTCCACCGCCCGCAGCATCGCGCCCTGCAGCGTGGTGCTGCGCAGCGTGTGGCCCATCATGGGCAGCGGGTGCCAGCGCACGGTGTAGCGCGCCCGGCCCTGCAGCATGTCCAGCAGCAGGCGGCCGGCGTGCTCGCCGGTTTCGTACATGTCGATGTGCGGATAGGTCTTGAAGCCCACCATCACGTCGGCGTGGGCGATCATCTTGGGCGTGATGTTGCCGTGCAGGTCCAGCGCCACGGCCACGGGCACGCCCGGCGCGGCGGCGCGCACGCGCTCCAGCAGGTCGCCTTCGCCGTCGGGGCTGTTCTCGGCCACCATGGCGCCGTGCAGGTCGAGCAGGATGGCGTCGCAGCCGGGCGCGGCCTCGACGATGCGGCGGGTGAGTTCGTCGTAGGCGGCGGCATGCACCGGGCCGCTGGGGTTGGCCATGGCCGACACGGGCGTCACCATCTCGGCGTTCAGGCTCCGGGCCAGGTCGATGAACGCCGCCATGGCGGTGCGCATGCCCAGGTTGTCCTGCAGGGCGTCGTGCCCGTAGCGGGGCGAGAAGGCTTCCAGCGGCGTGGGCACCGGCGAGAAGGTGTTGGTCTCGTGGTTGAGCCGGGCGATCAGGAATTTCATCGTCATGCCGCCACTCCCGCGCTGCGCAGCATGGCGTGCAGCAGCACGTTGCAGCCGGCCTCCAGGTGCTCGGGCTCGGCGTCCTCGATCTCGTTGTGGCTGATGCCGTCCGCGCACGGCACGAAGACCATGGCCGTGGGCGCCAGTCGTGCCAGGTACACGGCGTCGTGCCCGGCGCCGCTCACCACGTCCATGGCGCTGTAGCCCAGCGCCGCCGCATCGGCGCGCACGCCATCGACCAGTTCGGGGGCGAAGGGCTGCGGCGGGAAGTACACCACCTGCTCCACCGCCATCGGCGTGCGGCGGGCGGTGCCGATGCGCTCGCAGGCCGCGCGCAGGGCGGCGTCCATCTGCAGCAGCACCGCGTCGTCGGCGGCGCGCAGATCCACCGTCATGCGCACGCTGCCGGGGATCACGTTGCGCGAACTGGGGAACACCTCCAGCACGCCGACCGTGCCGCGCGCGTGCGGCGCATGCGCGAGGGCGATGCGGTTCACCTCTTCCACCAGGCTGCTGGCCGCCAGCAGCGCGTCGCGGCGCAGCTCCATGGGCGTCGGGCCCGCGTGGGCTTCCATGCCCTGCACGGTGACGTCGTACCAGCGCTGCCCGAGGGCGCCCTGCACCACGCCGATCACGCAGCCGTGGGCCTCCAGAACCGGCCCCTGCTCGATGTGCGCCTCGAAATACGCGCCCACCGCAGGCGTGGGCGTGGCCGTGCCTGCATAGCCGATGGCGGCCAGGGCCTCGGCCACGCTGGTGCCTGCTGCGTCACGCTGCGCCAGCGCATGTTCCAGGGTGAAGGCGCCCGCGAACACGCCCGATCCCATCATCACGGGCACGAAGCGCGAGCCTTCCTCGTTGGTCCAGACGGCCACTTCGATGGGCGCTTCGGTCTCGATGCCCGCGTCGTTCAGGCTGCGCACCACTTCCAGGCCGGCGAGCACGCCGTAGTTGCCATCGAACTTGCCGCCGGTGGGCTGGGTGTCGATGTGGCTGCCGGTCATGACGGGCGGCAGGGCACCGTTGCGCCCGGCGCGGCGCGCGAAGATGTTGCCGATGGCATCGACGCGTACGCTGCAGCCGGCTTCGCGCGCCCAGCGCACGAACAGGTCGCGGCCTTCGCCGTCCAGCGCGGTGAGCGCCAGCCGGCACACGCCGCCCTTGGGCGTGGCGCCGATGCGCGCCAGGTCCATGAGCGATTGCCACAGGCGCGCGCCGTTCACGCGGGTCTGCAGGGCGGGAGGAGAGGTCTTCATGTCCACGGTCGGGGATCCTCGATGGGGTTCGGGTGTTTGCGAGGGCGTGCTTCAGGCGAGGCCCACGCCCAGGTAGCGGTCCTTGGTGGCCTCGTCGGCCAGGAAGGCCGCGTTGCCGGCTTCGTGCACGACGGCGCCCTGTTCGATGATGTAGTGGCGGTCGGCCAGCTGGGTGCAGACCTCGAGGTTCTGCTCCACCAGCAGGATGGCCACGCCGGCCGCCTTGATGGTCTGCAGCTGGGCCACGATCTCCTCGACGATCACGGGCGCGAGACCTTCCACGGGCTCGTCCAGCATGAGCAGGCGCGGTGCGTTCATCAGCGCGCGGCCGATGGCCAGCATCTGCTGCTCGCCGCCCGAGAGCTGCCCGCCGCCGTTGGTGCGCCGCTCTTTCAGGCGCGGGAAGATGCGGTAAATGTCGGCCAGCTGCCAGGGCGACTGCTTGCGCTGGCCCAGCAGCAGGTTCTCTTCCACCGTCAGCAGCCTGAAGATGCCCCGGTGCTCCGGCACCAGGCAGACGCCGCGCTGCGCGATGCGGTGCGGCGGCAGGCCCTGCACGTCCTCGCCCATGAAGCGCACGCGCCCCGCCGTGGGCGGCACCACGCCGCAGATGCTCTTGAGCGTGGTGGTCTTGCCCGCGCCGTTGCGCCCGAGCAGCGTGACCAGTTCGCCGTCGTCCACGTGCAGGTCGATGCCCTGCAGCACGTGGCTCTTGCCGTAGTGGGCGTGCAGCCCCTCGATCTGCAGGATGCTCATGCCTTGCCCCCGGTGATCATGTTGCCCAGATAGGCGCTGCGCACCCGCTCGTCGCTGCGGATCGCGTGCGGATGGCCCTCGGCCAGCACGCGGCCCTGCTGCATGACGGTGACAGTGTCGGAGATGTCCATCACGATGTTCATGTTGTGCTCGATGAGCACCACGGTGTGCTCGTCCTTGAGGCCCTGGATCAGCCGCTTCATGTCGTCCAGGTCGTCGATGCCCATGCCCGAGGTGGGCTCGTCCAGGAAGATCGCCTTCGGGCCCGCGGCCAGCGCCATGCCCACCTCCAGCCGGCGCTGCTGGCCGTGCGAGAGGTTGCCCACGGGCGTGTCGGCATGGCGCTCCAGGCCCAGCCGCGCCAGCACGCGGGCCACCACGTCGGCGCGCGAGCGGGCACCCACGGGCGCGCTCCAGCAGTTGAGCGCCTGCGCGGGCGCCGTGCCCTGCGCGGCCAGCCGCAGGTTCTCGCGCACCGGCAGCGTGAGAAAGAGGCTCGTCACCTGGAACGAGCGCGCCATGCCGCGCTGCACGCGGCGGTGGTCGGGCTCGCGCGTCACGTCGTGGCCGTCGAACACGATGCGCCCGCCGCTCACCGCCTTGGTGCCGGTGAGCATGTGGAACAGCGTGGTCTTGCCCGCGCCGTTGGGGCCGATCACCGAATGCACGGTGTTCGCGCGCACCTTCAGATCGACGCCCGAGAGCGCGGCGAACTTGTCGTAGCGCTTTTCCACGCCGATGGCTTCCAGCAGGATGGGTGCCGTGCTCATGCTTTGTCTCCCGTGCCGACAGGCGTGCCTTCTTGTGCCTTCGCCGGATGCTTCGCGCCGCGCAGGCGGTTCCAGGCCGATTCGAACAGGCCCCAGAGGCCGCGCTGCATCCCCAGGCTGATCACCATCAGCACCACGCCCAGCAGCAGCAGCCAGCGCGGCCACAGGGTGGAAAGCCAGTCGCCCACGATCAGGTAGAAGGCCGACCCGAGCAGCGAGGCCAGCAGGTTGCCGGTGCCGCCGATCACGGTCATCACGAGGATCATCTCGCTCGTGTGGTATTCGGCGCTCGCCAGGGGGGCGATCCCGGTCATCATCGCGTGCAGCGCGCCGGCCAGGCCGGTGACGGCGCCGGAGATGACGAACGCCTGCAGCTTCAGCAGCCGCAGGTCGTAGCCGATGGCGCCCGCGCGCTCCTCGTTGTCGCGCACGGCCAGCAGGGTGCGGCCGAAGACCGAGGCCGACACCTTCTGCAGCAGCCAGAAGGCGACGAGGAACACCACGGCGACGAAGCCGTAGTACTGCCAGGGCGAGACGAGCGGCCATAGCGTGAACCCGCCCACGGCCAGCGAGGGGCGCGGGATGTCCATCAGGCCGTTGTCGCCGCCCGTGAGGCCGGGCATGGAGTAGGCGAGGAAGTAGAACATCTGCGCGAAGGCGAGCGTCAGCATCACGAAGTAGGTGCCGCGCTGCCGGATCGCGACCCAGCCCACCAGCGCCGCGCCCACCGCGCCCGCCACCACGGCGAGCGCCAGGGCCAGCGGCATCGGCAGGGGCCAGCGCGTGAGCGTGAGGGCGATGGTGTAGCTGCCCAGCCCGAAGAAGATGCCCTGCCCGAAGGACAGCAGCCCCGTGTGCCCCAGCAGCAGGTTGCAGCCCATGGCCGCGAGGCCATAGATCAGCACCTCGCTGGCCAGGGAGCCGGACTGCATGGTGAGCGGCATCGCCAGCACGAAGGCCAGGGCCAGCAGCAGGTGGAAGTTCTTGCGCAAGATCGTCATGGCGGTGTTCATCCTTTGCGGCCCAGCAGGCCATGCGGGCGCAGCAGCAGCACGGCGGCCATGGCGATGTAGATCATCAGGCGCGCCCCTTCGGGCCAGACGGTGCTCATCACGCTCTGCACGATGCCGATCAGGAGCCCCCCGACCAGCGCGCCGCCGAAGCTGCCCATACCGCCCACCACGACGACGACGAAGGCCACGCCCAGCGCCTCGATGCCCATGAAGGGCTCGGCGCCGCGGATGGGCGCGGCCAGCACGCCCGCGATGGCGGCGGTGGCCGCGCCCAGCGCGAACACCAGGCTGAAGATGCGGAACACGTTGATGCCCAGCAGCGACACCATCTCGGTCGATTCGCTGCCGGCGCGCACCGCGCTGCCCAGGCGCGTGCCTTCGAGCACCCACCACAGGCCCACGGCCAGCACGGCGGTGAAGCCGATCACGAAGAGCCGGTATTTGGGATAGACGAAGCTGCCCCACATCACCACGCCCTGCAGCAGGTCGGGCACAGCCACGCTGTCGCCCAGCGGCCCCCATTGCAGGATCACCAGTTCCTGGATGGCGAGCGCCAGGCCCACAGTGACGAGGATGTGGAACTCATGCGGCTTGGCGTACACGTGGCGCAGCACCAGCTTTTCGGTGAGCCAGCCCAGGGCGCCCACCACCAGCGGCACCACGGCCAGTGCGAGCCAGAAGCTCAGACCCCAGCGCGTCATCTGATAGCAGAAATACGCGCCCAGCAGATAGAACGCGCCGTGCGCGAAGTTCACGAAGCGCAGTAGGCCGAACACGATGGACAGGCCGACCGCCAGCAGGAAATACAGCATGCCGATGCCGATCCCGTTGATGACCTGTAGCAGGTAGATGCTCATGGAGTGGGGCAGGACGCAGGAAGGGAAGGCCCCGGCACCAAAGTGCGGGGCGGGAAGGTGCGAAAGAAGCGGCGCTTCAGCCCAGCTTGCAGCCGGTCTGGTCCACCGGCAGAAACGATTTGCCCGAACTCACCACATCCACGTAGTCGTCCTTGTTCGCCATCTTCGCCTTGGGCTTGCCCTTGAGCAGGTAGTAGCTCTTGAGCACCTGGTGGTCGCCTTTGCGGATTTCCTCCTCGCCCGTCAGGCCCGCGTACTTCATGCCTTCCATCGCCGCGACCACGGCCTTCGGGTCCACCGTGCCGGCCTTGATGATCCCGTCGATCAGCAGCTTGGTGCAGATGTACGAGCCGGCCAGGCTGTAGTTGGGGTTGGACTTGAACTTCTCCTGGCTGCGCTTGACCAGTTCCAGGTTCAGCGGGGCGTTCACCGTGTGCCAGTACTGCGCGCCGAAATAGATGCCGTCGCACAGGTCCGCGCCCAGCGACTCGAATTGCTCCAGCCCCGAGGCCCATGCGATCAGGATGGTCATGTTCTTGTGCATGCCGAAGCTCACCGCCTGGCGCAGCGCGTCCGACGACTGCGAGCCGAAGTTGAGCAGCAGCAGCACGTCGGGCTTGGCGGCCATGGCGTTGGTCAGGTAGCCGCTGAATTCCTTTTCGGACAGCGAGTGGTAGCTGTTGCCGACATGTTCCAGGCCCTTGTCCTTGAAGACCTTCTTGGCCGCCGACAGCAGCCCGTCTCCGAACACGTACTGCGGCGTGATGGTGTACCAGCGCTTGGCCTTGGGCAGGAGATCCGCCAGCGGGCGCACCGTCTGCTCGATGGCGCCGAAGGTGGGCACCGACCAGCGGAACGTGGCGCTGTTGCAGTCCTTGCCGGTGATCTCGTCGGCACCGGCGGTGGTGATGAACACGCCGCCGATCTTCTCCGCCTCCTTGCCCATCGCCAGCGACTCGGACGACAGGATGCCGCCCGCGAAGAAGCGCGTGCCCTGCTGCTCGGACGCTTCCTGCACCTTGCGCACGGCGGTGGCGGGCTTGCCTTCGGTGTCGAGCACGGTGTAGGCCAGGGGGCGGCCGAGGGCCTTGCCGTACTGCTCGATGGCCAGCTTCATGCCCAGGTCGGCGAACTTGCCGTTGGCCGCGAAGGCGCCGGACATGGGCACCGGGCAGCCGAACTGGATCGCCCCCGTGGACTGCGCCCAGGCGCTGCGCGCGAGGCCCAGCGATGCGGGCAGCGCGCCCAGTGCGGAGAGTTGCAAGAGATGGCGGCGTTGCATGGGTAAAGCTCCTGTGGGGGGTGAGGCCGGCTGGCTTCGACAAAGCCTGGGCACGGCTTTTTGCAAAGCACGTGGCGTGCCACGTATCTTTCCTATTTATAGTGATAAATAGAACAAATGCCGTGCACGTAAACCCTGCCCGCCGTCCCGCTGCACGCCCATGGTGCATACACTGCACCACGGAGCGGACGGACGGGTGTGCTGCACAGTGCCGCGCCATCTCTCGCCCTCAACCCTGCAACCCACCATGGCCACGAAACCGCCCGCCGGCAAGCCGATCAAGTCCCTCAAGCGCTCCGACCTGGTGGCGCAGGAGATCAAGCGGCTCATCACCGAGAAGAACCTGAGCCCGGGGGACCGGCTGCCGCGGGAAGTCGAGCTGCAGGCGCAGTTCGAGGTGAGCAAGGGCACCATCCGCGAGGCGCTCAAGTCGCTGGAGGTGCAGGGGCTGGTGACCATCTCCACCGGCCCGTCGGGCGGCGGCACCATCGCCGAGGTGCCGCTCGATCGCACGCTGCAGTTCCTGCAGAACTACCTGTTCTTCAAGGACGTGACCATCGATGACATCTACGCCGTGCGCCAGTTCCTGGAGCCCGAACTGGCGGCCGGCGCGGTGCCGCACCTGACCGACGCCGACTTCGAGGCGCTGGAGCACAGCATCGCCTGCTGCGACCCCCATTCCAGCAGCGAAGACCTGCTCGCTCAGCGCCGCGAGGACGTGAACTTCCACGACATCCTGGCCGCGGCCAACCCCAATCCGTTCCTGCGCTTCGCCTGCGAGCTGATCAACGAGATGCTGCGCCAGCTCATCGTGTACGGCAACCGCACCCCGAAGGCCGAGCACCGGCGCTTCGGCGAGGCCAATGCCCGCTTCCACCGCGAGATCGTCCAGGCGGCGCGGGCGCGCGATGCCGCCCTGGTGCGCGAGCTGATGGCGCGGCACATGCTGGATGCGGCCAACAGCGTCCAGCGCATGAAGGGCCGCATCCAGGGCCGGCTGATCCTGGACACCGACACGCTGCGCGGCCCGCGGACGGTCCACCGCCGCCAGTAGCGGCAGGTCAGTTCGGCGTGCTCCAGGATTCCGGGGCGCCGTGCACCGCCACCCGGTTGCGCCCGTGCATCTTGGCCGCGTACAGGGCCTGGTCGGCGCAGGCCGTCAGTGTCTGCGGCAGCGAGGCGTGCTCCGGGAAGGCCGCGAGGCCGCAGGACAGGGTGGCCGACATGCTCACCTCGCCGTGGCGCACCAGCAGGCCCTGGAAGGCTTTGCGCAGGGCCTCTGCGCGCTCCAGCGCCACGGACAGCGGCGTGTCGGCCAGCAGCAGCACGAACTCTTCGCCGCCGTGGCGGCAGGCCAGGTCCTGCGCGCGGACGTGGCTTTGCAGCAGCTGCGCCAGCGCCTGCAGCATGGCGTCGCCGGCCGGATGGCCGTGCGTGTCGTTGATGCGCTTGAAGTGGTCGATGTCGATCATCAGCAGCGCCAGCGGCGTGCCGGCCGCGCGGCAGCGTTCCAGTTCCGGGGCCAGCACCGCGTCGAGCTGGCGGCGGTTGAAGAGGCCCGTCAGCGGATCGCGCAGGGCCTGGTCGCGCAGCCGTGTCTGCAGCGACTGGATCTCCTGGAACTGCAGGCGCAGCGTCTCGTTGTCACGGTACTGGTTCATGGCGCGCACGTAGCCGTCGTGCGCAAAGGCCACGAAATACACGGCCAGCGATGCGATGCAGAACAGTCCGGTGACCGTGTGGGTGGCCGGGTCGATCGGCCAGGTGCCGGCCACGGCCAGCCAGCCGCAGGCGGCCAGCGCGATGCCGCCGCCGGTGGTCAGCGCCAGCAGGCGCAGGCCCTTGAGGTCGTAGAACACCACCATGTTGATGCAGTTGCCGATGATGAGCGAGAAGCTCAGCCACAGCGGCATGCCCAGCAGGCCCGACCACAGCCCGCCGAAGACCGCATCCAGGTTGAAGTTCTGCATCTCGGCGGCGCGCTGCTGCTGCGACCGCAAGGCACGCCAGTAGGCCAGCTGCGGGTAGACGAAGAACTGGAAGGCCATCACCGCCCACAGCACCGGGCTGGCCCCCGTGAACCACAGGTGCGATGCGATGGACAGGCCCAGCATGGCATAGAAGACCGAGCGGTTGCGCCGGTTCATGCGGACCAGCCAGTGCACCTTGCGGGGCGTCGGGCGGGCAGGAGCCTGGGCAGCGGGTGCGGGCATGGACTGAAGGCTGGCGGGCGGGTGATGCGTGAGGGCGACAGGACGCTGGTCGGCCAAATAACTGTAACAGTGGATCGTGGCGAGGGGGTGGGTGCCCTGGTGGCCATGGGGGCTCGGCTCGGCGCACAATCGCCGCCATGGCGACCTCGCCGCGCCGGTGGTCCGCACGGGCGCGGCGCCAGCGGCCCTGACTCCTCTTTCCCATGTTCAACCGACCGTATCCCATGCGTTCAGACCGGCCTTCCCTGGCCCCGTTCCCCTTCGGGCCTGCTTTCGTTCCCGCCCTGCTGCTGGGCGCCGCCGTGCTGGCGGCGGGCTGCACGGCCCCCCTCGCTCCGGCACCTCAGCCCTCCGCCGCGCCCGTGGCAGCCCCCGCCGCAGAACCCGCCGCGCCGCCCGTGGTGGCAGCGCCCGCTCCGGCGCCGGCCGCCCCGGCGGCGCTGCGCATGCCGGACGACGGCACGCTGGCGCGCTTTTCCGGCACCGCGACGGACCTGCCGCCGGGCACCGCGGCCCTGCTGGACCTGCTGGCCCGCGACAAGACGGTACTCTGGGAGATCAAGGGCTACAGCGACCGGCAGGCCAACAAGCCGGAACCCGCGCGCGAGGCCGCACTGGCGCGGGCCCTGTCGGTGCGCAAGCAACTGGTGCTGCGCGGCGTGCCGCCGCAGAACCTGCGGGTCAAGTACAGCACCGAAGAAGCGCGCGAGGTGGTGACGGTGCTGCCGCAGGGCGCTGCCACGGCGTTGCAGCCCCTGGCACCCGCGGCGCAGGCCCTTCCGCCGCAAAAGTATGCGGAGGCCAAGTCGGCCAAGGCCACCAAAACCGCCAAGGCGCCCGCGAAGGCCTTGAAGGACAAGAAGGAGCGCAAGGCGCCGGCCTCCCGGGCCAAGGCCGCGCCTGCGAAGACCGGGGCGCACAAGGCGGCGGCCCAGAAGGCCGCACCGCACAAGGCGGGCACCCACCCGGCGAGCCATGCGGCGCACAAGAAGCCTGCCGCCAGCGCTGCGAGCAAGTAAGAGCGGCTCACACCACCACCCTTCTGGCATCGTTGCCGCATCCCGTCGTAAGCCCCCCGTACTGCCTGCGATGCGGCGCCCCGCCAGAACCGCCTGGCTGGATTCTGTGATCCGCTCGCTTCCAGTCGGCGGGCACGCCAGCCGTGCTGACCGTGCCGCCCCGTGCGGGCGGGCGGTAGCCGGCTCAGGGCCTCAGCGGCTGCTGGGGAAGCTGAACACCGCGCCTTCGCGCACGCCGGCCGAGGGCCAGCGCTGGGTGATGGTCTTGCGCTTGGTGTAGAAGCGCACGGCGTCCGGGCCGTAGGCG
>Ga0105242_10000651_pt1 | contig 27189 bp, 18 predicted proteins | sample KBSM24metaG_FD_81521 | JGI IMG/M metagenome (GOLD analysis project Ga0105242, IMG submission 81521) | Miscanthus rhizosphere microbial communities from Kellogg Biological Station, Michigan, USA - KBS M2-4 metaG | ecosystem: Host-associated > Plants > Roots > Rhizosphere > Soil | place...
ACGACGTTCCCGGCATAGCGCGGATGGTTGTCGCCGTAGTAGGTCACGAACTTCCCGTCCGTTTCGTGCGACGTGAAGAACCCCTGAGGATCGGGTACCAGCCCAAACCCGCCATCGCGCTCGACGACGCTGTGCGGCTGGAAGAATTTCTTTTTCGCATCGAGCCTGAAGGTCCCGGGCGCTTCGTTCTCGCAAGTGATGTTCGGTGAGGTGCCGGCGGCGACGAGGCACGTCCGCGCCGGCAAAGTGAACGTCTGCCCATCCAGCCCCTCTCGCTTGAAGATCATTCCGCTGAGCGCGCCGTTGGCATCGGGCACGGCCTCGATGGGATTCAGATTCTCGGCAAACACGATCCCTTCTTCGAGCGCCTTGATCACTTCCTCGTGATTCAGGCGGTAGGCCGGCGAATCGACCATGCGCTTTCGATAGGCAAGGGTGACGCCGCCCCATGCGCGCACGAGCGCGATGAAGTCCGGCGGCTCGCCGGCCCGCTCCGCCCGCTCGCGCTCCGCACGAACCGCGCGTCCATGCGCCAGGTATTCGTCGAGCAGCGCGAGCTCTTCCGGGTCGTAGCCGGCGCGAACACGCTCCTCGCCGGCTTCCCTCGTCAGCGTCTCATACTGTGCGAGTGTCTTCTCCACCTGAACCGGGTAGTACGCCATCAACTCCGTGGCGGTGTCGATCGCGGTCAGGCCGCCGCCAATCACGATCGCCGGCAGCCGCGTCTGCAGATTCGCCAGCGCGTTGCGCTTGAACGCACCGGTCAACTGCAGCGCCATCAGGAAATCGCTGGCCTTCCTGATCCCCCGGATCAGGTTGTTCTTCATGTCGATGATCGTCGGCTTGCCGGCGCCGGTGGCGATCGCCACGTGGTCGAACCCGTACGCCCACGCGTCCTCGATTGGGATCGTGCCGCCGAACCGGATGCCGCCATACATGCGGATGCCACGCCGGCGCGCGAGCGTCAGGTGCAGGAGCGTGAGGAAGTTCTTGTCCCACCTGACGGTGATGCCGTATTCCGACACTCCGCCGAAGCCCTCGAGCACCCGCTCATCGAGCGGACGATAGATCTCCCGCCAGTCGCGAATCGCTTGCGGCGCCGAGCGGTCGGTGCCGGTGATGTCTTCGGGGAGCGGCTCGATCTTCAGTCCGTCGATCCCCACGACGCCGAAGCCTTCGTTCACAAGGTAGTGCGCGAGCGTATACCCGGCCGGACCGAGACCGACCACGAGCACCTTCTTGCCGTTGTAAGGGAGCGCGTACGGCCGGCGGACGTTGAGCGGGTTCCACCGCGTCAGCAGACCGTAGATCTCGACGCCAAACGGCAGACCGAGGACGTCGGTCAGGACGCCGGTCTCGATCTGCGGAATGTTGACCGGCTCCTGCTTCTGGTAGATGCACGACTTCATGCAGTCGTTGCAGATGCGGTGCCCGGTGCCGGGGCACATCGGGTTGTCGACGACGACGAGCGCCAGCGCACCGATCGCATCGCCGTCCTTTCGCAGCGTGTGCATCTCGGAAATTTTCTCGTCGAGCGGACAGCCCTCCAGCTCGATGCCCAGGGGGTTCACAGAGACCTTGCCGCCCTTGTCGTGCAGTCCCTTCGAGCACGAATCCTTGTCGCGCTCGTGACAGAGCACGCAGTAGTGAATCTCGCTGAGGACTTCTCTCGGATGCATCCGTCCGTCGGTCAAGCCAAACCCGTCGCGGCGCCGCAGCCGCCAGCCGGGACCGGTCTGCGCTTCGGGCATCCGTGGATCCTGGCGCTCGACTTCGACCAGGTGGAACGGATCGACAGTTTCCGGAAAACGGAAGATCACCCAGTGGCGATAGGCGCGGTCGTGAAGCCGCGCGGCGCACCAGCGTCGCAGCGCCTCGAGCCGGGGGCTTGGGGCCAGGGGCTTGGGGCTGGCTGATTCCTTGTCATCGTCGAGCAGTGTGCAGCCGGCACGAGCCACGGCCAGTTCGCGATCCGTGGTCCCTGCGCCCGCGATCATCGCCTCCACCACCGCATCGTCTTCCGCCGTCGCGGCGACGTGTGCGCCGCCCTTCAACAGCGGCAGCACCCGACGCCGAACGAAATCGACTTTGAAACGAAAGAGATCGTCCTGCGCGCGCGTGGAGGCGGCGATCGTCGAGGCGGGCGCGTCGACGTCGAACAGCCGTTTCAGGAAACGGCTGACGTGAGGGGCCATCGCGATCAGCAGGTTGGAGAGCGCGATGGGCGGCATCGGCGCGTCAGGCGCACGGCGATACGCGTCCCATTCGATCCACAACGCGGGGTCGGCCGCCGCTGTTTCCTCGCAAAACCGTTCGTATAAGGACGCGAGCCGTTCAGGCTCGTGCAAATCAGCAAACGTGTAGCCGGGCACGCCCAGTGCAGTCGACGCAACAGTCATAGGATCTCATCGAAGGTACATCACAACTTGACGGTCGCGCCACTGGCCGGTACGATTCGCGAAGCCACATGAAGCGTGTCGCGCTCATCGTCCTCACGCTCGTCGCGTTGGCGTCGTTCACGGTGAACGCTCAGCGGGCATCCCGCAAGACTCCGGCACCCGCGGCAAAACCGCCCGTCAAGGCCGCCGCGGCACCGCGCGCCGAGCAGCGCGTGCCGTTCGCAGCGGGAGAGACACTCAGTTACGACGTCTCGTGGTCCTCGTATCTCATCGCCGGCACGGCGACGACGACCGTCCTTGAAAAGAAACCCTCCTTCAACTCCACCGCGTACTACATCGTGGCGGAAGGACGGCCGACACCGCTGCTGTCGAAGCTGTATTCGGTCTACTACAAGATGGACACGCTGCTGGACAGCTTCACCCTGCTGCCGCAGCGCGGATCGGTGTACAGCGAGGAAGGCAAGCGGCACCGGTTCAAAACGACGCAGTTCGATCGGACCGCGAAGAAGGTGCTGTTCGAGTACAAGTCGGACACGACGGTCAAGTCCGACTTCCCCACGTCGGCAGTGACGCAGGATGCGCTATCCGCGATCTACGTGCTGCGCGCCATCCCGCTCAAGCCCGGCGAAAAAATGACGATGCCGATTGCCGACAACGGGATCAACTACAAGGTGCAGTTCGACGCGGGCGCGTCCGAGAAGGTCCGGACGCCGAGGGGCGATCAAGCCGCGGTGAAAATCAGGCTGAGCGTGTTCGACGACAAGGCGAAGCCTGTCGGAAAGAACGTCTTCATCTGGATCTCGGAAGACGAACGCCGCCTGCCGGTGAAGCTGCAGGCCGATCTCCCGGTCGGCAGCTTCAACCTGCTGCTGCGCGAGGTCAAATAGCCTCGACCAGCGTCAGCGCGAACCCGTCGTCGCCGTCGATCCACTGCGCCAGCCGCCTGAAGCCCGCCCGCTCCAGCATTGAGATGACGCCCGCAGGCTCGTACTTGTAGGAGCTTTCGGTCCAGATCGTCTCGTCCTGCTCGACGACGACCTCGAGCGACGCCCCGGGAATCCGCACGTGCTGACGGCTTCCGGCGACCAGGTGCATCTCGACACGCGACTCGGCGGCGTTCCACAAGGCACGATGGCGGAAGGCGGTGATGTCGAAGTCCGCGCCGAGATCGCGATTGATGCGCACGAGCAGGTTGCGGTTGAACGCGGCGGTCACGCCGAGCGGATCGTCGTAGGCCAGCAGCAGCTCGCGTTCGGGCTTCACGAGGTCGGTTCCGATGAGGAGCGAGTCCCCGATCGAAAACGACGAGCGGACCGCGCGAAGAAACGCGCAGGCACCGGGCGGATCGAAGTTGCCGATGTTGGAGCCGAGAAACAGCGTCATCGCGCGGCCGTTGCCGGCACGCGCGTTCATCGCGTCGGCGAGGCCGTTCTCGTACGTCGCGAGATGGGGCGCCACGACGAGATCGGGATCCAGCGCCAGCAGCGTGCGCTCGGCCAGATTGAGCGCGGCCGCGGAAATGTCCACCAGGTGCACGGAGAACCCGCGCGCCTGCGCGCCTCCCCGGCTGAGCAGCGACGCCAGCTTGTCGCCGCTCCCGGGCCCGAGCTCGACGAGCGTCGACAACGACCCGACGCGCCCGAAGATCTCGCGCGAGTGACACTCGAGCAACCGGCGCTCCGATCTGGTGATCCGGTACCAGGGCAGCTCGCAGATCGCTTCGAAGAGCGCCGATCCGAGCGGATCGTAGAAGTAGCGCGACGGCAGCTGCCGCGGCGTCAGCGTGAGGTAGTACTGGATGTCGCCGACGAGCGCCTCGATCGACGCCCCATCGTCCGTCCTAAAGCGCGCAGCGGAAGGTTGCATATACGTAGGGATAGCGGGCGCGGAACCAGTTGCGGAAGGCCGGCCGCAGCAGTTCCTTCGCCGTCGCCATCGACGCCCCTTTCATGACGAAATGCTCACCGTCGAAGAAGTCCGCCGAGTATTCCGGATACGACGCCATCGCCTGGAAACCGGGGAAGGGGCCGAACGTCGTGCTCGTCCATTCCCAACCGTTCCCAATCAGATCCTCGACGCCCCAGGCACTCGCCCCTATTGGATGTGCGCCGGCGGCTTCTGGATCCCAGCTCGAGAAATCGAATACACCGCGCGTGCCATCCGGGGGCGCATCGCCCCACGGAAACGCGCGCTCACCGGAGGGAGATCCGTACGCCGCGCGCTGAAACTCAGCTTCAGTCGGCAGCCGCGCACCGCGCCAGCGGGCGAACGCGGACGCCTCTGCCTGGCTCACATACACCGGCCAGGACAACGGAAGCGGCACGAGCTCGAACATCGCGCGCCAGTACCAGCGATCGTCGTGACGTTCCCAGAAGAGAGGATGTGCGATCGCCTCGCGCTGCAGCCAAGCCCAGTCTTCCGGGCGCCACCACTGCGGATCGCGATAGCCGCCGGCGTCCACGAATTCGAGATAGCGCTCGTTGGTCACGTCGTGGCGATCGATGGTGAACGCCTGAACGTTGACGCTCAAGGCCGGATGCTCGTTGTCCCACCCGAAACGATTCGTCCCGCGAGCCACGCCGAGCGTCGCGCAGCCGGCGGGGATCTCGATCGTCTCGACGCGCGGCGATTCGCCGCTCACGCGCGGCTGGTATCCGGCCGGCCTGCGCTTCTGCGAGAAGGGCAGGCGCTGCCACATGTAGAGCAGCGTCTCCTGGTGCATCGCCTCGTGCTCCAGGATGGTGAAGACCGCTTCGGCCCGATCGAGCAGCGGATCGCCCGGCCGATCGACGTCGGCATGCAGCAGGGCATCGATGACCTGCCGATCCGCCTCATCGGCAAAACGATGCACTTCATCGCGTAATGGCCACGGGTTGGATGCTCCTGCCCCTCCTGCCTGTCCCGCCCCTCCTGCCTGTCCTGCCTGTCCCGCCCCTCCTGCCCCTGCCGTCCCCGTCTGCGCCTCGTGCGGATCGATGCCGCGCGCGAAGAGCGCCTCCAGCCGGGCATCGATGCTCGGGCGGCCCAGGCCCTTCTTCACGAGCGTGTTGAAGCTGAATCCCGGAAGGTGCCCTTCGTAGAAAACGATGGGATGGCGGAGCGCGATGGGCTGGCTGTAATACGCGTCCTCCACCAGCAGATCGAAGATCGCGCGCGAGCGCGCGCGGTTCTTCTGATACCACTCCACAGCGGCCGTGCGGTCAAAAGCCATCCCTGCATCTTCATACGAAACCGACTAAAATGAGGCTGTAAATTGCGAATCACGTTGAACGGCGACACGCATGAGGTCGCGAAGCCTCTGACAGTGGCCGAGCTTCTGGAACAGCTTGACATCGATCCACGCCGTGTCGCCGTCGAGCACAATCTCGTCGTGCTGAAACGCGGAACCTTCGCCGAGACAATGGTGCAGGAGGGCGACGCGATCGAGATCGTGAACTTCGTGGGCGGGGGATCTTCGAAGGGCTAAGGGCTCAGCGGAGGGCTCAGGGCTGAGGGCTTGGTTGGGGCTTGGGGTTGATGGATACAGTGGATCGGTTCACGATCGCGGACAAGACATTCACGTCGCGGCTGTTTGTCGGCACGGGCAAGTACTCGTCGCCTGCCGTGATGGTCCAGGCGCACGATGCGTCCGGCGCTGAGATGATTACGGTCGCCGTGCGGCGGGTGAACATTTCCGATCGCTCGAAGGAGTCGCTGCTCGACTTCATCGACACCTCCCGCTACGTCATCCTGCCGAACACCGCCGGCTGCTACACGGCGGACGAAGCGATCCGCACGGCGCGGCTCGGCCGCGAGGCGGGGCTCTCGAACTGGGTGAAGCTGGAAGTGATCGGCGACGAGCGGACGCTGTTTCCCGACAACGAAGCGCTCCTCGAAGCCACGCGTGTCCTCGTGCGCGAAGGGTTCGTCGTGCTGCCGTACACGAGCGACGACCCGATTGTCTGCCGCAAGCTCGAAGACGCCGGGGCGTCCGCGATCATGCCGCTCGGCGCGCCGATCGGCTCCGGCCTCGGCATCCAGAACGTCAACAACCTTCGCATCATCCGGGAATTCGCGCGGGTGCCGCTCGTGGTCGACGCGGGCGTGGGCACGGCGTCGGACGCAGCGCTGGCGATGGAGCTCGGCGCCGACGCGGTCCTGATGAATACGGCGATCGCCGGCGCGCAGGATCCCGTCGCGATGGCCGAGGCGATGAAGCTGGCGGTGCGCGCGGGCCGGCTGGCGTTCACGTCGGGACGGATTCCGCGCAAGCTCTACGCAAACGCCAGCAGCCCGGTGGAAGGCCTGGTCGGCCGGTAGAAGTGCCGAAAAGCCCCGACGATCTCGAGGCGCTGAAAGAAGAACGCGCGGCCGCCGATCGGGCATACAACGAGGCGCTCACGCGGCTGGATCGCGCCATCCAGCAGCTGCCGGCCGACTTTCCGCAGCCGCCGCCGGTCCCCGACGAACATCAGGTCACCCCGCTCAACACCCTCTGGAAAATCGACCTGCCGCACGGCGGTCTCCGCTCCCTGTCGCCGCTGCGCCGCATCGTCGGTCCGCTGGTCGAGCAGCAGCAGGCGTTCAACGCGGCCGTGGTCGATCACGTGAACCGCGCCGTGCCGGTCGACCGCGAAACGCGGGCATCGATCGAGAGCACGCTGACGGTGCTCCGGGACGCCATCGCGGAGCTCGTCAGCTTTCAAAGCGTGCTCGTCGAGTTTCTCCAGCAGATCACGCCATACGTCGACACACGCGATCGCGACGTCGCCGGCTTGCTGCGCGGGCTCTCGGGCGCGATCAACGGCGTCGCTGACGAAGTCCTGAAGCGATCCGAGGCGACGCTCGTGCGCGACCGCCGCCACGAGATGCGGGTCGAAGCGCTGGAGACGGCGATCGCGGCCCTGCGCGACGAGCTCGCGGCGCTCCAGCGCCGCGGTCGCGACGATGCCTGAGGCGCGGCGGGACGAGACACTTCCCCTGGTCTGGCGATCGCTGCCGGTCCGCTTGAGCCTGATCGCGATTCCCATCGGGCTGACCACCACCGTGCTCGTCTTCAACGTGGGGCCCGCGATCAGGTTGATCGCGGCGACGGCCCTCGTCGTCAGCTTCCTGTCTCCCGTTCACGGCCTGCTGCTCGTCGCGACGTTTGCGCCCATCGGCCGCCTCGTCGCGATGGTGATCGGCGCCGGCGAATTCCGGATCGGCGAAGTCATCGTCCTCGCCTTTTTCGTGGGATGGCTGCTGCGCGCGCGCGCGGATCGGCCAGGCCCACGAATGCCCGCCGCGACCGCCGGATGGCTGTTCGCCGCCGCGATTGTCGGATCAATCGCAGGGTTGGCGCTGAAGCTCGATGCCTATCCGGGTGCGCTGCCCGTGCAGATCGATCAAATCGTCCACGGGTACTTCTTCAGCACCGATCGAATCGGGTTCACCGATGGCGTTCGACTGCTGGAGGGGCTCGGATTGGCAGCCGCGGCGGTGATGCTGTTGCGGCAGCGCCCGACGCTGGCCGTGACGCTGCCCGCGGCGCTGACGACATCCGCCGCGATCGCCGCGTGTTCGAGCGTCCTGCTGTGGCGCGGGATCGGCCCCGTCGCTGCGCTCGAGCGGTACGGCCGGGACGGTTACCGCGTCGTCGCGCACGTGTTGGACGTCAACGCCGCCGGCAGCTACTTCGCGATGATCGTGTGCGTCGCGATCGGCATGGCCGGGCGCGATCGGGGATACCGGCGAGCGCTGTGGAGCGCCCTCGCCGCCGCCAGCGTGATCGGCTTGTGGCTGTCGCAGTCGCGCAGCGCGATGGCCGCCCTCGCCATCGTGTTTGCGACGGCGCTGACGTGGGCGCTCAGCTACAGATATCCGGTCCGCACACGAGCCGCCACGCTGCTGGCGGTTGTCGTCCTGGCGCTCGCAGCGGGCGCGATTCGAGCGCGATTGCTCGAGCGCGACCCCACGTATCGCGGCGCCGGCTTCAGGGAGCAATTCTTCGCGACCAGTCTCCGGATGATCGCTGCCCGTCCGGTCTTCGGCGTCGGCGAGGGACAGTACTACGGGTCGTCGTCGTTGTTTCTGTCGCCGCAGCTCGCGTGGACCTACGGTGCGGAAAACGCGCACAACGCATTTCTGCAGATCGGCGGCGAGCTCGGATTGGTGGGCCTGGGCCTGTTCGCGTGTTGGGTCGGAGCAACCGTTTCGCGGGCGGCGCATGCGCTCACGCGCGCGCAACGCGACTGGCGGCTCCTCGGCTGCGCGAGCGGTGTCATGGTGTTCCTCGGCACGTGTCTGACCGGGCATCCCCTCCTGGTTGGAGAAGTGGCCTATCCGTTCTGGATGCTGTTTGGACTGACGGCAGGGCTCGCAAGTTCGGCGCTGCTGAGCGACACGGCCGTTGCCGAAGACGCACACGTCGACCGACAAGCCTCATGGGCACGGCTGTGGCCGGCCGCGGCGGCGGGCGTCATCCTGATCGCGACTCCAATGGCCGCCGTCCGGAGCGCGGTCGCGCCGCCGGAATCGCAATCGGTTGACGGGTTTTACGGGTGGGAAACGCTCGAAGACGGGACGCGGTTTCGCTGGACGAACCGCTACGCGAGCGTCTTCGTGCCGGGGGACGTCACGCGCGTGGAGATCCCCATTCGCGTGCCGGGTGACGGGCGATCGGTGAAGCCGATCGGCGTGGAAGTGATGACCGGCGGTGTGGATCGGGGCCGGATGATGGCGAGTGCGACGTGGGGGATCGTCAGCCTTTCGCTGGCAGACGCCGTTCCCCCATCACGCTTCAAGCGCATCGACCTGAAGGTCGATCGCGTCTGGCAACCGGCGCTCTACATCGCCGGAAGCGCGGATATGCGAATGGTGGGTGTTCAGGTCGGCGAACCGCGCCTCGTGCGCGAATAACGTTCCAATTGCCACCGGGCAGCGGCTGTTCGGTCAGCCACGAAAATCACGAACATCACGAAACAGCTTGATGGTTTCGTGTCTTTTCAGCCCAGCCAGCCGCGCCACCAGTAGTAGCCTCGCGCCAGCACTTCGTACAGCGCAGAGTCGCCGATTTGAAGCCACATCTCGCTCGGGATCCACAGGCTCGCTCGCGTCGTCCGATCGGGAACGAGCAGCGCCGGCGAGGGGATCGGATGCATCCCCTGCTGCTGGAAGGCCAGCATCGATCGCCGCATGTGCATCGGCGAGGTGACGAGGACGAAATCGGTCACACCGCGGTCGGCGAGTATCTGCTTGACGAGGACCGCTTCGTCGCGGGTGTTCTTCGAATCCGACTCGAGGAGGATTCGATCGGCGCGCACGCCCAGCTGAATCAGGGCGCGCTGCATCGCCAGCGATTCCGGAACCGCCCTTTCATCGTGCTCCGTCGTGCCACCAGAAGCGATCACGAACGGTCCGTTGAGCAGGTCGAACAACCGCGCGGCTTCGAGCACGCGCAGGCCGGCTTCCATCGTGACCGACGACAACTGCCGGCCGGATGCGCGGAGGTTGACGCTGCCCGCACCGAGCACGACGATCGCGGTCGCGCCGCGGGCTTCGCCCGCCGACGCGATCGGCCGGTACCCGCTCGTCAGGGTCCGCGCGAGCAGCCCGGCGCCGATTGGACTGCTGAGCAGGATGTAGAAGGCGACCACGACCGCCACCCATCGGCGTCCCCATCGCGCGAGCGACGGCACGAACAGGAGCACGGTCCCCGGCGTCAGCAGCACGAGCATGCAGGCCACCGTGGATGGCCGCAGGTTCTCCTTCAGGAAATCAAGCATGAGCGCGTCGAGGCGCGACGGGCGTCTCGCTCCGCTCACCCGTCTGAGGCCTCGCGTGACGCGTCCACTCGGGCAACCGCTGCAGCCACGCCTCGAAGCACATGATCGACCAGAGTTGCTGACCGAGGTTCGCGGACCCGGACAGATGCCGGGCGACCAGCCGATCGACAAACGCGCCGGAGAGCATGTCGCGGTAGCGCGCGGTCGGCGACAGCAGCAGATCGCGCATGTGATCGCGCAGCTCTCCGCGGAACCAGGTGTTGAGAGGCACGCCGAAACCCATCTTGCCGCGGCGGTTGATCGCCGGCGGTATGAGGTCCGCGAACGCATCCCGCAGGATGGCTTTCGTGCGTCTCCCGTGCAGCTTCAGATCGTCAGGCAGGCCCGCGGCGTACTCGATGAGCTCACGATCGAGAAACGGCGAGCGGGCCTCGAGCGAATTGGCCATCGTGCACCGATCGGTCTTCACCAGCAGATCGTCGGGAAGGTAGGACGCGAAGTTGGCGTGGAGCGCCTGGCTGAGCGTCGACCGCCCGGCCATCAGGGCCCGCGTGCCGGAAATGTGCCGAAGCTTGTCGATCGGCTTCAACCCGGCGACAAAATCGGGCCGAAGCAGCTCTCCTAGCGTGTCGAAGAACAGCGCGTTCCATCCGGTCAGGCGATCGTGGAGCGGCGCGCTCATCGAGTGCGCGAACCGCTGCGTGCGGGACAGCCAATGACGATCGCCGGCCAGCGTCGGCAGGCGCGAGAGCAGGCTGCGCGCCATCAGGGCCACCGGACGAGGCACACGATCGGCCAGCACCGTGGCGTAGAAGCGCAGGTATCCCGCGAAGAGCTCGTCGCCGCCATCTCCGGTGAGCACGACGGTGACTTTTTCGCGGGTCAACTTCGACACGAGATACGTCGGCACCGCCGACGAGTCGCCAAACGGCCCATCGTGATGCCAGACCAGCGTGTCGATCAGGTCGATCGCCGAGGGCGAGACGTGGAACTCGGTATGGTCGGTCTTGAAACGCTCGGCCGCGAGGCGCGCATACGGCGTCTCGTCGTATGCCGCGTCGCCCTCGAAGCCGATGCTGAAGGTCTTGACCGGCGCCGACATCATTTGACTCATCAACCCCACGACGATCGTCGAGTCGAGTCCGCCGCTCAGGAACGCACCGAGCGGCACGTCGCTCATGAGACGGCTTTCAACCGCGCGTGTCAGCCGCTCGCGCACGCCCGATACCGCCTCCTGATGCGAGATCGGCCGGACGGCTCCGGCTTCCGGATATGACAACTCCCAGTAGCGGCGCTTCACGCACTGACCGGCGGTGTCAACGGTCATGAGCGTGCCGGGCTCGAGCTGCCAGATGTTCTTGTAGAACGTGTTCGGCAGCGGCACGTAGCCGTAGATGAAGTAGTAGGGCACGGCCTCGGAATCGGGCTCGATCGAGATGGCGTCATTCGTGAAGAACGCCTTCATCTCGGACGCGAACGCGAGCGTGCGGCCGTCGCGATAGTAGAACAGCGGTTTCTTGCCCGCACGGTCGCGCGCCAGCGTCATGCGCCCCGCGCGGTCGTCCCAGATGGCGATCGCGAACATCCCGTCGAGATCGGCGATGCAGTCGGCACCCTTTTCCTCGTAGAGATGGACGATGACCTCGGTATCGCTCTGGGACCTGAAGCGGTGGCCTCGAGAGACAAGGCCTTCGCGCAGCGCCTTGTAGTTGTAGATCTCGCCGTTGAAGACGGCCTGCACGGTGCCGTCCTCGTTGGCCATCGGCTGGCTGGCGTTCGGGCTCAGGTCGATGATCTTCAGCCGGCGGAATCCGAGACCGCTCGTGCGACGCGTCGACACGTACGTGCCGAAGCTGTCGGGGCCTCGATGAACGAGCTGATCGCGCATCGCGACGAGCCCTTCCTCGCGCACTTCCCTGCCGTCGAACGTGATCTCGCCGCAGATGCCGCACATACGCTAGGCCGTTCCCTCCGCCGCACCTTCCGTCGCCATCGTCACATCTCGCCAGGTCAGCCTGAGTGCGGCTTCCGTCGGCCGCGAGCCGCTCGCCGCCGTCATCAAGGCGCCGATGATCAGCGTCGCCGCCAACCCGAACGTCGACGGCCACATGAACCCGATCGACGTGTGGTATGCGACGTAGTAGCTCGTCAGCGATCCGCCGACTCCCGCCACGAGCGTCGGGGTGGCGGTGGCCCGGCGGCTGAACATCGCGAGGAGGTAGATGCCGAACAACGGACCCGTGAAGGCGTTGATCAGTTTGTTGGCGATCTCCAGAAGGCTGCCGATCCGCGACACGTTAATGGCCAGCACCGTACCCGCCGCGCCGAACGCCATCGTCGCGACGCGCGACACGACCACCTCGTGCCGCTGCTCGACGTTCGACAGCTCGTGGCCGGTCTGCCGCCGCAGCCAGAGGCGATTGTAGAAATCGACCACCACGACCGAGGTGCACGAATTGATGGCGGAGTCGACGCTCGACAGCGACGAGGCCATGATCGACGCGATGACCAGGCCGACGATCCCGCGCGGGAACGTCAACGACATGAAGTACGGCAGGATTTTATCGGTGGAGAAATCGGGCGGCAGGGTGTGCAGCTGAAAATACGCGAAGAGCGCAAGCCCGACGAACGACAGCGCGAACATCCAGATGATGTCGCCTGCCGCGTTGACGATGAACGCTTTCCGGGCATCCGCAAGCGATTTCGTGGTCTGCAGCCGCTGCACCATGATCTGGTCGCCGACGTAGGCAGCCATGCGCCCGACGAGCAGCGCGAACATGATCGACACGATGTTCAGCGGCTGCTCGAAGAAGGCCTGCACATGTGCGAGCAGGCCGCCGCTCGCGCCCGCAATCGGCGCGATGATGGTCGTCTTGCCTGCCGCCTCCGCCACGCGCCAGATCTCCCCGAGCCCGCCTGAGACCGAAGCGGCCGCGATCGCCACGACCGCGGTCAGGCCGCCGAAGCGCACGCAGAACTGAATCACGTCGTTCCAGATGACCGCCTGTACACCTCCCAACGCCGTGTACAGCGTGACGATGCACCCGAGCACGAGCACGGTGGGCGTGAGCGGAATTCGTCCGCCGGTAGCCGCACTGATGGCGAGACAGGGGACATAGATCGCCGTCGCCATCCAACCGAGACGCCAGACGATGAAGATGCCGGCGGCGAGGCTGCGCACGCGCACATCGAACCGGGCCTCGAGATACTCGTACGCCGTGTAGTAGTTGAGGCGACGGTAGAACGGAAGCGTCACGTGCGCGACCCACGGATACAGAAACAGCCACGATGTCGTGCCGATCAGCAGGATCAACCCGTACTTGATCGTCGACGAGGGTTGCATCAGATAGTCGATCGCGCTGTCGAGCGCCGCCATCAGCGACAACCCGACGGGCAGCCACGTCATCGACTGGCGTGCGAGGAAGTACTCATCCAGGCTGCGCTGCCGCCTGGAAAAATACACGCCGACGCACGTCAGGACCGCCAGATAGACCACGATGATCGCGGCGTCGAGCACGGAAAACGCGGTCTGCATTTAGGGTTCGTCTCCGGACGCGGCCGGACGCGTCACCGCGGACCAACCGTTACAATGCTCATCAGTGTATTCGCTCTGGGGACTTTTGGCGGCGGGCGCCCTGCTCTGGCCGGATCGCATCGGCGGGCCCTTCGATGGCGTCCCGCTGAACCGCGTCCCGGAAGCGATTCTCATCGCCGGCGTTCTGCCCGCGCTCTGGTACTTTCACCCGCGATTCCTGCGCGCGTCGCGTGCTCGCGTGTGCATTCTCCTGCTGATCGTGTGGAAGATCTGCTCGGCGCTGTTGTTCGTCCAGGATGGCTGGTGCGTCCGCTTCGAACCGGCGCGTCCGTTCGCGAAGGACGCTGCCGGGGCGCCGCATGCGTGGGACATGCGCGCCGATTGGCGCTCGCCCGATCCGGCATGCTCGGCCATCATGACGCAGTCGTACCGCGATCTGCCCGACTTCCCTGCCTGGTTTTTCAACCTCCCGCCGCCCAGCGAAAGCTGGCCGATTCCGGCGGACCGCCCTCCCGGCGCAACCGTCGCCATGCGCGTCCACGGATTCCTCGAGACGCGGTCGCCGGGCGTGCTGCAGTTCGACACGGGACCGGACGTTGCCGCGCTGGTGAGCGTGGACGGCGTCGCGCTCCGAGGGCCGTCACCAATCGCCAGCGGCGTGCACTTCGTCTCGATCGACGCGTCGCTCACCGGCGATCGATGGGCGCTCGTGCCGCGATGGAACGGCCAGGATATCTGGTCGCACGCGACGACGACCGTCAGGCGACCGACATCCATTGATCTCGCGGCACGGCCTTGGATCGGCTGGATCCCGACTGGCATCGTCGTCGCCTTGTTTGGGTTCTGGCTGGCATCAGCGCTGGCCGAGATCGGTGGCGGCATGGTGCTCACGTGGACGATCGCGGCATCGATCGTGGTCGCCTGGCTCGTTCAAACCGATCGTGTCTGGCTCGCGCGATGGACGATAGCGGCGCTCGGCGCCGCCGTTTTCGTGCCGGTGCCGGCCAGACTTCGCACGCTGCGCGGCGCCTTCGCGATGGTCGGGGTTCCCTGGATCACGTTCGTCCTGGCCTGCAGCGCGTCGGCGATTGGACGGTTCGTGCTTTACGACGTGGGACACGACTACTGGATGTACCAGCGGTTCGCGTACCGCATCGTGATGCAGGGCTACTGGCTCGAGGGTGGCTCGATTCTGTTCTATTTCCAGCCTTTCTATCGCTGGATCGTCGGATTCCTGCACGTGGTCTTCGGCGACTCGAGCGCGGGCGAATGGTATTGGGATGGAGCCTGCCTGCTGGCCGGGGCGCTATTGAGCTTTCGCATCGTCCGCGCGTTCGCCGGTTTTCGGTGGGGACTCGTGGCCGCAGCGACGACGCTCGGCGTCTTCGTGCTGGGGACCGCTCAATATCTCATCGGCCAGGGCCTCAGTGAGATTTCGTCCGCGGGATTGTTGAGCATGGCGGCGTTGTCGGCAATTGGCAGCCGTCATCGACGCGCGGCCATGGCGATCGCCGCGGGAACGCTCGCGACCCTGGCGTTCTACACGCGGCTCAACAATCTCATCATGGCCGCGGGCGTCGCGCTATTCGCACTGCCGCTGGATGTTCCGGTCCGTGCCCTTATCAAACCGTCGGCGTGGTGGCGGCGCCTGGCCTGGCGAACCGCCGTCATTGTTCCCGGCATCATCAGTCTCGGCCTTGTGGGCTTCGCGTGGAGAACGTGGCACTACACGGGCGTTTTCAGCGTGTTCTACGGCACTCAGCGGTACATCGTCGCCATCTGGCAGCCGGGCGCGTCGATCGGCGTGTCGCTGCAGCGTCTGATTCACAGCGTGATGATGGTGCTGACCGTGAACGATCCGCCGCGCCTTGATGTCTACTCACTGCCGATCCTCGCGGGCGCCATCGTTGCGGTTCTCGCCCTTGCCGGCACACCCGCTCTGCGCGATCTGCCGGCCGCGGCGGTGCTGTTCTTTTTCGCCTCCATCGCCGGCGCGTTCGTCGCGGCCGGTTGGACGTACACCGGCCGATTCTCCATTCATGTGATGCCGATCACCTGTGCGATCGCGGTCTGCGGAGTCGCACGGCTGGTGCAGGGCCATCGCGCCGCACACGTCTGGCAGCGGCCCGCAGTGAGGACGAGGAACAGCGCCGTGAGTGAGAGCCTGCACAAGTAAAATACCCGCCGTGAGCGTCCGGCGAGATCAGCTGGCGTGGAGTGTCGCGGCCGGACTGTGTCTGGCCGCGTTTTACACGATCACGCCGCTCACACTCTGCGTTCTCGTCGTTGGGGCCATCATCCTCCCGAAATTTCGCCGGGGGCTGCCCGAAGGCGAAACGCAGTGGCTGACAGCCATCGTCGTTCTGGCCCTCGCCGTTCATGTCCTGTCGATAGGCGGCCAGTTCGTGCGCAATCTGCCGTACCACGACGAGTTGTTCGTGGGCGCAACAACCGGTGACGAGGCCTACACAATGTCGCGCGCGCTGCGGGCGCGAGAGATCCTCCGTGGTTCGACAACCAGCTTGTACGATTTCTTCGTCGCCTTCGATGACTACGGCCGCAACAGTTACGTTACCGCGGCAACCGTCATCCAGGTCGTGTTCGGACCGACGCCGTACTCGCTCCGCCTTCTCAACACGCTCCTGTTCACGATCGGCGCTCTGCTGCTGTTCCGCCTGAGCCGCCGTGCCTTCGGCGGCGGACCTGCCATTTTCGGCCTGACTGTGGTGCTCTTCTGGCCGTCGCTCTTTGCCTGGTCGATCTCGCTGCTGAAAGAGTCGCTGTACTTTCTTTTGAGCGCCGGCATCGTCTGTGCGACGGTCGCACTCTGTCGAGCGGCACGCTGGCGAACGCGCGTCCTGGCATTGGTCGGCGGTGTTGCGGCCGCCCTGCTGGTTCAAGGCATTCGGCCCGACGCATTGTTGCTGGCCGGCGCCGGCCTCGCTACAGGGTTCGCGGCGTACTTCCTGTTCGCATCGAAGCGATCTCTTGCGGTTGGAACATTGATCGCCGTTCTGCTCGCGGCGATCGCTGCGTCGAGACCCGGGCTGGACAGTCGCCTGCTTGGGGCGCTCGAAAGCATGGCCAAGACGCACACCGGCCATGTGTTCACCATCGGCCATGACTACAAGCTCCTTGATGCCGGCTTCTACGTGAACCCGCAAACGCCGGCCGCGTCGACGTTGACGCTCACCGGAGACGAAGCCGCACGATACGTCCTGCGCGCGCTGGGAAGCTTCGTCGTCGTGCCAGTGCCCTGGCGTCTCCAGTCCGCGCGAGAACTGGTGTATCTCCCTGAGCAGGTGGCCTGGTACGTCCTCGTGCTGCTTCTGCCGGTCGGCCTGGTTGCGGGTTGTCGACGCGACCGGCTCGCGACCTGTATGCTCCTAGGCTACGTGGCGCCGACCGCCGCCGCGCTGGCGCTGACGAACGGCAACGTCGGCACCTTGCTCCGCCTGCGAGGCCTCGTCGTTCCCTTTCTCGCCTGGGTGAGCGCGGCAGGGTTCTACGCGGTGATTGACACTCTCGGGCAGAAGAACACTATGGCGCTGATCGACCGTGACGGCCGGCTGTTCGGTCGTGTCAACCTCTTCGACGCCGCAATAGCAGGACTGACGCTCCTTCTCATTCCGATCGCGTACGGCACCTTCCTGCTGTTCCGAGCTCCGACTCCTCACATCTCGTCGGTCGCGCGTGTGCCGATCACGCAGGAGGAACGGCGCATCGCGGGCGGAAACCGCCTGACGGCGAAGTTGAAGGTACGCGGGAGCGGATTGCGCCCGATGCTGCAGGCTTCAATCGGCAACACGCGATCGCTGGGCTTCATTTTCGAGAACCCCAACTCGGCGGACGTGATGGTCGGCGTGGTTCCGCCAGGCACTCACGACTTCATCCTTCTTGACGGCGTTCAGGAGGTTGCGCGGCTGCCGAAGTCGGTGACCATCGAGTCGTCGGCTCCCGTGCGTATCGCGGGGGTTGGGGTACTCCAGCATCTGGACAAGGCGACGGCCGAGTCTCTCGCTCCTGGAGGGCTTGGACCGGAGCAGGCCTCGATCGTCAAGCTCGGGCCGGTGCGTGAGGGGCCGGCCGGCCTGTGGCAACGCTCGGCCGAGGTCCTCCTTTCGTGCGATCCCGATACGAGTGACGAAAGCTGCACGGTTGGAGGAGTTTCCGTCGCCACGACGCCACGGCCGGTTGTCAGGCTCATGAATCCGTCGGGTACGGTGATGTCACTCTCCTTGAGCGACGTCCTGCCAGCAACGGCGCCAATCATTTCGAACGCGCGGGTGCGTGTCGCTGCGGCGGCCGAAGTCCTGAGAATGGTCACTGTGGGCGACCGTGACGACAGCCTCGACGATCGCGCGGCGGTCGTTGTCGAGACCAGGCACCCGGGCAACCCGATGGAGCTCGACGTGACAGTGCGGCTGGGGGTCGACGCCACCGGCGATGGATGGCGTTATCGCGGACGCACAATCAAGGCAGGCGCACCGTTCACCCTGACGACAGAACGGTACGTGGTCGCAGGCACGGTACTGGAGATCAATGCCGCGCGCGAAGGCGCGTCGAAATGAATCAGGCCATAGACCCTGCCTCGTTCCAGCGCGCCGACGCTGTGGTGGCAGACAGTCGCCTGATACGCCTCGCTGAGGGGATCTGGCTCCGATCGATGGCGATCGCCCGCGGCTCGCACGCGGTCGCTGCGATGCGCCGACGAGCCGAGGCCTTTGAGCGCATGTCGACGGGCGGGAAAGAACAATGTGTGTTTGTCGCCGCTGCAACGGCGGTCGTAGGACATGTCCTCGTGGCGTGGGTCCTGCCGAGCGCGGCCAGACCAAATGTGGGGCTCACCACGTTGGTGCTGATCGCGTTGTTCATCGCGGCCGTGGCTGGCGTTGTTCGACGCCGTTGACTGACGTCGGTCCCTTGACGGACGGCGCAGTCGAGATCGCCGCGGGAATCAGATGAGCGCGCCGTAGCCGAGCAGCGCGTTTTCGAGCCAGAGCATCCAGCGCGCCGCCCAGCGGGTCGCGGCCGCAGCGCCTCGCGGCGACATGGTCAGGCTGTTGTTCGTCTGATTGATGTCGAGCAGCAGCTTCCGATCCGGATCGACGGTCGCTGATTGCGCACGCGATGCGCTTCGGTACTCGAAGACTTTGCGCTCGTCACGACCATCCCACGTATCGATCGCGCGCTCGCCGTCCGCAAAGACGACGGCCATCGTGATGCCGCGGCCACTCTCGTACGGCCCCACACGCGGGGCGCTGGCGCCGCTGAACACGCCGTCGCCCAGCCGTGACACCACGACTCTGGTGGCGAAGCGACCCTCCGCATTCGAAACGCTCGAAAAGTCGGTGACGGCATAGTCGAACGTCGCGGCGCCGCCGAAGGCCTGGTGGAGCAGCCATGAAAGGTCCTGTCCGCTCGAGGCGGACGCGACACCGGCAAAGCTCTCCAATGTCGGCGGCTGAGTGTGGGAGGCCCGGGCAAACGCCGCAAGCACGCCGTCGAACACGGGAGTGCCCAGCCAGTGCTCGACCGTGCTGAGCGTCAAGACTGTCTTGCCGGCCAGACTCTTCTCATCGTTGGCCGTTGATGGCGTGGACGGGCTCACCCCAGGACGCGCGCGATAGGCGGACACCGGATCGCCGTCGGTTTCCGGCATCAGCCGGATGCGGACGAATCGCGGGATCAACGCGCCGAAGTATCGCAATTCGAGCATGGCGTAGCCGGGCTGAAGATTCTGCCCCTGGAACACCGGGACAACGGCGCGACGGGCGGTATATTCGATCAGGCCCTGGACAAACCACGTTGGGAGACGGGAGATGTCGACGGCCTCGGCCCATCGCGCGCTCGCAACCGCGCGCGCGGCGGCCAACTCGGGCGTCATCGATGTGCCAGACGACCACCACGGCGTGCGCTCGAGCAGATATGCAGAGGGCTCGGCAATCGGCGCCCCATGCCACGGCGGATCCAGCACCGTGATCGACTGGCGCGACGGCAGGCCAAGCCACGAAGTGGTCGTCGCCAGCGCCGCGATCGCACCCCGCACATACCGTGGCCCGTCCCGGCGATGTTCGGCCTGTATGCGCGCGCGGACCTCAACACGCACTCCGTCCGGCCGCTCGAACGTTCCAAGCGCGTCGATCGGTCCGCCGTAGGTACCGGCGCACGAGATCGCGCACATGGCGACCATCCATACGGCGAAGATGTGCCGCGTTGGTAGAATGGCGGTGGGTGTCTGATTCGACCCGTCGCGGCATCGATCGGCGCGCATTCCTGCGAACCACCGCCGGAGCCCTCGCGCTCTCATTTTCTGCTCCACGCGCGAGTTCGTTCGCTGCGCCGCCGGAGGCCGGATCCACGCTGTACAACGGCATCCGCCTCGCGCAGCCGTGGCCGCCCCGCTACCAGGGGGTCTCGCCGACACCGCTGACGCCTCCATACCTCGTCGATCGCCCCGAGGTGGTACCGATCGACCTGGGCCGTCAACTGTTCGTCGACGATTTTCTCATCGAACAGACGAGCCTGACGCGCACATTTCACCGAGCCGAATACTATCCGCACAATCCGGTCGTGTGGCCCTCGACGGCGTGGGAGAAATACGACGAGTACGCCGAGCGCACGAAGACGCGCTCGAATCCCGCGGCGATGCCGTTCAGCGACGGCGTGTTCTACGACCCCGACGATCGGCTGTTCAAGATGTGGTACATGGGCGGGTATTCGCAGAATACCTGCTACGCAACGTCGACCGATGGCATCTCGTGGAACAAGCCGTCGCTCGACGTCGTCGCCGGGACGAACATCGTCGCCAAGGGTCCCCGCGATTCGTCGACCGTCTGGATGGACCTCGACGCGAGCGATCGATCGCGCCGTTACAAGATGGCCCGATGGTACGACCACTACATGGAGCTGCTGTCGTCGGCTGACGGCATTCATTGGCACGCCATGGGCCGCACCGGGCTCACGGGAGACCGCACCACATTTTTCTACAATCCGTTCCGGCGCGTCTGGGTCTATAGCCTTCGAGGGGAATCCGACCTCGGCGGGATCACCCGTCACCGGAAATACTGGGAGACGACGGATCTGTTCACACATGTCGACTGGCGCAAGGATGAACCGGTCGTCTGGACAGCCGCCGACTCCGAGGATCCGAGAAGGCCCGAATACAACGTCCCCACGGAGCTCTACAACCTCGACTGCGTCGCTTATGAGAGCGTGCTGCTCGGCCTGTTCACGATATTCCGAGGAGAGCGCGCGGACCGGGAAAAACCGAATGACGTCTGCATCGGGTTCAGCCGCGATGGATTTCATTTCGATCGGACGAACCGCCGACCCTTCCTGGAAGTAGACGACCAGGTCGGCAACTGGAACTGGTGCAACGTTCAATCGGCAGGCGGTTGCTGCCTGGTGGTGAACGATCGGCTTCATTTCTACGTAAGCGGACGGAAGGGCGTTCCTGGCACATCGGACCCGGGCATCTGCAGCACCGGCCTCGCGACCCTGAGGCGCGACGGGTTCGCCTCGATGGACCATACCGCCAGCCAGCCGCGGGTCGAGCGCGTCGGCGCTGCGGCGCCAGGCACGTTGACCACCCGGCCGGTGCGTTTTTCCGGTAACTACCTGTTCGTCAACGTGGACTTCGAAGCGGCGGGCGGGGAGCTGCGAGTCGAGCTCCTCGATCGAAACGGCCGGACACTCGAGCCGTTTTCTGCGGCGTCATGCGAGCCGATCCGATCCGGCCAGACGCGCGCGCGCGTGAGCTGGGAACGCAGCGCCGATCTGGCGGCGGCCTCTGGCAGCGACGTGCGCTTTCGTTTTCATCTCACTCACGGGAGTCTGTACGCCTTCTGGGTCAGCGCGACGCGCGACGGCCACAGCGCAGGCTATGTCGGTGCGGGAGGACCGGAATTCCGCGGTGTGCTGGACGACGGGCGCCCGATGGGAACGCGCTCCGCACGATCGTGATCCGGCGAGCGCGGGGGCGTTGCTGGTGCCGCCACCGGATCGCCTGCCAAGTCCTGGGACTAGACGGACCTCAGGTGGCGGCTTGGCGTGGAGCGCTTCTCGTCGCTCGGTGCATCGACGTCGACGAGCGACTCGAACGAGACGCGCAACCGGGACAACTGGACGTTGTGCCGATTGCAGAGCACTTCCAGGTTGTTCATTCGCTCGGGCAGCAGTGTTTGAGCACTGATCACGACCGCGTCGACTGAAGCGGCATGGACGAGCACGGTCAGCGCGGAGTAGCCACCCAGCACGGGATAGCCCATCACACGGATGCCCGCCTTTCGCGGGTCGTCGTCGATGAAACCTGAGATGCGCACGTCACCGCCGCCGCCCACGATCTCCCGGAGCACCAGTCCGGCGGCGTCGCCGGCGCCGTAGATCACGACGCGGCGGCCCGACTGACGCTGCCGCTGCATGAATTCGCCGACAAGGCGGAACGAGGCACGCGACAACGACACCGCGATCATCAGCAGCACGCCGTAGATGGCGAACACCGTGCGCGAGTAGGCAAAGAAACGAAACCCACCGAGGATGACGAGCAGCGAGAGCACGACCCCGCCAAACACGCCGCGGGCCACGACGAGCGTGTCCATCAGGCCGAAGTGCCGCCATACGCCGCGGTACACGCCGACTACGAAAAAGGCCACCATCTGCGCCCCGACGACGACCGGCAGCGATCGCGTGAACATCTCGAAGTTCACCTTGAACTCTTCCGGATTCTCGAAGCGCATCCGGTAGGCCGCGTAGTAGCACATCAGGACGAGGCAGCAATCGAGTACCACCTCGGCCACACGCCGCTTGTACATGAACTCGACGACGATGGGTGTGAATGCGCCCGGCTCCTTTTTGACGTCTGCTTCGTCGTATACGCGAATGCCCGCGAGGTAGGAGACGAACAGGACCATGCCGATGAGGAATGCAGAGGCGACCAGGGGCACGGACCATCTCTGGCCGAAGTTGCCGACACCAATGCCCAGCACGCCGCCGACGGTGGCCAGCACCCACAGTACCGTCACCGCGCGGCGCTCTGACAACCCGATCGCGACGAGGCGATGCGATGAGTGGTCGCGTCCACCCTGGTCGGCGCGCCGGCCCGACACGAAACGTGAAACGGTCACCAGCGCGGTATCGAGAATCGGGATCAGGAGCACCAGAACCGGGCCCGCTACAATCGAGAGCACGTCGGTGCGGCCGGGCGTCTGATGGCTGCTGCTCAACGTCACCGCAGCAAAGCTGAACCCGAGCAACAGGCTGCCGCTGTCTCCCATGAAGATCGAGGCGGGATGGATGTTGTACACGAGGAAGCCGCCGGTTGCCCCGAGGAGGATCGCGAGGTAGCGCACTTCGAAAAACGCACGCGTACCGCTCGCCCCTGGCAGCAGATCGATGAGAAGTGCGGCGCCGACCACCATCGCGATCCCGCCGCACAGGCCGTCCATGTTGTCGATCAGGTTGAACGCGTTGGTCAGCCCGACGATCCAGATGAGCGTCACGAGCCAGTCCAACATCACGGAGTCGACCCAGTTGAGCCGGTAGTCGAAGGACAGCAGCACCGAGGCGAGTGCGATTTGCGCGACCAGCTTCGTTGACGGCTTGAGCGACAGCACGTCGTCGACGAACCCGGTCGCGAACATCAGCCCGGCGGTGATGATGAGGACCGGAACGGCTGAAAACAGGCCGAAGATCGCGGCGCACGAGAACAGCGACGTCGCCATGGCCACGCCGCCGAATAGCGCGACCGGTTTCTTGTGCCAGCGGTCGGCGCGCGGGGTGGCGACTCGTCCGAGGCGGACCGAAATCATCCGCGCCAACGGCACGAGCGCGAGCGACAGCGCCAGAGCCAGCGCAAATGGCGCGCCGATCGTCCTGATCATTGGTTGGAGCTCAATACTACCAACGGGGTCATGACCCGGCAAGGCGGCATTTGATCAGCGCGTAGACAGCGTCGATGCCATCTGTCCAGCGAATCTTCTTGCCCTCGTCAATGCGGCGAGGATTGTAGCGAACCGGCACCTCGACAATACGGCGGCCGGCCAGGAGGAATTTCGCGGTCAGCTCCGGCTCGAAGTCGAAGCCGACACATCGAAGGCGGACGCCCTCGAGCGACTCGCGACGGAACACCTTGTAGGCCGTTTCCATGTCGGTGAGCCTGGCCCTGAACAGCAGGTTCGTGAGAGAAGTCAGCAGCTGGTTGCCGATGCGCGCGCGCAACGACACGCGCGAGCTCGGCGTGAGAAATCGCGAGCCATAGACGACGTCCGAGCGCCCGGCCAGCAGCGGCTCGAGCAGCCCGCTGTACTCCTCGGGATCGAGCTCGAGATCGGCGTCCTGAATCAGGATGATGTCGCCGGTCGCATATTTCAACCCGACGCGCACCGCTGCGCCCTTGCCGACGTTGATCGGGTTGTCGTACACGCGGATGCGCGGATCGGTGACCCAGTCGCTGGCTTCGATCGCCCTCGCGGTTCCGTCGCTCGACCCGTCGTTGGCGATGATGATCTCTTTCTCGATGTCGCCGATGTCGACAGCGCGCACGCGATCGACAACTTGACTGATGGTCTGCGCTTCGTTGTAGACCGGGATGATAACTGTGAGCTTCACCGCTATGATGCTCTGAGATGCGGGAGTCGTGCACACGCACGGCCGGAAACCGGGTGATCGTCGGCGCGGCGTGCGTCGCGTCGCTCGGTCTCGGGCTGTTCTTTATTTTTGTCTGGAGTCCGCAGCCCTGGGGCTGGGAGGGCTTCGATCACTATCACGAGCTGGCGCTGGAAGTCGCACGGGGCCGCCCTTTTCCGACGATGGAAGTGCCGTGGGGCTACGCGTATTTCCTGGCTTTTTTCTACCGGCTGTTCGGCGATCATCCGTGGGTCCCCCTCGTCGTGCAGGCAGTGTTGAACGCGGCGATACCCGCGCTGGTATTCCGCTTCGCGACAGCCCGCGTCGATCGCTCGACCGCAATCGTTGCCGCGGTGCTGACCGGACTCTTCTCGTTCAACACGGTATACGCCTCGACCCAATCGTCCGACGCCGTGTGTACCTGCCTGTTCATGGTGGCCATCGTCGCCTTCGACACGGCAAGGAATCGCGAATCCGCTCGATGGTTCGCCTTCGTTGGCCTGGTGACGGGCATCGTTCCGCAGTTTAGACCGAACCTGATTCTCCTGCCGCCGCTTCTCGGAGCCTTCGCGGTGTGGGAACACCCGACTGCGCGCCGCGCCGCCCGGGTCGCCCTGCTGCTGCTGTGCGCTGCCGGCGCGCTGCTGCCGTGGACGGTGCGCAACTATCGACTCACCGGTCTGTTGCTGCCAACGAGCGTCCACGGCGGCGTACAACTCTGGTACGGCACGCTCCAAACGGGCCCGTACCTTCAGAGTCGGGCCTACAACCCGCGCACGCTGTTCGAAGCCCCGGCGTTCGAGTACACCAGCCTGGAAACCGTGCCGATCATCGTCGAGGCGCAGGTCAATTGCACGGAAGAGCCGCTCGTCGACGTCGCGCTGGAGTACTGGTCTGACTTCGCCTCGAATGTCGTGCGTGTGACGGCGGTCCGCACCGAAGGCCGCCATTACACGTTCGAGATTCCGGCCTCGTCGCGTGATGCGGCCTTCTACTACTACTTCGTCACCACATGGGCGGGGCCGGAGGGACGCACGGTCCGCACGACACCGACGGACGGTGCGCGTGCGCCATTCGTCTACTTCGTCAGCGGACGCCATCTCGAGGACCTCGATCTCCACGGCGATTTGCTCGACGTGTTCGACGTCGTGCGCTTCATGCGGCACGCCGCCTGGAACGAACCGCTTCCGCTCGCCGAACGACTCCGTGTTGCCGGAGCCACGGACGCGCAAACCGCGGTCGCGATCCTGATGCGCCCGTACTTCCAGGACGAAGCCGGTGAGATTGTCAGGGTTGACTACAACGCTGAACGGGCGCGCCTGACCTTCACGGACGGCTCTACGCTGGACGTGCCCCGGCGCTGGTCGGGACTGCTGACCGACGTGGCGATCACGGAAGGCGCTGCCTCGACGCTGATGACGTCGCGGATCTCCCTGCGCAGCCTGGCATCGTCGGGCCGTCAGCGATCGCAGACGGCGTCGGCCTGTACCCAGGTTGGAGATATCGCGGTGAACCAGGTGTTCTACCGCAAAGAGCCGCAGATGATGCGGCGGTACCTGGCCCTTGCCCTCGACAACATCCGGCGCGATCCGGCCGGCTTCGTCCGCGCGTCGGCTTATCGGGCGGTGCGGCTGTTCGTGATCCAGGGCACGTCGGACCGGTTGACGACGCAACAGTTCCACCAGAGCGGCAGGGCGTATCTCGCCGGCGAGGCGGTCTCGGTTGGCTTCCTCGGCCTGTTCGGCCTCGGGGCGATCGTCGCGTGGCGGCGCCGACTCCAACTCGGGCTGCCGCTGCTGCTCGTGGTGTACATCCCGGCGACGCTTGCGCCGGTGCTGACCAACATGCGGTACACCGTGACGGTCCAACCGCTGATGTTCATGTTCGTGGCGATTGCGATCACTGCGATCCGGCGCTCTGCGGGCGAGCCTCCTGCACGGCCGGTGCCCGCTGCAGGATGATCGCAGAGCGCGCACCGGCGATGTCGTTGATGGATGCCTCGACGGTGCATTTCTCCGGTCCCAGCAGCGCCGGTATGCGGGGATCGTTTGGATAGAGGACCAGCAGACTTCCCGGCGTGACGCTCCGGACGTCGAGATTAGCCGCGGCAAAAAGGCTCGTGCGCTGAAGCAGGTCCGGCCGCTGATGCTTGACGAGATAGAACCGCCATCGCGCGGCAACGTCGTCCAGGTCCTCGCTGAGATAGATCGGCGCCCCGGATTTCGAACTGGCGGCGATCAGATGCTCGGCGACACCGCGGAAATTGACCGGGTCGAACCAGTACGCGGACCGGATCCGATAGTCGTTGAAATAGTCCTGACAAAAGTAGGCGAACTGGACGGGCACGGTGAGCAGCAGGAACACGCCGGCCAGGCGGACCGCACGAAGCTGATGCCGCAACAAGAAGACGGCGCCGAGCGTGGCGATCAACGTCGCGAAGGGCAGGACAACAAGCTCCCGCTGGATCGCGTAGCGTTCTCCCAGGAGCGTCGCGGGCACCGGTGCGACGGCAAGTCCTCCCAGGACGATGATGCCCATGGCGCTGGACTTTCGGCGCCAGCACTCTTTCAGCCCGCAGATCAGGAACGCGCTGAGGGGCAACAGAAAGACGCCCACCTTGCGCGTCGCCATTGTGAGATTCGAGCCGCCTGCGAAAAACAGGTAGGCGGGGTTGAAGTAGTCCCAATAGACGGAGACGCGTGCGAACAAATCGTTGCGCGCGAAAGCGGCCTTCAGCCCCTGAAGCATCGACAGGTGGCGCGCGTCGTACACGTTGTAGCGACCGATCGTGTCTCGCCACATCTCCGGGTGAAACCCGAGCCATACCGCCGCGACCAGCACCGGACAGACGAACCCCAGCGTGGCAGCGATAATCTGCGGCGCC
>Ga0105242_10000652_pt1 | contig 27189 bp, 21 predicted proteins | sample KBSM24metaG_FD_81521 | JGI IMG/M metagenome (GOLD analysis project Ga0105242, IMG submission 81521) | Miscanthus rhizosphere microbial communities from Kellogg Biological Station, Michigan, USA - KBS M2-4 metaG | ecosystem: Host-associated > Plants > Roots > Rhizosphere > Soil | place...
AGCGCATCGGCAATATCCTGCGCCAAGCCGGTGGCATGAGCAGCGGCACGGTCGAAGCAGCGGTGCTGGACGCCGGCGCAGAAACCGACTTGCACCGCGCCCTGGTCGAGGCAAACGAGGCGGTCAAGCCGCTCGTTGCCGCGTCGCGCTACGTCGACATCCTGCGCCGCCTCGCCGCGTTGCGCGAGCCGGTCGACCGCTTCTTCGACGGCGTGATGGTGATGGCCGACGATGCAGCCAAGCGCAACAACCGCCTCGTGCTGCTGAGCCAGCTGCGGCGCCTGTTCCTGCACGTCGCCGACATCTCGCTGCTGCCGGCACCGGAGCGGACGACGGGCGACGTCGCGCAATGAGTCGCAGTGAGGAGCGGCTCTGGGAGCGGGCCCGCCGATATCTCGCCGAGGGTCAGAGCGCAGCCGCGCGCATCACGCTCGAATCCTTGCTGCAGCGCATGCCGAACAGTGCCGCCGTGCATCTGCAACTCGGAGGATTGGCCTACGCCGAAGATCGCCTGCGCGATTGCACGCGGCATACGGTCGAGGCGGCGAACGCTCTTCCGGACGACGTCGATGCGATCCAGCAGATCGTCTTGACCCTGTTGCAGGTCGGCGAAACCGTGCTCGCGCGGCGCTGCCTCGATCATCCTGCCATCTCGCAGTGTCGCGATGCCGCGAAGCTGGCTCGGCTGGCCGGCGCGCGCCAGATGCTCGGCGACCACGACGAGGGACTGGCGCTGCTCGACCGTGCGCAGGCGCTCGGGCTCGACAATGCGGATTTCCGTTACATCCGCAGCGTGCAACTGCTGTTCAATGGCAAGACCGAGCAGGCCGAAGCCGAACTCAACGCCTGCCTGCGCATGGGTTCGACCTACGGTCGCGCCTCGGTCACGCTGGCGCGGCTGCACAAGCAAACGCCTCAGTCGAATCACATCGACTACATCCGTGCCGAACTGCAGCGCGTGACGAAGGGCAGCGAGGACCACGCCGGCTTCGAGTATGCGCTGTACAAGGAACTGGAGGACCTGGGCGAGTACGATGCGGCCTGGGCCGCGCTCGAACGAGGCAGTGCCGTGATGTACGCACGGCTGGAATACGACGCCGCGTGGGAGAGTCGCATCATCGATGGATTGACGACGCTGTTCACGGCGGAATTCCTCGCACAGCCCGCGTCACAGCCGCCGGCCGGCGCGCAGCCGATCTTCATCATCGGCATGCCGCGCTCCGGCACGACCGTGCTCGATCGCATCCTCGGCAATCATTCGCAGGTGGTCTCGGCCGGCGAACTCGGGGACTTTGCGCGCGCGGTGCGCTGGGGCGTCGATCACAAGTCCGTCCAGCCGGTTGACGAAACGATCCTGCAACGCGCGCCGCAGGTCGATTTCGCGCAGATCGGTGCGCGCTACCTGGCGCAGGCGCAATGGCGCGCCGCCGGCAAGTCGCACTTTGTCGACAAGCTGCCGATCAACTGGATCCAGGCCGGCTTCATCCGCCGCGCATTGCCCGGCGCGCGCATCCTGCACATGACGCGCGATCCGATGGATACGTGCTTCTCCAATTTCCGTGCGTTCTTCGGCGTCGGCTACGCGTACAGCTACAACTTCGACGCGCTGGCGGCGCACTACCGGCATTACCGGCGCCTGATGGACCACTGGCACGACGCCATGCCGGGACAGATACTCGACGTACCCTACGCGCGACTCGTCGCCGATGCCGAAAGCGTCGCGCGCGAAGTGCTGGATTTCTGCGGCCTGCCTTATGAGGCCGGTTGCGCCGAACTCGATCGCAACACCGCACCGGTGGCGACGCTGAGCAGCCAGCAGGTGCGCGAGCCGATCCATCAACGCGCGATCGGCGAGTGGCAGCGCTACGCTCGCCAGCTCGAGCCCCTGCGCGTCGCTATCGGCGTCTGAGCAGATCGTCAGGTCGCGCGCTGCGCGCTTGTGAGGAGTGAGGACGCTCGCTGCGCTCGCTCGTGAGGAGTAAGGGCGCGCCAGGCGGTTGTGAGGAGTGAAGCACCGGCTCGGCCTCGGGCCTCGTCGTTCCTTCTTCCTCTCGAGCGGGCGTAGCGAACGTCCTAACGAGGCCGCGCAGCGACCGGCCTCACAAGGCGCGCAGCGCCGACCTCACGTTCTTACCTGCGCTGCGCAAAAAAAAGGGCTGGCCAAATGGCCAGCCCTTCACAAACGACGCTCTTTTGAAGGAGCGCTCTTATTCCTTCTTGCCGCCGCCGAAGTGCATGTTGAATTCCACCATGACCAGGCGCCCGTACGAGTTGTAGTTGAAGATGTTGTAGTACGGGTAGGCCGAGAACGTACGATCGACTGGCGGCCGCGAATTGAAGATGTTGTTGCCGATCAGCGTGATCGCGGCATCATCGTTGAAGTTGTACTGCACGGTCGCGTTGTAGACCATCCACGGCGAAACGGTGTAGCTGCCGTCATAGCTCCAGGTCTTGCCATAACGGACGCCGAAGACCGTCGTGCTCCACGGACCGATGCGCCAGTTGATGCTGCCGCTGCCGATATCCTTGAACTGGTCGTAGTACTGGTTCTCACGCAGCAGGTCGGTGACCGGATCGGTCGGGAACTGCTGGTACTCGTGCTTGAGCGTCGTGTTGTAGTCGGCGCCGAACGTGAAGTCGCCGAAACGGCCGGCTTCGACACGATACTGCATGCTGGCCGTGATGCCCGCCACGGTCTCGTTGGAGATGTTGATCGGGAACGTCGACACGGTGTTGAGCTGGCCGGCGCCGATCGGTGCATTGAGCGGATTACGGCCGACTTCGTTGATGTACTGCTGGCAGGCCTGCGAAGTGCCGTCGACCGGCTGACCGCTGCGCGTGTGGCCGAGGCGGCAGTCCGCTTCGCGATCGAGGATCGTCTGCAGGCTGTAGCTGTTGACTTCGTTGTCGATCTTGACGTTGTAGTAGTCGACCTTGATGTTGAACTTGTTGGTCGGCGACCACACGGCACCGTAACCCCACGACTTCGCCGTGATGTATTTCAGGTCCTTGTTGCCGGTCTGGAAGCCCTGGATCTGCACCGAGTTGTACGGCGGAGCGCAGTTGGTGTACGCATCGCCCTGCGCCTTGCGGCAGTTGTAGGTGTCGATGACGCTGGTGAAGAACGAGCTGCCGGCCGAGAAGATGTAGCCCATGTCCGGCGCGCGGAATGCCGTGCCGTAGTTGCCGCGGAACAGCAGCGTGTCGATCGGGCGGAATTCCAGGCCCACCTTGTAGGTGACCTTGCCCTGCGAATTGCCGGCAGCGTCGTAGTTGTCGTAACGCACCGCGGCGTCGGCTGTCAGCATGCTGAAGATCGGCACGTTGAACTCGGCCGCTGCGGCCTGGCGATCGCGGGTGCCATGGCCGCTGGTGCCGCCGGTGCCCCAGAACTCGCCGGCCGTGACGCGCGGGTCGACCGGGTTGTCCCACAGCTGGTTACCGACTTCGAGCACGCCGGCAAAGCCGACCGAGCCTGCCGGCAGCGAGAACAGGTCGGTGTTCGTGACTGTCAGGTTGGCCTGCTGCGTGTAGGTCTTCGAATCGCTGCGCACGAAGTCGCTGATGCTGTCGTATTCGGCCGGCGTGATCGCACCCCAGAAATGCTGCTGCTGGCGGATGTGGTAACCCGGATAGCCGTAGCCGAACGGGTCGGTGCCATCCTGCGGGCCGAGGAAGAATGGGTTGACCTTGTCGGTCAGCAGGCGCCGGCCCTCCTGATCAGCCTGGTATTCGGAACGGTGGAACGATGCATCGTAGTTGAAGTTCGAACTGCCGAAGGTGCCGCGAATACCGGCATTGAAGATGTAGCTGTCCTCTGTCACCTTGCCGTCGGCCTCATGGCCGATTTCTTCCGGCGCGAAGATATGCTGCAAGCGGACCAGCTTCTGGTCGTCGATGTCCCAGATGTAGGTCGGCATGCCCACGCCGGTTGCCCAGAACGCGGTGCCCCCGACGAGATATGTGGTCTTCGTGTGGTCGTAGAGCAGGTCCGTGTACAGCTGCGTGTTGTCGTTGAGCTGGTACTTGAGGCTGCCATAGGCGTTGGCCGACTTGTCGCCGTTGAGCAATGTCGTGAAGCCCACGCCGTTGTTGCTGCCGCAGTACTTGCCGAAGTTCGCGCGACTGCGATACGCCTCGTCGCCGTGGAACAGATTGCTGATCGAATCGCAGGTGGCCTGGCCAGGATCGTCGTACTTGCCCGTAAAACCGTCGATCATGACGCGATCACGCTGCGCGATCGGCGGCCCGCCATGCAGGGTCGGATTGTCCGCCGCGTTGTCGGTGTACGAGCGCTGGTAACCAAATATCGGATTCTGGTTGTTCAACTCCAACCCAAACATCGCATCGAGGTTGCCCCAGCTGCCGCCGCCGCCGATCTGGAAGCGCTGCTCAGCACCGCCGCCGTCGCTGTAACCGCCGGCACGGTAGTTGACTTCGATGCCTTCCATCTTCTGCTTGAGGACGATGTTGATGACGCCGGCAATCGCCGCGGAACCGTAAATCGCCGACTGGTTGCCCGGCAGGATATCGATGTGATCGACCATGAAGTTCGGAATCGTGTTCAGGTCGACGAAGTTGCTGTTGCTGTTGTAGAGGAACGGATAGTCAGCCATCGGCCGGCCGTTCAGCAGCACCAGGGTAAAGCTCGGATCGAGACCGAGCAGGCTGATGGTCTTCGCGCCCGGCGTGAAACTGTTGGTGAACTGGTTGTCCTGCACCGATCCGACGGCGGTCGGTAACGAACGTAAAGCATCGTAAACATTCTTGAAACCGTTGCGCTGGATGTCCTCGGCGGTGATCGTGACGACCGGCGAGGCGGTCTCGATCTGCGCCTTCGGAATCAGGGAACCCGTGACGATGACCGGCTCGAACTCCTGCGCGTTTTTCTTCTTGGCCTGATCGGCAGTGGTCTGCTGATCGGGAACGTCCTGCGCCAAAACCGTGCCCGCGGCGAGCGTGGCACAGAGTCCCATGATGATCGATGACACCAATAAGCGTTGTTTCATAAGGAATTTCCCCAACCGGTTGCAATGGAATCATGCACGCGCGGTCTTGGTTGCCGCGAGCGAACTAAAGGCGTGCGGGCAGCAGCTTCGATTCACCGAAGCCGGTTAAAGCCAACGTCTCATCCCCCGCTCGTCCGCCGAATGACCAGGCTCCCTGGTCTGTGGATCGAGCCGGCCGTGTGCCGTTTGCCGCCTTGTCCGCCGACCATAACAAATGCTTAACTTGACTGTCAATTTGCTGTCTTCTTCCTTTCCTGCGCCTTTTTTGCGCAATTCAGGCAACCCTCGCAGCCCAATCTCGTTCACGCTGCAGCTACCTGCCGGTAAAGATGATGCGGCACGGATAGGCAAGGCTCGGCCGGCGCAGCTAAAATGCGCGTCGTCCCGGGGTACTTCGCGGCTGGGGTCGGCCGCGAACGTTCATCCCTGCAACGCCCCCTGACGAACACCTGCCGCAGCTGGATCGCGGCAGATTTCATCTCTGGAGATTTTCATGCGCACATCGATGTTTCTCGCGCTGCTGGCATTGGCTCTGCTGTCCGGCTGCAACTCGTCCGCTCCGCCGCCGCCGCAGGCAGCTCCGGCACCGAAAATCGCCAACAGCGTCAGCGGCAAGGTCATGCTGCGCGAGCCGCGCGAACTCAGCGCCCAGACTCGTCTGGAATTGCGCGTGACGGATGTTGCGCAACCGGGTCTGATCCTGGCGCAGACGACGGTCACTCCGGCCAATCAACCGCCGATTTCCTTCAATCTGCCGATCGACACGAGCAAGGTCGATCCGCGCCGCACCTATGCGGTCGAGGCGATGCTGATCGATGGTGAGCGCCGTTATCTGCCGGTGCTTCAATACCCGGTGCTGACGCACAACGCCGCGGCGCAGGTCGAGATCGTCGTAGCGCCGGAAGCCACGCCGGCGGAAAAGATGTACGACGAATTCAAGAAGACGTTCGCCCAGATCGGCGGCATGAAGACGTTCAACGGCGCTTCGTTGAACGACAACGCGTCGGTGGCTTGGGACGCATTCGCACAGGGCACCAATGCGGGCCCGAAGATCCGCGTCGTGCGCGAGATCACCGACCTCGATGGCGACAAGGGCCGCGTCACGTACAAGATGGCATATCAGAACGACGCGCCATGGGTTGTGCAGAAAGAGGAATCGCCGGCCGGCTCGAACCATCCGTTTGCGACGACCAAGGTCGGCTGGGACGACAACGGCCAACTCGTGCTCCGGCAGCGTGTCGCCAACGGACAGAACAGCGAAGTGTCGGCCGAGGAGGCGAAGGCCATCTTCAACCACGCGCAACAGGCGTACGCCACGGCGCAGGCTCGCTTGCCGAAGAAATAGGTTTCACCACTGCCGAAAGCGGTCGCCGTCCGGCGGCCGCTGCTAAGCCACGCGACGCGGCGCGTGGCGCTTGAGGTGAACCAGCAGCAGCGAGATCGCCGCCGGCGTCACGCCGGAGATGCGTTGCGCCTGGCCGACAGTTTGCGGTCGCGTCCTGGCCAGTTTTTGCATGACTTCGGCGGATAGTCCGCGCACGCCGGCATAGTCGAAGTCGGCAGGGATGCGCGTTTCCTCGTTGCGCCGCTGCCGCTCGATTTCCTCGTTCTGGCGTTCCAGGTAACCCGAATACTTGGCCGCCGTCTCGACCTGCTCGGCGACGCGCGCATCGGCAACCGGCGGGCCGAGGGCCGGCACCTGCATGAGCTTCGCGTAATTCAGTTCCGGCCGGCGCAGCAGGTCGAGTGCGTTCGTTTCGCGCGACACAGCGACGCTGATAGCGGCTGCGATCGCGGCGCCGAGCGCATTTTCCGGTGCCGCCCACAATCCGCGCAGGCGCTGCGTCTCGCGCTCGATCGCCTCGCGCTTGCGCGAAAATTCGGCATGGCGCCCGGCGTCGACGCTGCCGAGTTCATGGCCCTTGTCGGTCAGGCGCAAGTCGGCATTGTCTTCGCGCAGATGCAGCCGGTATTCGGCACGCGACGTGAACATGCGATACGGCTCATTCGTGCCGTTCGTAATCAGATCGTCTATCAGCACGCCGATGTAGGCCTCGTCGCGGCGTGGCGTCCACGGTTGTTCGTCGCGGACCGCGCGGGCCGCGTTGAGTCCCGCGATCAGACCCTGCGCCGCCGCCTCTTCATAGCCGGTCGTACCGTTGATCTGACCGGCGAAGTACAGACCGTCGATCGCCTTCGTCTCGAGGCTTGCTTTCAATCCGCGCGGATCGAAGTAGTCGTACTCGATCGCATAGCCGGGCCGCGTGATGTGCGCGTGCTCGAAACCGCCGATCGAGCGCACCAGCTCGACCTGCACGTCGAACGGCAGCGATGTCGAAATCCCGTTTGGATAGATCTCGGTCGTCTCCAGCCCCTCGGGCTCGACGAATATCTGATGCGACGCTTTCTCGGCGAAGCGCACGACCTTGTCCTCGATCGACGGACAATAACGCGGGCCGACGCCCTCGATCTTGCCGGTGTACAGCGGCGAGCGGTCGAGGGCGCCGCGTATGATCGCGTGCGTGCGCTCGGAGGTATGCGTAATCCAGCAGCTGACTTGGCGCGGATGGTCGGCCGCGGAACCCGCGAACGAAAATACCGGGGCCGGGGCATCGCCGGGTTGTTCGGCGAGGCGGCTGAAGTCGATGCTGCGACCGTCGATGCGCGGCGGCGTGCCGGTCTTCAGCCGATCGACGCCGAGCGACAGCTCGCGCAGGCGTTCTGCCAGACGCTGCGCCGGCGCATCACCGGCGCGGCCGCCGGCATAGTTGGCCATGCCGACATGGATCTTGCCGGCGAGGAACGTGCCGGCAGTCAGAACGATGCTCGCCGCTTCGAAGCGCAGCCCCATTTGCGTGACGACTCCGGTCACGCGATTGCCATCCAGGGTCAGGTCATCGACCGACTGCTGGAATATCGACAGATTCGGTTGTGTTTCGAGGCGCCGCCGGATCGCCGCCTTGTACAGCGCGCGATCGGCCTGGCAGCGCGTGGCGCGCACCGCAGGACCCTTCGATGCGTTCAACGTGCGCCACTGGATGCCGGCGCGATCGGCAGCCCAGGCCATGACTCCGCCCAGCGCATCGATCTCCTTGACCAGATGACCCTTGCCGATGCCGCCGATCGCCGGGTTGCAGCTCATCTGACCCAGCGTTTCGATATTCTGCGTCAGCAGCAACGTACGCGCGCCGACGCGGGCCGCGGCAAGGGCCGCTTCCGTGCCGGCGTGACCGCCGCCAATGACGATGACATCGTAGTGCTGCATTTCTTGTGAGCGATTGAGTCTCGACCGAATACCGCGCTGGTGCCTTGGCATCGTTGTACCGATGCCGGTGTTCATTTTACCCGACGATCGGCCATGTCACCGCGTGGCATGTGTCTTGCTGCAGTTTTTTCCGCACTCTTCACGACACGCGGCGTAGCGACTAGGCACGACGGCAAGACTGGGCTCAGGGGCCGGTCAGGTGTGCGCGGGAGGAAGCACCAGGGATGTGACGGGGAAGTCGGGAGTAAGGCTGGCGCCCGGCGGTCTTAGGAACAGGGGGAATCCAAGAGGACCGTATGCCGGGCGCCAGTAACTGCTAGATTCTTTCTGCAGATGCCGCTGCTCCCCCTCGGCATCTACTCTCACGGTTCGCGGCGCGAAGAATAGCCGCAGGTGCCGTTATCAAACCGTGAATCGAATCACGATGTAACCCTACCATGGACCTTGTGCGTCAATCTGCGACGTAGATTGTCAAGGAACTGTGAAATTCCGGGTTTTCGGCTCTGGCACGCGTTCTGCAGCGCCCTGTCTGTAAATCCAGGGGGAGTGTGTCATGTTTGCCAATGTAAATTCGCTGACGGTCGATCCCATGTTCCTGCGCCATGATCTGTTGATCGAATTGGGCCGCCTCGAAATGGCGATCGGCGACATCCGCAGCAATGATTCGGCCGAACCGCATCATCTTGCCGTCCTCGAAACGCAGCACACGACGATCAGCCACACGCTCGGCCGCATCAGCGTCTGAGAACGTTGATGTTCTTGTCGGCGCAGCCGCGCTGCGCCCTGGAGCACATCGCGCCGCCGCGATGAAGTCCGCCGAGGCGGCCGTCGCACACCTTCGCTGATCCGCGCGTCTATCGCGTACCATGTCGGCATGACTACCGTGATCGATTCCACTGCCGTTCGGCAAGCCGCGCAGCGGATCAAGCCGCATGCCACGCGCACTCCAGTGCTGCGATCGCGCGCCATCGATGAACTGGCTGGCGCCCGACTCGCCTTCAAGTGCGAAAACTTTCAGCGTGCTGGTGCGTTCAAGTTTCGCGGTGCGTGCAATGCGGTGTGGTCGCTGGGCGAAGAAGTCGCGCGTGCCGGCGTGGTCACGCATTCCTCCGGCAATCATGGCGCGGCGCTCGCGCTCGCGGCGACGACGCGCGGCATTCCGGCACACGTCGTGGTTCCCGAGGACGCCATCGCGTCAAAGGTTGCCGCAATCCGCGCGTACGGCGCGACGCTGCACTTCTGCGCGCCGACGCTCACCGCGCGCGACGAAGCGGCCGATCGGATCCGCCGCGAAACCGGCGCGACGATGGTCCATCCCTTCACGCACCCGGACGTGATCGCCGGACAAGGAACGGCCACGCTCGAACTGCTGGAAGACGCCGGGGCCCTCGACGCGCTGATCGCCCCGGTCGGCGGCGGCGGTCTGATCAGCGGCAGTTCGATCGCCGCGCATTCGCTGGCGCCGGATCTGCCCGTCTTCGCCGCCGAACCCGAGGGCGCAGCCGACGCATACGAATCGCTGCGCCGCGGCGAGCGCGTCACCGACGTCATGCCGCACACGATCTGCGACGGCCTTCGCGCCGGCATCGGTCCGATCGATTTCAGCCTGATGCGCGAGCATCGCGTCACGGTGCTCCCGGTGAGCGATGCCGAGACGATCGCGGCGATGCGCCTGATCTGGGAACGCATGAAGATCATCGTCGAGCCGTCGTCGGCAACCGTCCTGGCCGCGGTGTTGCGCCACAAGGTGCACTTCGCCGGCAAGCGCGTCGGCCTGATCCTGACCGGTGGCAACGTCGATCTCGACCATCTGCCTTGGCCCGCTCCCTAGAACAGAAGAGCAAAGGCTGGAACGCGGATGGACGCGGAGAAGAGCGAAGAACGCGTATTACGCGGATAGAGCCGATTGATGTTTTGTTCTATCCGCGTTGATTGCTTCTCATCCGCGCTGATCCGCGTTCAAGGCTCTCTCTTTCTCGCGATTCGGCGCTGACGGGCGGAGCACGCCGGCCAGCGCGATTGCGATCAGCGCGATGCCGATCGTTTCGTCGATGTCGGGCACCTCGCCCAGCAGCCCCCACGCAAACAGCACACCCAGCAGCGGCGTTGCCAGGCTGGCGACGCCGGCGACGCCGGCCGGCAGGCGATCGACCACGAATAGCCACAGTGCCCAGGCAATCGCCGAACCGAGCACGGCGTTGTAGGCGACGGCGCCGATCAATGCGCTCGACCATTCGATCGAACGCTCCGGCACGAGCCAGGCGACCAGCACGACGACGACGGCGCCGAACACCGATTGCCACGCCGTAAGGCGCAGCGGCGACACGGCGCTGCGCTGGAACAGGCGCTTGGTCAGCACAGTGGCCAGACCCCAGCAGGCGCCGCCGGCCAGGGCCAGCGCACAACTGCGCAGGCCGCCGAGCGCGCGCCACGGCTCCATTACCAGCAGCAACCCGACCGCGGCGATCGCGAGGAACAACCAGTGCCGCGGCGTCGGTTTTTCGCCGAGCATGGCCCAGGCGAAGGCGATGACCCAGAACGGCATCGTGTAGGCGAGCAAGGCCATCTTGCCAGCACCGCCCTCGACCAGCGACATCTGCACGAGCAGCTGGAATGCCGCCGTTTGTGCCAGCCCGATCAGGATCGTGTCGCGCAGCGGCGGTGGCGCGCGCGATTCGCCGCGCCACCACAACAGCGCAAACAGAAACAGCGTGCCGAACAGTGTGCGCAACGCGGAAAAATCGAGCGGCCCGATGTATTGCAGCGCGCGCTTCATGACGATCCAGTTGAAGCTCCAGATCAGGCTCATGAGCGCGAGCGCCATCAGGGCCTGACGCCGGGCCGATGTCGGCTCCATGTGCGGAATTGACCGAAAGGAAATGAGAAGATTGTAGCCCCTGCACCTTACCGACCAGGCATACCACGAATGGCCAAGACCGAACCGAAACGCTGTTCTTGGGCCGGCGACGATCCGGCGATGCGCGCGTACCACGACAGCGAATGGGGCGTGCCGCTGCACGACGACACGCAGCTGTTCGAGTTTCTCGTCCTCGAAGGCGCGCAGGCCGGCCTGAGCTGGAGCACCGTGTTGAACAAGCGCGCGGCATACCGCAAGGCATTTCACGGCTTCGACATCGGCCGCGTCGCGCGCATGACCGACGCCGCGCTCGACAAGCTGCTGCAGAATCCCGCGCTGATCCGCAATCGAATGAAGATCCAATCGGCGCGTAACAACGCGCGCGCCGCATTGAAGGTCATCGAGGACGTTGGCAGTCTCGATGCCTACTTCTGGTCGTTCGTCGACGGCAAGCCGAACCGCAACCGCTGGCGCGCCCGTGGCGACGTGCCGGCACGCACGGAACTGTCCGACAAGCTGAGCAAGGACCTCAAGCAGCGCGGTTTCAACTTCGTCGGTTCGACGATCATCTACGCGCACATGCAGGCGACCGGCATGGTCAACGACCACTTCACCGGCTGCTTTCGTTACCGGCAGGTCTGAGAAAGAGCGTTAGGTCGCGCGCTGCGCGCGCTCGTGAGGGAGTGAGGTCGGCCGCTGCGCGGCCTCGAGAGGTCGCTCGCTGCGCTCGCTAGTCTAGTGAGGAAGTGAAGATTCGAGCGCGCGACAGCCGTCGACCTGCACCTGGCGAGCGAGCGTAGCGAGCGGCCTCACTCCTCACGAGGTCGCGCAGCGACCGACCTAACTCCTGTCACCGCCGCGACCCACGCAATCGGTCGACCGAAAATGTCGCGACTTCACCGCCGCCGCCCACTCGCCGCGGCTGGCCGGGTTCAGGCGCCCAGGCGTGCGCGTAGATGACTTCGTAGGTCGCCGGCAGCACACCGTCGGTGCGGAATGCTTCGTAGGCGTCGAGCATGCGGCGCCAATGCGTCTTGCCGGTCAGGCCGCGCGTCCGCGATGCATCGGCGTTCGTCGCACCAATCGCTTTGAGTTCGCGCATCAGCGCGCCGGCGTCGGCGTACGTCAGCGTGAAGTGTTCGGCGTCGAGCACCGGATCGCGGAAGCCGGCGTGGGTCAGCGCATCCCCCACGCGCGCGATGTCGGCGAAGCGGCTGACGTGCGGGGCGCGATCGACGTGCGCCCAGGCCGTGCGCAGTTCGTGCAGCGTGTCCGGACCGAACGTCGAGATGGCCAAATATCCACGCGGCCGCAGCACGCGGCGGAACTCGTCGAACAGCGCCGGCACATTGTCGATCCACTGCAGGCACAGGTTCGAAAACAGCACGTCGACGCTGGCATCGGCCAGCGGCAGCGCACGCGCGTCGGCATTCACGCGCGCCAGTGGACGCAGCCAGTCGGAGCGAATCCGGCGCAACATCGGCAGCGCCAGATCGAGCGCGACGACGTGTGCCGACTTCCAGCGCTTGCGCATCGCCTGCGCGGCACCGCCCGGGCCGCAGCCGACATCGAGCACGCGCTGCGGTTCGCTGGCCAGATATTCCAGGCGTTCGAGCAGGCGTTGCTCGACTTCGTGCTGCAACACCGCGTGCGCAGCGTACGTGGCGGCGGCGCGGCCGAACGCGTGGCGCACCTGGCGCGTGTCGAGCGGCGGCGTCATGCGCGCAACCTGTCGGCGAAGGCGAAGATCGCACCGGCCACTTCATGCGCATGCTTAAGGAACGGTGCATGGCCCGAATCGATCTGCATGAATTCGCCGCGTGCATTGCGCTGCGCCGCCCAGCGCATCGCGGCCGGCGGGACCAGGCGATCGCGCCGTCCGGCGATCCACAGGTTCGGCGTGGACAATGTGTCGAGCGCGCCGCGCAGGTCCGTCGTCTGCAGGATTTCGAGGCCCTGCTCGAGCACCGCCAGCGACGGCTCGCCGCGCTCGAAGACGTGCGCCTTGAGTTCGCGCAATTCGTCCTGCGCCTGCGCGGAGCCGAGCGTTTCCAGCGCGAGAAAGCGTTCGATCGTGCCGCGGTAGTTGCCGATCAGGCCTTCGCCGAACTGGATGAAGATATCGGCGGGCACGCCGTGCGGCCAGTCCGCCATGGAAACGAAGCGCGGCGACGACGAAATTTCCACGACACCACGTACCCGATCCGGCGCGTCGAGCGCCGCGCGCAGACTGACCAGCCCGCCGAACGACCAGCCGACCCAGATCGCCGACGGCAATCGCGCTGCGAGCTGCGCGGCGCAAAGCGTCGGATCGATCGACTCGCCCGAATCGGCACTGTAGCCATGTCCCGGCAGATCGACCACATGCACGCGGAAGCGTGCGGCGAGCAACGGCGTCAACGGCGCGAAGATGCCGCCGTGCATGGCCCAGCCGTGGATCAGGATCAGGTCCGGTCCGCTGCCGACCGACGCGATATGCACGTCAGCGTTCCGTCCGCGCGCGGCCGACCGCGCGCGCGAGCGCGTTGAGCAACTGCTCGACATCGGACTCCTCGTGCCGCGCCGACAACGCCACGCGCAGGCGCGACTTGCCTTGCGCAACGGTCGGCGGGCGAATCGCCGGCACGAAAAAGCCCTCGCCTTCGAGCGCCTGCGTGGCCGTCAACGTGGCCTTGCTCGCGCCGATCAGCACCGGCTGGATCGGCGTGCGCGACGGCATCAGTTCGATACCGCGCTCGACCGCGCCGCGGCGGAAATGCGCGATCAGGCGAGCGAGCTTGTCGCGACGCCAGCCTTCGAAGCGCGCGATGTCGACTGCCGCCGACGCGGCGGCGGCAAGCGCTGGCGGCGGCGCGGTCGTATAGATGTGCGGCCGCGCGAACTGCACGAGTCCGTCGATAAGCGCCGCGCTGCCGGCGACGAATGCGCCGCCGACCCCGAGTGCCTTGCCGAGCGTCGCCATCAACACCGGCGCCTGCTCCGCAGAGACGCCCGCCTCGCTAACACTGCCGGCCCCATCGGTACCGAGCACGCCGATGCCGTGCGCATCGTCGACCATCAGCGTCGCGTGCTGCGCCATGCACAGTGCCGCAAGTTCCGCGAGCGGTGCGACGTCACCGTCCATGCTGAAGACGCCGTCGGTCGCCAGCAGCGCGGCCGCGTCGGCTTGCGTGTCGAGCTGGCGCGCGGCGCTGCCGGTGTCGGCATGCACGTAACGCTTGAGTTGCGCGCCGCACATTTTCGCCGCGTCGAGCAGGCTCGCGTGATTGAGCTTGTCCTGCACGCAGACATCGCCTTCGCCGAGCAACGCCTGCAGCGCGCCGAGGTTGGCCATGTAACCGGTCGAGAACAACAGGGCGCGCTCGCGGCCGGTCCAGCGCGCGAGGTTTTCCTCCAGCGCCGCGTGTTCCTCACGATGGCCGCCGAGCAGATGCGCCGCGGTCGAACCGACACCCCAGCGTGCCGCGCCACGCTGCAATGCTTCGATCAGCGCCGGATGCCGGGCAAGGCCGAGATAGTCGTTGCTGGCGAAATTCAGCAGCGCCTTGCCGGCGATCACGATGCGTGCGCCATCGACCGACTCGACGCTGCGCAACCGGCGCAGCAACGATTGCCGCGCGCGTTCGGCCTGGGTATGCGCGAGACGCTGGATCAGATCGGGGCGCATGGCTCCCTTTCCCCCGTCAGCCTTATCGACGGGGAGAGGGCTTCAAGCGACGGCGCTCGCTGCTTTCGCATCGACTTCGGATTCGACGATCGCTGCATGCACCGTGTTGGCGTGCATGACCGGCTCCAGTTCGACCGGCATCGGCACGATGCCGAGCCGAGCGAACAGCGCCTGATCGTGCTCGACGTCCGGATTGCCCGTGGTCAGCAGTTTCTCGCCGTAGAAGATGGAGTTCGCGCCGGCAAGGAAACACAGCGCCTGCAGTTCGTCGCTCATTTCAGCACGGCCAGCGGACAGGCGCACCATCGACCGCGGCATCAGGATGCGCGCGACCGCGATGGTGCGCACGAACTCGAACGGATCGAGCAGTGCGGTGCCGGCCAGCGGCGTGCCCTCGACCTGCACCAGCCGGTTGATCGGCACGGATTGCGGATGCTCCGGCAGGTTCGCCAGCGTCTGCAGCAAGCCGGCGCGTTGCTCGCGCGTCTCGCCCATGCCGACGATGCCGCCGCAGCAGGTCTTCATGCCGGCATCGCGCACGTGCTCGAGTGTGTCGAGCCGATCCTGGTACTCGCGCGTGTGGATGATCTCGCCGTAGAACTCCGGCGCGCTGTCGAGATTGTGGTTGTAGTAGTCGAGTCCGGCTGCCTTGAGCTTGTGCGCCTGCGTGCCGCTGAGCATGCCCAGCGTCGCGCAGGTCTCCATGCCGAGCGCGCGTACCGCGCCGATCATCGCCGCGACCTTGTCGATGTCGCGGTCCTTCGGCGAGCGCCATGCCGCGCCCATGCAGAATCGCGTCGCGCCGGCGGCCTTGGCCTGGCGTGCTTTTTCCAGCACGGCATCGGTCGACAGGAGTTTCTCGGCCTTCACGCCGGTCGCGTAGCGCGCCGCCTGCGGACAGTAAGCGCAGTCCTCCGGGCAGCCGCCGGTCTTGATCGACAGCAGCGTCGACACCTGCACGGAATTCGCATCATGATGAGCGCGATGCACGGTCTGGGCGCGGGCGACCAGGTCGCTGAACGGCGCCGACAACAAGGCGAGGACTTCGGTCCGTATCCAGTCGTGGCGCTGATTCGCGTCGAATCGCGCTTCGAATTGATTCGCTTCGATATTCTGACTGGCGGACATGACCTGGGGCGGCGTGGCGTAAAGTAGCGGAGAGTGTGGGCAGGGAGGAAACGGCTGTCAACCCGACGGAACCAAATTCAGTTGACAGCCTATGGGGCCGGTTGCAACGAGTCGTGCTGCCGCCACACTGCCTGCTGTGCGGGAGCGACGGCGGCACGGCGCGTGACTTGTGCCCGCCGTGTGCCGCCGACCTCGAGCGCAATCGCATCGCCTGTCCACGTTGTGCGCTACCTCTGCAAACTGCGGCGCCGCTCTGCGGCGAATGCCTGCAGCGCGAGCCACCGTTCGATGCCGCATTCGCGCCTTTTCTCTATGGCCATCCGCTCGACTTGCTCGTCGGCAAACTGAAATTCGGCCGCAGCCTCGCCGCCGGCCGCGTGCTTGCAGAATTGTGGTTCGACGCCGTCGTCGCAGCCGCGCCGGCACGACCCGACTTGCTCGTGCCGGTGCCGCTGCACGCCTCGCGTCTGCGCGAACGCGGCTACAACCAGGCGCTGGAACTGGCCAGGCCACTCGCACGCGCCCTGCGCATTGCTCTCGACGAGAAAGTCCTGTCGCGCGTCAAGGCGACCGCTGCGCAATCCAATCTCGACGCGAAGACGCGCCGGCAGAATCTGCGCGGCGCTTTCGAATTCAACCCGGCTGCGCTGCGCGAACCGCGGATGGCCCACGTCGCCCTCGTCGACGACGTGATGACCACCGGCACCACGTTGCGCGAGTGCGCACGCGTGCTCAAGCGCGCCGGCGTCGCCCGCGTCGACGTCTGGGCACTGGCGCGGGCGCCGCGGCTGCGCTGACAGCAACAATGGCAACGTCAGTCGGTGGCTTATCGATTCGCCTCGTCGACAGGCGATCCTAGAATTTTGACCACACGCCAAGCCGGGAGAGCATGCTGGTGAATCGAAAAGGATGGGCAGTAATAGGTCTCGGCATTTGTGTGGCCACCTGTGCCAACACTCGAGCTTCCGATCTCTCGGCCAGGACGGTCTTGGAAAAGCGCATCGCAGCGGTCGCACGGCACGATCTCGAGGCGATCGTCGCGCTTTACGCGCCGGATGCGGTCGAGACTTCCCCCGGTTTCTGTTCCAACCGAAGCGGACCCGAAGGTGTGCGCCGAACGTATGGCGAGCTGTTTCTGGCCTATCCGAACATAGCCGACGACGTCGTTGCCTATGTCGTCGACGGCCACAATGTCGCGGTGCAATTCGTCGCGCGTGTACGCAAGGCGGACGGCTCGCTTGCTTTCGAGGTGCCCATTGCGAACTTTCTTACGGTGGAACAGGGCCGCATAACGCGCGACGACACCTATTTCGACACGAAAGGGCGTCCATGTACGTGACGCGCGGTGCGGTACTCAGCGAATGGCGTATGCCATCGCGATCCCCACCCACAGCGCGAGTCCGACCCAGTTGTTGTTGCGGAACGCCGCGAAGCAGGCGTCGCGGTCGCGCTTGCGCATGATCCATTGCTGCCAGGCGAACAGCAGTGCGGCCGCGGCGACGCCGGCAAAGTACACCGTGTGCAAGTGTCCGCGTTGCGCCACCAGCGACATCGTCAGCAGGAACGAGACCATCAGCACGCCGAGGATCGCCAGGTCGGCGTCACCGAACAGAATCGCCGTCGATTTCGCGCCGGCGCGGATGTCGTCGTCGCGGTCGACCATCGCATACTCGGTGTCGTAGATCGTCGACCACAGGATGTTGGCCAGGTACAACTCGACGCACAGCGGCAGCAGCGCCTTGAATGCCGCGAGGTCCGCACCCTTGACCGCGGCAAATGCCATCGGGATCGACCAGCCGAACGCGGCGCCGAGATAGACCTGCGGCAGATAGGTGTAGCGCTTGACGAATGGATAGGTGATCGCGAGAAAGGCGCCGACGAACGACAATTCGATCGTCAGTTTGTTCGTCAACAGGACGAGCAGGAACGCCAACGTGATCAAGGCACCGAACACGTAGAGCGCCTCACGCGGTGTCACGGCGCCGGAGGCAATCGGCCGGTCGCGCGTGCGTTCGACCTGCGGATCGAGATCGCGGTCGGCGTAGTCGTTGATCACGCACCCGGCCGAGCGCATGAAGAAGACGCCGAGCGTGAAGATGACCAGCGTGCCCCAGGGCGGGAAGTCGCCGGCGGCGAGCCACAATGCCCACCATGTCGGCCAGAGCAGCAATGCCGCACCGATCGGCTTGTGCATGCGCGCGAGCTTCGCGTACTGGCCCAGGCGTTCGCGCACGTACACCCAGTCGACGCGCGCGAGCGCGGCGCCGACGGCATCGAACGGCCAGCGCCACCACGCCGGCTTGCCCGCGCTGTCGGCGGCCACGGCTCGTTGTGCGTTGCGTTGCGCCGCGGCCAGCGAAGCCGCGACGGCTTCGCGCCGCCGCTTCAATTCCGCGCCTGTGCCGGGCTTGGGTTTGCCGTCCATCGACGCAGTTTAATCGAGTGCCGTACGTTCCCGGAACGCATCCGTGAATTAGACAAGGCAAGGGGCGCTCGCGCAGCCCGCTGGATCTGCCGGTCGAACGGATTGCATGACGACGCGATCCCTGCCGCCACTCGGTCCACGGTGGCTCGCCGCCGTCGCCGTCTGGCGCTATGCTCGAAGCAACGACACCGCGCGAGGCTTCACGATGGAAAAGCTGCTGCCGCAACGGTATATCGCCTTCGCCCTTTGTCTGGCCGTGTTCGCGCTGTCGCTGGCGCTGTCGTGGGACGGGGTGTTTTATCGCTGGCTCGCAGCCATCACTGGCGCGCTGAGCTTCGTCGGCATTCTCGACATGGCGCAGAAGAAGAAGACGCTACGCCGGAATTTCCCCGTAACGGCGCACATCCGCACGTTCTTCGAGTATTTCCGGCCGATGCTGCGCCAGTACGTGGTCGAGTCGGATTACGAGGAAGTGCCGTTCTCGCTGGTGCAGCGTTCGATCGCCTATCAGCGCGCCAAGAACGTGCTCGACAAGCGGCCGTTCGGCACGCTGCTCGATCTGTACGCCACGCAATACGAATGGATCAATCATTCGCTGGCGCCGGCGGAGATCGACAGCCACGATTTTCGCGTCGCCATCGGCGGCCCGCAGTGTGCGCATCCGTATTCGGCCAGCGTGTTCAACATCTCGGCGATGAGCTTCGGCTCGCTGTCGGCGAATGCGATCCGCGCGCTGAACGAGGGTGCACGCCGCGGCGGCTTCTACCACGACACCGGCGAAGGCTCGATTTCGCCGTACCATCGCGAGAACGGCGGCGACATCTGCTGGGAGATCGGCTCGGGCTATTTCGGCTGCAGGAATGCCGATGGCACGTTCAACGAGGAACGCTTTGTAGAGAATGCCACTTCTCCACAAGTAAAAATGGTCGAGATCAAGCTCTCGCAGGGTGCCAAGCCCGGCCATGGCGGCGTCTTGCCCGCAGCCAAGGTCAGCAAGGAGATCTCCATCACGCGCGGCGTGCCGATGGGCGTCGATTGCGTGTCGCCGGCCGCGCACAGCGCGTTCTCGACGCCGCTGGGCCTGCTCGAGTTCGTCGCGCGCCTGCGCGAAAAATCCGGCGGCAAGCCGACCGGCTTCAAGCTCGCGCTCGGCCACCCGTGGGAATGGTTCGGCATCGCCAAGGCCATGGAGCAGAGCGGCATCCTGCCGGACTTCATCGTCGTCGACGGCGGCGAAGGCGGCACCGGCGCGGCACCGCTGGAATTCACCGACCACGTCGGTGCCCCGCTGCGCGAAGCATTGCTGCTCGTGCACAACACGCTGGTCGGCCTGAACCTGCGCAACAAGATCCGCATCGGTGCCAGCGGCAAGGTCATCACCGCGTTCGATCTGGCACGCACGCTCGCACTCGGCGCCGACTGGTGCAATGCGGCGCGCGGCTTCATGTTCGCGCTCGGCTGCATCCAATCGCTCAACTGCCACACGGACCGCTGCCCGACCGGCGTGGCGACACAGGATCCGTCGCGCTGGAAGAAGCTCGACGTGCCGGATAAGTCCGAACGCGTGAAGATGTTCCACGAAAACACGCTCAAGGCGCTCAAGGAATTGCTCGCCGCGGCCGGCCTGCGCCATCCGAGCGAACTCGGGCCCGAGCATGTGATCCGGCGCGTGTCGTCGACCGAAGTGCGCTCGCTGTCGGCGCTGTATCCGTTCGTCAAACCCGGCGAACTGCTCACCGGCCACCCCGATCACGCCGTGTTCCGCATCTTCTGGAACGCCGCGCGCGCCGACACGTTCGCACCGCCGCGCACCGTGCTCGAACTGCATCACACAAAGGCGCGCTGAACCGGCCGGGCGCGCGGAAGGGGCTGCCGGTACGCGGGCCGGCTCGACGGATCGGCCCCTGCCGGTATATATAAGCGCTCAGGACTCACTTGCCGCGGAACATTCCAGGTTCCGGCTGGTCTAGCGGAGTCTGGTAGGGAGGAGCACGGCCGGCCGATGGTGCATCTACAGGAAGTAACCCGCCGCTATCACGTCGGCGGGCAAGTCGTGGATGCGCTGGCCGGCATCGATGTGGAGGTGCCGCAAGGGCAGTTCCTCGCGATCGTCGGACCATCGGGTTCCGGCAAATCGACACTGCTAAATATCCTGGGCTGCCTCGATCGCCCGACCTCGGGAAGGTACTCGCTCGACGGCACCGACGTGTCGACCTTCGACGACGAACGCGCCAGCGATTTCCGCAATCGCCGCGTCGGCTTCGTGTTCCAGTCCTTCCACCTGCTGCCGCGCCTGACCGTACTCGAGAACGTGCTGCTGCCGCAGCGTTTCCTGCGCTCCACGCCAACGTCGCTGGAGCCGCGCGCGCGTACCTTGCTCGATCGCATGGGCCTCGGCGAGCGTTTGCAGCATCGTCCGGAGGAGTTGTCCGGCGGCCAGATGCAACGCGTCGCCATCGCACGCGCGCTGCTGATGCAGCCGGCACTGCTGCTTGCCGACGAGCCAACCGGCAATCTGGATTCACGCAGCGCCGCCGGCGTGCTCGACTTGATGAGCGAAGTCCACGCCAGCGGTCAGACTGTCGTGCTGGTGACGCATGACGCCGACATCGCCGCGCGCGCCCAGCGCCAGGTGCACATACGCGACGGCAAGGTCGAATATGACAGCGCCGCGTAGACTTTTATGCTTTTTCGCAATGTGCACCGCCCTGGCGGCGGCACCGGCGGCAGCCACCGTATTCAGCGGCGAGGTGCGCGCCAAAGATGCACAACCGATCTTTTGCCCGCCTTCGGACTCGGCGCCCGTCGTGCTGCGCTACTACGTTCCCGACGGGGCGCAGGTCAAGGCCGGTGACGTGCTGTTGCGCATCGACGCCGGCCCCGCGGCACAACAGATCCGCACGCTGGACGGACAAATCGAGCAGGGCCGCGCGAAGGTCGACAAGGAAGTCGCCGAGTTGCGCCTGAAACTGGCCGACGCCGAGCTGGCCCTGATCGACGCGCGGGCCGCATTCGACACGGCGAAAGTCGACGCGGCGATTCCGAAACAGTTTCTCTCCGCGCTCGACTACGACCGCTATCACGCCGAGTTCGACCGTACCGGCCACGATGCCGAATTGAAACAGCACGAAGTCGACGACGCGCGCACGGCCGCCGCCCGCCGCAGTGCAGACGGCAAGCTGGAAATCGAAAAGCTGCAAGTGCAGCAAGAGTTCTATCGCACGCAGGTGGAAATGGCCGAAGTCCGCGCCGACCGCGACGGCACGCTCGTGCACGGATTCAGCCGCTGGTTCGGCAATCGACTCGACGAAGGTGCGTCGAGTTTCCCTGGCCAGGAGGTCGGCACGGTCACCGGCGCCGACGTGCTCAGCGTGCGTGCGTGGGTGCTCGAACCCGATCGCCCCGGGCTGGCCACCGGCCAGACCCTGCGGCTGAGCTTCGACGCGCTGCCGGGCCGGATCGCGGCCGGCAAGATCACGGCAATCTCCGGCGCGTCGGAATCGCGCCAGGAATGGGGCGCCGGGCGCTACTACGTCGTCGATGTCGAAATCCCGAATCAGGCGGGACTTGCGCTGCGGCCCGGCATGAGCGCGCGTGTCGAGAGTGAAGCCACTGCAGCGGGGCCTGCGTCGAGCGCAGGCAACACGCACATCCCCGGCGCGGCGCCGAAGGCCACCGGTGAAGTCTATGCGCAGTCGACCGCAGCGATCTCGCCGCCGATCGTCGAGGACTTGTGGCAGCTCACCGTCACGCAGATGGCCGGCGATGGCTCGCCGGTCAAGAAAGGCGATGCGCTGGTCTCGTTCGACGGCGCGGAAGTCATGAAGTCGCTGACCGCCAAGCGCAGCGAGCTGGAGGAGAAGAAGCGCACGCAGGAAAAGCTGCGCCTCGAACTGGCCGAAAAGGCGCGCACCGAGGCACTGACGGCGGCCGAAGCGCACGCCGACGCGGTCAAGGCACAGCGCAAGGCGACCCAGCCGGAAGCGTACGTCGCCGGCGTCGAATACAAGAAGCTGCTGATCGATCGACGCAAGGCCGAGCAGAAGGAAGCCAAGAGCCGCGAACGCGAGACTGTCGCCGCCGACGAACGCGCCGCCGAACAGCGCGCGGCCGACGCCGACGTCAAGCGCCTGAGCGCCGATGTCGAGCGCATGCAGAGTTCGCTGGATTCGCTCAACCTGACCGCACCGCGCGACGGTATCTTCCTGCACGCGACGATGCCGTGGAACGGCGAGAAGATCGAGATCGGCAAGCAGGTATGGCGCGGCATGTCGGTCGGCGAAATTCCCGATGTCAACACGCTGGCCGTGCGCGCCAGCCTGCCCGAGCGCGATCTCAGCCGGGTCAAGGCTGGCGATGCCGTGCGCATCACGCTCGAAGGCGGCAGCGGCCAGACCCTGTCCGGACACATCGAATCGATCGGCCTGGGCGTGCACAGCAAGTCGAAGGTCGAGCCGGTGCCGGTAGTCGACCTGCGCATCGCACTCGACACCAGCAAGATCGCACTCAAGCCGGGCCAGCCGGTGCAGGTGGAAATCGTGCAAAACGCGAAGTTGACATCGTCATGAGGCGTTCGCGCAACCTCATCGCATTCGTCGCGCTCGCCTTGCTTGCCGCCGGCTGCGCGCAACACGCTGGCGAGGCACCCGTGCTCGAACGAGTCGACCTGGAGCCGGCCCGACTGGTCGTCTATGGCGAGGGCAGTCTCAATTCGACCAAGCCGACCGCGCTGGTCGTGCCCGGCACGCAATGGTCGCAGCGCCAGTTGCGCTGGGTATTGCCGGACGGCAGCTGGGTGAAGAAGGATGAAGTCGTCGCCCGCTTCACTGCCGAGCAGAGCAAGCTCAATCTCGCCACGGCCATGGTCGACCTGCAACGCAATGCGCTGGCGCGCGACGCCAAGCAGATGGAACTCGGCGACACGCAGGGCAAGCTCACCGTCGATCTCGATCAGGTCGGCGGCCTGCTCGGCATTGCGCACCGGTACGCCAATGCGACCGAGCTTGCGGTCGCGCGCAACAAGATCCTCGATGCCGTGCAGGACGAGCATTTCCTCGGCGTCAAGCAGGACACGCTGAACTGGCGCAAGGGCCAGTCGAGCACGCGTGGCAGCGCCGAGCTGGCCCTGATCGATGCGCAACGTGCGACCAACGATGTGCTCGCCAAACAGAGCCGCGACGACCTGTCGGCGCTCGAAGTGCGCGCACCGAACGACGGCATCTTCGTGCTCAAGCCGGACTGGGCCGGCGAAATGCCGAAGATCGGCGCGGCGATGTGGGCCGGCAACGCGTTCGCGAGCCTGCCCGACACGCAGGCGATGGAAATCGAGATCTGGCTGCCGCAGACCGAGGCGCACGACATCAAGGAAGGTATCGCCGTCGACCTCGCGCCGCTCGGCGTGCCGGACCAGAAAGTGCGTTCGCAGATCTCCTGGGTGGCGGCGGCGGCGGCGGCGCGCAGCCGCGACACGCCGGTGAAGTATCTGTCGATGAAGGCGAGCGTGCCGGCAGACGCGGTGACGCGCTATCGCTGGGTGCCCGGTCAGCGCTTTCGCGCCGCGATCCTGCTGCTGGAAAGCGACAAGGCGCTGACCGTGCCGAACATCGCGCTGACGACCAGCGGCGACGCCACCAGTGTGACCGTGCGCGAGGGCAGCCATTCCGAGGTGCGGACGGTGCGTCTCGGCGTGCGCGGACCGAGCCGCACCGAAGTGCTCGAAGGACTCAAACCCGGCGACACGATCGTGCTCGGTACCGCGACGGCGCCTGCGCCGACGGACAAACCGCTGGCACCTGCAGCGGCCGCGGCGGCGAGCAAGGCGCCGTGATCGCCTCGGCGTGGCGCGAAGCGATCGAAGAGTTGTGGCGGCGGCGCCTGCGCACGCTGCTCACATTGCTCGGCTTGATCTTCGGCGTCGGCGCGATCGTCGCGATGCAGGGTGTCGGCGAAGGCAGCAAGCGCGAAGCGCTGCGTCTGGTCGAGAGCCTGGGCCTGCGCAATCTCATTGTCGAACGCGTCGCCGTCGATCAGGAAACGCAGAAGGAAAGCCGCGCGCGCAGCCTCGGCCTGAGCCTGGCCGACGCCCGCGCCGCCGTCGCCGTCGTTCCGGGTGCCGAGCGGTTCGCGGCGGAGAAGCGCATCCACACATTCGCCGTGTTCAGCGATCAGGCACAGGCCACGGCTCAGGCCAGCGGCGTCAGCGCCGATTACTTCGCGCTGTCGTCGCTGCACGTCGCCGAAGGGCGCGCCCTGAGCGCCGACGACGACGACAAGCTCGCCGCCGTCGCCGTGCTCGGCCATCAGGCCGCGCACGAGCTGTTCCCGGACGGGCACGCGCTCGACCGCATGGTCAAGGTCAACCACGTCTGGCTGCGCGTCGTCGGCGTGCTCGCCGATCGCGACCTGGGCAAGGACAAGTTCGAGGGCGTCGCACTCGGCGTCGAGAGCGATCGCATCTTCATTCCGCTGGCGAGCACGCTGGCGCGCTTCCGCTTCCCGCCGATCGAAGACGAAATCGACCGTTTCATGCTCGGCCTCAAGGATCCCGAACAGCTCGCCGCCGGCGCGCGCGTGCTGTCCGCGGTACTCGACCAGCGCCATGGCGGCGTCGCCGACTACACACTGATCGTGCCGCAGCAACTGTACCGGCAGAACCAGAAGACACAGCAGATCTTCAGCATCGTGATGAGCGCGATCGCCGGCGTCAGCCTGCTCGTCGGCGGCATCGGCATCATGAACATCATGCTCGCGAACGTGCTCGAGCGGCGGCGCGAGATCGGCCTGTTGCGCGCACTCGGCGCGCGCCAGCGCGACATCATCGAACGCTTCCTGCGCGAAGCCGTCGTCATCTGCGCGAGCGGCGCCTCGATCGGACTGCTGTTCGGCGCCGCGCTTGCCTACCTGATCGCCGCTTTCGCCGGCTGGCAGGTCGCGTGGCCGGCGATCCTGATCCTCGTCTCGACGCTGCTGTGTGCGCTGATCGGCATGGCCTTCGCCGTCTACCCCGCACGCCAGGCTGCTCAGCTCGACCCGATAACTGCAATCCGCGCCGAATAGTGCGGCGGACGGCGGTTCCGTGCGAAAATTGGCGTTCGCCAAGTCCGCGCCCGTAGCTCAGCTGGTCGAATCGGGCGCGCTTACGCGATGCGTTGAAGCGCATCGCGTGCGCACGATGAGGAGGAGGCATGGATGCCGACTGGAAGACTCACCATGGAGGGTTCGTGCGACAATCTCAAAAACGCGCCCGTAGCTCAGCTGGATAGAGTAGCGGCTTCCGAAGCCGTTGGTCGGGGGTTCGAATCCCTCCGGGCGCGCCAGTCGCACAGATGCCGGCGCATGATGCCTCGTCGCTTTCCTCGATGCCGCTGGGCAGCGGCGCGCTTTTTTCAGGCGTCCTGCAACGGCAGGCGAAAATCCGCGACGCAGCCGCGCGCGCCGACATGGCTTTCGAGCGTCAGCGTGCCGCCATGCGCTTCGGCGATCTGCCGCGCCAGCACGAGGCCGATGCCGGAGCCGCCGGGTTTGGTCGTATAAAACGGAATGAACAGGTTCTCGGTCGTGCCGAGGCCGGGGCCGTCGTCCTCGATTTCGATGTGCGCGGCCTCGCCGGCACGGCGCCAGCGCATGCGCACGCCTTCCTGCTCCGGCAGGGTTGCGTCGGCTGCGTTCTTGACCAGATTGATCAACGCCTGCTCGATCTGGTCGGGGTCGGCGCGCACGTGCAGCGCCGGCGCGTCGGCCACGGCGACGGTGAGACGTTGCTCGAGCCGCGCGACGCGGCGCACCAGTTCGCCGATCTCGATCTCGCGCTTGTTCGGCGGCGGCAGCCGGGCGAGCGCCGTGTAGCCGGCCATGAAACGCGTCAGCGCTTCGGCACGATCGCCGATCACGGCGAGGCCGCCGCTGACATCGTCGCGCCAGTCCGGTGGCGGCGGCTGCTGGCCGAGCAGCTTCGCCAGCGTCGCCGTCATCGAACGGATCGGCGTCAGCGAGTTGTTGAGTTCGTGGCCGAGCACGCGCAGCAGCCGTTGCCATGCCGCGCGCTCTTCTTCGCGCAAGGCGCGACTGAGATCGGCGACGACGAGCAACTCATGCGGCACACCGCCTTCGCGGAAACGTGCGCGGCGCACCTCGAAGCGGCCGCTGCCGCCCGGGAATGCACGCTTGCGGATCTGCGCATCCTCGAGCGCGAGACAGTCGGCGATACCGAGTTCGTCGGCGGTGCGGCCGAGCAGATTCTCGGCCGGGCGCGCGAGCAGGCGTTCACCGGCGGGATTGACCAGGCGCAGGCGCCGGCCGGAGTCGAACGTGAAGATCGCGATGTCGGTGGCGCCGATGACCTTGGTCAGCAGGGCGCTCGTTTCCTCGACACGGTGGCGCTGGTCGCGCAGCGTCTGCGACAGCGTATTGATCTCCCAGATGACCTCGCCGATCGGGTCGTCGCGCCGTGCGCGCGAGCCGCGCAGGCTGAAATCGCCTTCGCGCAGCGCCTCGAGCAGGTTGGACAATGTATACAATGGATAGATGACGCGATTGCGCAGGCGCACGGCGAGCCAGAGCGTCAGCAACGCGGCCACGCATAGCAGCGTGGTGAGCAGGCCGGGCGACAGAGGACCCCAGATCAGCACGACCGTCAGCAGCGCGGCGGCCGGCGCGGCAACGGCGAACGCCGCGGCGAAGATGCGCGCATCGTAGGTCCAGCGCTCGAAGTAGCGCTGGCGGGACGGGGTGGGGGTTTGACGCGCCATCAATCGATGTTGGGCAGCTTGTCCGCGTTATGCAAGCGCGCTGCGGCGGCAGCGTCACTCGGCGACGCGGATGCCGAATTTTTCCAGCCGG
>Ga0105242_10000653_pt1 | contig 27161 bp, 26 predicted proteins | sample KBSM24metaG_FD_81521 | JGI IMG/M metagenome (GOLD analysis project Ga0105242, IMG submission 81521) | Miscanthus rhizosphere microbial communities from Kellogg Biological Station, Michigan, USA - KBS M2-4 metaG | ecosystem: Host-associated > Plants > Roots > Rhizosphere > Soil | place...
GGGCCCTCGGGCAGCTCCTGGTCGCCCAACCTCTCCCCCAGCATCAGCCGCGCCGCCAACTTCGCCAGCGGCATCCCGATCGCCTTGGAGACAAAGGGGACGGTGCGGGAGGCGCGCGGGTTGGCCTCGATCACGTAGAGCTCACCGCCCGCGACCGCGTACTGGATGTTGATCAGGCCGATCACGCCGAGCTCAAGCGCGATTCGCTTCGTCGTCTCCCTGATCTCCCCCAGCATCTCCTCACCGAGGCTGAGCGGCGGGATCACGCAGGCAGAGTCGCCTGAATGGATTCCGGCCTCCTCGACGTGCTGCATGATCCCTGCAACCCAGACGTCCTCACCATCACCGAGCGCGTCGACGTCGACCTCGATCGCGTTCTCGAGGAAACGGTCGAGTAGCAGCGGGTGCTCCTGGTCGGCTTTGACATTGGCTTCCAGGTAGGCCGATAGGTCGTCGACCGAGTAGCAGATCTCCATCGCCCGGCCGCCGAGCACGTAGGAGGGCCGGACCAGCAGCGGGAAGCCGATATCCGCGGCGGTCCTCTCGGCCTCCTCGGCCGAGAGCGCGGTGCCATAGGGCGGGTGTTTGACGCCGAGGCGGCGCAGCAGGGCACCGAAGCGACCGCGGTCCTCGGCCAGGTCGATCGCGTCGACCGGGGTGCCGAGCAGCGGCACGCCCGCCTCTTCCAGAGTCCGAGCCAACTTCAGCGGCGTCTGGCCGCCGAACTGGACGATCACGCCCTCGGGACGCTCCTGCGCGCAGACGGCGAGCACGTCCTCGGCGGTGAGCGGCTCGAAGTAGAGACGGTCGGAGGTGTCGTAGTCGGTGGAGACGGTCTCCGGGTTGCAGTTGATCATCACCGCGTCGCGGCCCAGCTCGCGGGCGGTCATCGCCGCGTGCACGCAGCAGTAGTCGAACTCGATCCCCTGGCCGATCCGGTTCGGGCCGGCGCCGAGGATCACCACCGAGTCGCGCTCGCCGCGCCGGACCTCCGAGGCGGGCGGGGTGCCGTCCGCGCGCTGGCGCTCGTGGGCGGAGTAGTAGTACGGCGTCGCCGCCTCGAACTCGGCGGCGCAGGTGTCAACCGCCTTGTAGGTGCGGACGAGGCCGTCGGTGCCGTCGCCCTCCTGGGCCAAGGCCTCCAGCTCACGCAGGAACCAGCGGTCAACCAGGCAGCGCTCATGGACTGCCTCGACGCCGAGGCCGCGGCGCAGCGCCTCGAGGACCAGGTCGAAGCGCTCGGCACAGGGCATCTCGAGTGCCGTCAGCAGCTCCTCGTCGTCAGTGGGCGGTTCAGCGGGCGAATCGAGCTCACGCGAGCGCATCGCCTTAGCGAAGGACTCACGGAAGGTGCGGCCGATCGCCATCGCCTCGCCAACGCTCTGCATGTAGGTGGAGAGCCGGCCCTCGGAGCCGGGGAACTTCTCGAAGGCGAAGCGGGGGATCTTGGTGACGACGTAGTCGATCGTCGGCTCGAAGGAGGCCGGCGTCGCCCGGGTGATGTCGTTGGGGATCTCCTCCAGCGCGTAGCCGACGGCCAGTTTGGCGGCCATCTTCGCGATCGGGAAGCCGGTCGCCTTCGAGGCCAGCGCCGAGGAGCGCGAGACGCGCGGGTTCATCTCGATCACGACAATCTCGCCGTTCTCGGGATTGACGGCGAACTGGACGTTGGAGCCGCCAGTCTCGACGCCGACGGCTCGGATCACCTTGATCGCTTGGTCGCGGAGATCTTGGTAGAGCGGGTCGGTGAGGGTCTGCGCTGGCGCCACCGTGACCGAGTCGCCGGTGTGGACCCCCATCGGATCAACGTTCTCGATCGAGCAGATGATCACGACGTTGTCGTTGCGGTCGCGCATCACCTCGAGCTCGAACTCGCCCCAGCCGATCACCGACTCCTCGACCAGCACCTGGTTGATCGGGCTGGCCGCGAGGCCCTCGGAGACGACCTGGCGCAGCTCCGTCTCGGTGGTGCCGATGCCGCCGCCCTGGCCGCCCATCGTGAAGGCCGGGCGGACGATCGTCGGCAAGCTGATGCGGCCGTCGGCGAGCGCCTCCTCGACCTCGCCGAGCGTCTCGACGGTGATCGACCAGGGAATGCGGATCCCGGCCTCGGTCATCGTCTGGCGGAACTCCTCGCGGTCCTCAGCGCGGCGGATCGCGCCGGAGTCGGCGCCGATCAGCTCGACCCCGAGCCGCTCCAGGGTACCGTCCTCGTGCAGCGCCATCGCCAGGTTGAGGGCGGTCTGGCCGCCCAGGGTCGGTAGCAGCGCGTCGGGGCGCTCCTTTTCGAGGATCTTCGTCACCGGGCCGGGCAGCAGCGGCTCGATGTAGGTGGCGGTGGCGAACTCCGGGTCGGTCATGATCGTCGCCGGGTTGGAGTTGACGAGGACGACTTCGTAGCCCTCCTCGAGCAACACCTTGCAGGCCTGCACGCCGGAGTAGTCGAACTCGGCCGCCTGGCCGATCACGATCGGGCCGGAGCCGATCAGGAGGATTTTCTCGATGTCAGTTCGCTTGGGCATCTGGATGATCGCTCTAGGCGGGCTCCCCGGCGAGGGCGAGGAAGCGCTCGAAGAGGTGGCGGGCGTCGTGGGGGCCGGGGCCGGCCTCGGGGTGGTACTGGACCGTGGCGCCGGCGACGTCGCGCAGTACCAGGCCCTCGACGGTGCGATCGTAGAGGTTCAGCTGCGAGAGCTCGGCGACGCCGAAGTCGGTCTCCCAACGGACCGGCTCGTCGCCCTCGATGCGCGGCTCGCCGCCCGGGCCCTCGACCGCGAAGCCGTGGTTCTGGGAGGTGATGTCGATCCGGCCGGTCTCCAGGTCCTTGACCGGGTGGTTGGCGCCGCGGTGCCCGAAGGGAAGCTTGAAGGTCTGCAGGCCGACGGCGCGGCAGAGCAGCTGGTGGCCGAGGCAGATCCCGAAAATGGGCTTCTGGCCGACGACCTCGCGGACGGTCTCGACCACATAGTCGAGGGCGCCGGGGTCACCGGGGCCGTTGGCGAGGAAGACGACGTCGGGATCCTCGGCGAGCACCTGCTCGGCGCTGCTCGTGCAGGGCAGCAGGGTCAGCTTGCAGTCGCGCTCGCGCAGTTGGCGGACGATGCTGAGCTTGATCCCGGTGTCGATCCCGACTACGTGCGGACCACCACCCTCGAAGCGGATCGGCTCCCTCGGGGTGACGGTGCGGGCGAGGTCGGCGCCGGCCATCGCGGGCTCGGCGGCGACCCGGTCGCGCGCCTCCGATTCCGGCGTCTCGACCGGGAAGATGCCGCCGCGCATCGAGCCCCGGTCGCGGATGTGGCGGACCAGAGCGCGGGTGTCGACGCCGCTGACGGCGGGCACGCCGCAGTCGGAGAGCCAGTCGAGCCAGCCGCCCTCGGCGCTGGCGACGTCCTCGCGGTTCTTCGCATCGCGCATGACGACACCACGGGCGTGGACTCGGTCGGACTCCATCGCTGCCGCGGAGACGCCGTAGTTGCCGATCAGCGGGTAGGTGAAGACGATGATCTGCCCGGCGTAAGAAGGGTCGGTGACCGACTCCTGATAACCGGTCATCGCGGTGTTGAAGACCACCTCGCCGGTGACCGCCCCGTCGGCGCCGCAGGCGAGGCCGTCGAGCCGGGTGCCGTCCTCGAGCAGCAGGTAGGCGTCACTCACGAGGCCACTCCGAGGGAGAAGGAGCGCAGGCGGAAGGCGACCTGGCCGGCGGCGACGGTGACGAGGACGCGGCCGGTCAGGGTGCGGCCGTGGCACCAGGAGTTTTCCGAGCGGCTCTCGTAGCCCTCCTCGCCGACCGTCCACTCGGCGCCGAGATCACAGAGGGCGACATTCGCCTCGGAGCCGGGCGCCAAGCTGGGCCGCTCGATCCCAAACGGAGCGGCACCGCCGGCCATCCGCTCGACCAGTAGGCCGAGGCCGATCGTGCCAGGCAGAACCAGCTCGGTGTGCAGCGCCGCGAAGGCCGTCTCCAGGCCAGTGACGCCGAAAGCGGCCTGCTCGAAGGGGACGTCCTTTTCCTCGGGCTGGTGAGGGGCGTGGTCGGTGGCGACGCACTCGACGGTGCCGTCGCGGAGGCCCTCGATCAGCGCTTGGCGGTCGCGCTCCTCGCGCAGCGGCGGGTTCATCTTGAAGCGATGCGGGTCGAGGCTGCGCACCTCCGCGTCGGTGAGGCAGAGGTGGTGCGGGCTGGCCTCAGCGCTGATCTGGACGCCGGCCGCCTTGGCGGCGCGGACGACCTCGACCGACTCGGCGGCGGAGAGGTGCTGAACGTGGATGCGGGCCTCCTCGTAGCCAGCGAGGGCGGCGTCGCGGGCGATCATCGTCGACTCCGAGACCGAGGGGATACCGCCGATCCCGAGTGCGGCAGACACGGCCCCTTCGTGCATGGCGCCGCCGCCGGAGAGCTCCGGGTCCTCCTCATGGAGGGCGATGGTGCCGCCGCAGAGGCGCTGGTATTGGAGGGCGCGGCGCATCACCCGGGCGCTGCGGATTGGCAGGCCGTCGTCGGAGAAGCCAAGCGCGCCAGCTTCGCGCAGATCGACCATCTCGGTCAGCTCCTCGCCGTTCATACCGGCAGTGACGGTGGCGAGGAAGCCGGTCGGCACCACGGCGCCTCCGCGCGCCTGTTCGCGCAGGGCGGTGACGTCGGCGGCGGTCGAGACGGGCGGCTCGGTGTTGGCCATCGCGATGATCCCGCAGTAGCCGCCGGCCGCAGCGGCGCGAGCGCCGGTTTCGACGTCCTCCTTGTGCTCCTGCCCTGGGGTGCGCAGGTGCACGTGGGGGTCGAAGAAGGCGGGGAAAGCGTGCAGGCCCTCCGCCTCGATCACCTCCGCCCCATCCGCCTGGCCGTCGCCGGGCGCCGCCAGCTCGGCGATCTCGCCGTTGCGGATGACGATGTCGTGGACGGCGTCGATGCCGGCGACCGGGTCGAGGACAGTGGCCCGGCGCAGGAGCAGGTCCGCGCCCGCGCCGGGGCGGTAGTCGAGCAGCTCGGAGGTGCTCACGCCGGTTGTCCGATCGGGGTGGCGGCGGGCGCGGCATCGCCGTCGCCGACTGCGCTCGGTCGCTCGCCGCCGGCGAGCAGCTCGTAGAGGATCGCCATCCGCACCACCAGGCCGGAGGCGACCTGCTCGGCGATCAGCGACTGCGGGGAGTCGATCGCCTCGCCGGAGAGCTCGACGCCGCGGTTGACCGGGCCCGGGTGCATCAGCAGCTGGCGGGGGTTAAGACGGCGGCTGTCGACCTGAAAAGTCGCCGCGTACTCGCGCAGCGAGGGGACAAAGCTGTCGCTCATCCGCTCGTGCTGCATGCGCAACGCATAAACGACGTCGGCCTCGCCGAGATCGTCGAGCGCGTGGGTGACCGCGCAGCCGAGCTGCTCAATCCCGCGCGGAATCAGGGTGGGCGGGCCACAGAGGGTCACCTCCGCGCCCATTTGTTGGAAGGCGATCAGATTGGAGCGGGCGACGCGACTGTGGAGGACGTCGCCGACGATCCAGATCCGCTTCCCCTCCAGCGAGCCGAGGCGGCGGCGCAGCGTGTAGACGTCGAGCAGCGCCTGGCTGGGGTGCTCGTGCTTGCCGTCGCCGGCGTTGACGACGGCGGCCTCGGTCCAGCCGGCGACCATCTGGGCGGCGCCGGCGTAGGGGTGACGAATCACGATCGCCGCCGGGTCGTAGGCGGAGAGGGTCGCGACCGTGTCTTTCAGCGACTCACCCTTCTCGACCGAGGAGCCAGCCGCCTTGACCGAGATCAGGTCGGCGGAGAGGCGCTTGGCGGCGAGCTCGAAGGAGCTCGAAGTGCGGGTGCTCGACTCGTAGAACAGGGTGACAACGGTGCGACCGCGCAGGGTCGGGACCTTCTTGATGTCGCGGCGGCCGACCTCGGCGAAGCTCTCGGCCCGGTCGAGGATCGACTCGATTTCCTCGCGGGAGAGCTGCTCGATCGCCAGCAGGTGCTTCACGAGAGCCCCTCCACCGGCTCGGAGATGGTCACCTCGTCGACGCCGTCGACCTCCTCGAGGCGGACGTTGACGCGCTCCTCGCGGGCGGTCGGCAGGTTCTTGCCGACGTAGTCGGGGCGGAAAGGCAGCTCGCGGTGGCCGCGGTCGCAGAGCACCGCCAGTTGCACGCGCCGGGGCCGGCCGTAGTCGAAGAGGGCGTCGATCCCGGCCCGCACCGTGCGGCCGGTGAAAAGAACGTCATCGACGAGGACGATCGTCCGCTCGCTGATGTCGAAGTCGATATGAGAGGCGTGGACGACGGGTTGTGTCGCCGGTGCCTTGGCGGCGAGGTCGTCGCGGTAGAAGGAGATGTCGATGTCACCGAACGGCAGCTCGGAGTCGGTCAGCTCGCCGAGGATCGCGTGCAGGCGACGGGCAATGACGGCGCCCCGGGTGTGAATGCCGACGATCGCGAGGGCGGCAGAATCGGGATTCTTCTCGACGATCTCGTGGGCGATCCGCTTCAGCGTTCGCCGCAAATCGTCGTGCTCCAGCACGATCTTCTCGCTCACTTCTCTTCGCTTCCTTCCTGGCCTCTCGGGACCGGGTTAAAGGACGGCCGCAGCGTAGCAGTGGGGGCTGACGCCGTCAGGCGTCAAGGCCGGGTGTAGTGGCGCCAGGCGCCGGGGTCACCCAGCGACTTCCTCCCCACCACCTCGCCGTTTTCGCCGTAGGCGACGATTTCGCGCGGTTCGCGGCCGGGCTCGGCCAGCAGCACGAACCCGTCCTTGATCCCGTCAACGCGCAACGGCGGTCCCTGTTCGTAGACGAGCTCGACGCTGTCGACCGTGCTGGCCACGAGGCCGAACAAGGGCAGGTGGCCATCGGCATCGGCGTAGCGCATCGCGCCCGGGCCGAGGAAGTAGACCGCGCCCGGCCCGATTTCCCTGGCGCTTTCGAAGCCGAGGCCGAATCCGGTATCGCCAAGGTCGAGGTTGATCCCACCGCTCGACCCGATGTATGCATAGAGCTTGTAGCCGCCGGCTTCGGCGAGGACCCTCGGCTCCCTCGCGAACTTGCCTCCGCCGGGCGCGAGGTCGTTGAAGTAGGCAGGAGCCGCGTCGGTGGCGCGCAGCGGCCGCCCCGGCTCGGCCGCCTCGTCCCCTGCCCGGTAGCCGCTGAAGACTTCTTCCACGGTTCCGGTGAGGTGGTCGATCGCCGCCCGGGTCGTCGGCACGGCGTAGAGGCCGGCAACGAACAGGGCGAGGATTGGGACCGCGAGAGCCACCTGGCGTTGCCGCGAGGCCCAGGTCAGGCGCGGAAGCGCTCGCCGCCCGGCCCGCGAGCGAGCGAGGACGGTCGCCACCTCGGCCGCGCTCGGCTCGATCCGACGAGCCGGCTCGAAGACCTCGCGCAACAGGCTGTCATCGGGAGTGAACGACACGGGTCAACCTCCTTCGAAGGCGAGCGCGAGCTCGGCCAATTGAGGGTCATCGCGAAGAGCACCACGGCCGCGGGAGAGCAGCGCGTGGACACTGCCGACTCGGCAGCCGAGCGCGGCCGCGATCTCCGCGTCGGGGAGGTCGTGGACATAGCGCAAGGCCAAGGCCAGGCGCTGTTTGGGCGGCAGCTCCGCGAACGCGGCAGCCAGCGCCTGCCGGGCGGCCAGCACGGTCTCGCGATCGATGTCCTCCAGATGCGGCGGCTCAGCCGCCTCGGGGAGCAGGGCGAGTGGGGTCTCAGCGCGACGGCGACGGCCGCGTCGCTTGAGGAGCCGCAGCGCGTGGCGAACGGTGATGCGGTGCACCCAGCCGTCGAAGGCTTCGGGCTCTCGCAGGCCGTGCAACGAGCGCAACACATCGATCGCGACATCCTGCGCGATGTCGCTCGCTTCCTCGCGGCTCCCCAGCAGCGCCGCCGCGGTCTGCAGCGAGAGCCGGGTCGCGCGCCGTGCAAGTCGCTCGCGGGCCGCGGCGTCGCCGCAGCGACAACGCTCGACCTCGATGGCAAGAGAGGAGGGTGACGGGTGAGGTGAATTCGCCTGCACTACCGACCTAGTGGCCGAAAGCGCTCGAAAACCTTGCGGAATGGCGGCGCTCAGCCGTTGCTGTTCGGCTCAGCCCGTTCGCGGGCGCCATTCGGAACCAGCTCCGGATAACCGCGCTCGGGGAAGGGGATCTCGATCACGTCGAAATCTTTGGGGGCCACCGTCGCTTCGTAGACCCCTTCGGCCTCCTCGAGCACTTTGCCGACGTGGTAGCGCGAGGAGATGTGGACTAGGGCGAGCATCTTCACGTGGGCCTCCTGGGCGACGGCGGCGGCCTGGCCGACGGTCGAGTGGCCGGTCTCGGCGGCGCGCTGGACCTCCTCCTCGGAGAAGCTGGCGTCGTGGATGAGTAGCTCGGCATCGGCGGCGGCGGCGACCGTGGCGGGGCTGGGTGAGGTGTCACCGGTGATCGCGACGGTACGGCCGGGCCGGCTGGGGCCGACGACGTCATCCGGGTTGACGGTGCCGTCGGAACCCTCGACCGCCTCCCCACGCTGCAGCGCCGCGAAGGCGGGGCCTTCTGGGACGCCGAGCCGCTTCGCCGCCTCGACGTCGAAGCGCCCCGGGCGCGGCTCCTCGACCAGCGCGTAGCCGTTGGCGCGCACGCTGTGGGCAGCCTCGAAGGGCTGGATCGCGTAGCCCTCGTGCGGGACCGCCTGGCCTGGCTCCAGCTCGATCAGCTCGACCTCGAAGCAGAGTCGCCCGATCAGCGGCTTCATCACCGCGAAGAGGTCGTGCAGGCCCCGCGGCCCGTAGACCGTCAGCGGCGGCTCGCGGTCGGTCAGGTCGTACGTTTTCAGCAGCCCCGGCAGCCCCAGCGTGTGGTCGGCGTGAAAGTGGGTCAGGTAGATCTCATCGAGCTGCACCAGCCCCAGCGAGCGCTGCATCTGTCGCTGCGTCCCTTCTCCGCAGTCGAACAGCAAGCGCTCCCCCCCACGCGCAACAAGCACGCTAGCGGTCGACCGCCGCGCCGACGGCACCGAGCCGCCGGTGCCTAGAAAAGTCACCGAAAGGTCCACGGCGGCGAGCCTATGCGAACTCCCGGGCCGCTTCGCGCTCGCCCGGACCCCGCGCCGCTGGTTGTGCGGGTGGGCCGCCCTCGTAGGTCCGCCTCCCCCTCACCGTGCGCGGTGCTACGACCATTGAAGACGACGCAGCCGTCCACCGGCCAGGAACGAGCAGGTCGATGCAGACAATACGCTTCGGTACGGACAGACCGCCGCAGAGCGCGGCGGATAAGCTGGGGCCCTGCGCCCGTAGCTCAGCTGGATAGAGCGCGACCCTCCGGAGGTCGAGGCCACAGGTTCGAATCCTGTCGGGCGCGTTGGTTTTTCAGGCCTCGCTCAGGCCGACTTGAAGCGGGCGCGCCACTCGTCGCGGTCGAACTTGGCCGGCTCGGTCTCCGCCAAGAAGCGTTCGAGCGTGGCGACGAAGCGGCCCGGCTGCTCGAGCTGGGGCACGTGGCCCGCGCCTTCGAAAATCTCGAGGCGGCTGCCGGGGACGGCTGCGTGGGCTTCTTCGCCGTGGGAGACGGGGATGATCGGGTCGCGATCGCCCCAGACGATCAGCAAGGGCAGTTTTTCGGCCAGGTAGAGGCGGTCGAGGGCGGCGATCCGCTGGCCCTCAGTGTTGACGACCGCACGCAGGGTGGCGAGAAAGGCGCGGCGGCGGTCGCCGTCGGCGAGCGAGGCGTAGCCCCGGCTCACCTCGGTGAGGTCGGCGTTGGGTTTGAGACCGAGCAGCCCGAGGCCGCGACCGAGCAGCGAGCCGGCCTGCTGACCGATTCCGGCGGTGGCGCCGATGAAGAGCTTCGCGCCCGGCAGCGCCGCGGCGCGCAGGATCGGGCTCACGTCCGGGCCGAGGCCGCCGCTGGAGACGAGCACGAGGCGTTCGACCATCTCCGGGAACTGGTACACGAACTGCATCGCCACGCCGCCACCAAGCGAGTGGCCAACCAGGGTCGCTCGCTCGTGTCCGAGCGTGATCAGCAGATCGCGGAGGCCGCTGGCGAGGCTGCCCAGCGAGTAGTCGCCGCCGCCCGGCTCGGAGAGACCGTGGCCGGGAAAGTCCGGGGCGATCACGGTGTTGCGCAGGGCGAGCGGCTCGATCACCGAGGCCCAGTTATCAGCGGTGCCGGCCATCCCGTGTACGAACAGCAGCACCGGGCCGTCGCCCCCGCCGGCGTAGCTAACGACGCGACCGTGCACGGTCGCCGTCCGGGTCTCAACGGCGCTCGAGCGCAACGGCGTCGGCTTGGCTGGCACCGGGGAAAAGCTACTCCGATGGCTGGCGGGCGCGGCGGCCGCCGCTTCTACTACTGTCGCGGCCGTGACCGATTCGCAGCCGGACAGCCGCCCCCCGCGCGGGGCCCTGATCGTCATCGCCGTCGGTCTGATTGCCTGCGTCCTCGCCGCCCTTCTCACCACCGACAGGGCCTCCGGCGAAGCCGCAAATCTTGAATGGGTGAAGCGGGGAACGATCCCCGACTCGGCGCCGGTCGCCGTCCCTGGCGGACCAGGCCAAATGCAGCTCGTCGACGGTGAAATCAAAGCCACCGGCACCAACTTCAGCGGCTACACCCTCTTCGTGGCCGGCGCCACGCTGCAGATCGACGGCGGCTCGCCGGTCGGCCACGCCCGCATCCTCTGCGCGGTCGCGGCCAACCACGGCACCGAAATCGCCCAGACCTCAGGCGGGCTGCGGGCGACCTTCCCCCGCTCCTCCGAAGCCGGCATCTACAGCCAGGACGTGCCGGAAGCGATCCCGATCGACTTCAGCGCCCGCGGCGGCGAAATTGTCGTCGTCGAACCCGACCACTTCAAGTCCTTCACCACCGAACAGGGCGTCAAGCTCGAATGGCCCAAGTTCCAGGAACACAAGGAGCACCTCAAATACTTCCTGGCCGGCAAGCCCAAGCACGACCTGCTGCTGCCCTTCTACACGATCTGGAAGACCACGACGGCACCGAAAGCGGCGCTCTCCTGCACCCTCACCACGAGCGCCGGCGAAGCCACCGTCCGTACCGCCGGCTCGCTGCCGAAGCTGCCGCCTCCGATCGACGAAGAAGCAGAAGAACTCAACGAAGAAAGGGCCGAAGAAGAAGCCCAGGAAGCGGAAGAAAAGGAAGAAGGGTGAGCTCAGTCGCCCGCCGGGGCGACCAGCAGCTCCGGCCCTTCGGCCATCCCCTTGCCGACCTTGTTGAGCGCGGGGTTGGCGGGTGCCCCTTCCATCCGGCTCGCGTCCAGCGGCCCGCACATCGCCACCGCGTCCTCGACGGATAGCTCGGGATTGAGCCAGGCGGCCTCGGCCTCGGGACTGGGCAGGATCGCCGGCATCCGATTGTGGACCGGGGCGACGACCTCGTTCGGCGTCGTGGTGACGATCGTGCAGCTGTAGAGCCAGCCGTCATCGACGCCGCGATCCTCGGGGTCGGTCCACTCCTTGCGCGTGCAGATCCCGGCGAAGGCGAAGAGCTCGCCGCCATCGACAGTGAACCGCCAAGGCTGGCGCGGCTGCTTGGGGTCCTCGGCCCGCATCCACTCGTAGAAGCCATCGGCGACGATCAGGCAGCGGTGCCGGTACTTGCCGACCAGCGGGCTGTAGGCGCGGCTGCTGGTGAGGTTCTCCGCTTTCGCGTTGATCATCTTGTAGCCGACTTTGAGGTCCTTGGCCCAGCGCGGGATCAGGCCCCAGCGCATCAGCCGCGCCTCACGCTCGCCGGCCGCGGCCTGCTCGGGCTCGGGCGAAGAGCGCACGGTGAGGATCTCCTGGGTCGGCGCCACGTTGAAGCGCCCCAGGCCGGCCGGGCGTTTCTCTTTGCCGGCGTCCTCCCCGTCGCCGCCGTCCTTGGCGCTCTCGCGGCCAACCTCAGCGGCGGGCCCCCGTTCCAGCGCCTTCTCCAGCTCAGCCTGGAAGCGATCGGCGATCTTCTTCGTGTCTTTGGTCGTGACCGTGAAGCGGCCGCACATCAGGGACGCACCTCCGGGTGCTCGCGGTACCACTCCAGGGTACGCAGCAGGCCGGCCCGCAGCTCCACCTCCGGCTCCCAGCCGGTCCAGTCGCGCAGCTTGGTCGAGTCGACGAACTGCCGGTCGATCTCGCCAGCCGGGTTGCCAGGGCCATATTCGGGACTGAGGCCGCCCCCGGCCAGAGCGGCGATCTCCTCGACCACCTCGGCAACCGAGTGGGGGCGCTCGCCGCCAGCGTTGAAGGGCTCCCCCGCCGCCGGGCCGCCGGCCCCGACCGCGTGCTCGATCGCCAGATAGGCGGCAACCGCGTCGTCGACATGAAGGAAGTCCCGCTCGGGGCTGCCGTCGGAGCGGATCTGCGGGCGGCGGCCGTCGAGCACCGCCGCGACCGTCTCCGGAACCAACCGCGAGAAGTTGAGGTCGCCGCCGCCGTAGACGTTGGCGAAGCGGGTGACCGCGACCGGCAGGCCGAAGGCCGGGCGGTAGCTGAGCGCGATCGCGTCGGCGGCCGCCTTGCTGGCCTCGTACGGCGAGGCCGGGCGCAGCTGCATGTCCTCCTCATAAGGGAGATCGTCGCTCGGCCCGTAGGCCTTGTCGGAAGAAGCAACCACGACCGCCGGCACCTCGGCACGACGGCATGCCTCGAGCAGGATCCAGGTGCCGCGCACGTTAGCTTCGTAGGTCGCAACCGGGTCAGCCATCGCCGGCCCGACCAGGGTCTGCGCGGCGAGGTGGAAGACAACGTCGAACTCCCCCGTCCCCACCGTGGCACCGACCGCCTCCGCGTCGCGCAGATCGGCCTCGACCAGCTCGACGGCGGCCGCGGCACCCTGCAGCGTCAGCCCCGAGAGCGGCGGCGCCGGCAGGTCGAGGACGGTGACCGAGTCGCCGCGCTCGAGCAGTGCCCGGGCCAGGTGCGAGGCGATGAAGCCGTGGCCGCCGGTGACCAACGCTCGCTTCACCGCGCCTCCGTCCCGGCTGCGTCCCAGACCTTCCAGGGCGCCGCGCCGCTCGCCCAGAGGTCGTTGAGAACGACCGCATCCTTGTAGGTGTCCATGCAGTCCCAGAAGCCCTCATGCCGGAACGCGTGCAGCTGCCCGTCGGCGGCGAGCCGGCGCAACGGCTCCCGCTCCAGCACGCTCTCCTCGTCTAGATAAGCGAGCGCCCCCGGCTCGAAGCAGAGGAAGCCGCCGTTGATCCAGTGCTCGCTGCGCGGCTTCTCGGCGAAGCCGGCGACCCGGCCATCCTCACCCAGCTCGGCGACCCCCCACTGTAAATGTGGCCGGACCACGGGCATCGTCGCCAGCCCGCCGTGCCCGGCGTGGGAGTCAAGCAACGCCCCGAGGTCGATGTCGGCGACCCCATCCGCGTAGGTGAGGCAGAAGGTCTCATCGCCGAGGCGCTCCGCCAAGCGCGCTACGCGGCCGCCAGTCGGCGTGTCCACCCCCGTCTCGACGCACTCGACCGCAACGCCCTCGGGCCAGGGCTCGGCAGCCGCGAACTCCGCCACGGCCTCGCCCATGTACCCCGTCGCCAGCAGGAACCGCTCGAACCCCTGGGCCACGTAGATCTGAATCACGTGCCAGAGGATCGGCCGGCCGCCGATCTCGACCAGTGCCTTCGGCACCGACTCGGTGCGCTCGCGCAGCCGCGTGCCGCGGCCGCCGCAGAGGATGACCACCTGTGGTTTCGCCATCGAGTGGGACGTTAGGTGCCCTATAGGGCACCTAACTCACCAGTCGGTCAACCACCCGCCACGGCGGGGAGGATGGTCACCTCGGCGCCATCGTCGATCTGGGTCTCGAGGCCCTGCTGGAAGCGGATGTCCTCGCCGGAGACGTAGACGTTGACGAAACGGCGCAGGTCGCCGTCCTGGGTGATCCGCTCGCGCAGGCCCCCGTGGGCGTCGAAGACGGCGTCGAGGACGGCGCCGACGGTGGCGCCCTCCACCTCGACCTCGGCCTCTCCCCCGGTCGCGGCGCGCAGCTGGGTCGGGATCTTGACGGTGACGCTCATCAGACGGCTACCTCCTGGCGGAACTCGGCCTCGAAGCTGTCGAGGCTGGGGTCTATCTCGTGCATCTGGAACGTATCGCGGGTGGCGTCGAGGGTCTTCAGCCCCTCGCCAGTTAGGTAGACCACGACCCGTTCACCGGCCCCGACGTCGCCGCGTTCGGCCAGCTTCTTCAGCACCCCGACGGTGACGCCGCCGGCGGTCTCGGTGAAGATCCCGGTCGTCTCCGCCAGCAGCTTGATGCCTTCGCGGATCTCCTGATCGGTAACGGAGTCGATCGCGCCGCCGCTGCGGCGGGCCTGCTCGACCGCGTAGGGGCCGTCGGCGGGATCGCCGATCGCCAGGCTCTTGGCGATCGTGTCCGGCTTCTGCGGCCGGCAAACATCCCAACCTTCGGCGAAGGCGGTCGCCACCGGGCTGCAGCCGAGCGCCTGGGCGCCGTTGAAGATCGGCATCTCACCGCTCAGCAGGCCGAGGTCGAGCCACTCCTGGAAGCCCCGTCCCAGTTTCGTGAACAGCGAGCCGGAGGCGATCGGGCAGACGACACGATCGGGCAGCTCCCAGCCGAGCTGCTCAGCGGTCTCGTAGGCGAGCGTCTTCGAGCCCTCGGCGTAGTACGGGCGCAGGTTGACGTTGACGAAAGCCCAGGGACGGGTCTCGGCGAGCTGGGTGCAGAGCCGGTTGACATCGTCGTAATTGCCGCGTACGCCGACCAGGTTGGTGCCGTAGACGCCGGTCGCGAGCAGCTTCTGCTCCTCGAGGTTGGCGGGGACGAAAACGTAAGAGTCGAGGCCGGCAGCGGCGGCATGGGCGGCGACAGCGTTGGCGAGGTTGCCGGTCGAGGCGCAGGCGACGGTCCCGAATCCGAGCTCGCGCGCTTTCGCGACAGCGACCGCGACGACCCGGTCCTTGAAGGAGTGGGTCGGGTTGGCGGCGTCGTTCTTGATCCAGACCTCGGCGTCGAGGTCGAGCGCCTCGGCCAGCCGATCGGCGCGCAGCAGCGGCGTCAGCCCCGGCTCCAGTGGGTCACCCGGTCGCCCTTCGAAGGGCAGGAAGTCGGCGTAGCGCCAGATCCCCTGCGAGCCCGCCTGGATCCGCCGTTTCGCCTCGGTCGCGTCGAGCCCGGAGAGGTCGTAGGAGACCTCCAGCGGCCCAAAGCAGTTCTCACAGAAGTAGTTGGCGCCGAGCTCGAAGCTCGATCCGCACTCCTTGCACTTGAGACTCTCTATCGACATCCGATCCCCTCTCTCATCACAAAAAAAACCTCCGCCTGTGGGGCAGAGGTCCGATCGGACGTCCCCCACATCTTCCAGACCCGCCGTTTGGCGTCGATCTGCTGGAGTTGGCACCTCCCCTCGAACCGAAGTTCGAGGTGGTTGCCGGGGCTTCAATGGGCCAGTCCCTCCACCCCTCTTGATGTGGCGCTTATGTTGGGAGAAGCCTACCAGGGGTCTCCCGGTATTACGAAGGCTGCCGTGACGTTTAACCTAGACGGCACCATGACCACCGCGCTCGCCGAGACGATCGGACAGAACGATGCCGAACCTTCCGAAGCCCAGGCTCCGGCGGCCCGGTCGGCGCGGCGCGGTCCTCGGACCGCCGGCGCCCGCTGAGCCACAGACCCCCAACGTCGAGCAGATCGACTCCTCCGGCCTGCGCTGGGTCAACATCGAGCACCCCGGCTCGCTGGAGCGGACCTGGCTCGAGGAGCATTACGACTTCCACGCCCTCGACCTCGAGGACGTGCTCTCGCGCAACCAGCGGCCGAAGATCGACGTCTACGACGACTACCTCTTCATCGTCCTGCACCTGCCGGTCTTCGACCGCGCCCTCGGCCGCCTCGGAACCGGCGAGCTCGACCTCTTCGTCGGGCCCGACTACCTGATCACGATCCCCAATCAGCCGCTACAGCCGGTCGAGTATCTGTTCGAGCGCTGCCGCAGCAAGGAGGAGCTGCGCGAGCAGCTCTTCTCGCGCGGCTCCGGCTACCTGCTCTACCGGCTCGTCGACGACAGCTTCGACTACTGCTTTCCGATGCTGCGCAAGATCGGCAACAAGCTCGACGCACTCGAGGACGACATCTTCGACGGCCGCTCCGAGGAGGTCGTGCGGGACATCTCCAACGTCAAGCAGGAGATCATCAACTTCCGCAAAGTGGTCCGCCCGCAGCGGCCGGTGCTGCGCGACCTCGAGAAGGTCAAGCAGCGCTACCTCGCCCCCGACCTCGACCTCGAGATCTACTTCGACGACATCGTCGACGCCCACGAGCGGATCTGGGACATCCTCGAGAACTACAAGGAGGTCGCCGAGGCGCTCGAGGAGACCAACGAGGCGGTGATCTCGCACCGCCTCAACGACATCCTCCGCGTGCTGACCTCGATCAGCGTCGTGATCCTGCCCCTGACCTTGATCGCCAGCATCATGGGCATGAACTCCTGGGTCCCGGGCGAACATGACGAGGAGGGCTTCTTCGTGGTCCTGGCGGTGATGGCGGTGATCCTGATCGGGATGGTCGGCTACTTCCGGCGCCGGCGCTGGCTCTAGCCAAGAGCACCTTCCATAGGATGGGCGGCCCGTGGCAAATTTCCGCATCTGGGCGCCCTGGCGCCTCGCCTACGTGAAGGACGCGTCCAAGGACATCGAGGAGGAGTGCATCTTCTGCGCCAAGCCGGCGGCGGAAGACGACGAGGCCAACCTGATCGTCCACCGCGGCGAGCATGCCTTCGTGATCCTCAACCTCTTCCCGTACACGAACGGCCACTTGATGGTTGCCCCTTATGACCACGTCGGCCGGCTGCAGGAGATCCCGGTCGAGACGCTGGCGGAGATGATGGCGCTGGCACAGCGGGGCATGGATCGCCTCGAGTCCGCCTACCAGCCGCACGGCTACAACGTCGGCTTCAACCAGGGCCGCGTCGCCGGCGCCGGAGTCGAGCACCACATCCACATGCACGTGGTGCCGCGCTGGGCGGGCGACAACAACTTCATGCCGGTGATCGCCGATACCAAAGTGATGCCACAGTCGATCGAAGAGAGCTACGCAGCGTTGAAGGGAGCGTTTTGAGGGAGCAACCACCGCTGGCCCCGGCCGGCATCTTCAAGGCTTATGACATCCGCGGCCTCTACGGCACCGAGATGGACGAGACGACCGCGCAAGCGATCGGCCGCGCCTTCACCCGAGTGCTGGCACGACTGCGCAGCAAGCAGCCGTCGGAGCTGCGGATCGGCCTCGGCCGCGACATGCGCCTGAGTGCCCCGGCGATGGCGGCCGAGGTCCGCGACGGAATGATCTTCGAGGGCGCCACCGTGCTTGACGCCGGCATGGTCGCGACCGAGATGCTCTACCACCTGGTCGGATCGCGCGAGCTCGACGGCGGCGCGATGGTGACCGCGTCCCATAACCCGAAGGCCTACACCGGGATCAAGCTGGTCCGCGAGGGGGCGCTGCCGCTCTCCGGCGACGCCGGGATCGGCGACGTCAAGGCCGAGATCGAAGCCGGCCTCGGCCCGGCGCCCGGCGGCGGCTCCTTCGAGGAGGTTGACGTCTGGGAGGAATTCCGCGCCCACGCACTCTCTTTCATCGACCCCGCCAACATCAGGCCGATGAAGGTCGTCGTCGACGGCGGCAACGGGATGGGTGGACCGATGGTCGGGCCAATCCTCGAGCAGCTGCCGCTCGACCTCGAGGAGATGTACTTCAAGCCCGATGGCAACTTCCCCGACCACGAGCCAAACCCGCTCCTGGAGGAGAACCGGCGGCTGATCATGGAGCGGGTGCGCTCCAGCGGCGCCGACCTCGGGATCGCCTGGGATGGCGACGCCGACCGCTGCTTCTTCATCGACGGCAGCGGCGAGTTCTGCGATGGCGACTTCATCTGCGCGCTGCTGGCCCGCTCGGTGCTGAAGAAAAACCCGGGCGCGACGATCCTCTACGACCCCCGCTCCAGCCGCGCGGTGCCGGACCTGGTCGCCGCCGAGGGCGGTCGCTCGGACCTCTCGCGGGTCGGCCACGCCTTCTTCAAGGCGCGGATGCGCGAGGAGAACGCGGCCTTCGGTGGCGAGGTATCCGGCCACTACTACTTCCGCGACTTCTGGAATGCCGACTCGGGGACGATCCCGGCGCTGCTGGTCCTGGAGCTGCTCTCGCTCGACGGCCGCAACCTCGGCGAGCTGATCGAGGAGTTCCGCTCCAAGTACTTCATCTCCGGTGAGATCAACTCCGAGGTGGCGGACCAGGACGGCAAGATGGCGGCGATCGCCGAGCGCTACTCGGACGGTGAGATCACCCATCTCGACGGCATCTCCGTCGACTACGACGAGTGGCACTTCAACGTGCGGCCCTCCAATACCGAGCCGCTGCTGCGCCTCAACCTCGAGTCGCTGGTGTCGCGAGAGGACATGGAACAGCGTCGCGACGAGGTCCTCGGTCTGATCCGCTCGTGAGCGAGCTGACGCCCGAGACGGCGCTCGAGCAGGCGGCCCTGGCCGGGATCCACCGCCTGCAGATCCCCACCCCCTTTGCCGTCGGTCGCGTTAACTGCTACCTGATCGAGGACGAGCCGCTGACGCTCGTCGACACCGGCCCCAACTCCGGCAAGGCGCTCGATGAGCTGGGCACTCAGCTCGGCGCTCACGGCCACTCGATCGACGACATCGAGCTGGTGATCGTCACCCACCAGCACATCGACCACCTCGGCCTGGTCGAGATCGTCGCCCAGCACTCCGGCGCCGAGGTGGCCGCGATCGGCGTCGCCGCCCGGCGCCTCGCCAACTTCGATGACGACACCGAGGCCGAAGACCGGTTCGCGGTCGAGCTGATGCTCCGCAACGGCATCCCCGAGGAGGTGACGGTGGCGCTGCAGAGCGTCTCCCGCAGCTTCCGCGGCTGGGGCTCGCAGGTCGAAGTGACGCGCCCGCTGGCCGACGGCGAGCGGATCAGCTTCCGCGATCGCAGTCTCGAGGTCATGCACCGCCCCGGCCACAGCCCTTCCGACACCCTCTTCTGGGACGAGCGGCGGCAGATCCTGATCGCCGCCGACCACCTGCTGCCGAACATCTCCTCCAACCCGCTGATCTCACGGCCGCTCGACGGCTCGTCCCGCCGTGTGCAGGCGCTCGTCACCTACATCGAGTCACTGAAGAAGACCCGCGAGCTACCGGCCGAGATCGTCCTGCCCGGCCACGGCGACCCCGTCGTCGACCACGCCGAGCTGATCGACAACCGCCTCGCCGCCCACCAGCGCCGCAAGGAGAAGATCTACCGACTGATCGCCGAGGGAGAGCCGAAAAGCGGTTACGAGCTGGCGCAGTCGATCTGGGGCAACGTCGCCGTCACCCAGGCCTTCCTCACCCTCTCCGAGGTGATCGGCCATGCCGACCTCCTCGTCAACGAGGGCCGGGTCCGCGAAGTCGATGACGGCAGCGTCGTGCGCTACGAGGCAGTCGGGTGATGAACCCGAAAATCCGCGACCGCATCCCGCACCGCAAACCGCACAAGAAGCGGATGCTGATCATCGTCAACCCATACGCGACGACGGTCTCGGACCGATTGCGGAATCTGGTGGTGTACGCGCTGCAGGGGCGGTTCGAGGTGGAGGCGGTCTCGACCGAGGCGCAAAATCACGCGACCGAGATCGGGCGCGAGGTGCGGGACCACAGCTACGACGTCGTGGTCGCCTTCGGGGGCGACGGAACCTTGAACGAGGTCGCCAACGGGTTGGCCGGGACCGACGTGCCGGTGGCGATGCTGCCTGGCGGGTCGACCAACGTGGTCTGCCGCAGCCTCGGGATCCCCAACGACGTCGTCGACGCAACCGAGCACCTGCTCTCGCTGGTAGACGAGTGGGCACCACGCAAGATCGACCTCGGCAAGGTCGACGACCGCCACTTCGTCTTCGCCTGCGGAGCCGGTATCGACGCTACCGTGGTGCGGCGGGTCGATGCCCACCCTCGCCTCAAGGCCAGGGCCGGGCCGTACTACTACAGCTGGGCGGCACTTTCCGGCTTCTACCGCAAATACCTGGTCAACCCGGTGCGGATGCGGGTCACAGTCGAGGGTGAGAACCCGGTCGAGGGAGTGACCACGATCGCCCAGAACGCCGATCCGCTCACCTATTTCGCCAGCAAACCGATCCGGGTCTGCGAGGGGATCGCGATCGACGATGGCACCATCTCGCTCGGGGTCCTGAAGCGGGCCGCGCAACGCGATATGCCGACCCTGATCTCGCGCCTGTTCAGCGCCAACCGGCCCGCCGCCCGCCACCGCCAAGTGCAGCACTTCGACGACGTGCGGATGGCCACCGTCGAGTCGATCTCCACGGACGGCGAGGGTCGGCCGAAGCCGTTCCCAGTCCAAGTCGACGGCGACTACATCGGTGACCGCACCCGAGCGACCCTGGCGGTCGACCCGAGCGCTCTGACGATCGTCGCCTGACCTGCCGGGAGGCTCAGTCGAGCAGCCCGGCGTCGCGGGCGGCCAGCGCCGTTTCGTCGAGCGTCCCGCGAGCGTCGTGGCGAGGATTCCAGCCGAGCCGCTTGCGGGCCCTGCTCGTGTCCATGACCACGGGGGTGCTCAGCGCCGTCGCCCACTCCAACTGCGGCGAGAGGAAGGCGAGGCGTTTTGCCAGCCGACCGCCGACGCCAAGCGCCGAGTTGGGCACCGGTACCGCGTGCCAGCCGAGCGCTCGGGCGATGTCGGCGATGCCGATCTCGCCCTCACCAGCGAGGTTGTAAGGGCCGGGCGGGCCCTCGCCGGCGATCGCCGCGGCCAGCGCCCGGGCGACATCGTCGTGGTGGACGAGCTGAAAGGGAACGCCGGGATCGGGCAGCACCGGCGCCGGCAGGGGCAGGCGGCGCAGGGCGCGGCGCAGGCCCGGCGCCGGATCGCCGAGGCGGGCGCCCTCCAGCGTCTTGCGGATCAGCATCGTCGCCCGCGGTCCGGCGACGATGCAGGGGCGGAAGACATAGGTGCTGATATCGCTGCCGGCGACGATCCGCTCCAGCGTCGTCTCCAGCTCGGCCTTCTGGGCCGAGTAGTAAAAGCCCTCGCTGCCGCGGGCCGGGGTCTCCTCGCCCAGGGGCAGCGGATTCTCCGGGTGGAAGCCGTAGGCAGCCACCGAGGAGGCGTACACCAGCCGCTCCACTCCGGCCAGCACCGCCGCCTCGAAGGCGTTGCGACTGCCCTCGAGGTTGACCCGCCGGGTCTCCTCGCGGTCGCCGAAGATCGCAAAGGCCAGATGGACGGCAACGTCGGCGCCGGTGAAGAGCTCGTCGAGCGCGACCGGGTCGAGGATGTCGCCACGACGGTAGACGACCTTCTTCCAACCCTCGGCCGCGGGATCGAAGGGCCGGCGAGCCATCCCCCGCACCTCAGCGATGGCCGGATGCCGGTCCAGCTCCGCCAGCAACGGCAGGCCGATCTCCCCGGTCGGACCGGTGACGGCGACGGTCAGCGAAGGGGAAGCTTTCGTCGAATCAGACTAAAGCCAGACGAGGTTCTTGGCCTCGATGCCCCGGGTAACGCCACGGAAGTCGACGACCTGCGAGGCCGTGGTGACGACCGCCTCGTAGTCGACCTCGGGATGGGCGGTGACGATCGCGACGACATCGGCGCTGGCGAGCGCCTCGTCGAGATCGACGGAGGTGAGCCCGAAGTCATTGAGGGCCGGCACGTACGGATCGTGGTAGGAGACCTCGGCACCAAGATCGATTAGGCGCCTGATGATTGCGAGGGACGGTGACTCGCGGATATCCCCCACGCCGGCCTTGTAGCTGACGCCGAGAATCACGACCTTGGAGCCGTTGACCGATTTGCGGACGGCGTTGAGGGTGCGCTCGATCCGCTCCACGCAGAAGCCCGGCTGGGCCTGGTTGATTTTGCCGGCCAGCTCGATGAACTCCGGGTAGAAGTCGTGCTGGCGGGCCTTGAAGGCGAGGTAGAACGGATCGACGGGGAGGCAATGACCGCCCATCCCGGGGCCGGGATCGAAGCGCATGAAGCCGAAGGGCTTGGTGGAAGCGGCGTCGATCACCTCCCAGACGTCGATGCCGAGGCGGTCGCAGAGCTGGGCCAGCTCGTTGACCAGGGCGATGTTGACGGAGCGGAAGATGTTCTCCAGGAGCTTTGAGAGCTCGGCGGCCTCGGGGCTGGTGAGGACGACCACCTCGTCGCAGATCTCCGCGTAGAGGGCCCTCGCCGCCTCCGCGCAGGCGGGGGTGAGGCCACCGACCAGCTTCGGGGTGGTGCGCACGGTGTAGTCGGTGCGACCGGGGTCGATCCGCTCCGGGGAGAAGGCGAGGTGGAAATCCTCTCCGGCAGCCAGGCCCGACTCCTCGAGGATCGGACGCAGGCGCTCACGGGTGGTGCCCGGATAGGTGGTCGACTCGAGGACAACCGTCTGGCCCTCACGGAGGACCCGGGAGAGGGAGGTGGCGGAGGCGAGCAGGTAGGTGAGGTCAGGCTCGCGGGAGTTGGTGAGCGGGGTAGGGACGCAGATGATCACGGCGTCGCAGGAGCCGAGGTCGGCCTCGTCCCCACTGGCGCGCAGATGACCATCAAGATCGCGCAGGGTCGCATCGGCGATGTCCTCGACGTGACTCCTGCCGGCGTTGATGCCATCGACCTTGCGCCGGTCGGAGTCGATTCCCACGACCGCGTGGCCAGCTTCGGCAAAGGCAACCGCGAGCGGCAGGCCCACATAGCCGAGGCCCACGATGCCAATCGTCTTCTTATCGCTCATGCACCGACAACGTGTCGAGGCGCGCCAAGCTTGCATCAGCCGGCGGCAGTTAGCATGCCGCCCATCTTGAGCCAGTCGAGAGATCAGGAGAATTCGGCGCGATGAGCGGGGGCGCACTGGAACCGTCTGACCTCGCCCCCGGGCTGCTGCTCGGCGCGGGCGTGCAGATCGGCGAGGGCGTCTTGATCGGAGGGCACGTGGTGATCCACGCCGGCGTCGAGATCGGCGACGGGGCGCGGATCGGCGACCACGCCCAGATCCGCGACGGCGCCAAGGTCGGCCCGGGCGCCACCGTCGGCAGCCTCACCTCGGTCGACCCCGAGGTCAGAATCGGGGCCCGGGCGAGCGTGCAGGCGCGCTGTTACCTCTCGGCTGGCACCGTGGTCGAGGACGACGTCTTCATCGGCCCGGGAGTGACCCTGGCCAACGACAACACGATGGACCGCCACGCGCCTGAGTTCGAGCTGGAAGGTCCGTTGCTCCGCCGCGCCTGCCGGGTCGGCGCCGGTGTCGTCGTCTGCCCGGCGATCGAGATCGGCGAGGAGGCCTTCGTCGCCGCTGGCGCCGTAGTGGTCGCCGACGTCGCCCCCCGCAGCGTTGTGATGGGCGTGCCGGGGCGCAGCGTCCGCGAGGTACCCGACGAGGACCTGCTGGAGCGCTGGCGATGACGAACCTCCGCCTACTCACCTGACGATGGGCGTCCCACTCTTCGCTACCAGGCCCGTCCTGGAGCCGCTGCTCGCGGAGGTCGCGGCCCGCCAGGAGGCCGTCCTGCGCTCCGGTCGCTACATCCTCGGCCCCGAGGTCGAGGGCTTCGAGACCGAGTTCGCTGAGTACCTGGGTGTGCGTCACTGCGTCGGCGTTGCCAACGGCACCGAGGCGCTGACGATCGCCTTGCGGGCGCTTGGGGTTGGCCCCGGCGACGAGGTCGTCGTCCCCGCCCTGACTTTCTACGCGACCGCCGAGGCCGTCGTCAACGCTGGCGCCAGGCCGGTCTTCTGCGACGTCGACGAGGCGACTTTCACGATGACGGCGGCGACCGCGGAGCCGGCCATCGGCGCTCGTACGAAGGCGCTCGTCCCGGTCCACCTCTACGGCAACCCGGCGCCGATGGACGAGCTCCGCTCCCTCGCCGGCGCCCACGGCCTACGGGTCCTCGAGGACTCCGCCCAGGCGGCCGGCGCGAAGCTCGGCGGCAAGGCGGCCGGCGCGCTCGGCGACGCTGCGACCTTCAGCTTCTTCCCCTCCAAGAACCTCGGCGGCTTCGGCGACGGGGGCGCGATCACGACCGACGACGACGACGTCGCTGCCGCCGCCCGCCAGCTCCGCTTCCACGGCTCCGGCGGCGGCGACGTGCATACCGAGGTCGGCTACAACTCTCGCCTCGACGAGCTGCAGGCGGCCGGCCTGCGCGTCCTCCTCCCCCACCTTCCCGCCTGGACCGAGGCGCGGCGGGCGGTCGCCGCCGCCTACGCGGCAAGCAGCCTCGCCGAGTCCCTACGCCTGCCGGTCGAGACCGCGGCGGGCGAGTGCTGCTACCACCTCTACGTGATCCGTTCGCCGCAGCGGGACCGGGTCGCGGCGCGACTCGAGGCCGCCGAGATCGGTGCCCGCGCCTACTACTCCACCCCCCTGCACCGCCAGCCGGCGATGCGCGAGTTCGCCCCCAGTCAACCGCTGGCGAACGTCGACGCCGCGGCGGCGGAGTCGCTGGCGCTGCCGATGGGCCCGGCCCTGACCGCGGCCGACGTCGAGCAGGTCGCGGCGGCGCTCGCCTCTTCCTGAGGGTGCTCTAGGCGGCGGCGCCGTAGAGCGCCTCGCGCACGGCGACCTGGATTGGCCGCGGTGCGTCGCTGGCCGTGGCTTCGAGGCGGCGTGGCGCCCGGGCGACCGCTTCCGGCAGCCGCTCGAGGTCCTCGATGGCGATCACCTTGCCCTGCGCGGCCAGGGCCCGGGCGAACTCGACCTGGTGGTCGTCAACGGTCTCCTCGAAGCGCTTCAGCCGCGGCACCACGATCGGGGTGTGGCCGACCCGCAGGGCACAGAGGATGCTGCCGGCGCCAGCGTGGGAGATGACGACGTCGGCGGCCTCCATGCTCTCGACAACGTCCGGGAACTGCAGGTAAGGGACGGCCCGGCCGGCGCCCTCCGGCGCCCGCATCGGCCCGTGCTGGACCAGCAGGTCGGCGCGACCCGGCAGGGCCTCGAGCGCGTCGACGAAGCGGTCGAAGCGGATCGACGTCGAGCCGACGGTGGCGAAGATCACGCGACGGTCCCATGGAAGCGGGCCCGGCGCAGCTGCGCCAGCGAGTCCCACTGGACGAAGAAGGCGTCGGCGAGCGGGTAGACGAGGCGGCCGGTCAGGGCCAGCTTCTCCACCCGGGTGATCGACTCGACGTAGACGAGGCGGCGGCGCTGCAGCTTGCCGAGCAGGAAGAAGGGCAGGGCCAGGCCGGCGCCGGTCGAGACGATCACGCCGGGATCCTGCTCGCGCAGGACGCGGTGAGCGAGGCGCAGATTGCGGAAGAAGTTGCCGATGTCCCGCGGGGTCGGGCCGTGACCGTAGATCACGTCCTCGTCGCGCAGCAGGTACTCGACGTCGGTCGAGCGCAGCGTCACCCAGGTCCGGTCGGCGTCCGACCAGGCCGGTTCGAGGGCGAGCATCTGCAGCAGGTGGCCGCCCGGCGAGGCCACGATCAGGACCCGCTTCGAGTTGGCGCGGCGGCGGCGCGGGCTCATCGCGACGACTCCTCCGCGGCGATGCCGCAGGCAGCGCCGAGCGTGACCAGGTCCAGCCGCAGCTCGGCGGCGCGGGCGGCAATCGCCTCGATCGCCCGGGCCGTCTCGACGGCGCTGGGCCGAACGGCGTAGCGCGAGGAGTCGTGGAGGAGAACGATCCCGCCATCGCCAAGGTCGCGGTTGACGCGGCGGGCGATGCGGTCGCTTGGAAGCGGCTCCCAGTCGAGGCCCCAGGTCGACCAGTAAGCGACCTCCAGCCCGAGCCGCTCGCAGGTTTCGGCGCCGGCGGGGGTCAGCTTGCCGTAGGGCGGGCGGTAGAAGCGTGGCGTCGAGCCGATCGCCTCGGCAACGGCGGCGTGCCCGGCCTCGATGTCAGCCACCGACTCGGCGGTCGGAACCCGATCGTGGCGGAAGTGGCGCTGGCCGTGGACGCCGACCTCGTGACCGCGGGAGAGGATCTCCCCGATCAGCTCCGGCGCCGCCTCGATCTGCTCGCCGACCACGAAGAAAGTCGCCTTGGCGCCGGCGGCGTCGAGCGCGTCCAGGACCGCGACGGTGGCGTCGGGCGAGCGGTCGGGACCGTCGTCGAAGGTCAGCACGGCCTGGCCCGTCCTGCCGACCCGCTCGATCCCGGGGAGCTCGCGCCAGCGACGGGTGCGGCTAGGGGATCGCTCCTGCAAAGCGCAGCGCAACGAGAGTGGCAACAGGGCACGAAGGCGGTGGAGGTGTCTGCGCATTGCTTCTAGCTAACGGCTCAGAAGCGCGGAACTTGCGCACCACGTAGGCGTGGGGTCGTTGAAATATAGCGGGTTAACACCTGAAAAGTTAGTACGAGAAACGCTGTGGGTACGGAAAGGAGAAGTGATCGAATCTTCGTCCAGCAGGGGCGACGCACTTCGTCCAGACAGGGAGGTGGCAAGTCAGATGGCACTCGCCAAGCTCGATAACGGCCAAATGAATAAGAATCCCGTGCCGTTCTCAGCGTCCTGGTCCCGATTCGCCTTGGTTTGTGGCCTGATCGCCGTGCTGACGGCACTGGCCGCGGCGCCAGCGCTGGCCCGTAGCGCTCCCCGGAAGGTGTCCGGGGCGCAGGTGAGCAAATCGCAGCGCGTGTCCACGGTGATCGCGGGTCTGGCCGACCCCGACCGGGACGGCCTCACGACCTTCACCGAGGAGCGCAGGACCAAGACGAGCCCGCGCAAGTTCGACACGGACGGGGACGGCTTCGGCGATGGCGCCGAGGTGCGCGCCGGCACCAACCCGCGCAGCTCCCGCAGCGTTCCGGCCGGCCCGCCGGCCCCGACTGCGCCGGGCGGCGAACAGCCGACCCAACCATCCCGCCCTTCTCAGCCCTCTGAACCGACGCCGCCGGCCGAACCGACGGAGCCGACGACGCCCACGCCGCCCGCCGACACCACCGCGCCGGCGACGACGATCACGTCCGGCCCCTCCGGAGCGACCACCGCGACCGACGCCAGCCTCGGCTTCAGCTCCAGCGAGTCGGGCTCGACCTTCCAGTGCAAGCTCGATTCGGGCTCCTGGGCATCCTGCACCTCGCCGAAGTCCTACAGCGGCCTCCCGGTCGGTGCGCACACGTTTGAAGTGAAAGCGACCGACGCGGCCGGCAACACCGACGGCTCGCCGGCCTCGCGCAGTTGGACGGTGCAGAGTGCAGCGCCGCCCGCCGACACCACGCCGCCAGCGACGACGATCAC
>Ga0105242_10000656_pt1 | contig 27099 bp, 28 predicted proteins | sample KBSM24metaG_FD_81521 | JGI IMG/M metagenome (GOLD analysis project Ga0105242, IMG submission 81521) | Miscanthus rhizosphere microbial communities from Kellogg Biological Station, Michigan, USA - KBS M2-4 metaG | ecosystem: Host-associated > Plants > Roots > Rhizosphere > Soil | place...
CGGTGCCTTCCACTGCGGCCTGCTCGCGCCGCACGTGCTCGCGCAGCGCGGCGATCTTGTCCGGTGTGCGGGCCCGCCCGAAGGCGCGGGTCATCTCGGCTTCCAGCATGCGGCGCACGGCGAAGACCTGGCGCGCCTCGTCTTCCGAAGGAGTGGAGACGAAGGCGCCGCGTGCGGGCTCCAGCGTGATCAGCCGGTTCTGCGCGAGCTGGAAGAGCGCCTGCCGCACCAGCGTGCGCGAGACGCCGAAGTGGTCCGCCAGCTTCTGCTCGGCCAGCTTGGTGCCGGGCTGCAGGCGCTGCGTGGCGATGGCGCGCGTGAGCGACTGGACGATGGCGCTGGTGGATGAGGGTTCCATGGCGATGAGAGCAGTTGCTCAAAAGTGTATACACTTTTGGTCGACACGGCGCTGCATCCCGTGGACCGTCATCACAGGAGATTCCCTATGGGCCTGAGCACCCACGTTCTCGACACCATGCACGGCTGCCCCGCTGCGGGCATGGCGGTGGCGCTGTATGCCACCGATGGCGGCGCGGCCACCCTGGTCAAGCAGCTGGTGCTCAACCACGACGGCCGCACGGACGCGCCGCTCTTCGACAACGCCAGCCTGCGCCCCGGCACCTACCGCCTGAGCTTCGACGTGGCAGCGTATTTCCGCGCCCGGGGCGTGGAACTGCCCGAGCCCCACTTCCTGAACGTGGTGCATCTGGACTTCGGCGTGGCCCATGCAGACCAGCACTATCACGTGCCGCTGCTGGTGAGCCCCTGGAGCTATTCCACCTACCGCGGTTCCTGACGCGCGCAAGCGCGGCCGAAACCCCCTGCAGCGCGCTCGGGATGGGCGCAGGTTGCTCCTCTTTTCATAGCTGGCCTTCGGTCAGCGTGTCGAGCTGGAAACGCCCCGACTTGTCCCACAGCCAGGTGTCGGTGTAGGTGACCTTGCCCATGCGCGTGGGCGCGGGGAAGGGCGCCGCTGCGCGCACCGTGCGCTCGATCTCCTTCACCACCTCCGGCGCATGGCGCGGGGCGCGCATCCAGCGCACGGCGGTCACGCGGCCCACCCGGTCGATGTCCACCTCCAGCACGCCGATGGCGTAGAGCAGCGGCTGCAGCTTGCCCTTGTAGATGCGGTCGGCGTTCAGGCCGTAGAGGTGCGTGGCGGCGTCCTTGCGGTAGGCGCGGGGCGTGGTGGCCGCCGAGGCCCGGGCCGATCCGCGGTCTGCGGGAACGGGGCCCACGACGCCTCCCGGCTGGCCGGCGTCGGCCTGGCTGGTTTGCTGGGCGGGCGGAACGGCGGGCGGCCGGCAGGCGCTCATCAGCGTGGCCACGGCGGCCATCAGGCCGGCGGGCAGCCAGAAGGGGCGCTTGCGGCGCGGCGGCTGCGGTGCTTGGGGGGGCTGGGTCATGGCGGTGCGATGCGGAAATAGGTGGAGCGGGGCCGGCTCGTGCACGGCGCCTCGCTATGCTCGAACCCTGGTGCGCCGGCTGGCGCGGCGGCAGAGCTCACGAAAAAGGATGCATGCGGATGGGTGATGGTGGCGACATGACGGCGTTGCAGCGCCTGCTGGACGGGCTGGCTTCGGCGCCGGCATGCCTGGTGACGGTGGAGTCTATCCAAGGCTCGGCGCCGCGCGAGCCCGGCGCCTGGATGGCCGTGTTCGGCGCAGCGCAGTGGCCGGTCATCGGCACCATCGGCGGCGGGCATCTGGAATGGCAGTCCATCGCCGATGCGCGCGAATGGCTGGCCGCGGCGCCGGCGGGCGACACGCCCGACACCCGGCTGGTGCGCCATGCGCTGGGCCCCAGCCTGGGGCAGTGCTGCGGTGGCGTGGTGCAGGTGCGGCTCGAACGCATCACGGCGGCGCAGGCGCCCGCGCTACGTGAGCGGCTGGCTCCGCGCCTCACGCCCGTGGCGCTCTTCGGCGGCGGCCACGTCGGCCATGCGCTGGCCCGCGTGCTGGCGCCGCTGCCCTTCGCGCTGCACTGGATCGACAGCCGCGACGGCATCTTCCCGCCCCAGGCGGCGCCCGGCACCGTCTGCGAGCATTCCGAACCCGTGCAGGGCGCCGTGCCCACGCTGGCTGCGGGTTCGCTGGTGCTGGTGATGAGCTTCAGCCATGCCGAAGACCTGGACGTCGTCGCCGCCTGCCTGCAGCGCCGCCGCGCGCGGGGCGACTTGCCCTTCATCGGCATGATCGGCAGCCGTACCAAGTGGGCCACCTTCCGCCGGCGCCTGGCCGAGCGCGGCTTCACAGAGGCCGAGCTGACCGGCGTGACCTGCCCCATCGGCCTGCCCGGCATCACCGGCAAGGCGCCGGAGGTGATTGCCGTCGCCGTGGCCGCGCAGTTGCTGCAGCAGGTGGCCGGGTCGGCCGCTGGGGGCTGAGTCTTCACGATTCGCCCGCCGCGGTGGCTGGCCGTGGGAACAATTCCTGCATACACTTTGCGACAGAACAAAAACAGGTCGCAGCGGTGCCCCGGCGGATCGGCTTTTCGATGAAAAGCCGGGATTCGCCAAGGTGCGCGGCCCCATTCGACTGCTCAGAGCGCCCGCAGTGGTGAGCAGGTTGCACGAGGCGGCGCCCCACGCGCCGCCCCACGTTGAGAGAAGAACCCATGGAAAGCTATCTCCTCGACTGGGCCAACCTGCTGCTGCGCTGGGTCCACGTCATCACCGCCATCGCCTGGATCGGCTCGTCGTTCTACTTCGTCTTCCTCGACTCCAGCCTCACCCCGCCGGTCGATGACGACCTCAAGAAGCAGGGCGTGAGCGGCGAGCTCTGGGCCGTCCATGGCGGCGGCTTCTACCACCCGGTCAAGTTCGCGGGCGCGCCGCCGCAATTACCGAAGCACCTGCACTGGTTCTTCTGGGAAAGCTACAGCACCTGGATCAGCGGCTTCGCGCTCTTCACCGTGTCGTATCTCTGGAGCGCCAGCACCTACCTGATCGACAAGTCGCGCATGGACTGGGCACCGGCCACCGCCATCGCCGTGGCGCTGGCCTTCCTGGTCGTTTTCTGGCTGCTCTACGACGGCATCTGCCGCGTCTTCGGCCAGAAGAAGAAGGGCGACGCCATCGTCGGTGCGCTGGTCTTCGTGCTGGTGTGCGTGGCGGCCTGGCTGGCCTGCCACTGGTTCGCGGGGCGCGCGGCCTTCCTGCTGGTGGGCGCGATGATCGCCACCTCCATGAGCGCCAACGTGTTCTTCTGGATCATTCCCGGCCAGCGCACGGTCATCGCGCAGATGAAGGCCGGCCAGCCGGTGGACCCGATCCACGGCAAGCGCGGCAAGCAGCGCAGCGTGCACAACACCTACTTCACGCTGCCGGTGCTGTTTTGCATGCTGTCCAACCACTACAGCTTCACCTGGAGCCATCCGCAGAACTGGCTGATCCTCATCCTGATGATGTTCGCGGGCGCGGCCATCCGCCAGTTCTTCGTGATGCGCCACGGCTGGAAGCTGGGCCGCAATGCCCATCCGCTGCCCTATGCCCTGGTGGGCTGCGCGGTCATCGTGGGCGCCATCGTCGGCCTGCAGCCGTCCATCGCGCCTGGCGCCACCGGTGCCGGCGCGCCCGCATCGGCAACGGCTGTTGCCGCAGCCCCGGTGGACTACGCCCAGCTGCAGCCCGTACTGGCCCAGCGCTGCTACCTCTGCCATGGCGCGCAGGTGCAGATGAAGAACCTGCGGCTGGATTCGCCCGAATCCGTCCAGCAGCACGCCCAAGCCATTTACCAGCAAGTGGTGGTGCAAAAGCTCATGCCCATGAACAACGCCACCGGCATCACCGACGACGAGCGCGGGCTGGTCAAGCGCTGGTTCGAGGGCGGCGCCGTGATGACGAAGTGAGGAATTCCGGGCGGTAAAGCCAAGCCCGAAGCCGGGGATTCGCAGCCGCTGCGCTACAGTGGCGCGCTGCATTTTTTTCAAAGGAACCGGCTTGGAATTCGTGAGCTTTCTGATCGACTTCATCCTGCATGTCGACAAGCACATCGCGGCCTTCGTGGCCAGCTATGGCCCCTGGGTCTATGCCCTGCTGTTCGCCATCGTGTTCGTGGAGACGGGCGTGGTGGTCATGCCCTTCCTGCCGGGCGATTCGCTGCTCTTCATCGTGGGCGCGCTCTGCGGCGCCGGGCTGATGAGCTTTCCCATCGCCTGCGCGGTGCTGCTGGCCGCCGCCATCCTGGGCGACCAGTGCAACTACACCATCGGGCGCACCGTCGGGCCCAGGGTGTTCCAGTGGGAGGATTCGCGCTGGTTCAACCGCCGGGCCTTCAACCAGGCGCATGACTTCTACGAGCGCTACGGCGGCATCACCATCGTGATCGCACGCTTCATGCCCTTCATCCGCACCTTCGCGCCCTTCGTGGCCGGCGTGGCGGCCATGGACCGGGCCAAGTTCACGGCCTTCAACGTGGGTGGGGCGCTGCTCTGGGTGCTGGGCATCTGCACCGCCGGCTACTTCTTCGGCAACTTCCCCTGGGTGCAGAAGAACCTCGACAAGATCATCTGGGCGATGATCCTCATCCCCGGCCTGATCGCGATCTTCGGCGCCTGGCGCGCCGGCCGCAAAGCGCCGGCAGAGGCCTTGCCGAAGTAGAGCCGGGGCCACCACCCACCAAGAAAAAGGGCACCCTGCGGTGCCCTTTTTTCTGTCTTGCTTGGAACGAAGCAGCGACTGGCGAGCCGGCGATCAACGGCGGCGGTCGCGGTCCTTGCCCAGCTCGTTGCCGATCAGGGCGCCGGCGGCGGCACCACCCACGGTAGCGGCCGTGCCGCCCACCGCGCTACCCAGCACGCCACCAGCCACGGCGCCTACGCCGGTGCCGATCTGGGCATTGGAGGGGTTGGTCGAGCAGCCGGCCATGCCGAGTGCGGCAACGCAGGCAGCTGCGGAGAGAAGGTGGCGGTAGTTCATGGTGTGCTCCTTGATGTTTGTCTTGAAGACAGGATTCGAAACGTCTCGTGCGCAATGAAGGCCTGCCAAGCACGCCTTCATCCATCGCATGGACACAGTATTGACCTCGCCGCTCTCGGGCCTTGTCAGCAGAAGAAACCGCGAACTGTAGGACGGTGACCGGGCCGCCCGAGTGCGGCGGCAGCTTCGCGCCCGGCGGGGGACGAACAGATGGTCACACGCGGTGTGGGGCCTGCGCTACACCGCGCGGCTGCGCGCCAGCGGCGGGTTGCGGGCGAAGTAGCGCGTGATGCCGCGCATCAGCGCATCGGCCAGCTGCTGCTGGTAGAGGGCGGTGCGCAGGCGGGCCTCTTCCTCGGGGTTGCTGATGAAGGCGGTCTCCACCAGCACGCTGGGAATGTCGGGCGCCTTGAGCACGGCGAAGCCGGCCTGCTCCACGCGCGCCTTGTGCAGCTTGGCCATGCTGCCGATCTCGCCCAGCAGCACGCTGCCGAGCTTGAGGCTGTCGTTGATCTGCGCGGTGGTGCTCATGTCGAGCAGGGCGCGCTGCACATGCTGGTCCTGTGTGCGCACGTTCAGGCCGCCCACCAGGTCGGCCTGGTTCTCCTTGTTGGCCAGCCAGCGCGCCGCGGAGCTGGAGGCGCCGCCTTGGCTCAGTGCGAACACACTGGCGCCGCTCGCCGCCGGGGTGGTGAAGGCGTCGGCATGGATGGAGACGAAGAGGTCGGCCTGCACGCGCCGGGCCTTGTCGACCCGCGTGCCCAGGGGCACGAAGAAGTCGGCATCGCGGGTCATGAAGGCGCGCATGGGGTTGCCGCCCACGGTGGTGGCGTTGATGCGGTCGCGCAGCAGGTGGGCCACCTTCAGCACCACGTCCTTCTCGCGCGTGCCGGCGGGGCCGATGGCGCCGGGGTCTTCGCCGCCGTGGCCGGGGTCCAGCGCCACGATGATGAGGCGGTCGGTGGCCCGGGCGATGGCCGGTGCGGCAGGTGGCTGCGGCTGCTGTTGCGGCTGCTGCGTGGGCGGCTGCAGCGCCCGTGACGGTGCCGTCGGCGGCCGGGCCGGGGCGGCGGCGATCAGCGGCGCAGGCGGAGGCGCGATGCCGGGAGCTGGCGCATCCGGCCGCTCTCCGTGCTGGGCGATGAGCTCGCCCAGCGGATCGGTCGGCGTGCCGGGCTTGGCTGCGATGTGCGGCAGCGGCGCCTGCGCGGGCGCTTCGCGCAGGCGTTCAGAGATCAGCGCTTCGAGCGGGTCTTCGGGCACGGCGGGGTAGAGGTCGAACACCAGCCGGTGCCGGTAGGCCGCCACGGGCGCGAGCGAGAAAACCTGCGGCAGCGCTGCGCGCTTGAGATCGATGACCAGGCGCACCACGCCGGGCGCGTTCTGGCCCACGCGGATGCCGGCGATGTTGGGGTCGTCGGCCTTGACCTTGGCCACCAGCTCGCGCAGCTCGGGGTTGAGGTCGATGCCTTCGATGTCCACTGCCAGCCGGGGCGGCGTGGCCACGAAGAACTGCTTGGCGGAGAGCTTCTGGTCGGATTCGATGGTGACGCGGGAATAGTCCTGCGCAGGCCATACGCGCACGGCCACGATGCCGGCGCCGCGGGCGATCTGCTGGGCGCCCAGCAGCAATACCAGGGAGCCCGCCTGCATCAGCAGCTTGCGGCGGGAGGGCGTGCCGGCGTCGCGCGCCGGCCGTGGGGCGGCGGTGCTTTCGCCCGCGCCGTGGGGGTGGTCGCTCATGCGTTCAGTCCTTGCAGCAGAGTGTGGCCGTGGGCGGTTCCGGCCCGCAGGGTGACGCGGCGTTCGGTGTCGTCCAGGGCCTCGATGTGGAGGGCGAGGTCGGCCGGCGGCAGCAGGGCCGCGGCCTGGTCGGGCCATTCGGCCAGCTTCAGGCCGGGGCTGGCGAAGATGTCGCGAAAGCCCGCGTCTTCCCATTCGCGCGGGTCGCTGAAGCGGTAGAAGTCGAAATGCCAGATGGCGAGGCCGGGTGCCTCGTGCGGCTCGACCACGGCATACGTCGGGCTCTTGATGCGGCCCTGCACGCCCAGCGCGCGCAGCAGGTGGCGCACCAGCGTGGTCTTGCCCGCGCCCAGGTCGCCGTGCAGGGTGACGAAGGCGTTGGCCAGGCCCGGCAGCGCGGCCAGACGGGCGGCGAAGCGGGCGGTGTCGTCCTCGCCGTGCCAGCGCATTTCGGCGCTGGCGGGCTGCGGCGATGCCGCCGCTTCGGGGGCATCGGCCGGGGGGTTTTCTACAATCGGGCCGTGATGGTGTGCAGCAGTCAACTCGTTCCTCAAATGCAAGGCTGGGCGCGCGAACTGGGATTCTCCCAAATCGGCGTGGCGGGCGTGGATTTGTCCTCGGCCGAATCAGGATTGATGCAGTGGCTGGGCCAAGGGTTCCATGGCGACATGCATTACATGCAATCCCATGGGCTCAAGCGCGCGCGGCCGGCCGAACTGGTGCCCGGCACGGTGAGCGTCATCACCGCCCGCATGGACTATCTGCCCGCCACCACGTTCCCGGCAGCCGGCGGCGTGCCCGGCTGGCAGGCCATCGAATTCGCGCGGCTGGAGCGCCCGGCCGAGGGCATCGTCTCGGTCTATGCCCGGGGGCGCGATTACCACAAGGTGCTGCGCAGCCGCCTGCAGAAGCTCGCCGACCGCATCGCCCAGGCGGTGGGGCCGATCGGCCACCGCGTGTTCACCGATTCTGCGCCAGTGCTGGAGGCCGAGCTCGCCAGCCGCAGCGGCCAGGGCTGGCGCGGCAAGCACACGCTGGTGCTCAACCGCGAGGCCGGCTCCATGTTCTTTCTGGGCGAGATCTACGTGGACATGGCCCTGCCCGCCAGCGCGCCGGTCACCGCGCACTGCGGCAGCTGCAGTGCCTGCATCGACGTCTGCCCCACGCAGGCCATCGTCGCCCCGCACCGCGTGGATGCGCGGCGCTGCATCTCCTACCTCACCATCGAGCATGCCGGTCCGATCCCCGAGCCGCTGCGCCCGCTGATGGGCAACCGCATCTACGGCTGCGACGACTGCCAGCTGGCCTGTCCCTGGAACAAGTTCGCCCAGGCGAGCGTGCTGCCCGACTTCGACGCCCGTCCGGGGCTGGCCGGCCAGCAGCTGGTGCATCTGTTCGGCTGGGACGAGCCCACCTTCCTGCGCCTGACCGAAGGCGGTCCGATCCGCCGCATCGGCCATGAACGCTGGCTGCGCAACGTGGCCGTGGCTCTGGGCAACGCGCTGCGCGCCACGGGCGACGAAGCCTTGCGCGCCGCGCTCGCGGCCCGTGCCGACGACCCGAGCCCGCTGGTGCGCGAGCATGTGGCCTGGGCGCTGGCGCAGCGGCCTGGTTCGCAATGAAAAAGGCCTGCAGCGCTTGATTTGCAAGCGCTTTCAGCTATTGAAAATGTAGCTTTCTAGCGCAGCACGCCCAGCGCGAAGGGCAGGCTGAGCACGCCCAGCATGGTCGATAGCGTGACCAGCCCGGCCACATATGGCCCGTTGTAGCCCATGCGGGCGGCCAGCACGTAGCAGGTGGAGGCGGTGGGCAGGGCCGAGAACGCCAGCAGCACGGTGGTCTGCACGGCGTCCAGCCCGAAGAGCCGCGCCAGGCACCAGGCCAGCAGCGGCAGCAGCAGGTGGCGGATCAGCAGCACTGCCACCGCCAGCGTCTTGCCGCGCACCAGGCTGCCGAACTGCATGCCGGCGCCGGCGGCCATCAGCCCCAGCGCCAGCGATGAGGCGCTGATGCGGCTGACCGTGGGCTCGATCCAGCCCGGAATGCGAAAGCCCAGCAGGTTGGCGACGAGGCCCGTGGCCGTGGCCAGGATGAGCGGGTTGCGCACCAGCTCGCGCACGAAGCCGGTCTGCCCGGCCCGCGCCATGGGCCAGACAGCGGCCACGTTGAAGAGCGGCACGCACACGCCGATCAGCACCGCGATCAGCAGCAGGCCCTGGGGCCCGGCCAGCCGATCGGCCAGCGCCAGCCCGATGAAGGAATTGAAGCGGAAGGCCACCTGGGCGCTGGCCGCATGGTCGCGCGCATCGAGCCGGCCGCGCAGGCCCGGCAGCCGGGGCAGGGCATAGGCCAGGCCGATGCCCGCCAGCCCCGTCAGCACGCCCGCGGCGATCAGGCCCGAGGCCTCGCCCACCCGGATGGGACTCTTGACGATGGACTGGAACAGCAGCACCGGAAAGAGCAGGTAGTACACCAGCGTCTCCACCGGCTGCCAGATGGGCCGGCCCAGCGGGGTGTAGCGGCAGAGAAGGTAGCCGATCGCGATGAGGGAGAAGTCCGGAAGCAGGAGCTGGGCGTAGTTCACCCGGCCAGCATACCCGGCGCAGCCGGGCGCGTGGGGGCCGCGCCGCCATGCCGGGGTGCGTCACTCAACCGCACGGCAGGCGGGGGCTTGCCCGGGAAATCCCTCATGGATGGAAGCCCCTGCACGCCCGATTTCGAGAGAGGCCGCGATTAGGATGCGCCCATCCCGTATCAACGCGTATCGACGCGTATCACCGTGCCCAAGACGCACATGCCTTTCAGGAGACCGACTATGCACCGCCGAAACTGGTTCGCACTGGCCCTTGCCCTGGCCGCCGGCAGCTCGTTTGCCCAGACCTATCCCAATAAGCCCGTGCGCCTGGTGGTGCCCTTCGCTCCCGGCGGCACGACCGACATCATCGCCCGCGTGATCGCCGACCCGCTGGGCCGCGTGCTGGGCCAGCCCGTAGTGGTCGAGAACAAGGCCGGCGGCGGCGGCATCGTCGGCGCCTCGGAAACCGCCCGTGCCACGCCCGACGGCTATGCGCTGGGCATCGCCACCGTGTCCACCACGGCGGCGAACCCGGCCATCAACCCCAAGGTCCCGTACAACCCGCTGACCGACTTCACGCCCATCATCAACATCGCGGCCACGCCCAACATCATCGCGGTGAACCCGAGCTTCCCGGCCAAGGACTACAAGAGCTTCGTCGCCGAGATCAAGAAGGTGCCGGGCAAGTACTCGTATTCGTCCTCGGGCACCGGCGGCATCGGCCACCTGCAGATGGAACTCTACAAGAGCCTGACCGACACCTTCGTCACCCACATTCCCTACCGCGGCGCGGGCCCGGCCCTGAACGACACGGTGGCGGGCCAGGTGCCGATGATCTTCGACAACCTGCCCTCGGCGCTGGGCTTCATCAAGGAAGGCCGGCTGGTGCCCATCGTGGTCGCCGCACCTCAGCGCGTGGCGGCCCTGCCCAACGTCCCCACCTTCAAGGAGGTGGGCCTGGAGCCGGTGAACCGCATGGCCTACTACGGCATCCTGGGCCCGAAGAACCTGCCCAAGGAGGTGGTGGACAGGATCAACGCCGGCGTGCGCAAGGTGCTGGAAGACCCGGCCGTGCGCAAGCGCATCGAAGACACCGGCTCCATCATCGTCGGCAACACGCCCGAGCAGTTCGCCGACCAGATCAAGGCCGAGTACGCGGTCTACAAGCAGGTGGTGCAAAAGCAGAAGCTGACGCTGGATTGAAGCGCAGCCTTCGCCCGATCCGCATACCTGCAAGCCGCCCCTCGCCCGGGCGGCTTTTTTGCGTCCGGGTCGTGCTATGGTTTTCGGATGCATGCAGACAGCCAGACCGCCATCGACGCCTTCATCGACGCCCTGTGGCTGGAAGATGGCCTGTCGCGGAACACGCTGGCCGCCTACCGGCGCGACCTTTCCCTCTATGCCGACTGGCTGGGCACGCAGGAGCCTGCCCTGGCGCTGGACGCCACGGCCGAGCACCACATCAACGGCTACTTCGCCGCCCGCCATGCCGTCACGCGGGCGACATCGGCCAACCGGCGCCTGACGGTGCTGCGGCGCTACTTCCACTGGGCGCTGCGCGAACGCCGCATCACCGCCGACCCCACCGCCCGCCTGCAGGCCGCGCGCCAGCCCCTGCGCGTGCCCAAGACCCTGACGCAGGCGCAGGTGGAGGCGCTGCTGAACGCGCCCGACACGGCCCAGCCGCTGGGCCTGCGCGACCGGGCCATGCTGGAGCTGATGTATGCCAGCGGCCTGCGCGTGACCGAGCTGGTCACGCTCAAGACCTTCCACCTGGGGCTGCAGGAAGGCGTGCTGCGCGTGATGGGTAAGGGCGGCAAGGAGCGGCTGGTGCCCTTCGGCGAAGAGGCTGGCCGCTGGCTGGAGCGCTACCTGGCCGAGGCGCGCGCGGCCATCCTGGGCGGGCAGCAGAGCGACGATCTCTTCGTCACCCAGCGCGGCTCGGGCATGACGCGGGCCATGTTCTGGGTGATCGTGAAGAAGTCGGCACAGCAGGCCGGCATCACCACGCCGCTGTCGCCGCACACGCTGCGCCACGCCTTCGCCACGCACCTGCTCAACCACGGCGCCGATCTGCGCGTGGTGCAGCTGCTGCTGGGCCATGCCGACATTTCCACCACCACCATCTACACCCATGTGGCGCGCGAGCGGCTGAAGCACCTGCATGCGCAGCACCATCCGCGTGGCTAGGGGACTCTTTCTTTTTCTACTGTCTGGAACCTTCATGCAACGACTTCTCCGCCGCCGCCATCTGGCGCTGCTCGCATCCGGCCTGCTGGCCGGCCTCTCCATGCCCGCGCTGGCCGAGCAGCCCGCCTGGCCTTCGCGCCCCATCCGCATCGTCGTGGCCTATCCTGCCGGCGGGGTAAGCGACGTGGTCGCCCGGGCGCTGGGCGACAGGCTCGCGGCCCAGCTGAACGTGCCCGTGGTGGTGGACAACAAGGCCGGCGCGGGCGGCAGCATCGGCATGGATGCGGTCGCCAAGGCCGCGCCCGATGGCTACACGCTGGGCTTTTCCTCGATCAGCCCGCTGGTGCTGAACCCGCACCTGGGCAAGCCGCCGTTCGACCCGGTGCGCGATATCGCGCCGGTGGCCAGCGTGATGTATTCGCCGGTGCTGCTGGTGGGCACGCCCGCCCTGGGCGCGCGCGATTTCCGGCAGCTGCTGGCGCAGGCGAAGGCGCGGCCGGGCGAGGTGCGCTGGGCCACGTCGGGGCTGGCGTCGCTCGGCCACATCATGCTCGAGCAGATCATGCTGGGCAGCCAGGCGCAGATCACGCACGTGCCCTACAAGGGCGGCGGCCAGCAGCTCAACGACGCGCTCAGCGGCCAGTTCGAGGTGCTGTCCACCAATGCCGCGCCCGCCGTGATGCAGCAGATGAAGGCGGGCCGGCTGCATGCGCTGGCCGTGGGTGCGCCGAAGCGGCTGGAGACCCTGCCCGATGTGCCCACGCTGGCCGAGCTGGGCTTTCCGGCCGCCAACATGACCTCGGTCTTCGGTATCTTCGCGCCGGGCAAGACGCCCGCGCCGGTGATCGAGCGCCTGAACGCGGAGATCAACCGCGCGCTGGCGCAGCCCGATGTGCGGACGCGGCTGACCGCGTCGGACAACGTGCCCACGGGCGGCACGGCGGCGGATTTCGCCCGGCAGATCGCGGCCGAATCCGCCAGCAATCTGAAGGTGATCCGCGCCGCGCACATCCAGGCGCAGTGAGTGCGGGGGCTGCGCCGGCAGCGGCGCAGCGGGTGTTCACTCGTTGAGGCTCTCGGCCCAGGTCAGGGCCTGCAGGTGGGCCCAGTTGACCTGGCGGTTGGAGAGGTGCAGTTCTTCCGCCGCACGGGCGAAGGCTGCGTCGTCGCCGCTTTCGCAGGCCTTGGTGAGTTCCAGGAAGGGCGCGAAGACGCCGGTGTTGTGCAGCAGAGCGTCGACCACCGGCTGCGGCAGCGCCACCGATTCGAGGGCCTTGTCCAGCGGGACGCCCAGCATGGTGTCGAGCAGCGAGAACACGCCCACGACGAAGGCGTTGTCGCATTCCTCGGGCGGCAGCAGCTCGGCGGCCAGGAGCTCCATCAGGCGGCCGCGCACCACGGCCGTCTGACCGACGGCGGGCGGCGAGCTGTCGGCACGCGAGGTGGTCATCAGGAGCGCTGCCCAGCGGAAGAGCTTCTTCAGTCCGAGGATCATCACCGCGTGGCCGAACGAGGTGATCTCGCACGACAGGCCGAAGCCGGACGAGTTGATGAACCGCAGCAGGTTGAAGGAGAGGGTGGGGTCCTTCTTGAGCAGCTCCTCGATCTCGGCGGTCGAGGCCTGGCGGCGCACCAGGTTGATGAGCTGGATGATGGTGGCCTGCGAGGGGCGGATGGTCTGCGCCTTGACCAGCGACGGCCGTGCGAACCAGAAGCCCTGGAAGAGCTTGACGCCCAGCGCCGCCATGCGTTCGTGCTGCTCGGCCGTCTCCACCTTTTCGGCCACCAGCTGGGCCGGGCTGTGGGCGCGGGCGTACTTCACCAGCGGTTCGGACAGCTGCGGCTGGAAGGCCTGCATGTCCAGCTTGATGAAGGCCGCCAGTGGCAGCCAGGAGGCATAGGCCTTGCGCAGCACGTCCTGGCTGAAGGCGAGCCGGAAGCCGCGTGCGCGCAGCCCCTCCAGCAGGGGCACGCGGCCCTGGATGTCCTCGGGGGTGGCGCCTTCCGACAGGATCGGTACTTCCAGCACCACCTTCTCGGGGTGGATCAGCTCCAGATGGCCGCCGGCCAGGCTTTCATGCGTGCAGTTGATGAACACCGTCTTGCGCCCGACCAGGGCCTCGGTGCCGGCATAGGAGAGGGCGTTGAACAGCAGGGCCGCATCGCTGGCCGCCGTGTGCTCGTCGGCGCGGGTCGATCGGTCGAAGAGCTCGTAGCCGTAGACCGCGCGCTTTTCGTCGAGGATGGCCTGCCGCGCGATGATGATGTGCTCGCCGGACTCTGCCGGGGCGACATCTTCCAGGGCTTGCGATTCGGTGGGCTCGAAGTCTGGCGGTAGGGGGGCGGATGGGCTCGGCATGGACGCTGGCAGGGTAGGGAATGGCCCATTCTAAAAGCAGCCCGAGCCCCGGCGGCCCGGCCTGGCCCGGGGGCGCCGGCGCAGGCACCCAGGCTGCGCTCGCGGCAGGGGCAGGGCGCCTCTCTGGGGCCTGCCGCCTTCAGTCTCCGTCAGTTGCCGTCAGTTGCCGTCGATGACGTGGTCGGCCCAGGCGAGGGCCTGCAGGTGGGCCCAGTTGATTTGCTGGCTGGTCAGGCCCAGGCTCTGGGCGGCCTGATCGAAGGCCGTGTCGTCGTTGTTCTCGCAGGCCTCCGCCAGCGTGAGCAACTGGCCCAGCGTGCCGGTGCGCTCCAGCAGCGCGTTGGCCACGGCTGCGGGCACGTGCAGCAAGCCCACGGCCGAAGCGAGGGGCATGGACAGCATGGCGTCCAGCAGCGAGAAGACGCCCACCACGAAGGCCTGGTCGGCCTCTTCGGGGGTGAGGATCTCCTGCGCCAGCAGTTCCATCAGACGGCCGCGCACCACGGCCGTCTGGCCGACGGCGGGCGGCATGGCGCCGGTGCGGGATGCGGTGAGCAGCAGGGCCGCCCAGCGGAAGAGTTTCTTGAGACCCATCAGCATGACGGCCTGGCGGAACGAGGTGATCTCGCGCGTCATGCCGAAGCCGGTGGAGTTGATGAGGCGCATGAGGTTGAAGGCCAGGCCTGCGTCCTTCTTCAGCACCTCCTCGATCTCGTTGGTGCTGGCCTGGTTCCGGACCAGGTTGATGAGCTGGATGATGCTGTGCTGCGAGGGGCTGAGCAGCTTGGCCTCGACCAGCGACGGGCGCGAGAACCAGTAGCCCTGGAACAGCTGGATGCCCTTGCTGGACACCATGTCGTACTGCTGCGCGGTTTCCACCTTCTCGGCGATCAGCTCGGCGCTGGACTGCCGGCCCGCGTAGTTGATCAGCACCGCCAGCTGGTCATAGGCCAGCACCGACAGGTCCAGCTTGATGTAGTCGGCCAGCGGCAGCCAGGGCGCGTAGATCGATTCGAGCACCGTGTGGTTGAACGCCAGATGGAAGCCTCGCTGGCGCAGTTCGGCCAGGATGGGCTGGCGCATGTTCACCTCTTCGGAGGCAGCGTGGCCCAGCGGCGGGATCTCGAGCACCACCTTGGCCGGATCGACCAGCTCCAGATGGCCGCCCGAGAGGCTTTCATGCGTGCAGTTGACGAAGATGAGCTTCTTGCCCACCAGGTCTTCGGTGCCGGCATGGGACAGGGCCGTGAAGACCAGGGTCACGTCGCTCGCGGCCGTGTGCTCGGTCTGGGTGCGCGAGCGGTTGAAAAGCTCGTAGCCGATGACGGCGTGCTCACCGTTGACGATGGCTTGCCGCGCGATCATCGCCTTGCTGATCGCTGACGATCCGGCAGGGGGCACCGCGGCGGGCAAGGGAGGCGTTGCAGTAGGCATGATTGAGGAAAACGATGGTTTGCGGCCAAGCATAGCTTGAGCGGGGCGCCAGGGGGCGAAAAGCTCCAAACCCCCGTGGCACCGTGTAGGCAAGTATGCCGGGCGGCAGGCATCCGTTCCAGGCCATGCCCTGGCATGCGGATGGAGCCCGCTGGCGCCGCAGTGGTTCCTCAACCGTTTTGCAGCCAGTCCATCTCCGCATCGCTGAAGCCGGCTGCGCGCCGGGCGTCGGCATTGAAGGGGGGCTTCAAACGCGGCGCCTCGTATTGGCGCACCAGCTGCGCGTAGTGAGCGACGGGATCCAGGCCCGCGCGTTCGCAGGTGTGGCGGTACCAGTGGTTGCCGATCGCCACGTGGCCGATCTCTTCGCGCAGGATCACGTCCAGGATGTCCACCGCCGCCAGCGCGTCGGGCGTGCCCACCTGGCGCAGCTTGCGCTGGATCTGGGGCGTGGCGTCCAGCCCGCGCGCTTCGAGCGTGCGCGGCACCAGGGCCATGCGGGCCACGATGTCGTGTGCGGTCTTCTCGCACATCGTCCAGAGGCCCTGGTGCGCGGGGAATTTGCCGTAGTCATGGCCGGTGCTGCGCAGATGGGCCCGCAGCATGCGGAAGTGGCTGGCCTCCTCGCCGGCCACGCGCAGCCAGTCGCGGTAGTAGGCATCGGGCATGCCCGCGAAGCGCCACACCGCGTCGAGCGCGAGGTTGATGGCGTTGAACTCGATGTGGGCGATGGCGTGCATCAGCACGGCGCGGCCTTCGGGCGTGGCGGGCGAGCGGCGGGCGACCTCGGTGTGGCGCAGCAGCGCAGGACGCTCGGGCCGGCCGGGCAGGGTGGCCGGGGCGGGCTCCGGCAGCATGGTCTGGCTTGCTATGGAAAACATAGCTGACTGCGCATGCATTTCAAGCGCTGCGGCCGATTTCTCTTCAGGGTCTGCGAGGCGCAAGACCTCCAGGGCACGTTGGCGAAGCTCCATCCCTACAATTCTAGGTTTTCCATCACATCACGATGACAGGAGACCGCATGGCGCTGTATGAACTCGACGGCATTGCTCCGCGCGTGGCGGAATCGGCCTGGGTGGCGGACAGCGCCGAGGTCATGGGCAACGTGGCGCTGGGCGAGGACGCCAGCATCTGGTTCGGTGCGGTGCTGCGGGGCGACAACGACCCGATCACCATCGGCACGGGCACCAACGTGCAGGACGGCAGCGTGCTGCATGCCGACATCGGCCAGCCGCTGACGCTGGGCGATCGGGTGACCGTGGGCCACAAGGTCATGCTGCACGGCTGCACCATCGGCGACGAGTCGCTGATCGGCATCGGCGCGGTGGTGCTCAACGGCGCCAGGATCGGCCGCCATTGCCTGGTGGGCGCGGGCGCCCTGGTCACCGAGGGCAAGGAGTTCCCCGACGGCTCCATGATCCTCGGCAGCCCTGCCCGCGTGGTGCGCCAGCTCACGCCCGAGCAGATCGAAGGCCTGCGCCGCAGTGCCCAGGGCTATGTCGAGAACGCCCGGCGGTTCCGCGCGGGGCTGCACCGCATCGGCTGACCGCCCGCGCAAGCGTCTGCCTGGCCGGGACTGCCCGGCTGCGGTCGTTCATTTCTTTTTCCCCTTTTTTTGCAGGAAGGCACAGCGTGTCCGAACTCCACAAATTCCTTTTCGACGGCCTGCCGGTGCGCGGCATGCTGGTGCGCCTGACCGATGCCTGGACCGAGATCCTCGCCCGCCGTGCCGGCAACACCACCACCGGCGCCTATCCGGAGCCGGTGCGCGAGCTGCTGGGCGAGATGGCCGCCGCCGCGGTGCTGATGCAGTCCAACATCAAGTTCAACGGCGCGCTGGTGCTGCAGGTCTTCGGCGACGGCCCGGTCAAGCTGGCCGTCGCCGAGGTGCAGTCCGACCTGAGCCTGCGCGCGACGGCTTCCGTCACGGGCGAGGTGCCGGTATCGGCGCGCCTCTCCGACATGGTGAACGTGGGCGGCGGCGGCCGCTGCGCCATCACGCTGGACCCCAAGGGCCGCATGCCCGGCCAGCAGCCCTACCAGGGCGTGGTGCCGCTGCACGGCGACCACCACGAGAAGCTGGACCAGCTCAGCGACGTGCTGCAGCACTACATGCTGCAATCCGAGCAGCTCGACACCACCCTGGTGCTGGCGGCCGACGACAAGGTGGCGGCAGGCATCCTGATCCAGCGCATGCCCATCAAGGGCGAGGGCAACCTCGGCGGCGGCGAGCTGAGCCACAGCGAGAACGAGGACCAGATCGGCCGCAACGAGGACTACAACCGCATCGCCACGCTGGCCGCCAGCCTGACACGCGAGGAACTGCTCTCGCTGGACACGGACACCATCCTGCGCCGCCTGTTCTGGGAAGAGAAGCTGCTGCGCTTCGTGCCCCGCGAGGGCGGGGATGGCCCGCGCTTCGCCTGCACCTGCAGCCGCGAGCGCGTGAGCAACATGCTGCGCAGCCTGGGCGTGGAAGAGGCCGAGAGCATCCTGGCCGAGCGCGGCGAGATCGAGGTGGCCTGCGAGTTCTGCGGCCAGCAGTACCGCTACGACGCGGTGGATGCGGCGCAGATCTTCACCGGCGCCGTGAAGCTGCCGCCGGGCACGGACGCGGTGCAGTGAGGCGAGAGGGCGGGCTGCCGCTCTTTCGGCAGCCGGGTTTGCAGTGCGCACGCCTCGAGGAATCGGCGGGCTTGTCGCGGGACTCTTTCAGCGCGCGGCGATGAGCCGCTGGAACAGCTGGTGCTCGCACTCCGGATCGCTGCATTTCTCGCAGGCCCAGCTGCGCATGCGGAGCGGGCGGTCGGCGGCGGACGCCGGCGCTTGTTTTTCTGCAGCGGCTGCCGTGGTCCGGCGCACGCCTGCGAGGGCCATCAAGGCGCTGCTTGCCTGCCGCACGCGGGCCTGCATGTCGCCATAGAGCACCTGGTAGGGGATCTGCGCCGCATGCAGTGCGCCGCGCAGGCGGGCGTGCAGCGCTTCGGACGAGGCGTCCGGGGCCGGACCTTCCAGCCCGCCCAGCAAGGTCAGCTGGTAGGTTGCGGCATGGCGGCGGGCAGCGGCCTCGATGGCGCCTGGGCCCGGCGTGCGGGCTTCGCCTTCGCCAGCGGGGCCGGCCCGGGTGGTCCCATCGACTTCGCATGGGGGAGCCGGGTCCAGCACATGGGCCTGCAGCTCGGTACGGCCCTGCACCAGCCATTCGCGGCCGGCGGGCAGGTCGGCGCGCACGGCGGCATCCAGCGCATGCGCCAGTGCGGCGCTGTCATCGGCGCGATCGGCCAGGATGGCGACTTGGAAGACGGCGGTAGGCAAGAGAGTTCGCCTGGAATTGGCGGGTGCGGCGAGAGGCTGTGGGCGTGGAGGGCGGAACGAAAGGCGAGGGGTGCCGCCAGCCAACGGAGGGCGGGCGGCGCGCGGTTTTAGCGCCGGTTGCCGGCGATCTGCACGTAGATCTCGTTGGGCTTGACCATGCCCAGTTCGCTGCGCGCCTTTTCCTCGACCATGTCCAGGCCGTCGCGCAGGTCCTGCACTTCGGAGGCGAGCCGGTCGTTGGCCAGGCGGGCCTGTTCGTTGGCGGCCTTCTGTGCGGCGATCTTTTCCTGCATTTCCTGCACGTGGGCCAGGCTGCCGCGCCCGGTCCATAGCTGGGCATGCACGCCTGCCAGCAGCAGCAGCAGGACCAGAGGGACGATGCGGGGGGTCATGGGGCCTGGTATGGGAATGCCAAGGGCGTGCTGCGCCGCACTGCCGCCCGCCCGCCCCTGCACGGGGCGTTGCGCCGGGCGCGGGGCCCGGCGGCGGGGAGGCTGCAAGCGGCGGCGCTCACGGCGGCAGCGCGGAGTCGGGTCAACGCAGGTTGTAGAACGCTTCGCGGCCGGGGTAGTGGGCGATGTCGCCCAGGTCTTCTTCGATGCGCAGCAACTGGTTGTACTTGGCGATGCGGTCCGAGCGCGACAGCGAGCCGGTCTTGATCTGGCCGGCGTTGGTGCCCACGGCGATGTCGGCGATGGTGGAGTCCTCGGTCTCGCCCGAGCGGTGCGAGATCACGGCCGTGTAGCCGGCGCGCTTGGCCATCTCGATGGCGGCGAAGGTCTCGGTCAGGGTGCCGATCTGGTTGATCTTGATGAGGATCGAGTTGCCGATGCCCTTGTCGATGCCTTCCTTCAGGATCTTGGTGTTGGTCACGAACAGGTCGTCGCCCACCAGCTGCACGTTCTTGCCCAGGCGCTCGGTCAGGTGCTTCCAGCCGTCCCAGTCGCCTTCGGCCATGCCGTCCTCGATGGAGATGATGGGGTACTTGTCCACCCAGGTGGCCAGCATGTCGGTCCATTGCTCGGCCGTCAGGCGGATGCCGCCTTCGCCTTCCAGCACATAGTGGCCGTCCTTGAAGAACTCGCTGGCGGCGCAGTCCAGGCCCAGGGCGATCTGCTCGCCCGCGGTGTAGCCGGCAGCGTCGATGGCCTGCAGGATCAGCTGGATGGCGGCCTCATGGTTCTCGACGCTGGGGGCGAAGCCGCCCTCGTCGCCCACGGCGGTGCTCATGCCCTTGTCGTTGATGATCTTCTTGAGGGCGTGGAACACCTCCGCGCCCCAGCGCACGGCCTCGCGGAAGCTCGGAGCACCCACGGGGATGATCATGAATTCCTGCAGGTCCAGGCTGTTGTTGGCGTGCGCGCCGCCGTTGATGACGTTCATCATCGGCACGGGCAGCTGCATGCCGCCCATGCCGCCCAGGTAGCGGTACAGGGGCAGGCCGGATTCCTCGGCGGCGGCGCGGGCCACGGCCATGGAGACGGCCAGCATGGCGTTGGCGCCCAGGCGGCTCTTGTTGTCGGTGCCGTCCAGGTCGATCAGGGTCTTGTCCAGGAAGGCCTGCTCGGAGGCATCCAGGCCCAGCACGGCTTCGGAGATCTCGGTGTTGATGTGCTCGACGGCCTTGAGCACGCCCTTGCCCAGGTAGCGGCTCTTGTCGCCGTCACGCAGTTCGATGGCTTCGCGGCTGCCGGTGGAGGCGCCCGAGGGCACGGCCGCACGGCCCATCACGCCGGATTCGAGCAGCACGTCGCATTCGACGGTGGGGTTGCCACGGCTGTCCAGCACTTCGCGGCCGACGATATCAACAATCGCACTCATGGATTTCCTTCAGGGAGAGTTTCAGAACCGGAATGGGCGGGGCCGATCTTCAATGCCGGATCGGCCACCAGCGCTTGATCTACTTGCGCAGTTTGCTATCGAAAGGGTAGCGTCTGTGGGTCAGAGGCCTTCGACGCAGACCATGCGCATGACGGCCGCGCCTTCGCGGGCCGCCTTGGCCTTCTGGTATTCGGGCGTGGCGTAGAACGCCTGGGCCGCCTCGAACGAGGGGAACTTCAGCACCACCATGCGGCCGGGGTTCCAGTCGCCTTCCAGCACTTCGACCTTGCCGCCGCGGATGCACACCTCGGCACCATGCACCTGCATGGCATGCGTGCTCCACTTCTTGTACTCCTCGTACTGCTCGGGATGGGTGACGTTGACGCTGGCGATGACGTATCCGCTGGGCATGGTGCTTGTCTCTTGGTGGTTTATGGGGGGTTGGGGCAGGGAAGCGATCAGGCCTCGAAATCGTCTTCGAGGAAGCCGTTCTTCTTGGTGACCTCGTCGAGCGCCACCAGCGTTTCCAGCAGCGCCTTCATGCGGCCCAGGGGCACGGCGTTGGGGCCGTCGGACCAGGCCTCGGCCGGGCAGGGGTGGGTCTCCATGAAAAGGCCCGACACGCCTGCGGCCACGCCGGCACGTGCCAGCACCGGCACCATCTCGCGGGCGCCGCCGCTGACCGTGCCCTGGCCGCCGGGCTTCTGCACCGAGTGGGTCACGTCGAACACCACGGGCGCACCGGACTTGCGCATCTCGGCCAGGCTGGTCATGTCGGCGACGAGGTTGTTGTAGCCGAAGCTCACCCCGCGCTCGCAGGCCAGGAAGCGGTCGGGCGACAGGCCGGCCTCTTCGGCGGCGGCGCGGGCCTTGTCGATCACGTTCTTCATGTCCCAGGGCGCGAGGAACTGGCCCTTCTTGATGTTCACCGGCTTGCCCGACTGCGCCACGGCGCGGATGAAGTCGGTCTGGCGGCACAGGAAGGCGGGCGTTTGCAGCACATCGACCACGCTGGCCACCTCGGCGACCTGCGCGGCGTCGTGCACGTCGGTCAGGATGGGCAGCTGCAGCTGGCGGCGCACGTCATCCAGGATCTTCAGGCCCGCCTCCAGGCCCACGCCGCGCTTGCTGGAGCCCGAGGAGCGGTTGGCCTTGTCGAACGAGCCCTTGTAGATCAGCGGAATGCCGAGCGGCGCGCAGATCTCCTTGAGCTGGCCGGCGACGTCCATGGACATCTGCAGGCCCTCGATGGAGCAGGTGCCCGCGATGAGGAAGAAGCGCTGGTCGAGGCCGACGTTGAAGCCGCACAGTTGCATGGCGTTGTCTCCGTGGTATCTGCGGCTCAGACCGCCGGGGCGGCCAGCGCTGCCAGCGCCGCAGGGGCGCGGGAGGCCTGGTGCTCGACCGCGGCCTTGATGAAGGCGTTGAAGAGCGGGTGGCCGTTCCAGGGCGTCGACTTGAACTCGGGGTGGAACTGCACGCCGATGTACCAGGGGTGGACGTCCTGGGGCAGCTCGACGATCTCGGTGAGCTGCTCGCGCTGCGTGAGCGCGGAGATCACCAGGCCCGCCTTGCGCAGCTGGTCCAGGTAGTTCACGTTGGCTTCGTAGCGGTGGCGGTGGCGCTCGGTCACCACGTTGCCGTAGATCTGGTGGGCCAGCGTGCCGGGCGCCACGTCGGAACTCTGTGCGCCCAGGCGCATGGTGCCGCCCAGGTCGGAGTTGGCGTCGCGCTTCTTGATCGTGCCGTCCGCGTCCTTCCACTCGGTGATCAAGGCGATCACGGGGTGGGGCGTGGCGGCATCGAATTCGGTGCTGTTGGCGTTCTTCAGGCCGGCCACGTGGCGGGCGTATTCGATGGTGGCCACCTGCATGCCCAGGCAGATGCCCAGGTAGGGCACCTTGTGCTCGCGGGCGAAGCGGGCCGTGCAGATCTTGCCTTCCACGCCGCGCGCACCGAAGCCGCCGGGCACGAGGATGGCGTCGTACTTGGCCAGCTTCTCGGCCGCTTCGGCCGCGCCGATGGTCTCGGAATCGACGTGCTCGATCTTCACGCGCACGTGGTTCTTCATGCCGGCGTGGCGCAGCGCCTCGTTCACCGACTTGTAGCTGTCGGACAGATCGACGTACTTGCCCACCATGGCGATGGTGACCTCGCCCTGCGGATGCTCGGTCTCATAGACCAGCTGGTCCCAGCGCTTGAGGCTGGTGGGCGGCGTGTTCAGGCGCAGCTTGTCGCAGATCAGGCCGTCCAGGCCCTGCTCGTGCAGCATGCGGGGGACCTTGTAGATGGTGTCCACGTCCCACATGCTGATCACGCCCCACTCGGGCACGTTGGTGAAGAGCGAGATCTTGGCGCGTTCCTCGTCGGGAATGCGGCGGTCGGCGCGGCACAGCAGCGCGTCGGGCTGGATGCCGATCTTGCGCAGCTCCTGCACGGTGTGCTGCGTGGGCTTGGTCTTGAGCTCGCCGGCTGCCGCGATGAAGGGCAGGTAGGTCAGGTGCACGAAGGCGGCGTTGTTCGGACCGAGCTTGAGGCTCAGCTGGCGCACGGCCTCCAGGAAGGGCAGCGATTCGATGTCGCCCACCGTGCCGCCGATCTCGACGATGGCCACATCGACCGCGTCGTCGGTGCCGACGCCGGCGCCGCGCTTGACGTATTCCTGGATCTCGTTGGTGACGTGCGGGATCACCTGCACGGTCTTGCCCAGATAGTCGCCGCGGCGCTCCTTCTCCAGCACCGACTGGTAGATCCGGCCGGTGGTGAAGTTGTTGGACTTCTTCATGCGCGTTTCGATGAAACGCTCGTAGTGGCCCAGGTCGAGGTCGGTTTCGGCGCCGTCGTCGGTGACGAACACTTCGCCGTGCTGGAACGGGGACATGGTGCCCGGATCCACGTTGATGTACGGGTCGAGCTTGATGAGGGTGACTTTGAGGCCCCGCGATTCGAGGATCGCGGCAAGGGAGGCTGAGGCGATTCCCTTGCCCAGGGAAGACACCACACCGCCGGTGACGAAGACAAATTTGGTCATGTCTTTTATGGTGGTGGGAAATCGGAATTATAGAGGCCGGCCCGGCTGCGGTCGCCGCGGCCCGGCCCATGTCCCCCGGCACCGTCTGCTAAATTGCGCCCCCATGAATGAGCTTGCTGGCAAACATATCGTCCTGGGCCTGAGCGGAGGCGTCGCCTGCTACAAGGCCGCCGAACTCACCCGGCTGCTGATCAAGGCCGGCGCTACCGTGCAGGTGGTGATGACCGAGGCCGCCGGCCAGTTCATCACCCCGGTGACCATGCAGGCCCTGAGCGGCCGCGCCGTCTATGGCTCGCAGTGGGACGCGCGCGAAGCCAACAACATGCCGCACATCAACCTGAGCCGCGAGGCCGATGCGGTCCTCATCGCGCCGTGCAGCGCCGACTTCATCGCCCGCCTAGTCCAGGGCCGGGCCGACGAGCTGCTGAGCCTGCTGTGCCTGGCGCGCCCCGCCGATCGCGTGCCGCTGCTGCTGGCTCCCGCCATGAACCGCGAGATGTGGGCGCACCCGGCCACCCGGCGCAATCTGGCCCAGGTGGCGGCCGATGGCGCCGCGGTGCTGGGCGTGGGCAACGGCGAGCAGGCCTGCGGCGAGACCGGCGACGGCCGCATGCTGGAGCCGGCCGAGATCATGGAGGAGCTCGCGGCCTTCTTCACCCCCAGGACCCTCGCCGGCCAGCGCGTGCTGGTCACGGCCGGGCCGACCTTCGAGGCCATCGACCCGGTGCGCGGCATCACCAACCGCTCCAGCGGCAAGATGGGCTTCGCCATCGCCCGTGCGGCCCGCCATGCGGGCGCCGAGGTCACGCTGGTGGCCGGCCCGGTGGATCTGCCCACCCCGCGCGGCGTGCGCCGCATCGCCGTGCAGTCTGCACAGGAGATGCTGCAGGCCGTGATCGCGCAAGCGCAGGATGCGACCGTTTTCATCGCGACCGCCGCCGTGGCCGACTGGCGCCCGGCGCAGGCCGCGACGCAGAAAATCAAGAAGGACGGCTCGGGCGAGGTGCCTACGCTGAGCTTCGTCGAGAACGAAGACATCCTCGCCACCGTGGCGCGATCCGAGCGGGCCCGCTCGGGCGCGCTCTTCTGCGTGGGCTTCGCTGCCGAGAGCGAAGACCTCATCGCCCATGCCAGCGCCAAGCGCGTGCGCAAGGGCGTGCCGCTGCTGGTCGGCAACATCGGCCCTGCCACCTTCGGGCAGGACGACAATGCCCTGGTGCTGTTCGATGCCCAGGGCCACCAGGACCTGGGGCGCGCTTCCAAGCACGAGCTGGCCGGCCGGCTCGTCGAGGAGATCGCCCGGCGCCTGCCAGCCGCGCGCTGACGGGGTTGTCCCTCGCTTTGCTGCCGTCGTTGCCCGGCGCTTGCCTGGGACGTGCGGCGCTTTCCCGTTTTCTTTTTTTCTCTCACCTGGGCGGACCGATCGTCCGCCGCCTTTCCATGAAGATCGACCTGAAGATTCTCGACCCCCGCATGGCAGAGCAGCTGCCTGCCTACGCCACGCCCGGCAGCGCCGGCCTGGACCTGCGTGCCTGCCTGGATGCGCCCATCACCCTGGAGCCCAATGCCTGGCAGCTCGTGCCCACGGGCATCGCCATCCATCTGCGCGATCCGGGCTACGCCGCGATGATCCTGCCGCGTTCGGGCCTGGGCCACAAGCACGGCATCGTGCTGGGCAACCTCGTGGGCCTGATCGACAGCGACTACCAGGGCCAGTTGATGGTGAGCGCCTGGAACCGCAGCGACACCGCGTTCACGCTGCAGCCCATGGAGCGGCTGGCGCAGCTGGTGATCGTGCCGGTGGTGCAGGCACAGTTCAACGTGGTGGACGAATTCAGCGGCGCCTCGGAGCGCGGACAGGGCGGCTACGGCTCCACGGGCACGAACTGAGATCGTCAACACGTTCTGAACGCCGCGTGTAGGAAGCCGCACTACGCGCATACCGCCTGCCGGCCCGCAGGGCTGCAAATGTGAGCAATGGTTCAATCGGTCAACGCACGGGCCCCATCGGCCATTGCTATGACAAAGGAGTTCAAACCATGCGTACCTCTTCCCGTCTGGCCACCCTGGCCGCTTCCGTGATCGTCGCCGGCACGCTGGCCGCCTGCGCGCAGCAGCCCATGTATTCGCAGTACCCGTCGCAGCCGCAGCCTGCTCCGGGCTACAACACCTATCCGTCCGGCGCCAACAACCAGTACGGCACGGAATTCGGTACCGTGGCCAACATCGAAGTGCCCCAGGCCCGCAGCGGCGGCACCAGCGGCGCGGGCGCCCTGCTGGGTGCCGTGGTCGGCGGCGTGCTGGGCAACCAGGTGGGCGGCGGCATGGGCCGCGCCGCAGCCACGGCGGTGGGTGCCATCGGCGGCGGCTTCGCGGGCAATGCCATCGAAGGGCGCACCAACAACAACCAGGTGGCCGGCAACGGCAACTACCGCCTGATCATCAATCTGGACAACGGCGGCCAGCGCATCTTCGACGTGCCTTCGCCCGGCGATCTGCGCCCCGGCGACCGCGTCCGCATCAACGGCGGCCAGATCTCGCGCATGTAATTCATTGCGCGTACCCCGCCGGGCAGCGCGCCCGGTGGGTACACACCACACAACGGGCCCCACGGGGCCCGTTTTTCATGCCGGCCCGCAAAGGGCTCAGTGCAGCAGCCCGCCCTCGGGCGCCTGGGGCTGGATGCGGAAGAAACCCGTGCCGGCCGTGCCGCGGCCGATCTCTTCCTCGGTCGCCTCGCGCACGCCTGCCACCTGCAGATGCAGGCGCAGCGCGATGCCGGCCAGCGGGTGGTTGCCGTCCAGCACCACGTGGTCGGGGTAGAGCTGGGCGACGGTGTAGAGCGCATCGCGCGGCGCATCGGCATTGCAGCCCGGGGGCAGGGCGGAGCCCTCGAAGGTCATGCCTTCTTCGATGTCGGCCGGGAAGAGGTTGCGCGGCTCCAGGAAGAGCAGCTTGTCCTGGTAGTCGCCGAAGGCTTCTTCGGGCTCCAGGTGCAGGTCGAGCTGGGTGCCGACCGAGTGGCCCTGCAGGGCTTCTTCCACCCGGGCCAGCAGGTCGTCGCCGCCGACCAGGAACTCCACGGGCTCATCGAGCACGTCCAGTTCCTCGCCCAGGGTGTCTTTCAGGATCCAGGTCAGAGCGACCACGCATTGAGAGGTGATTTCCATGGTGTGAGCAGCTTGCGCGGTTCGTGCCGCGACGGGAAAGATCGAAGGCCGCCGGTGTTCCGTTCTCACGAAGGCACGCGGCGGCCGCTGGACACGATTTTCCCACGGCTGCACGCGCCGCCAAGCCTGCCCGTCGCGGTACCCCCTTTCAGAAGGGGTAGTGGCGGGGCGCGGTCTGCATGGTGATCCAGCGCACGTCGGTGAAGGCGTCGATGCCTGCCTGGCCGCCGAAATGGCCGTATCCCGAGTGCTTGACGCCGCCGAAGGGCATCTGCGCCTCGTCGTGCACGGTGGGGCCGTTCACGTGGCAGATGCCCGCTTCGATGCGGGCGGCCACGCGCCAGCCGCGCGCCGTGTCGCGGGTATAGACGGCCGAGGCCAGGCCGAATTCGTTGTCGTTGGCCATGGCGATGGCTTCTTCCTCGCCGCGCACGCGCACGATGGCTTTGACGGGGGCGAAGGTCTCTTCGCGGAAGATGTCCATGGCGGGCGTGACGCCGTCGATCAGCGTGGCCGGCATCAGCGTGTCGGTGGCCGTGCCGC
>Ga0105242_10000659_pt1 | contig 27029 bp, 25 predicted proteins | sample KBSM24metaG_FD_81521 | JGI IMG/M metagenome (GOLD analysis project Ga0105242, IMG submission 81521) | Miscanthus rhizosphere microbial communities from Kellogg Biological Station, Michigan, USA - KBS M2-4 metaG | ecosystem: Host-associated > Plants > Roots > Rhizosphere > Soil | place...
CGATCGAAGGTGGCCTTGACGTCCTTGGCGGTGAAGGGGGTGCCGTCGTGGAACTTGACGCCCTGGCGCAGCTTCACTTCCCAGGTGGTGTCGTCGATGTTGCGCCACGAGGTGGCGAGATTCGGCCCCACCCGCCGGGTCTTGAGGTCGCGCGTGGCCAGATGGTCGAAGGCGTGGTAGCCGAGGATGATCGCCTCGCGCAGCACGGAGGCGGGCGGATCCCACGAGTCGACGTCCGACTGGAGCGAGTAGACGATGGTGTCTTCCTTGGTCTGCGCCTGAACGGGACCGGACAGCGCCAGCCCCAGTACGAGCATGAGGGCGAGGACGACGGCGACGGCACGACCCATGGCTTCCTCCTTCTTGGGCGGGCTCACGAGATGTTGCGGGCTCACGAGAGTGCCACATACTAGCGACCACTCGCGCCCTTGTCAAACCACGGCGGCCGCCACGAACGCTCGCGCGGAACATTGACAAGGCGCGCGGCCGCCCACCATAATCGAGGGCGTCGCGCACCCCATGGCCACACCACCTCTTGCCCTCGTCACCGGCGGAGCGGGCTTCATCGGCTCGCACCTCGTCGAGCGTCTGCTCACCGAGGGCTATCGCGTCCGCGTGTTCGACAATTTCTCCTCCGGCCGCCGCGCCAACCTGGCCTTCGCCAGGGGCAATCGGCGCCTGGACATCCGGCGGGGCGATCTCACCAGCCTCGCCGCGGTGACGCGCGCGATGAAGGGCGTGGAGGTGGTGTTTCACCAGGCGGCGATGCGCTCGGTGCCGCGCTCGGTGGCGGATCCTCTCGGAGCCCACGCCTCCAACGTCACCGGCACGCTGCACGTCCTCCACGCGGCGGCGAAACAGAAGAAGAAGCCCCGGGTGGTGTACGCCTCCTCCTCCTCCGTCTACGGGGAGCGGCCCGATCTGCCCAAGCGGGAGGATCAGCCCACCGCCCCCATCTCTCCCTATGCCGCCACCAAGGTGGCGGGCGAGCTCTACGCGTCGGTGTGGAGCCGGCTCTTCGACGTGGAGACGGTGGGGCTGCGCTATTTCAATGTGTTCGGCCCCCGTCAGGACCCCAAGAGCGAGTACGCGGCGGTGATCCCGAAGTTCATCCTCTGGGGCATGGGGGGCAAGCCGCTGCTGGTGCACGGCGACGGCACGCAGTCGCGCGACTTCACCTACATCGACAACGTCGTCTCGGCGAACCTGCTCGCCGCGCGCGCGGACGCCCGCGCGGTGGCGGGCAAGTCCTACAACGTCGGCTGCGGCAGCCGCACCAGCCTGCTCGAGATCATCGCCAGCATCGAGGTGATGCTGGGCCGGTCCCTCAAGCGCCGCCACGAGCCGGGGCGGGTGGGAGACGTGCCGCATACCCTGGCCGACGTGAGCGCGGCCAAGCGGGACATGGGCTATGAGCCCCTGGTGGCCTTCGAGGAAGGGCTGCGTCGCACCGTCGCATTTTTCACGGGGAGGACGGCATGACGATGGGGAAGCTCGCCCGCCTGACGCTGGCAATCACCCTCGCGCTCGCTCTCGGCGCCACGGGAGCCATGGCCCAGACCGCGCCCACCGCGCTCGTCGTCCAGGTCTCCACCGAGCCCCCCGGGCTCGACCTGACCACGAGCCCGGCCTCGGCCATCGCGGGGGTGGTCTTCGACAACGTGCAGGAGGGCCTCATCAAGATCGACCGCACCGGGAAGATGATCCCGTGGCTGGCCGAACGCTGGTACACCACCGACAGCAAGAACTACACGTTCTTCCTCCGGAAAGGCGTGCGCTTTCACAACGGCCGCGAGATGCGGGCCGCCGACGTGAAGTTCGCGCTGGACCGGGCGATGAATCCCGAGACCAAGCATCCCTACCGCACCCAGTACGACGCCATCCAGGACGTGATCGTGAAGGACGACTACACGATCACCGTCAGTCTCAAGAAGCTGGACGCCACCTTCCTCTACACGCTGGCCCGCCAGGGCTCGGTGATCTATCCCCGCGAAGCGGTGGATACTCTCAAGACCCAGCCGCTGGGCACCGGGCCCTTCACGGTATCGGAGTGGGTGCGGGGTGACCGCATCGTCCTCGTCAAGAACAAGGACTACTGGGGCAAGGGGCTCCCGAAGCTGGACAAGGTGACCTACCGCTTCATCGCGGACCCCAATGCCGCCCTCGCCGCTCTCAAGGCAGGCGACGTGGACGTCTCCGCCTTCGGCATCGGGCCCGAGAGCGTGGACGAGCTGAAGAAGGACGCGCGCTTCCAGGTGATCGTGGGCGACACCACCAACGACGTCACGCTGTCCATGAACAACAGCAAGAAGCCGTTCACGGACAAGCGGGTGCGGCTGGCGGTGACTCACGCCATCAACAAGGACGAGGTGCTCAAGGGCGCCATGTTCGGCTACGGCAAGATCCTGGGCTCGAACGTGGACCCGTTGAACCCGTACTTCGTGGACGTGTCGAAGCGCGTGCCGTACGATCCGGCGAAGGCCAAGAAGCTCCTGGCGGAAGCCGGGTATCCGAATGGCTTCGACGTGACCTTCCGGGTGGCGCCCCAGTATCTCTACACGGTGCGGAGCGCGGAGATCATCACCAGCCAGTTCGCCAAGGTGGGCATCCGGGCCAAGATCGAGCAGATCGAGTGGCCGACCTGGCTCTCGCAGGTCTTCTGCCTCGCCCCCTGCCAGAATCCCGACTACGAGATGTCCATCATCGGCCACGCGGAAGCCTGGGACATCGCGAACTTCGCCAATCCCAAGTACTACTTCCGCTGGGACAACGCGGACTTCCAGAAGCTCTTCGCGGAGTCCCAGATCACGGTGGACGACGCCAAGCGCCGCGATCTCTACGTGCGGATGCAGCACATGCTGGCCGACGAGGCGCCGGCGGTATGGCTGTACATGCATCCGCGGCTGATGGTGGCCAAGAAGGGCGTGACCGGACTGTGGAAGGATCTCCCGCTGCCCGTCCTCGACCTGTCCGAGGTGTCCTGGCAGAAGTAGCCGGGCGCGGGCGGGCGGCTCTTGCGCCGATTCGTCCTGAGGAGGGTGGCCACGCTGGCGGTCACCCTCCTCTTGGTTTCTCTCCTGGTCTTCCTGGTGGTGCGGGTGCTCCCCGGCGATCCGGCCCTCATCATCGTGGGCATCGAGGGCAGCCCGGAGGCCGCGGAGCGCATCCGTGAGTCGCTGGGGCTGAATCGCCCGCTCATCGTCCAGTATGGCGACTGGGTGGGACGGGCGCTCCGCGGCGACCTCGGCAAGTCCATCCAGTACGACGTGCCCGTGGCCGGGCTCATCGCCTCGCGCCTGCCGGTGACATTGCCGCTGACGCTCATGGCCGCGGGCTTCATGGCGCTGGCCGCCATTCCGGTGGGTCTCTTCGCCGCCACGCATCAGCGGCGCTGGGGCGACTATGTGGCCATGGCCCTGTCCCAGGTGGGGGTGGCGGTGCCCGCCTTCTGGGCGGGCCTTCTCCTGATTCTCCTGTTCGCGGTGAAGCTCGGGTGGTTCAAGTCCGGCGGATTCGACGGCTGGGGGCAGGGCGCGCTGCCCGCCCTCAAGTCGCTGCTCTTGCCCGCGGTGGCGCTGGGTCTCTTCCAGTTCGCCGTCCTCGCCCGCACCACGCGCTCCGCCGTCCTCGAGGTGCTGCGCGAAGAATACGTCAAGACCGCGCGCGCCAAGGGGCTGGCCGAGCGTGCGGTGCTCTTCCGGCACGCGCTGCGCAACGCCATGATTCCCATTCTCACCGTGGCCGGCATCCAGCTCGGCCAGCTCATGGCGGGGAGCATCGTGCTGGAGTCCGTCTTCTACCTCCCCGGCCTCGGCCGGCTCGCCATCGGCGCCATCAGCGCGCGCGATCTGCCGGTGGTGCAGGGGGTTGTCCTCTTCGTGGCCTGCGTGATCGTGACCATCAACGTCGCCGTGGATTTGCTTTACGGGGTTTTAGACCCCCGCATTCGATACGAGTAGTGATTTTCTACGCCCTTTATTTGATCTACGGTCGCCCCAAGGGGCGACCTTCATGAGGAGGCTTCGCATCTTTTGGGTTCGCGCGTGGTGAGGGGTAAGGCGTTTCGGCACGTGACGTTCGTGATCGGCCTCGCCATCACGCTGGGGCTGGTGGCGACGGCGGCGCTGAGCCTCGTCTACACGCCGCTGGATCCGCTGGAGATGTCCATCACCGGGCGGCTGCAGGGCCCCACCCCTCAGCACCTCTTCGGCACCGACCACTTCGGGCGCGATCTGCTCTCGCGCGTGATGACCGGCGCGGTGACCTCCATCCTGGTGGGCGTGATCGCGGTGGGCATCGGCATGGGAATCGGCGTCTTCCTCGGCGTGATCTCGGGCTACTTCGGGGGCTGGCTGGACGAGGGCTTCATGCGCCTCATGGACGCGGTGCAAGGCTTTCCCGCCATCCTCTCCGCGCTGCTCATCTCCGCGGTGTTCCGGCCCAGCGTGACCATCAGCATGGTGGCCATCGGCGTCGCGTTCCTGCCCGTCTTCGCGCGCCTCACCCGCGCCGCGTTCCTCGAATTGCGTGATCGCGACTTCGTGTCGGCGGCGCGCGCGCTGGGGGCGGGGGACGCCACCATCATCGGGCGCCACATCATGCCCAATACGCTCTCGCCGCTCATCGTGCAGGCCACCATCAGCTTTCCGGTGGCCATCCTGGCCGAGGCGGCGCTGGCCTACCTCGGGCTGGGCACCCAGCCGCCGCATCCGTCGTGGGGGTTGATGCTGCGCGAGTCGCAGGCCTTCCTCGCCACCAACCCGTGGTTCGCCATCTTCCCCGGAGGGGCCATCGCGCTCACCGTGCTTGGCCTCAATCTCCTCGGCGACGGCCTGCGGGACATCCTGGATCCGAAGCAGGTGGGGTGATGCTGTTCAGCTCGCTCGAGTTCCTCGTGCTCTTCCTTCCCCTCACTCTCGCCGTCGCGCTCCTCCTGCGGGGCCAGCCGCTGCTCCGCTGGATCGTGCTCAGCAGCATCGTGTTCTACGCGTTCGCCGGCCACTGGTGGTTCATCGTCCCCATGCTCCTCACCACCGTGGTGGACTTCTGGGTCGCCATCGCCATCGAGGGAGCGCGCGCGCAGGGCCGGCGCCGGTGGCTCCTCGCGGTGTCCCTGGCCGGCAATCTCGGCATGCTCGCCTACTTCAAGTACTCGGGCCTCCTCGTCCGGACCGCGGAGCAGGCGCTCACCGCGCTGGGCCTCGAGGAGTCCGCGCGCTTCTCGCGCTGGTTCGAGGTCATCCTGCCCGCCGGCATCAGCTTCTACACCTTCCAGACCCTGTCCTACATCATCGACGTGTGGCGGGGCCAAGCGCCCGCGGAGCGCAATTTCGTGCGCTTCGCCGGATTCGTGAGCTTCTTTCCGCACCTGGTGGCGGGGCCGCTCACCCGGCACCACCAGCTGATTCCCCAGCTCGCCCGCATTGCCGCCACCGGGATCTCTCCGCGCTGGCGCGAGGGGCTCCTGCTCTTCAGCGTGGGCCTCTGCAAGAAAGTGCTCATCGCCGACCGTCTCGGCAACCTGATCGACCCGCTGCTGGCCGCGCCCCTCGCCCTCGACGCGCCCCGGGCGTGGCTGGCGCTCCTCGGGTACGCCTTCCAGATCTATTTCGACTTCAGCGGCTATACCGACATGGCCATCGGCCTCGGGCGCCTGTTCGGGATCGAGCTGCCGCAGAACTTCAACAGTCCCTACCAGGCGACCTCCCCCAGCGAGTTCTGGCGGCGCTGGCACATGACGCTGTCCTTCTGGCTGCGCGACTACCTTTACATCACGCTGGGCGGCAACCGGTGCTCGCCCGCTCGCCGGCGCTTCAACCTGATGGCCACCATGGTGCTGGGCGGCCTCTGGCACGGAGCGAACTGGACCTTCGCGGCCTGGGGCACCTGGCATGGCCTGCTCCTCGTCATGCACCAGTCGCTGCCGGCCTGGGACCGGCGGCTCTCCCTCTTCTGGCAGCGCAACCTGACCTTTCTCCTCGTGACGCTGGGGTGGGTCTTCTTCCGGGCCGAGAGCTTTTCCCACGCGGCGCAGTGGTTTGGGTCGCTTCTTGGCGCGCACGGGCTGGGGGGCGAGTGGACATGGGAGACGATGGCGCTGGCCGGGCTCGTCCTCCTCTGCCTCGCCATCACGCGCCTGTCCCGGAATAGCCTGGAATTGCCCCTCGCCCGGCTCGGCACTCTTTCCCAGGTGGGTCTGGCGGGCGCCACCGCGGCGGCGCTGCTCCTCATGAACTACGGCTCCAAGTTCCTCTACTTCCAGTTCTGAGCGATGCGTCCCTTCGCGGTCACGCTGGCCCTGCTGCTGACCCTCGCGCTGGGAGTCAATGGGCTGGCCGCCTGGGATCGCGGGCGCCAGGACGCGCGGCTTCGCGCCGCGTCGGCCGGCTTCCACGCCGGTCAGGCCGTGCTCGGCTATCGCGACGTGGACGAGCGGCGCTTCCAGCGCGCGCGTCTTCAGGCGATCGCGCGTCCCCGCGTCGTCGCCTTCGGCTCCAGCCGGGTGATGGAGGTGTCGACCGAGCACGCCGGCCTGGCGCCCGGCGAGTTCTACAACGCGGGCATGTCGGCGGCGACGGTCGAGGACTTCATGGCGCTGTGGTCCATCCTGGAGCGGCAGGGCAAGCGCCCCGAGCTCGCCTGGCTCTCGGTGGACGCCTGGGTCTTCAACGAGGCCAAGGAGGAGATCCGCTGGCTCGACTGGTCCGACGAGGTCTCCGGCTTTCTCGCTGGGGCCGGCATGGGCAACGCCCTCGGCGGGCGCGTGCCTGACGCGATGCTCCTCTGGTACCGCGCCAAGGAGCTGCTCTCCTACACGGTGCTGAAGACCTCGCTCGCCGACCTCCGCCGGCGCTTCGACGGGCGCCGGCGCCGCGGCGCGGAGGTGGTGCAGGCGCTCGAGGGCGCGGTGGTCCCCGAGGCCGAGCTGGGCGACCGCCGCGGCCTCCGCGCCGACGGCAGCATTGTCTACGAGCTCGAGTACCGGCGGCTCTCGACGGAGCGGACGCGGGAGGAAGCCGCGCGCTACGTCATCGGAGGCCGGACGGGACTCGAAGGCTTTCGCTGGAATGCGGAGCGCGCCGCGCGGCTCGAGCTGCTGTGGCGGGACATGCGGCGGGCGGGCGTGCGTGTGGTGGCCTGGCTGCCCCCGTATCACCCGGAGGCCTGGCGGCTCATCCGGGCCGATCCTCAGCGCGCCGCCGCCCTGGCCGGGGCGCGCCGCTTCCTGGAGGAGGCGGCCGCGCGGACCGGCGCCCGCTTTCTGGATCTGTCAGACCCGGCGACACTGGGCTGCGGCGATGGGGAATTCTACGACGCGATCCACCCCCGGTACCCCTGTCTCCGCCGCCTGCTCGAGCGCGTGGCCGCGCGCTGAGCCGTCCTACCGCTTTCGCACCACCGACGTCAGCACGTGCTCGTCTCCCACCGCCACGCGTCCCTGGACCACGTCGAAGTGGTCGAGGACGAACTTGAGCGCCGCCGGCCGGTCGCGGAGCGAGGTGGCGCTGTCGAGCCCGGTGGCCTCGGAGCGGACATAGTCGAGGACGAGATGGCCGCCGGGCTTGAGGACACGGTGAAAGTGCTCGAGGACCGGCAGCGGACGGGGCAGGTGCTCGAAGACCTCCAGGCAGAAGATGGTGTCGTAGGTCCCGGGCAGCGGCGCGTCGTCGTTGGCGACGATGGGGATCATGGTCACGAAGCGATGGTGGCGGAATTTCCAGCGCGCGTAGTGGAAGAGCATGTGGGGAATATCCGCCGCCACCAGCTGGAGGTCGAGGTGCCGGTACCGGCGCGCGAGCGCGGTGATGACCGGCGCCGCCCCGCAGCCGTACTCGGCCACGCGCCCCCGCCGCGGCACGTAGCGGACATACGGATGCACGCGGAGCGGAGAGAGCGCGAGGCGGAAGGTGTGCGCGAAGAGGTAATAGGCGGTGCGCGGGTCCCGCCAGGCTTCCAGATGCTTGTCGTCGGAAGCGAGGGCCGGGTTCTCCAGGCTCTCGAAGTGGATGGTCTGGAGCCGCTGCCGGTAGACGCCGGACAGGAAGTAGAAATCGTGCGGGTGGATGGGACGGTTGCCGAGCTCTTCCACCCAGTAGCGCTGGAACTCGAAGAACCAGTCGAGGGAGAGATTCGCGTAGACGAGCCGGCGGTGGAGCCCGCTCCGGACGAGCGCGCCGAGCCCGTACAGCCGCGCGAGGCTGGCCACCGTGCCCAGGGGGCCAAGGCCGTCGCCGCTGCGCGCGGCGGGATCGGGGGCGGGAAGCTTGGCGTCCTGCGCCGCGAGCAGGGCCGCCACGTCGAGCCGCGCGTCGTCGTACAGATTCATATCCTCGACTCGCGCGGGACCGCCATCGCCGCGGAGCGTAGCCCATGCGCTTTTCGCGTGTCAAGGCGCGCGCCCGCATCGCGCCGCCCGGGGCGCGCGCGAGCGCGTGCTAGAATCCGCTGCGATGCCCAGGGTCATCGGTGTCGTCTCCGTCGCGCGCTCCGACTGGGGGCATCTGGGGCCGGTGCTGGAGGCGATGCGGGAGGCGGCCGATCTCGACGTGCGGCTCCTCGTCGGCGGCGCGCATCTCTCGCCGCGCTTCGGGAGCACGGTGACCGCCATCGAGGCCGCGGGCTGGCCCATCGCCGCGCGCGTGGAGATGGTGGGAGCGGGCGATGCGCCGCTGGACATGGCGACGGCGGCCGGGCGCAGCGTGACGGGATTCGCCGAGGTGTTCGCGCGGCAGGGTCTCGACCTGCTGGTGGTGCTGGGCGACCGGATCGAGATGCTGGGCGCCGCGGTCGCCGCCCTTCCCTTCGCGCTGCCGGTGGCGCACCTCCATGGGGGCGAGGTCACCGAGGGCGCCATTGACGAGCAGGCGCGCCACGCCATCACCAAGCTCGCCCACCTCCATTTCCCCGCCGCGGAGCCGTACGCGCGCCGTCTGAGGCAGATGGGCGAGGAGCCCTGGCGCGTGCACTGCGTCGGGGCGCCCGGCCTCGACCGGCTGCCGCGGCTGGCCACGCTGTCCCGCGCCGATCTGGCCTCGCGCCTGGGCCTCCCGCTCCGCCGGCCCACCATGCTGGTGACCTTTCACCCCGTCACGCTGGAGCACGCCGACACCGCGCGCCACGTGGACGAGCTTGCCGCCGCGCTCTCCGGCGTGGAGGGTGATCTCGTGATCAGCTACCCGGGGGCGGATACCGCCCACCGCGCGGTGGTCGAGCGGTGGACCGCGCTGGCGGCGGCGCGCCCCGGCACCCGGCTGGCCCCCTCGCTCGGCGAGGAGGTGTACTGCTCGCTGCTGCGCGAGGCCGACGCCATGGTGGGCAACTCGTCGAGCGGGATCATCGAGGCGGCGTCCTTTGGCCTGCCGGTGGTGAACATCGGAAGCCGCCAGCAGGGCCGGCTGCGCGGTGAGAACGTCATCGACGTGGGCCAGGGCCGTGCCGAGATCATGGCCGGCATCGCGCGGGCGCTGGACCCCGCCTTCCGGCGTGGCCTGACCGGCATGCGGAATCCGTACGGCGACGGCGCCGCCGCTCCGCGCATCGTTCGCATCCTCCGCGAGGTCCCGCTGGGGCCGCGCCTGGCGCGGAAGCGATTCGCCGACCTGCCGTGACGCTCGCCGTCCTCGCGTCGCGCAAGGGCTATCTGAAGGTGCTGGGGGCCTTCATCCAGGCGGCCTCGGCGCGGGGTCACCGCGTGGTCCTGCTCCATGACCCCGACGAGAAGAAACCGGGGGAGGCGGTGACGGCGACCGACCTCGCGCAGTGGCCCCAGGCCATCTCCCGACCTCACCGCCGAGGGGAGGCGTTGCTGCCCGCGCTCCGCGCCGCCGGCGCGGAAGCCCTGGTGGGTCCGTCGCTGCACCTGCTCCTGCGGGCCATGGGCGTGGAGGGCGAAGCGCCGGCCTTGCGCGCGGCGGGAATACGCCTCTACTCGGTGGACTACGTCTTCGACACCGTGGCGAGCGCGCCCGAGGGCTACCGGGTGGTGGACGTCACCTGCTACATGAGCGAGCACCAGCGCCAGGTGCACTGGCGCGTGCAGCGCGAGGCGTTCGCCGCCATCGGGAGCGAGGCGGAGCTCCGGCGCCGCAGCGCGGTGGTGGGCTCGACCATGCTGGATCAGCTCGCGCTCGTGGACCGGGCGGCGGTGCGAAGGAAGTACGGGCTGGCCCCCGATCGCCCCGTGGTGCTGCTCATGTCGCTCAAGATGGCGGTGCCCGAGCCGCTCCGCCGCCTGACCTGGGCCGGAGGCTGGCGCGGCTGGCGCGCGGCCAAGGCCCTCGCCACGGGCCACCGCGCGCTCGTTCCCGCCATTCTCCGGGGGAATGGTTACCTGGCGCTCGCGGAGGCGCTGCGCGGATTCTCGCGGCGGGCGGGCGCGAGCTTCGTGGTGAAGTCGCGCGCGAAGAACGCCGATCCCCGCTTTCTCACCCGGCGCGCCGACCTCTTCATCGAGCGGGACGAGGACGTGTTCCCCTACACCTCCATCGAGCTGGTGGCCATCTCGGATCTCTGCGTTCACTTCCAGAGCGGGGCGGTGCTGGAGGCCGCGCTCGCCGGCGTGCCCTCTCTCTCCATCCGGGTGCCGCAGACGCACCTGGAGGGATACGCGAGCTTTCAGGAGGTGTTCGGCGCGAAGCCGGGGAGCATGCAGAACTTCCCCGGCCTCGTCTGGTCGATGGACGCGGCGGAGGCGACGCGGCGGCTGGCCACCGCCGGCCTCGCCGACTTCCGGGTGGACGGGGGGGCGCGGCGGCGCTACATCGAGACCTTCCTCGGCTTCGACGATACGCAGAGCAGCGGGCGCCTGCTCGACGTCATCGAGTCCGCGGGCCGCGTCAGCGGGGCCGGGCGTCCAGCAGCAGCTCCGCCAGCCTGAAATCCAGCGCGGTATCGATGTTCACCGACTCCTCGCGCGCCATCACATAGGGAGCGGTGACCCGCGGGTAGAAGGTGCGCTGCGCCCGGAGCACGGCGGTCCGGATCGCGTAGATGGCGCCGTTGGGCCGGAAGGCGACGGGGAGATCCTGGCGCCGATCCACCTTGCCTCCCTCGGGGAAGAGCCAGGCCAGCCGCCGCTCCGTCACGGTGAGCATCCAGTACGGCGGATAGTCCGCCTCGGTCACCGCCACCACCGCCTCGAGGGCCGGGTCGTCCCGCAGCGTCGCCACCGCCGCGTCGATGTGGTGGGCCCGTCGCAGGGGCGCCGTCGCCGGCAGGAGCACGAGGACGTCCGGATGCTGGCTCTCGTGCGCGGCGAGCCAGTCGAGCGCGTGCAGCGCCACCTCGAGCGACGACGCGGTGTCGGTGGCGAAGACGGCCGGCCGCACGAAGGGCGTGTGACCACCCGCCTCACGGGCCCGCGCCAGAATCTCGTCGTCGTCGCTGGACACGATGGCGCGGGTGAGGGATCTCGCCTCCCGCGCCGCCTCCACCGTCCACGCGATGAGCGGACGGCCACCGAGGAGCAGCACGTTCTTTCGGGGCAGGCCCCGGGATCCGCCCCGCGCCACCACCAGACCGAGGACGAGCGGCGGGCTCACGCGGACGCGGCCGTCCGCAGCACCCGCGCCTCCGCCGCCTCTCCCACCAGCCGGACGATCGCTTCGATGTCGGCCCGGGCGGGCAGGCGCCGGCTCGCCTCGTGGTAGGCGCGCCGCGTCTCCGCGCCGAGAGCGGCGGCGAGGAGCGGGCCCACCTCGCCCGGCTCGCGGGCGACGAGGCCGAGCCCGGCCAGGACTCCGTCGGGATCGCCCACCCCTTCCGCGCGCATGAACTCCCGCGTGGCGGGCTCGGTGAGGAGGAAGAGCACGACCCCGAGGGGTGTCTCGGCCCGCGCGGAGAGGAACGCATAGTCCATGCTCGTGGTCGAGAAGCACGTGGTGACCACGTCACAGGCGGCGAGGGCGGGCTCGGCGGTGTCGTCGGCGGAGGCGTCGCGCACGTCGAGGCCGGCGCGCCGGAGCGCGGCCAGGTGCATCTGGGCCTGCTCCAGGGACTTGGGATGCTCGCGAAGCACGATGAGCGCATGCGGGACCTCGGCGGCGAGCGCGCTCACGAGCCGCCCGAATGCCGCCGCCTGGCCGGGAATCGCCGCCGGCTGGGCGAAGAAGCCCACCACCGGACGGCCGTCGGTCACACCCAGGGCGGCCCGCGACGCCGCGCGGAGCGCCGCCACGTCGAGCGCGGCGTAGCGGGCATGGCGGAGCGAGCCGACCGGCCGCGCCGTCACGCCGAAGCGCTCGCGGGTGAGCTGCGCCGCCGGCTCGTCCCGCACGAAGTAGAGGCCCGCATAGGCGGAGCCGATGGCGTTGGCGTCACCCGGATAGTCCTGCAGCGCGAAGGTGGGGCGGTCGCCCGCGCAGGCGAGGAGGGCCTCGTCGATGCCCGCGCCCAGCGAGGATACGCCCACCACCAGCGCGTCGGGATCCAGACGCTGGAGGAGGCTGGTGGCGGCCGCCAGCATCGGGGCCGGCTCCGCCCGCGAGGCGAGAACGCTCGAGCCGTCCGGAAGGGCGAAGGGCACCGGGGCCTCGCCCGCCACCTCGAGGATGTCCAGCGCGGGCTCGCTCGCCGCCACCGTCAACGCGAAGCGGCGGGTCTCGCGCAGGGCGGGGATGACCACGCGCAGCTGCGCCGCCGCCGCCGGGTCCCGCGCCGACAGCAGCACCCGGGCGCGTCTCACGGCTTGACGAGCCCGGCCGCCACCACGGCCTCCGCGAGGGCCCAGTCCTCGGGGGTGTCGATGTCCAACCCTTCGATGCGGTCGGTGGGGAGCCCGAGCAGGCGCTCGGGAAACATGCGGCCCGTGCGCCGGAGGCTCTCGCGCGTGATCAGGTAGAGGGTGCCGTTGGGCGTGAGCACCGGCCGCATGTCCTGGCGGCGAACCCGCTCTTCCCAGGCCCCGAACGGGACGAGCCATCCGCCGGGATCCGGCTGGAAGATGAGGCCCGGCGTGCGCGCGATGGTGTCCACGCCGATCACCGCGTCCGTCCCCGGCCGGGCGAAGAGCGCCAGCGCCTCGTGCAGGCGCCGGGCTTGCCGGAATGGACTGGTGGGCTGCAGCAGCATCACCGCCGTCACCCGGTAGTTCGCGTCCCGCTCCATCCACTGGATCGCGTGCTCCACCACCGAGACCATGGTGGCGTCGTCGGTGGCGAGCTCCGCCGGCCGCATGAACGGGGTCTCGAGTCCGGCGGCCCGTCCCACCTCGGCGATGGCGGGATCGTCGGTGGAGAGCACGGCGCGGGCGCCGAGCCCCGCGGCCTCGATGGTCCGCGCGGTCCAGGTGAGCAGGGGCAGCCCCCCCAGGCACCGCAGGTTCTTTCCCGGCACCCCCTTGGAGCCGCCGCGGGCGGGAACGAGGATCAGGAGACCTGGTGGCGCAGCCGCCATCGGTCACCCTCGCGTTTCCAGAGGTGGGGCGAACGGAACTGGTCGATGAGCTCCCAGAAGCGGGCCTCGGTGATCCCCATGTAGTCCAGGTTCTCCTGCAGCCACTTTCGCGGCACCTCGCCGTCGAAGCGCCGCACGAGGCTCACGCCCTCCTCCCGGGTGAGGTGGTGGTTCCGGATCTCCTGGGCGGCGTCATACGACGCGCGGCCCAGCCCGAACTTGATGAAGGTGGTGAAGTAGTGCAGGCCGTCCATCCGGTCGTCGATGCTGTTGTACTTCGAGTAGGTCCCCTCCGTGCGCTCGGTATTGGCCTCGAATCCCGCGTGCTCCACCGCGTAGTAGTAGCACTCCTGCGGGATCCACTTGAGGTAGTAGCCGAGGTAATGCACCTCGATCTTCTTGTCATGGAGGAGGGCGGGATCGGCGGGGAGGTACGGCTCGAGCTCCCAGAGCTGCACCCCGTGCCGGGGCAGCTCGGAGGCGTGCACGCCGCCGAGGTAGAGCGACTCCAGATCGGTGGAGCCCGCGAAGTAGCGGAGGTCGCGCCGCGGCGTGGCCGCCTCCGCGATGGGGTTGCCGTACTCCGCCTCGTTCTCGCCATACACCACCAGGGGGATGTCGTAGCGCGCGGCAAACTTCGGCGCGAAGCTCTTCTGGCCGAAGATGAACGGCTGGAAGGGGTGGAGGAGGTTCTCGAACGCGAGGCGGGTGAGGGTGCGATGCACGCGACCGTCGGGAGTGCAGAGGAAGTTGGTGAAGCCGGAGTGGATCCAGGCCTGGAAGTTCCGCCACCCCACCTCGGTGTAGATGTGGGGGGCCCACGTCACCGTCAGCGGGTGCATGTCGAACTTGTAGCGGAGGAGGTGCGCGGCGTAGATGCTGTCCTTGCCCCCGCTGCCCGGCACCAGCACGTCGAAGCGCCCGTCGGTCCGGCGGTGGCGGGCGAGCAGATCCCTCAGCTCTCGCTCGCGCTCCGTCCAGTTCACCTGCGTGTCCTTCATCTCGGCGAAGCGGCAGGCCGCGCACACGCCGGCCTCGTCGAGGTGGATGGTGTCCTTGCGGGAGGCGGAGGTGTGCTGGTACTCGACGGCGGAGGAGGGCCGCTGATTCGAGATCACGCAGCGCGAGCAGAAGCGCACCTCGCGCGGCAGCCCGAACTTGGCCTCCAGTACGGGCTCGGCGGACACCGCGTCCTTGCGGGTCTGCTCGGCGCTCACATTCGGTTCACGAAGGCGTCGATGATCGAGAGGCCGACCTCGCCGCTCTTCTCCGGGTGGAACTGGCATCCCGTGATGGGGCCGTGAGTGATGGCGGCGGTGGTGGGGACGCCGGCAAAGGTGATGTCGGCGAGACGGTGCCGCGCCACCGCCGGATGCGCGGCGTACGAGTGCACGAAGTACGCGAATTCGCCGGGCTTGACGGCGGCGAGCAGGCTCTCGGCCCATGGCGCGCCGTCCACCGCGGGCTCGAGACGGCACCAGCCCACGTTGGGGATCTTCTCGCGCGTCCCGGGGAGGGGCGGGGGCAGCCGTTCGACGCGGCCGGGCAGGAGTCCCAGGCCCGCGTGACGGCCGAACTCGCTCGACTCCTCCAGGAGGAGCTGCATGCCGAGACACACGCCGAGGAGCGGACGGCCCCGGGCGCCGAATTCCTTGAGGGCGTCCACGAGGCCGCGCGCGGCGAGCCCGGCCATCGCGTCGCCGAAGGCGCCCACCCCGGGGAGGATGACGCAGTCCGCGTCGCGCACCGCCCGGGGATCGGAGGAAAGGTCGGGCGTCCCGCCCACCCGCGCCACCGCCTGGCAGACGCTGAAGAGATTGCCGCGTCCATAGTCCACCACCACCACCCGGCGCGCCGCGCTCATGCGGACACGCGCACCGGGATGTCCGCCATCGCCAGCCGCGCCTTGATGTCGCCGATGGTGCACTTGCCGTAGTGGAGCACCGAGGCCACCGCCACCGCGTCCACGCCCACGTCCGCGATGGCGGCCCGCGCGTGCTCGGGATTGCCCACTCCGCCGCCCGCGATCACCGGCACGGTGACGGCTCGAACGAGGTGCTTCAGGAACGCGAGGTCCATGCCCTTCTGGGTGCCCTCACGGTCCACCGAGGTCACCAGCAGCTCGCCCGCTCCCAGCTCCACCACGCGCGCCGCCCACTCCAGCGCGTCGAGCCCCGTGCGCTCCCGCCCGTTGTCGGTATAGGCTTCCCAGCGATCCGGCGCGATCTGCTTGGTCTGGATGGACACCACCATGCACTGGCTGCCGAAGGCCTCGGACACCTCGCGGATGAGCGCCGGATTGGCCACCGCGGCGGTGTTGATGGCGACCTTGTCCGCTCCGCTGCGCAGCGCCTCTCGAACGTCGGCGAGGCTCCGCAGGCCGCCCGCCACCGTCATGGGGACGAAGATGTCGCTGGCCGTTCGCCGCACCACCTCGAGGATATTGTTGCGGCCGTAGAGGCTGGCCACGATGTCCACGTAGAGGATCTCGTCCGCGCCCTCCGCGTAATACCGGCTCGCGTAGGCGCGCGGGTCGCCGATGACCCGCAGGCCTTCCAGGTGAATGCCCTTGACGAGGTTCGGGCCCTTGACGTCCAGCCGCGCGATCACGCGGGCGGCCGGCATGGTCTAGTCCACGTCGACCCAGCGCCCGGTGTCGCTCGAGCGCGCGCAGGCGTCGATGACGCGCTGGACGCGGTAGCCGTCGCGGAGATCCACGTTGGGCTTGGCCTTCCGCGCCACGCAGTCGAAGAAGTGGTCGATCTCGTCGAGGTACATCTGGTCGTAGCTGGGCTCGAACGTCCACTCCTCCCACTTGTGATTGGCGTGATCGTAGAGCTTGACGGAGTGGGCGTGCATGTCGACCAGGAGCGTGCTGGCGGTGCCGATGATCTCCACCTCGGTGCGCGAGGAGCGGTCCACCATGTCGAGGTGAATGGAGCCTACCGTCCGCGGCCCGAAGCGCGCGATGACCTCGCACACATCGTCGCTGGTCACCTCGAGATCGCTGAGGGTGCCCACCGCCGAGAACACCCCCTGGATGGGCCCCACCAGCCACTGCATCCAGTCGAAGGCATGGCACTCATCGAGGAGGACGCCTCCGCCCATGTCCTTCCTGGACATGTAAAACGTCCGGTAGTCTTCCCACGGATGCCAGTCGGGCAGGTAGGAGCCGGTGAAGCTCCGCGCGGTGACGATCCGGCCCACCCGCCCCTCCGCGATCAGCTCGTGGGCCTTCACCATCGGCTTGAACCAGCGCAGGCAGAAGCCGGTCATCCCGATGAGGCCGCGCGACTCGACGGCGTCCAGCAAGGCGGGGATGCCCTCCAGGCTGGAGGACACCGGCTTCTCCATGAAGATGTGGATTCCGCGCCGGGCGAGCTCCAGCGCGGGCGCGATGTGATAGGCGGTGGGCACGCACACGAAGGCGGTCTCGAAGCGCTCCCCGTCGAGCGCCTCGTCCAGGCTCCTGAAGATCGGCGCCGCCGGGTGGCGGGCCGTGATTTCCGCGCGCCGATCCTCGCGCGTCTCCACCACCGCCGCGGTGCGGCCGGTGGAAAGAAGGTTGCGGAGGTGGCGCTTCCCGATGGAACCGCCACCGATGACTAGGGCTGTGAGCACGATGGGCCTTCCTTGCCCGCTCTGCGGGGAGCGAGCATGTCTTCGGTGAGTGGCGTGTCGGCGGCGACCGCGCGCGCGGTGCGCCGGCCGAGGACATGGGGCAATGCCGAGGGAGGCAGACCGGTTCCGGGGCGCAGGATGACGAGATCCTCGCGCCGGAGCACGGTGCCGGCGGGAAGATCGCGGCCGGCCACGAGGCTCTTCCGCGCCACCAGCCGGATGGGGAGCTCGCTGGGCGCGGGGCGCTTCACGCCGTCGCCCAGCGCCCCCTCGACCTCCCGCACCGCCCGCACCAGCGCCGTGAGCTCGTCGGGAGTCAGCGACGCTTGATGATCCGGGCCGGGCAGGCTCCGGTCCAGGGTGAAGTGCTTCTCGATGCAGGCGGCTCCGAGCGCGGCGGCCGCGATGGCGACGGTGAGCCCCCGCGAGTGATCGGACAGCCCGACCGGCACGCCGAACCGCCGCGCCAGCGTGTCCATGACGCGGAGATTGGTCAGCGCGGGATCCGCGGGGTAATTGCTCACGCACTGGAGCAGGACGAGGTCGGTGAGCCCGGCGGCCCGGAGCGTCGCCACCGCCGCGTCCACCTCGTCGAGGTCGGCCATCCCGGTGGACAGGATGACGGGAAGCCCCAGCGCACCCACCACCTCGAGCATGGGGAGATTGGTCACGTCGCCCGAGGAGATCTTGAGGCGCCGAACCCCGAGCCGCTTGAGATAGTGCGCGCTGTCGACGTCGAAGGGCGTGGAGAGGAACTCGATCCCGCGGGCCGCGCAGTGCGTCCACAGCGCCTCGTGGGCGGCGGGGGATAGCTCCAGGGCGGCGAGCATGGCGTGCTGGCTCAGCTCTCCGGCCGCGCGGCGCTGATAGTCCGCGGTGGGGGCGGCGCGGGTGACGAGGCCGTCGGCGGTGAAGGTCTGGAACTTCACCGCGTCGGCGCCGGCCTCCGCGGCCGCGTCCACCAGCGCGCGCGCGAGGCTCAGGTCCCCGTTATGGTTGACGCCGGCCTCCGCCACGATGAAGGTCCTGGCCGCCATTTCGCCCATTATATGCGGATGTGCGCCCGCGCCGGCACGCCCGCCACCGTGGCGCCCGCGGCCACCGCCTCCGTGACCACCGCACCCGCCGCCACCATCGCTCCCGCTCCGATGGCGAGATGCGGGAGCACCACCGCGCCCGCGCCCAGGAAGGCGCCCTCCCCGACGGTGACCCCGCCCGCCAGCACCACGCCGGGACCCAGGTAGGCGTGATCCGCGAGGCGGCAGTCGTGCTCGACGATGGCCCCGCTGTAGAGGACCGCGTTCCGCCCCACGCGCACTCGCGCGGCCAGCACCGTCCCGCCGAAGACCGCGGTCCCGGCGCCGACCGACGCCGAGCGCGCCACCACCGCGCGGGAATGCACGAGAGCCGGCGCCGGAATCCCGTGAGACAGGGCGAGCTCGAACACGCGCCGGCGCGCCGCCATGCCGGTGTTTCCCACGCCGACAACCATGCCCTCGCAGCGCCCCTCCTGGAACGCCGCGATCCCGGCGGTATCGTCGCCCCAGACGGGGATGCCGAGCACCGACTGTCCCTTCAGCGCGGGATCGGCGTCGGTGAACGCCACCGGGCTGTGCACGGTGTCCTCTCCCGCGAGGTCCGCGAGGGCTTGCCCGTGCGCGCCCGCGCCCATGATCAAGATTCGCATGCGCTCCGCATCCTATACCGCGCCCCGCGACCCGGCAATCCGGCGGGCTCAGGCCCCGCGGAGGCCGGCGCGAAGGAAGTCCTGGAAGGCGCGGGGCGACAGAAGTGAGAGGGCATAACGGAGATTCGCGCCCATGCGCGGGTGCATCCAGCCGAGGCAGACGAAGTAGGCGGCAAAGGCGCCCAGCGCCGCGGGGACCACGGCCCACGGCTCGGGCACATGCGCGGGGCCCAGGGCCGCCCGGATCCCGTGGAAGACGCCGAGGCCGAGGGCGAACGCGGCGAGATAGGCCGGGATGAGGCCGTAGAAGCCCACCCCCGCGAGCTCGCGCGTCCAGCGCACGTATACCCAGGCCGGAAAGGCGATGAGCACCAGGCGAGCGAGCGCGGCGCCGGGCGCCCCCGGCAGGAGGCCGGGCACGAGGAGCCCCAGCGCCGCCAGATACACGATCAGGCGCAGCAGGTTCACGGGAATGAAGCGATGGGTCTGCTCGAGCGCGTTCACCACGAGGGTGTAGGGGTTCACGATGCTGGCCACCACCGCGGCGAGGACGAGCAGCCGGAGAGGCCAGACGGCGGGCAAGAAGGCGCTCCCGTAGAGGAGACCGATGACGATCTCGGCGCCGGCCCACAGCCCCAGCCCGAGGGGCAGGACCAGGAACAGGAGCTTGTCGAGGCCGTTCTCGAAGAGCCCCCGCGCCTCTCGGTCTCCGCCCTCCGAGCGCTTCGCATAGAGCTGAGACAGCCGGGTGAACAGCAAGGTGGCGGGCGCCTGCATCACCGACGAGAGCGCCTCCCACAATGCGCGGGCGATGTGGTAATAGCCCGCCGCCGTCAGGCCGGCCCAGCGTCCCACCACCACGCGGTCGATGGAATCCTGGAACAGCGCGATGGGGGTGGTGACGAGGAAGGGCCGCGCGAAGCGCCAGTAGCCGCGGAAGCTCTCCGCGGTGGGGCGGCGCGCGCCGATGCCGTGCCGGGCGGCGAGGACGGCCGCCGCTCCCGCCAGGCTCACCAGCCCATCGATGGGAAAGGTGGCGGCCACCCAGGTGATATGGGGCGCCCAGGCCAGCACGGCGAGCGTGGCGGCCAGCCGCGCCACCCGGGCCACGAGCAGGATCAGCGCATAGGCGACCACCCACTCGCGAGCCAGGAATACCTTCAGATAGACGTCGGCATAGCCGGTGGCGACCTGGGCCCCGAGCATGCAGAGGAAGACCTGGACGAGCGGGCTCCAGGAAGCGAACCCCGACACCGCCCAGGTCACGCCGAGACCGAGCACGAGCATGAAATCGAGACCGAGCCGGACGGCGAGCATGGTTCCGAGACAGCGGCCCGGGTCCTGACCTTCCGCGAGTCGCTTGAGATGCGCCTGGGCGAAGCCCGGCAGCAGCGCCGCCATGAAGAGGCCGACGAGGCCGGTGCTGAAGCCGATCGAGCCCACCGCCTCGGGACCCAGGGTCCGCGCGATGAGGATGGAGACGACCATGCCCAGCGCGCTGCCGAACCAGGTCGAGCCGAGGAGAAGCAGTGACTTGCGACCCAGGTCCTGGGGCGGCATGCGGCTCGATTCTATCGCAGCGTGGGCGGTTAACCGGTCGGGGAATTTGCCTAAGTCCTCGAACTTCCATATGATTAAGCCTCCTCCCAATGAATACGGCTCCGAGATGAAGGCGGCGTGGCCCTGAACCCTGGACTGGTGGTGTCTCCGGCGGCTTCCATCCGGGAGGCGCTGGAGGCGATTACCAAGAACAGCCGCCAGGCCGTGGTGGTGGTCGAGCCCGACGGTCGCCTCGCCGGGCTCGTGACGGACGGCGATCTTCGCCGGGCCCTCCTGCGCGGACTGTCCCTGAACGACCCGATCACTCAGGCGCTCAACCGGCAGCCCACCGTCGCGCCGGCCGCCACGGACCGGAGCGAGGCCCTGGCCCTGATGCGCGCGCGCGGCATCCGCCATCTCCCCCTGGTGGATGGGCGGGGGCGCGCCGTGGACGTGCTCTTTCTCGAGGAGCTCCTGGATACGGGGCGCCTGCCGAACCATGCCGTAATCATGGCGGGCGGCGACGGCAAGCGGCTGCGCCCGCTCACCGAGGCGACACCCAAGCCCCTGCTGCGGGTGGGCGGCAAGCCGCTGCTCGAGATCCTCGTGGAGCGGTTGCGGGCGGCCGGCGTGCGGAGCTTCCACATCACCGTGCGCCACAAGTCCGAGATGATCGAGGAGCACTTCGGCGACGGGAGCCGCCATGATGTGGGCATTCGCTACGTCCGGGAGCGCGAGCCTCTCGGCACGGTGGGCGCGCTGGCCCTGCTCGACCCGGGACCCCGCGAGCCCTTCTTCCTCGTCAACGGCGACATCCTCACCAAGTGCGACTTCCGGGGCATGCTGGCGTTTCACGAGCGCTCCGGCGCCGAGCTGACGGTGGGAACGGTGCGCCACGAGATCGACCTCCAGTACGGCGTGGTGGAGGTGGAGGGCGACCGGCTCACCACCCTGTCCGAGAAGCCCCGGATCGATCTCCGGATCAATGGCGGCATCTACGTGATCGATCCGACGGTGCTGGCGCGCATCCCCCGCGAGCGGGTCTTCGACGCCACCGACCTCATCCGGCTTCTGCTCGAGCAGGGGCGACACGTGGCCGCCTTTCCCATCCGGGAGTACTGGCTCGATGTCGGCCGCCTCGACGACTTCCACAAGGCCGATCGCGACATGGCCGAGGGCTTGCTTGACTAGCGTCGGCGTCATCGGCCTGGGTTACGTGGGGCTCACGCTCGCGGTGTCGCTCGCGCGCAAGGGATTCACCGTGCACGGGGTGGACACGGCGCCGGCCGTGCTCGACGCGCTCCGCGCGCGACGCGCGCATCTCTTCGAGCCGGGCGTCGAGGAGGCGGTGCGCGAGCTCATGGGCGACCGTCTCCACGCCGGCCCCGCGTTGCCCGAGCGCGGCGTGGACGCCGCGGTTCTCTGCGTCTCCACGCCGGTGAATGAGGGCTCGCATGCGCCGGAGCTGGAGAATCTGCGCCGCGCCGCCCGCCACGTGGCCGAGCGCTGCGGCCCCGACACCCTGGTGGTGGTCCGCTCCACCGTGCCGGTGGGAGGGACGCGCGCGGTGGTGCTGCCCGAGCTGGCCGCGCGCTGGCCCCGGCCGCGCCTGGCCTTCGCCCCCGAACGGACCATTCAGGGCCAGGCGCTCCGCGAGCTGACCGAGCTGCCCCAGGTGGTGGGCGGGGTCGACGCCGCCAGCCGGGACGCGGCGGGCGAGCTCTTCGGTCGCCTGACCTCGAGCATCGTGCCCGTGGGCTCGCTCGAGGCCGCGGAGCTGGTCAAGCTCGCCAACAATTGCCACACCGATCTCATCTACTCCTACGGCAACGAGATCGCGCTCCTCGCCGAGCGCTGGGGCGTGGACCCGCTGGAGGTGATTCGCGCCGCGAATCTCGACTATCCGCGGCCGGATCTCGCGAAGCCCGGCTTCGTGGGGGGCGCCTGCCTCACCAAGGACCCGTATATCCTGCTCAGCGCCGCCAACTCCGTGGGGCATGAGCCCTGGCTGGTGGGTCGCGCTCGCGCGCTCAACGAGCACCTGCCCGTGCTGGTGGCCGACCGCCTGGTGCACCTGATCCGGAGCGCGCGTGGCACCGCCGAGGGCGCGCGGCTCTGCGTGCTCGGCTGGGCGTACAAGGGCTGGCCCCCTACCGACGACATGCGCGGCGCGCCCGTCATTCCCATGCTGCCGCTGTTCCGCGCCGCCGGGATCGCCCTGCGGGGCCACGACTTCCTCGTGGGGCCGGCCGTCATTCGCGCCCTCGGCGCCGAGCCGGTGACGCCGGAGGCGGGCTTCGACGGCGCCGACGCCGTGCTCGTGACCATGAACCATCCGGAGTACGCCAAGCTCGACCTGCCCACCCTCCTCACGCGGCTGCGCCGGCCGGCGGTGCTCTTCGATTCGTGGCGCATCCTCGACGAGGAGGCGGTGCGGTCGGCGGGTGTGCGCTATGCCGGGATCGGCTATGGCTAGGATCCTCGTCCTCGGCGGCGCGGGCTTCATCGGCCATCATCTGGCCACGCGACTCGTGGGGGAGGGGCATGCCCTGACCCTGGTCGACGATTTCTCGCGGGGGAAGACGGACGCGGCGCTGGAGGCCCTCTGCGCCAGGTCGGGCGTCGCCCTCCACCGCGCCGACCTCACGCGGCCGGGGGCGCTCGATGCGCTGCCGCGCGACTGGGAGCAGGTCTACATGCTGGCCGCCGTGGTCGGGGTGCGCCACGTGGAGCGTGATCCCGCGCGCGTGATCCGGGTGAACACCATGGCCCTGCTGCACGTGCTCGAGTGGCTGCCCGGCCGCGGCGAGACGCTCTTCTTCTCGTCCACCAGCGAGGCCTATGCGGGCGGCGTCACCAACGGCACCGTGCCGGTCCCGACGCCCGAGGACGTGCCGCTCTCGGTCCCCGATCCCGCCGCGCCGCGCTGGGCCTATGCGGCCAGCAAGATCCTCGGCGAGGCGGCGGTCCTTCACGAGGCGCGCGCGCGGAGCCTCCGGGTGGTGGTGGGACGCTTTCACAACGTGTACGGGCCGCGCATGGGCGCCGACCATGTGATCCCCGAGCTCGCCCTGCGCGCGCTCCGCCGCGAGGACCCCTTCCGGCTCTTCGGCGTGGAGCAGCGCCGCGCCTTCTGCCACGTGGCGGACGCGGTGGAGGCCATGGTCCGCCTCATGGCGTCGGAGGCCGCGTGGGGGCAGGTGGTCAATATCGGCAACGATGCCGAGGAGACCCGCATCGACGATCTCGCCAGGCTGGTTCTCGACGTGGTGGGGTATGCGCCCCTCATCGCGGCGGCGCCGGCGCCCCCGAACTCGGTGGCGCGGCGGTGTCCGGACCTCACCCGGCTCCGGGCGCTCACCGGATATCAGCCCAAGGTCGGCCTGGCCGCGGGCGTGCGCGACACCGTGGAATGGTACCGGCAGTGGGCGGCGGGGGAGGGGCGAGGGCAATGAGCGCGCGCCAGCGCATGATTCCGAACGCGGTGCCGCACCTGGCCGGCAACGAGTGGAAGTACATCAAGGAGTGCCTCGACACCAACTGGGTCTCCTCGGCGGGGCCCTTCATCGAGCGCTTCGAGCGAGCGGCGGCGGAATGGGTGGGCGTGCCGCATGCGGTGGCCACCGTGAACGGCACCGCGGCGCTTCACGTGGCGCTGCTGGCGGCGGGGGTGAAGCCGGACGACGAGGTGATGGTGCCCACCTTCACCTTCATCGCCACCGCCAATGCCGTCGCCTATTGCGGCGCGCATCCCGTCTTCATGGACGTGGAGCCGGGCTCCTGGGGCCTCGATCCGGCCAAGACCGCCGACTTCCTCACCCACGAGTGCGTCTCGCGCGGCGGGCGAACGCTGAACCGCGTCACCGGCCGCGTGGTGCGCGCCATGCTGCCGGTGGATCTCTACGGGCATCCCTGCGATCTCGATCCCCTGCGCGCGCTGGCGGAGGCGCACGGCCTGGCGGTGGTGGAGGACGCGGCGGAGTCTCTGGGCGCGCTCTACCGGGGCCGCCCGGTGGGAGGCGACGCGCCGCTGGCCTGCCTGTCCTTCAACGGCAACAAGGTGATCACCAGCGGCGCCGGCGGCATGGTGCTCGCGCGCGACCCCGCCATGGCCGCGCGGGTGCGCGCACTCACCACCCAGGCGCGCGGCGACGCGCTGGAGTTCATTCACGAGGAGGTCGGTTTCAACTACCGGCTCTCGAACCTCCATGCGGCCCTGGGCCTGGCCCAGCTCGAGCAGCTCCCGGGCTTCCTCCAGTCGAAGCGCGAGACGGCCATCGCCTATGCGCGGGCCTTCGCGGGCGTCGAGGGCGTGCGCATGGCGGGCGAGGCGCCGTGGGCGCGCTCCGCCTGCTGGATGGCCTCGCTTCTCATCGACGCCGGCCGGTGTCCCGACGTGCGGGCGCTCCTGCGCGATCTCAACGCGGAGGGCATCGGCGCGCGGCCGCTGTGGCGCCCGCTGCACCTCCAGCCGGCGTTCTCCGGCGCCCAGACCTATCGGGTGGAGGTCGCCACCCGGCTCTATGACCGCGGGCTGTCGCTGCCGTGCTCGGTGGGCATCACGCGCGAGGAGCGCGAGACGGTGGTGACGGCGCTGCTCCGCCGACTCTCGTGAGCCTGGACGCGGCGCTGCGGGGGCGCATCCGCAAGTACTACACCGGCTACTACCGGGACACGCTGGGCATCGCCGACTGGTCCACGCTGGTGGCCCTCCGTGAGGAGGAGGAGACGGCCGAGGCGCCGCAGTTCGCGCGGCTGCGTGATCTTCTCTCCCCCACCAAGGTCGCCGGCCCTCTGCTCAATGTCGGCTGCGGCACCGGCGGCTTCGACGTGGTGGCGGCGTCGGAGGGGATGCCGGTGGTGGGCGTGGACGCCGACGCGGAGGCCATCGCGATCTGCGCGCTCAAGCGGCGCCAGCTCGGGGGGCGCAGCGGCGCCTTCGTCCGGAGCCTCGCCGAGGCCCTGCCCTTCCGCGACGGCGCCTTCGGCGTGGTCTACTGCTTCTCCGCCATCGAGCACGTGGAGTCGGTGGCCCGGACCCTGAGCGAGATCGTCCGCGTGACCCGGCCGGGGGGCTTCATCTACCTGCATACGCCGAATGCGTGGTCCTGGTACGAAGGGCACTACAAGCTCCTCTGGGCGCCGTTTCTGCCCGAGCCGGCGGGGCGACTGTACCTGCGGCTCCGCGGGCGGCCCACCGAGTACCTGCGGACGCTGCGGCGCCTCACGCCGGGTCAGCTCATCCGAGAGCTCCGGCGCCACGGCGTGACGGACCTCCGCTTCTTCGATGACGAGCGGCCCCGCGAGTCGAAGGGCCGGGCCTGGAGTGTGCTCAAGCATTACTACCGCGTCACCGGAGTGGCGCCCTTCATCGAGCTGGTGGCCCGGAAGCCGTGAAGCCCATCCTCTTCGCCAGCGAGTACTATCCGCCCTTCGCGCCCGGCGGCGCCGAGTGGAGCACCGCGGCCTGGGCGGCCGCGCTGGCGCGACGGGGCCACGCGGTGGTGGTGGTGACGCCGAACTACGGCGCCGCCGCCCGCGAGGAGCGCGAGGGCGTCACGGTGGAGCGGGTGCCGTTTCCGCTGCGGCTGCGTCCCGGGCAGGGCGAGGCGCCCTGGCTGGTGCACCGGAACGCGCTCTTCTACCGGTACTTCGGCGCGCGCATCGAGCGCGCCGCGGTGGCGCACGGGGCGCGGGTGATTCACGCGCACGGGAAGGCGGCCCTGGTGGCCGGCTCGCGCGCCGGCCGTCGACTGGGGATCCCCGTCCTGGCGACCATCCGCGATGCCGGACTCATCTGCCCCCTCGGCTTCTGCACCATGTTCGAGACGGCGTGGACGACCTTTGACTGCACCACCGCGCAGTTCACGAGCAAGTGCGTGCCGTACTTCCTCGAGCGCTACCAGGCGGGGGCGGGGCCGCTGCGGCGGGCGTGGCTCCGCGCCTCGCTCCGGCTGGGCTGGCGCGACCAGCAGCGGCGCTTCCGCGCGCTGGCGGAGGCGGACGGCGTCATCGGCGTGAGCCGCGGCATCCTCGCCATATATCCCGACCGCCTCGTGGGGGGCGGTCGCGGCCGCGTCGTGCATACGCTGCCCCCCGAAGTGTCGGCGCCCGGGGCGGAGGAGGTGCAGAGCGTCCGCGATCGCCTCGGCATCGGCGACGGGTCGATCGTCCTCTACGCGGGCAAGCTCTCGCCGGGCAAGGGCACGCCGGTCCTGCTGGCCGCACTCCCCGCCATCCGCGGCGCGGTGCGCGGGGCGCGCTTCGTCTTCGCCGGCAAGGGCGAGCTGGCGGTGCCCTCGGCCCCGGACGTTCATGCGCTCGGCTCCATTCCGCAGCGGGATCTGTTCGCCCTCTATGCGGCGGCGGAGATCGTGGTGGTGCCCTCGGTGTGGCCGGAGCCGCTCTCGCGCGTGCTGCTGGAGGCCATGCGGCTCGGGCGGCCGGTGGTGGCGACGCGGGTGGGCGGCACGCCGGAAGCGGTGGCGGATGGCGTCACCGGCGTCCTCGTCGAGCGCGGGGACGCGGAAGCCCTCGCGCGCGCGATCGCCGGGCTCCTCCTCGATCCCGCCCGGCGGGCGGCCATGGGAGAGGCCGGACGCGCCCGCGCGGCCGAGTTCTTCAGGGAGGACCGCATCGTGGACGCGCTGCTCGAGGCGTATCAGGCGGCGGCGGGCCGCGAAGCGGCGACACGGGGGGCGGCATGAGCACGGGGCTCCAGCAGTACCTCGGACTCTCATATCGCCGGAAGCGGATCGACGCCGATCTCACGCGGGTGGCGGGCCATCTC
>Ga0105242_10000662_pt1 | contig 26974 bp, 23 predicted proteins | sample KBSM24metaG_FD_81521 | JGI IMG/M metagenome (GOLD analysis project Ga0105242, IMG submission 81521) | Miscanthus rhizosphere microbial communities from Kellogg Biological Station, Michigan, USA - KBS M2-4 metaG | ecosystem: Host-associated > Plants > Roots > Rhizosphere > Soil | place...
CATGGGCGATCGGAACGAGATCAAGGAGTTCAACGTCCGCGACGGGCTCGCAGTCAAGCTGGCGCAGAAGGCGGGAATCACGGTCGCGCTGCTCACCAGCCGCCGCTCGCATGCGGTCGAGCGACGCGCGCGCGAGCTGGGCATCACGGAGCTGCACCAGGGCGCGGCGAACAAGCTCGAGGAGACGCAGCGCATTGCCCAGAGGCTCGCCGTCACGTTCGAGCAGATTCTCTATGCCGGCGACGATCTTCCCGATCTCGCGCCGATGACGGCCGCGGCGATCTCCGCGGCGCCTTCCGACGCGGTGGCGGAGGTGCGCGCCGTCGTGACCTGGAAGCTCGACAGCGCCGGCGGCGCGGGCGCGTTCCGCGAGCTCGTCGAACGGCTCCTCCGCGAACGCGGCGACTGGGACGCCCTGGTGAAGGAATTCTCGATTGGCAAGCCCGAAGCTGCGAGCATTTAGATCGCGTGCGGTCTACCGCGCCGTCGTTCTCATCACCGCGGCCGGCCGCCGGATGCCGCTCCGCACCGGCCGCTTCCTCGGCCGCCTCCTCGGCCGCGCCGCGTGGTACGTCTTGCTGCGTGTCCGCCGAAAAGCGCTCGCCAACATCGCCGTCGCGTTTCCCGAATGGTCCGACGGCCAGCGGCGCCGGACGATCAAGGCGATGTTCCGCCACCTCGGCATGTCCCTCTTCGAGATCGCATGGCTTCCGAACGTCACCGCCGAGACGCGCGACCGCACCACGATCTTCGACGGCGTCGCGGAAGTGATCAGGCTCGTCGACGCCGGCCGCGGCGTCATCATCTTCACCGCGCACACCGGAAACTGGGAGTGGATCTCCTACACGGTCGGACTTTGGGGCCGGAAGCTTTCGGTGATGCAGCGCGAGCGCGACGAGCACGGGATGAACCGCTTCATCACCGAGCTGCGCGCACGCTCCGGCGTGGGCACGATCGATCGCGGATCGGCGAGCTCCGCGCGCGACATGATCAAAGCGATCCGCGGCGGCGGCATGCTCGCATTCGTCATGGATCAGAGCATCCGCACCGAGAGCGTGAAGGTGCCGTTCTTCGGAACGCCGGCGCCGACCCCGATCGGTCCCCCGCGCCTAGCGGTACGCACCGGAGCGCTGGGAGTGACCGCGGTGATCGAGCGCCTCCCGAACGGCATGCAGCACGCGATGTTCCTCGAGCCCTTCGAATGCCGCGACTCCGATCCGGTCGCGATCGCGGAGCGCGTCACGCGCGAGATCGAGGAGCAGATCCGCAGAGCTCCCGAACAGTGGCCGTGGTTCCACGACCGCTGGAAGGAGCGGCCGAAGTGGGACGTCACTGGGGAGGAGCAGTCGCGGCGAGGGGCCACTCTCCCCGAAGGAAGTGCCGGATCGACGCAAACACCGTGACCGGATCGTCGAGCCAGGCGGCGTGCGCGGCGCCTTCGACCGTCACGAGGCGCGCGTCGGCGAAGGCCTTCACCCACTCCACGGCTCCGGCGTAAGGCGCGGCGCGGTCTTTCGTTCCGTGAATCGTGAGCACCGGCACTTTGACGTTGTGCAGCTTCTCCGCGGTGAGACCGGCGTTCGCGAATGACTTCATCACGTGCTCGACGTGCGGGTTGAAGTTGACGGGCCACTCGTTCTCGAGCTCGCAGAACGAGAGGTCGAACCGTTCCGCGTGCGCGGGATTGCCGACGAACATGTAGCGGTAGAAATCCCAGATCGCGGTGCAGAACTCGCGCGGAGACTTCTCGTACGCTCCCGCCGCGCGAAGGTCGTTGAGGCGCTTCTCCGTTTCGGCGGGAATGCCGTAGTCCTCCTTCAACGGCGGCTGATCGGGGAACTTGCGAAACGGAGCGGGATCGATCTGCACGAGCCGCCACACGCGGTCGGGATGATCGAGCGTGTACATCGCGACGACGACGCCGAGGTACGAGAAGCCGATGGGCACGAACTTCTCGATCTTCAGCTCGCGGCGGACGGCTTCGAGATCGCGCACGTCCTGCTGGATCGTCCACGTGCTCTCGTCCTTCGAGCGGTGCGAACGCCCGCGGTTGCGCAGGTCGTACGTGACGACCGTGGCGACGTTCGCGAACTGGCGGAAGTGGTCGTGCAGGAAGTAGTCGAGCGGCACGATCATCGTGACCGGGCCGTCGCCGAACTTGCGGTAGTAGAGCTTCAAGCCGTCGTCGGCGTTGACGAAGCCTTCCTCGATTTTTCCCACCTCCGCGGGCGCGGAGCCGGGTCCGTCGAAGATGACTTTCCACGAGCCGTCAGACTGCTTCTGCCAGATCGACGAATAGTCGCCGGTGTAGTGTCCCTTCGCGTCGTAAATCGGACCGGCCGAGAGTCCGAGCTTCCCGTCCGCCGTCACCTCGACCCGCTCCGGCCCCCACACGAACGGCGCCTGCGGCGCCTGAAAGAATCGCGACCAGCGGTCGACGACCGCCTGCTTCCCCCGCAGCGTCCCCAGCGCCCCGAGAAAGTTCGCATCATTCGCCACCATCGCAAAAAACTTCGCCGGATCGCGATCGGTGAACGCGCGGGCGAAGGCGGTTTCGGCGTTGGCGACGTCGTGGATTGGGTCGGCAAACATGGGTGCGGCGAGCATCACGCTGAGTGTGATTGCGGCAAGTCTCATCGTCGTCAAGTCTACAAGTCGTCGAGTCGTCAAGCAGAGCATCTCGACGACTCGTCGACTTGACGACTCGTCGACTCGTCGACTCTACCTCCGGAACAAGTTCTTCAAAATGAACACCGCATTCGCCGGGCGTTCGGCGAGGCGGCGCATGAGGTACGGGTACCACTCCGTGCCGAAGGGGATGTAGACGCGCATGCGCCAGCCGTCGCGGACGAGTTGTTCCTGCAGGTCGCGGCGGACGCCGTAGAGCATCTGGAACTCGAACGCGTTCGGCGGGATGTTCTCGCTGCGCGCGAAGGCGAGCGTGGCCTCGATCATCTTCGGGTCGTGCGTGGCGATGCCGTGATAGGTGCCGCTCTTCAGGAGGATGCGCATCAGCTTCACGAAATTCGCGTCGACGTCCGCCTTCGCCTGAAACGCGATCTCGGGCGGCTCTTTGTACGCGCCCTTGCAGAGGCGGATGCGGATCCCTTCCGCGCAAAGCTCCTCGACGTCACGCTCGCTGCGATGCAGATACGTCTGGATCACCGCGCCGACGTGTCCGGCGTTGCCCGGCTGGCCGTGCAGCTCGCGAACGACGTCCAGCGTCTTCTGCGTGTACGGCGAGCCTTCCATGTCGATGCGCACGAAGTTGTTTCGCTTGGCAGCGTGCGCGACGACCTCGTTGACGATCGTGCGCGACACGGCCTCGTCGATGTCGAGTCCCATGTGCGTCAGCTTGAGACTGACGTTCGCATCGAGCTGGCGCTCGGTGATCTCGTCGATCGTGTCGTGGTAGAGCTGCGCGCTTTCGCGGGCCTCCTCGAGGTTCGTGACGTTCTCGCCGAGGTTGTCGACGCTGACGCTCATGCCGCGCTCGTTCGTCGCGGCGGAGGCGTCGAGCGCTTCATGCACGGTCATCCCGGCCACGAAACGGCTGGAGAGGCGGCGGCCGATGGCCGAGCGCTCGGCGATCGCGCGAAGCATGCGGTTTTCGGAGAGGAGGATGAAGAATGCGCGGAACATGCGTCAGTAGGCGGCGCGCATTATTACACCGCCTTCGCCACCGCGACGGCGCAGACGCGCGAGGCACCCGCGTCCCGCAGTGCCGCGGCGCAGGCGCGGAGCGTCTCCCCGGTCGTGCAGATGTCGTCGACGATCAGGATCGACTTGCCGTCCGCGCGCGGCGACGCGGCGAAGGCGCCGACGACGTTCGCCGCGCGATCGCGCTTCGGGAGCCTCGACTGCGTGGCCCGCTCGCGGCGTTGCCGCGTCAGGAGCGCCATGTCGCAGGCGACGTGAATGCGCCGCCCGAGCGCCCGCGCGAGCAGCTCCGCCTGGTTGTATCCGCGCTTCCGCTCTTTCGCCCGGTGCATCGGCACGGCCACGACCGCGTCGAAGTCGCGGTCGCGCAGCGTCTCGTCGAGGAGCGCCGCGAGCGCGTCGTCGAGAAAGTCGTGGCGCTGGAACTTCAGCGCGTGCAGGAGCCTCTCGAGCGGGCCGCGATACGCGCCCCAGGCTTCGCACCAGTCGACCGGAAGAGGGCTCGTGAGGCAGTCGATGCAGATCTCGCCGGCGGGCAGAGGCAACGCGCACGATACGCACTTCGCGCCGCTGATGCGCGGCAATGACGCCCAGCATGCGGCGCAACACGAGGCCGTGCGATCGCCCAGCGGGAGCTCGCGTTCGCAGGCAATGCACCACGACGGCAGAACGATTCGCAGCGCCTCGCGTCCAAAGTACGACAACGCGCTGGCGATCCGTCTCTGCACGCGCACATTGTACTCAGGGAGAAGGATGACACCGATGAACCGCTTCGCTATATTCGCGCCCATGAAACGATCCTCGATGCTGCTCGCGCTGATGATCTTCAGCGCACTTCCTCTGTTCGCCCAGTCCACCGAGTTCGGCGTGATCGCCGGTGCCTCCCGCCGCTTCGTCGACAACGGCCAGCGCGAGGACGGCGTCGACTGGCTCGACAGCAACTTCTCCTTCTCGCACTCCTCGGTCGAGTTGTACTGGGGCATGAGCATGGACGAGGATCTCTACTTCAAGCTCAAAGCGGGGCGCATCGAAACCGAGGTCGCCGAGGCGTACTCGGTCCCGGGCACTGCCGGAACGTTCCGCCGCGATGCAGAAGGTGAAGTGCAGCACGCCGACGCGGTCGTCGAGTATCGCTTCTCCGAACCATACGGAACGACCGGCATTTTCGGCGGTGTCGGCCTCTACCGCCAGTCCGGCGATGGCATCAGCGCGACGAACAACTTCGGATGGACCGCCGGCGTGATGTCCGATTTCCCTCTGTCCCGCCGCTACGGAGTCGTGCTCGAGGCCGCATATCACTGGACGAATGCCGACTTCCGCCCGCGCTATCTCACCGTGGGTGGCGGTCTGCGCGTCTCGTTCTGATCCGAGGAGGGCGGGCGTCCCGCCCGTCATGCTTCTGGCAGCGTGATTGCTCGTCTTCTCTTGAAGGAGGCAGCAAACATGGCTCAGGATCGAACTCAGCAGAAGTCAGTGCGTGACGTAATGACACGCGATCCCGAATGTGTGTCCCAAAACGATGATGTGCGGGAAGCCGCGCGCATCATGAAGGAGCGCGACACCGGCGTCGTGCCGGTGGTGGACGGGAACAAGATCATCGGCCTCATCACCGACCGCGACATCGTCGTGCGCGGCCTCGCCGAAGGAAAGGATCTCGCGAACTGCCGCGTCGATGAACTGATGACGAAACACGTGCGCTCGGTGCACGAGGACATGCCGATCGACGAGGTCCTCACGCTGATGACCAGCGCCGAGATCCGCCGCGTCCCGGTCGTCAACGGCAAGGACGAACTGATCGGCATCCTTTCCATCGGCGACATCGCCATGGAGACGAACAAGGACGGCAAAGTCGGCCAAGCGATCGAACAGATCAGCGAAGCCCCGCCCAACAACTGATGGTGGAGCGGCGGGCTCTTAGCCCGCCGACCCCTCCGGCGGGCTAAGAGCCCGCCGCTCCACTGGAATGCCCCGGCCCGGGCTTCCCGTTTCACCTTGCCGTGAAACGACTTCTCCTCCTCACACTCACGCTCTTCGCCTCGTCCGCCGCGTTTGCGATCGAGGTCGATCCGAAGGTCGATCGCGTCGTCCGTGACGCTCTCACGGTCTGCGGCGACACCAAGGTGACGTACGAAGAGATGAACATGAAGCTGCTCCCGCGCTTCACCGGCACGCTGGTCCGCGTCGAGAGCAAGCACTCCTCGTGCGAAGGACAGTACGCCGCGATTCTCTCTCCCTCCGGCGGCTTCTACCTCGGCATGCCCTGGCCGATCTCGCAGGAGGAAGGCGCGACCGCCGAGGAGAAGTTGAAGAACTTCGTCTGGCGCAACATGCAGATGAACGTCGCGCCGGTCATCGACCGCAAGAAGTCCACCGACGACGGACTCTTTCTCGTCACGATGAACGAGACCACCGAGAACGGCAAGATGCCGTACGAAGGCGAGATCGATGCGGACGGGAAGTTTTTCTTCATGGGTCACTTCCGCCGCATGGGCGACAGCATCCGCCCGCAGCGCGTGAAGGGATTCGAGCCGTTCTTCGCGAACCTCCCGGTGAAGGGTCCGGAAGGCGCGCCGGTGACGATCGTCGAGTTCTCCGACTTCGAATGCCCCTCCTGCCGCCGCGCGGCCGGATACGTCGACCCGATCCTCACGAAGCACGCCGGCAAAGTGCGCTACGTCCGCTTCGATCTCCCGCTGACGATGCATCCGTGGGCGTTCGGCGCCGCGCTCGCCGGACGGGCGGTCCATCGCCAGAAGCCGGAGCTGTTCTGGGAGTTCAAGAAGCAGGTCTACGCGAACCAGGATTCGCTCACCGCCTTCACGTTCTGGGACTGGGCGCGCGGCTTCGCCGAGGACCACCAGCTCGATCTGAAGCGTTACGACGCCGATCTGCAGAATGTGGAGATCCGCAGCGAGATCCTCCACGGCGCCGGCTCCGCGCTCTCGAACGAGATCCGCGCGACGCCGACGTACATGATCAACGGCGCGATGGTCGACCCCGGCGACAACGGCACGTCGCTCGCCGAATACGTCGACCAGTTGCTCGCGGCGAAGTAGCGCCGCCAGTTGTCATCCTGAGCGCAGCGAAGGACCCCCGGCAAATTCACGACCACCGTGCGTCCGCCGGGGGTCCTTCGCCGTCTGCGCGGCTCAGGATGACAAGGGCGGGCGGATCACGTAGGCGTCCTGCAGCGCGGCGATCGGGAAGAGGGCCGGGGGCGTGAGATTGCCGCGCGCGAACCATCGCACGTCCGCCGATTCGCCGAGAAGGCGCTCCGCGAATGCGCGCGAGTGAAACGTGGCGAACGCGTTGGCGCCCGGATCGGCACCGGCGACCTCCACGTATCCGCTTTCCGCGAATGACGCGCGGCTTTGAGGATCGAGCAGGAGCTCCGCGTACGTATCGCCGTGCAGCGTGATGAGGATCGAGCCGTCGCGCCGCAGAAGGCGGCGAAGCTCCGCGATCCAGGCGCGTTGATAGTCGAGCGGGAGATGCGTGAAGACGGACGTGAGCTGGATCAGATCGAAGCTCGCCTCGCCGAACGGCAGCGGCGGCTGCACGTTCGAGACGCGCCATTCCGCGACGTTCGGCAGCGAGGCCTCGTTCCATGCGATCAGATCGCGGTTGATGTCCGCGCCCGCCAGCCGGCGCCGCGGATTGGCAGCGTGCCATCCGAGGAGCATGCGTCCCGTGCCGCATCCGACGTCGAGCACATCGTGGATCGACGATGGATCGTGACCCGCCTCGCGCAGCAGACGTTCCATGCTGAAAAAGCCCGACACGGCGGAGTCGCGATACGAAGTCACGTCATCGCCGCCCTGCGTGGTGCGCACGAGCTCCGGCGGCGGCACGGGGAACTTCGCGATCGCGTCCGCCGCGGCGCGGGCCCGCTCGTGATCGCGCGCGTCGAAGACGAACAGCGTTTCATCGTTTGCACGAAACTCGTACGTGCGCGCGGGATCGATGAAGAGATCGAATTCGAATCGCGCGTGCGCCGCGTTGGGACGATCGATCATCGCCAGCTCGGGGCACGGCAGGCTCACGTTCGCCCGGGTTTCGCCCACGATGATGTTCTCGACCGGGCGATCGTCGAGCGAGAGCGCCGCGCCGCGGACGCGGTACACGCGCGCGCCGTCGATGTGGTGATACTGCGGCGCGTCGAGCACGAAGAGCGGCTGCATCAGACGGCCTGCCACACTACGTCGAGGAACGCCTTGAGCATCCTCCCCGTGAGTCCCCAGATCTCGTACGGACCGTAGTGGTAGAAATACGCGGGATACTGTTTCGCGCGAAACGGCACGTAACGCACCTCGGGGTTCCTGACGTCGAGCAGGACCTCGATCGGCACTTCGAACACTTCCACCACTTCCGCTTCCTGGATGATGTACTCCAGCGGCTCGTGAATCACGCCGGCGAACGGGGCGACGAGGAATCCGCTGTGCGTGATCACGTCGTCGAGGCGTCCGATCAGCTCCACCTCGCGCGCAGGAATCCCGACCTCTTCCTCCGCCTCGCGCACCGCCGCCTGCTCGAGCGCTTCTCCCTCTTCCACGGAGCCGCCCGGGAATGCGATCTGGCCGCCGTGCGCCACGAGTTGTTCGGAGCGGCGGGTGAAGAGGATCGACCAGCCGCCGTTCTTCCGGATCAGCGGGATGAGCACGCACGCGCGGCGGTGGTTCGGCGCGTCGATCTCGATTGCCGGGCGGCGCCCGAGGATGTCGCGGAGGCGTGTCAGCGCGTGATCGTCGAACATGCGAAAGGCTCGGGGTCGAGCATCGGGACGTCTTGAATGGCGTGATGGAGCCGAAGCGGACCCACGGAGAGCCGCACGTCGATCGTCGCACTCTCGCCCGGCCCGAGGTCGCGCGGGAGCGCGAGCCACTGGCCGTTCGCGATGAGGCGGTATTCGGGATGGCCGTAGGTGCGCGTGCGGATGGTGGTCGTGCCGATGTTCTTCAGGGTGATGGTTTGGGTGGTGGCTTCGATGAGTTGGAGTTGGGGGAAGAGAGGGAGCCCCTCACCCTGCCCTCTCCCCGCCTGGCGGGGAGAGGGGGCTGTGATGGCGTGCAGATAGCCGTCCACCGTGAGCTCGATGCGCGCGTTTTTTTCGAGCCATTCCCGTTGCGCGCGGGATGGGTCATCGATGTCGCGCACGAAAAAATCGGCGAGCGTTTCGACTTCGCGTTCGCCGAACGGAATCTTCACCACGATCTCGTCGGGCAGCTCGGCGAACTGCGCGTAGTCGCTGACGGCGACCGGCTTGCCGGCGTCGAGCGCGCGGATCAGCGTCCCCGAGGTCTCGCCTGCGGACGGATAGCGCAGGTTCACGAGACGGTCGGCGGCGGCGTAGAACGCGGGGAACTCGTCGTCATCGACATACCCGGTCGCGATCACGCCGTCGCCTTCGACGACTTCCATGTTCGGCGCGGGCTGGCCAACGATGAGCAGCACCACGCGCGGATCGCGCTGCCGCGCGAGACGAAACGCCTCGAGCACGACCTCGGCGCGCTTCGCCGACGTGAGAAATCCGAAGAAGCCGATCACGCGATGTTGCGGCGTAATGCCGTAGCGCGCGCGGAGCGCGTCGCGATCGAAGGAACGCGTCTCGTGCACGTACGGATGCGGCACGACATGAATCGGCGTCTCCACCCCGAACGACTGCAGGCGCTCTCGCGCGTAGTGGTTGTGCACGATCACGACGCGCGAGCGGTTCGCGACTTCGATCGACGCGGGCAGCAGAAAGTTGCCCATCTCGCTGTGCAGTCCCGCCGCCCGCCCGCGCGCCCACGCCGCACCCGCCGGCCCATGACTCGCCTCCAGCGCGGCGACGTACGCATCCGCGTCGCCGCGCGCGAGCGTGGCCTCGACGATGAGGTGGTGCAGCACGAGATCGTGCAGCACGATGACACCCGGATGCTCCATCGCTTCGCGGTAGATCCATTCGTGGTGCGGGTTGTTGCCGAGCTGGTAGATGCAGTCCTGAGTCCTGAGTCGTGAGTCCTGAGCCGGCGGTGCGTCGTACACCTCGACGTCGAGACGCTGCTTCAACGCCGGAAGCAGCATCGCCGAATAATGGGCGACGCCCGTACGCGCCGGAGGAAGGGGCGAACAGTAGGCGATCCGAGTTGGCAGTTGGCGGTCGGCAGTTGGCAGCGGAGACGGCGACGCCGATTCTCCTGCCAACTGCGAACTGCCAACCGCCAACTCCATTAGTCCGCCGTCTTTCTCGCCTGCGCGGCGAGGAACGCTTCGATGAAGCCGTCGAGATCGCCGTCGAGGATGCGGCTCGGGTCGCCCACCTCGTATCCGGTGCGCAGGTCTTTCACGAGTTGATACGGTTGCAGGACGTACGAGCGGATCTGGCTTCCGAACCCGATGTCCTTCTTCTCGCCCTCGACCTTGGCCTGCTCTTCTTTCCGCTTGTCGAGCTCCAGCTGATAGAGCCGCGCGCGCAGCAGATGCATGGCCGTGTCGCGATTCTTGTGCTGGCTGCGCTCGTTCTGACAGGTCACAACGATGTTCGTCGGCAGGTGGGTGATGCGCACGGCCGAGTCGGTGACGTTGACGTGCTGCCCGCCCGCACCCGAGGAGCGATAGGTATCGACGCGCAAATCCTTGTCGTTGATCTCGATGTCGATCGTGTCGTCGATGTCGGGGATCACGAACACCGACGCGAACGAGGTGTGCCGCCGCTTCGCGGCGTCGAACGGCGAGATGCGCACGAGGCGGTGCACGCCGTTCTCCGCTTTCAGATATCCGTACGCGTACTCGCCGCGCACCAAGAACGTCGCGCTCTTGAGGCCCGCTTCCTCGCCGGCCTGGTACTCGATCATCTCCGTCGACCATCCCTTCCGCTCGCAGTAGCGGAGATACATGCGCAGCAGCATCTCCGCCCAGTCCTGCGACTCGGTGCCGCCCGCGCCGGGATGGATGGTCATGATCGCGTCGCGGACGTCGTGCTCTCCGGAGAGCTTCATCGTCAGCTCGATCTCGTTGGCGTGTTTTTCGAGCTGATCGACGAGCGACTCGATGTCCGCCTCGACGTTCTCTCCCTCCCGCTGGAGGTCGAGCAGCACGTCGAGCTCCTCGGCTTTCGACTCGATCGACTCGCCCGAGGCAATGCGTTTCTCGACGCGGGCGCGCTTGCGCCCTACCTCCTGGGCCGTCTCGGGCTTGTCCCAGAAACCGGGAGCCGACATCTCGCGCTCGATCTCGTCGAGCGCTCTTCGCGCGGAAGCGAGGTCAAAGATAGCTCCGCACGGAGCGGAGTCGTTCGCGGAGGTCGTCAATTCGAGGTTGCATGTCGTCGCGCATAGGCATTCAGATGGCAGACGGCAGATGGCGGACGGCAGAAGGACCGTTACTTCTGCCGTCCGCCATCTGCGATCCGCCTTCTCGTCAATCCGATGAGTACCACGACAACGCTCAGCCACGCAAACCAGTCGCCGAAGCGCACGTAGGGAGTTGTCGTTCTCCTCGACTGAAATCGCGCGTAAATGATTCCCGGCTTTCCCATCGGAATCGACTGCACGATGCGGCCCGTGGGATCGACGAACGCGGAGATGCCGGTCGTGCCCGCGCGCAGCAGGTAGCGATCGTCTTCGATGGCCCGGAGGCGCGCCTGCCACAGATGCTGCGCCGGCGCGGCCGTGCCGTCGTACCACGCGTCGTTCGTGATCGTCACCAGCACTTCCGCGCCGTGACGGACCTGCTCGCGGGCGATCTGCGGATAGACGATCTCGTAACAGATCGCCGGACCGTATTTCAATTTGCCGCCGAGCGGAAAGTCGTTCGTGCCGAACTCGAACTCGCCCACCGCGCGGACCAGCTTCTCCGCGAAAAACAGGACCCGCCGCAGAGGGACATATTCGCCGAACGGCACGAGCCGGATCTTGTCGTAGTGGCCGATGGTGATGCCGCTGCTGACGAGAAACGCGGAGTTCCAGAGGCGGTTCGGCCGCGCGGGATCGGTGGCCACCGATCCGAGGATGATGTCGATGTCGCGGTCGCGCGAGAGCTGCTCGATGGAGTCGCGATAGAAACGGGTCTCGGTGAAGGAGAGCGGCACGGTCGACTCCGGCCAGACCACGACGCGCGCGCCTTTGCCGGCCGCTTCTTCCGTCATGGCGATCATGCGCTGATAGATCGCCAGCACGTTCGCGTCGTCCCAGCGCATCTCCTGGGAGATATTCGGCTGCAGCAGCGCGGCGGTGACGACCTCACTTGCATTCGGCCGCGCGATGAGCTTCGAGGCCACGAGTCCCGTTCCCCACCACGTGAGCGCGAGGATGCCGAGGCCTCCGCCGGCGAGGACGCGTGCAATCGACGGCGGGCGCTGCGTGATCCACCACGCCGCGATCGTCGCCGGAATCACCACCAGCGCGCCGGCGAAATACGGCCCCGCGGCGCGATCGATCTGGATCAGCGGCGTGTAGTCGACGATCGCGGTGGCGATGAGGTTCCACGGAAACCCGCTGAGGAGATACGTGCGCGCGTACTCGACCGCCGCCCACGCCGCCGGCACGAGCAGCCACGGCGCGAACCGCCCGCCGAGCCGCAGCCGCTTCACGATCGCCGCAAACGCGCCGCCGTACAACCCGAGATAGAGCGACATCGCGACGAAGAGCAGGATGCCCGTGATTTGTGGCAGCCCGCCGTAGTGCGACATCACCCGCACCACCCACGGCACCATCATCAGCCAGGCCACGGACTGCGAGATCCACCCCTGGAAGAACGCTTCCCACGCACCGCGCGAGCGCGTGATCGCGATCAGAAGCGGCAGCAGCGAGAGAAACGCGAGCCAGCCGATCGCGTAGTCAGGAAATGCGAGCGCGAATAAGACGCCCGACAGGACCGAAAGAAGAAACCGCCCTAGCAACCCAGCAACCTAGCAACCCAGCAACTCACTTCTTGAACAACGCGTCGAACGCCTTTCGCGCATCATCCGGCGTCAATGGCTGCTTGCCTTTGTCGGCCGCGAGATCCCTGACGATCTTCGGCTGGAAGAACGTGCATTCGTTGCGCACATGCTTGCCCTGAACGCGTTTCGGGATGTTCTCGCGGCACTCCCACAGCGTGGTCGTGTCGAAGAAGCGGCAGTTGCCGCAGGTGTGGAGATCGGCGCCGCACTTGAGGCAGACGTCCTCGAACGTCATGTCGCCGAGGCTGTGGCGAAGCTCGCCGCAGCCATTGCATTTGAACGCCTCGGGGCCGAAGCCGCCGGCCGTGCGTCCGCGCGGCGCGCCCTCGATGCGTTGCTTCGGCGGATCCGGCCGCGCGCTCGTCGGCCGCTGGGGCTGCTGCCCTCCGGCGTACGAGTAGCCGCCTCCGTCCTGATAACCACGATGTCTGTACTTGCGATCGCTCACTTTCACCTCGCGAGAACCAGCCAAAGCACTCCTGCAACGACGGCGATCGTGATGATGAACAGAATCACCCGGATCGCAAGCCGCGCCACCTTCAGCAGAATCCAGATCGCGAAGATGACGACTAGCAGAATGAGGAGCTCGTGAGTGCTCGGCATTCGGGGATGGTCGTCAGTGTATAGGAGTGCGGTGACGATGTCACCGCTCTTGCCGCTCCGACCGAGCGGTGGCTGTGCCACCGCACTCCTATAACAACCGCAGCGGCTGCTCGATATATTGCCGCAACGTCTTCAGAAACTCCGCGCCGAGCGCGCCGTCGACGACGCGGTGGTCGCACGACATCGTCACTTTCATCCGCTCCCGGACCACGATCTGCTTGTCGATGACCACCGGCCGCGACTCGGCGGTACCGACGGCGAGGATCGCGGCGTTCGGCGGATTGATGATGGCGGTGAACTCCTCGATCCCCCACGCGCCGAGGTTCGAGATCGTGAATGTGCTGCCTTGATACTCGTCCGGCTTCAACTTGCGGTTCTTGGCCTTGTCGGCGAGCGCGCGCACCTCGGCGGCGATGCCGGTGACGGACTTCTGATCCGCGTTGCGGATGACCGGCGTGATCAAGCCGTCCGCCGTCGCCACCGCCACTCCGACGTGCACCTCGCCATGCTGCGTGATCGCGTCATCGCCCCAGCTCGCGTTCACGTTCGGGTGATGGCGCAGCGCGAGCGCGACCGCGCGGATGATGAAGTCGTTGAGGCTCAGCTTCGCGCCGCTGATGTCGATCATCTGCTGGCGGACGGAGAGGAGGTTCGTCACGTCGTAGTCGGCGGTGAGATAGAAGTGCGGGATCGGCCCGGTCGATTCGGCGAGGCGCCTGGCGATCGTGCGCCGCATCGCCGTGAGCGGGATGACTTTCGTTTCGAGTGGAGCGGCCGGCTCCGTCAGCCCGCCGGCGGGCTGAGAGCCCGCCGCTCCACGAGCGTTCTTCACGTCGGCGGCGACGATCCGTCCGCTCGGACCGCTTCCCTGCACCTGCTCGAGACTCACTCCGAGATCGCGAGCCATGCGCCGCGCCAGCGGAGATGAGCGCCGCCTTCCGCCTTCCGCGGCCGCCGGCATCTCGACGACGTTCGCCTGCGTGCGGTCGCGGCGCGGCCCTTTCTGCTCGATCGCTTCCTGGTACTCGCCGGTTGTGTGCTTGACGCTGTCTTTCTTGTCGGTGACGCGTCGCTGCGGCGCTTCTTCCTTTTCGCCTTCCGCGAGGATGTTCGCGAGCACGCCCCCGACCGGCACCATGTCGCCTTCATTCGCGGCATGCTCGCCGAGCGTTCCCGCCGTCTCGGCCTCGAGATCGAGATTCACCTTGTCCGTCTCGATCTCCGCGACCGCGTCACCCTTCTTCACCGGGTCGCCCGGTTTCTTGTACCACTTGACGACCTTCCCCTCGGTCATCGCGTCGCCCATCTTGGGCATGATGATTTCAGCCATCGTCAGCACTCAGGACTTGTACATCACTCTCTTCACGGCCCGTTCGATATCTTCTTCATGCGGCGTCGCGAGCAACTCGAGCGAGCGCGCGTACGGCATAGGTACATCCTCGCCCGTGACGCGCGCGACGGGTGCGTCGAGCTCGTCGAAGACGGTCTCGGTGATGCTCGCCGCGATCTCCGCGGCCGCACCGAACGGCTTCCATTGCTCCTGCACCACGACCGCGCGATGGGTCTTCGTCACCGACGCGTAGACCGGGTCCATGTCCAGCGGGCGGAGCGTGCGGAGATCGATCACTTCGCACTCGATGCCTTCATCCTTCGCCAGTTTGTCGGCGACGATCAGCGAGAGCTGCAGCATGCGGCTGAAGGAGACGATCGTGACGTCGCTCCCCTCGCGGGCGACGCGCGACTTTCCGAACGGCACCGTGAACTCGGGATCGTCGGGCACTTCGCCTTTCATCCCGTACAGCGCCGCGCTCTCGAGAAAGATCACCGGATCGCGTCCGCGGATCGCGGTCTTGAGCATTCCCTTCGCGTCCGCGGGCGTTGCCGGGGCCACGACGTGGATGCCGGGGAAATGCGCGTAGAACGATTCGAACGACTGCGAGTGCTGCGCGGACAGTTGCACGCCCGCGCCCTGCGGCCCGCGCACGACCATCGGCACGTCCACCTGTCCGCCGGAGAAGTAGCGCACCTTCGCGGCGTGATTGAGGATCTGATCCGCGGCGACGATGGCGAAGTTCATCGTCATCATCTCCACGATCGGCCGCAGGCCGAGCATGGCCATGCCGACCGCCGTCCCGACCATGCCCGCCTCGGCGATCGGCGTATCGATCACCCGCTTCGGCCCGTACTTTTTCAACATGCCGGCGGTGATGCGGAACGTGCCTTCATAGACGCCGATGTCCTCGCCCATGATCAGGACCTTCGCGTCGCGGTCCATCTCTTCCATCATCGCTTCGCGGATGGCGTCGCGGTAGCTCTTCTCGCTCATCACTTTCATCGTGGAGCGGTGGGCTCTCAGCCCACCGGCTCGTCTTCGGCGGGCTGAGAGCCCGCCGCTCCATTTACAGGTCGTGGTCCATGTTCGGCGACGACGTCGGTGAACAACTCCTCGGGCGGCGGCACGGGGCTCTCTTCGGCGAACTTCACCGCGTTCGCCGCCCGGTCGACTGCCCACTCGTCCATCGCCTTCACCTCGCCGTCGCCGAGTCCGCACACCTCGCCGAGGCGTTTGCGGAGGATGGTGATCGGATCGCGGTGGCGGTGTTTCTCCACTTCTTCCTTCGAGCGATACGGCTGCAGGATGTCGGCGGCGCCGTGGCCTGAGAACCGGTACGTCACCGCCTCGATGCAGTACGGCTTCCCGGTCTCGCGCACCTGTTGCACCACGCGATCGGCCACGCCGCGCACGGCGAAGATGTCCTGTCCGTCGACCTTCTCCGTCGGAATCGCGTACGCGCGCACGCGCGCCGCGAGATCGGTGAGCGCGGAGTGCCGCTCCACCGACGTGCCCATCGCATAGCCGTTGTTCTCGATGATGAAGATGATCGGGCACATGCCCTGATGTCCCCAGAGGCCGGCCATGTTCATCGCCTCGTGGAACGAGCCGATGTTCATCGCGCCGTCGCCGAAGTAGCAGACCACGACCGAGTCGCTGGCCTGATAGCGCTTCGCGTACGCGGCGCCGGCGGCGAGCGTCAGGTGTCCGCCGACGATGCCGTAGCCGCCGTAGAGGCCGTGCTCGACGTCGAACAGATGCATCGAGCCGCCCTTCCCTTTCGAGATGCCGGTGGCCTTGCCGAACAGCTCGGCCATCACTTTGCCGGGATCGGCGCCGAGGGCCAGGGCCTGGGCGTGATCGCGATAGCCGCAGAACACGGCGTCGCCTTTCTGCAACGCACTGACGATGCCGGAGGCGACGGCCTCCTGTCCGATGTAGACGTGAAGGTAACCGCCGATCTTGCCCTTCCGGAACTCGCGCTCCGTCGCCTCCTCGAAGCGGCGGATGAAGATCATCTGCTTGAGGATGTCGGTCCATTCCGGCGCGCACGCCGCGTCGAGGACCGCGCTGTCGCTTTCTTTCTTTGCCTTCGCCATGCGTTACAACTCGCGCGTTCTTGCACATCGCACGCCGCGCGGAGGTGGGATTCTATATCGCACGGCGCGAGCGCGTCAGTGCGGCGGGCGCGAGATGAATCCCGACGGCGTCTCGTTTTGCGCCGGCCCAATGTGAGTTTGTTGATACGTATCGACCGGTGTGCATCCGTTGCCCAGCTGCGCGGCGTCCAAGTCCAAGGCGAAGCGTCCTTCCGCCGACATCGAAACGATGACCCAGCCCTGACTCGGGCGCGTCTTCGTGTTCGAACCTTCGGGCGCGAACGGCGTCACGCCGGAGTAACCGTTTGCTGAATAGAAATCGGAGCCGCCGTTGCTGAGATTGATGTACATCCAGCCGCCTTGCGCGTTGCTCACGTTGTCCGGGAATGGAAAGGACGACGTGGAGACTCGTGCCGCTGCCGGCAGCGCACGCACCGCCGCGCAGAACGGTTGCACGACGTGGCACCAATTGCTGGAGAACGAGTTTTCCTGTTCATCGAAGCGAATGGCCTCGAACGGCATCGCCGAGTTGCGCTGGGCGTCCGCGCACGACTGGGTTCCGACGGTCAGTCCTTCGCGCCAGAGCTTGTAGTGAGTCTTGACATCGCGGCCGTTGTCGATCCATCGCGCGGCGAACGACGACGGCAACGGCTGGCGGCGATCGAACGTGCGCGCGGTTGCCGGCGGGAACGTCACCGTGTACCGGTCATAAAACGTGTACGGCAGATTCGTGCCGGGATACGAGCCCGCGGGACCGCCTTCAGGAATGGCGCGGATGTGAACCATCGGCTCGGCTTGCGCGCTCATGAAATGGCCGTCGACTTGTTGATAGTCGCCGATCAGAACGTTATCGAACAGCAGCTCTTTTCGGATGAAGTCGGGATTGTCGGCGAACTTCGTCGAGCAGGTGCTCACGACGTCGATCGTCAGATAGCCTCTTGCATTCGTGTGCGTGCCGCCGACTCTTCGGTTCGCGCACACGGTCGTGGATGGATTGTAAAGACCGGTCGTGAGAGCAGTCCGAATCGCGGCGAGGACATCGGAAGGCACGACGGCAGGAAGACTCGAGCAGACGCCGCCGGGCCCGAAAGCATCCCTGGCGATGTTGGGATTCGAGTCGTTCGGCAACGGTGGCGCGATGCCGCCGCCCTGGAGCGGCGAGATCACAACCGGTGCGAGACGGCCGTGATTGAAAACGTCCGAAAGACTGATCGCCTGCACGTCGTAACCGGTGAGAAGGACGTTGAACGCAAGCAGCGGATAGCCCCAATCCGTCCAGATCGTGACGTGTGCGATCTGCGGCATGCGCGTGACGTTGGTGATCGTGAAGAGCGTCGTCTCGTCGCCTTGGCTGTCACCGATGTCGACGTCGAAGAACGGGAGGAGCAGCGTTGCGGCCGGCGCGACCGTGATGTCGCACGAATTGTCGTTGTGATTCTTGGGGTGAGCGAAGGCACCCGAAGTGACGGCAAGGATCATGAAAACCTGCGATATTCGCCGTAATCCCATTTTAAATATGGTTTTATACCATATCTTCTTCCAATTTGGTCCCTCGGGCGATGAAGAACAGAGCCACGAGCGCGAGAACGCTGCCGTTGATCGCCAGCGCGGTCGTGATCGACCAGCGAAACGCAACGTAGCCGGCGATCAGATTGCCGAGGGGCATGCCGCCGCGGAAGGCGAGCATGAAGATCGACATCACCCGGCCGCGCATCGCATCGCTCGTCGTCAGTTGCACGAGCGAGCTGTAAAGCGAGATCACGCCGACCACACTCATCCCGCTGAGGAACAGCAGCGCGAGACTGAGCGGCAGCGACCGCGAGAACGCGAAGCACACCAAGAGCAGCGCGAAGATCAGTTGCAGCGTGAGCGCGAGCTTCCCCTTCTTCGCCAAATGCACCGTCGCCGCGACGAGCAGCGCTCCGGTGACCGACCCGATGCCGTACGTCGTCATCATCCAGGCGTAGCCCTTCGCGCCGATGGCGAAGACCGACTTCGCGACCACCGGCAGGAACGTCACCAGCGGCATCCCGATGAACGTGCCGGCGAACGCGAGGAACGTCAGCACGAGCAGCTTCGGGCGGGACGTGACGAACCGGAATCCCTCTTTCATCTCGTCCACGATCCCGCTGGCCTGTCCTTCTTCCTTGTCGATCTTCGGGGAGCGGATGAGCAGCAGGGCGATGATCACGGCCACGAACGACAGGCCGTTGATCGCGAAACACGCCGCCGCTCCCCACGCCGCGAGCGCGATGCCGGCGAGCAGCGGTCCGATGACGCGTGCGAGATTGAACTGGACGGAGTTCATCGCCACCGCGTTCGGAACGTCCTCGCGCCGCACCAGCAGCGGCAGCAGCGAGATGTATGCGGGACCGCTGAACGACTGCGCGCTCCCGGTGAGGAACGAGAGCAGGAAGATGTGCCACACCTTCACGTTGCCGCTGAAGATCAGCACGGCCAGGATGAAGGCGAACGTCATCTGCAAGTACTGCGAGAGGAGCATGATCTTCCGCCGCTCCACGCGGTCGGCGACGACGCCGCCGAAGAGCGAGAAGAAGAGCATCGGCCCCGTGGCCAGAAATCCGTCGACGCCGAGGAGGAAGGCGGAGTTGGTCATGTTCAACACGACCCAGCCCTGCGCCACGGTCTGCATCCACGTGCCGGTGGTGGACATGAACGCGCCGAACCAGAGCAGGCGGAAGTCGCGGTAGTGGAGCGCGCTGAACGTGCGCCCGAGCGGCCCGCGCGGGGGCGGGGTCTGTGCTTGCGACTCGAGTGCTTGTTCCTGGGGAAGCGACGCGCTCATGCTTTCAGAGGGCAGAAGGCAGAGGGCAGAGGGCAGAAGTTCGACTGTCGCGTTGCCGTTCCTGCCCTCCGCGCTCTCCGCTCTGCGCTCTTGTCCTTCATGCTTGGATCTTCAGACGAGCGGCCGTCCCTGCCGTGTGCGCGTGACAGATCGCGATTGCGAGCGCATCGGAGGCGTCGGCCGACATCTTCAACGACGCACAGCCGGGTAGCAGCATTCGCACCAGCTTCGCGACTTGCTCTTTCTCCGCGCCGCCGTAGCCGACGACGGCGCTCTTGACCGAGCGCGGCGAGTATTCGAAGACTTCCAGTTGCGCCGAGCGGATCGCCAGCAGGATCACGCCTCGGGCGTGGGCGAGCTGAATCAGACTCTTGACGTTGTGCCCCGCGAACGGCGTCTCCACCGCGGCCGCCTCCGGCCGGCAGCGCGCGATCACGGCGAGCAGCCGCTCGTGAATCACGGCCAGCCGCTCCGCCAATTCCGCGCCGCGCGGCGTGCCGATCGATCCCTGCTCGACCAGCGAGAGCCGCCCGCGCTCGTAGTCGATCACGCCGAAGCCGGTGGTGACGGAGCCGGGATCGATGCCGAGGATGCGCACTACAAACAGTATGTAGGCAGACGCTTCACTCTTCTACTTCTTTTCCCTTCGGCTCTTTGTCTCTGCGTACGCGTGTCCGCGCTTCCCCGCGCTGCCACGCCGACATCTGCTTGCGCCAGCTCTGCTTCTCGCGCGGATCGGGATAGAACGGCTTGTCGCTCCAGGCGGCGGTGACGTCGATCTCCTCCGCTTCATGCGCCGCCAGCTGCACGACCTTCGGTCCCATTTCATCGCCCGGCTCGAGCTTCGTCAGATAGCGCGAGAGCCGCAGCACGATCGTCGCCGTGCCCTGCGGGTCGACGGCGGTGAGGATCGGCAGGACCTTCCAGGTCTCCCACGGCGGATCAGCGAGACCGGTCTCGGCGAGCCGCACGGTGAGGACGCGCGTCGCGGGGTCGTACCAGAGCGCGCGCAGGCGCGTGTTGACATGCAGCGTGGTGTCGGATTCGTTGCGCAGGCTCAGCGTGACGACGAGGTTCTTCCCGTCGTCGACGACACCGGCCGCTTCGATTTTCAGCTCGTCGCTCATCCGGCCTCCCCTCGATCGAGCCAGCGCTCTTCCTCGAGAACGGCCGCGATCCGCGGATCGCTTCCGAACGTTTCCACGAGGCGCCGCGCGATCACCTCACGCGCCCCCGGCGTGCGCAGGAGGGCGCGCTTCAGAAAGTCGAGCTCGCGCGCGAGCGTGTATCGCGAGAGCGTCGGCCAGACGGGCGTGAGAGGCATGCGCGTCCCCCAGGCATCGATCGCCAGCGCGAGGCGGCGGCCGATCTCCGGCGGCTCCATGCCGGCGCGGCTCCATTCCACAGCGTCGGCGAACATCAGCAGCACCTCGATGAGCGCCCAGCGCACCGTGTCGCTCGGCAGCGCGCGGTCGCGCAGCAGCTCCGCGAGCGGCTGCCACGGCATGTCTTCAGTAGAACCTCGCAGCGCGGCGAGCTGCTTTTGCGCTTCGTCGAGCGCCGCGCCCAGATCCGCCCGTTGCTCCATGAGCGCGGCGAACGCCGCTCCGATCTCTTCCGCGCTTTGATTCATCGCCGTGTAACGGTGAATCAGATCGAGCATCGCCGCGAGCGGACGAACGAAAAACGAGGCGATGAACTGACGGAGCCGCTCGTCCTTAGCCATCATCCGGCAGACTTGGGGACTGAATCGATAGTAGTCGTCGTGCAGGCGGTCGAAGAAGTCGAAGCCGATTTCGGAGCGCCGCAGAAAACGATCGCGGACATCCCGCAGCGCGTTGACTTCGCTCGAGAACGCGGAGCCGGAGGCGACGCTGGCGACGATGCAGCAACCGCCGCCGCCCGCGCAGCGGGTGCCACAGTTATTGCCCGGGTCGCGATGCGCGCGGTGGAGCTGATCGCGGAACAGGTTTTCATCCACGATCGACGCTCTCTCCTCGTCGGACGAGCCGCATCCGGGCGGATCGGTGCGGTCGGCAACCGTGCCGGTGCAGAAGCGAAAGGCGTGCGACAACTCGTGAAAGAGGACGATCGCGTTCGTCGTGGGAAGGTCCATCCCTCCCCCTTCGCGCTGCACGCACTCGTTCTCCATCACGGTCGTGTCGTAGATCACGAGGACGGAGTCGGACGGATTCACGTTCACGCCGTTTCGAATCGTGTTCGGCCCGATGGTCGCGCCGACTTCCAGCACCTCGCCGTTGTTGAGCACGAAGCCGTTGTCGGTACCGAGGATGATGATGTCGACGTTCGTCGCGGTGACCGGAAAATCGGTGTTCACCAGCACGTCGAGGCGCTCCGGCGCCGGACCGGCGTTGTTGCGGTGATACGTGACCTGCATCAGGTTCCCGCCGGCGTTGGTCTCGCCGAGACCCATGTCGAAGTCGCTGATCTGCAGAAGGTGCGCGAAGACGGACATGGGAAAGACGGATCCCATGCCCGCGGTCCCTTCGTCGCGACGGAAGAAGAGCGTCATATCGCCTCCCCTCAGTCCGGACCCTGCTCGTGCCATTCCTGGCCGCGCGGATGATACGGCTCGACGACGTCGAGCGCGCATGGCCGGTAGCACGGCTTCGGTTCTTCCTCTTCCGGCGGGCAGCAGCGCTCGATCTGCGCCTGCGTCTCGCGGAGACGCTCGACCTCCACCGTCTCGCGCGCGTGGACCAGCTCGAGGATTGCGCGAAGCATCGCCAACGATTCCTGCATGCTGCCGCCGATGGCGATCTGCTCGTCCATCTTGCGCAGCGCGCTGCAGAGGAGATCGGCGATGATCGAGAGCCAGCAGATGATGGTGCGATTCTCGCGCGAGTTCGCGAGCAGGAGCGAGTTGCTCATCTTCTGCGCCTCATGGATCGCGAAGAGCGCCTGTCCCATGAGGTGAAACCCGCCGTCGAGCGTGTTCTCGATCGTGTCCAGCTTCGTGTTCGCGGCCGTCAGCTCGGCGCGGATCTGGCCGGCCGCGACGGCGGTGGTGTGGGTGTTGGCGCTGACGTCGGTGAGCGTCGCGTTGAGCTGGTTGGCTACGTCAGAAAGGCTGGGCATGCGGACTCCTCTCGTCGTTCATCAGAATTTCCAGGTCAGACCGATCGTCGCTTCGCCATGGACGGTCGTCCCGCTGTCGTAGGCATCGGATCCAACGAGCAGCTTCAGATCGCCGCGCAGGTCGAGCCACGGCCGCAACGGGACGGCGGCGCCGATGCCGAGGTTGAGCGTGAGGCTCTCGTCGTCGCTCGTGAATCCGCGGAACGCGAGGAGGCCCGCGCCGCCGATCGCGAACAGATGCCAGCCGTTCGGTGAAGCGGGAGCGAAGTGACGCAGCGCGTGCACGTTGAATTGCCACACCCTCCCGTTCGCACCAATTCGATCGGTGGTATCGCCGGCGGCCAGCTCTGCTTCCACCGACCATTGGGGCGCGATGAACCTTCCGGCGCGCAGGCCGATGACATGGGTGTCGCGAATCGGGAGGTCGCCATCGAAATCGATGTAGCCCCAGAACAATCCGAGCTCGAAGTGATGGCCGGCGGGCGGCGGCACATGTCCGGGGTCGTGCCAATCCGGAATTCCGTCGTTGTCGTCGTCGATGTCGTAAGGATCGGGGATTCCGTCTTGATCGGAATCCTGCGGATCGGCGGAATCGGGAACGCCGTCGTTGTCGCTGTCGGGATCGACGACGTTGTCGAGACCGTCCTGATCGGCGTCGCCGGCAGGTTCCTGCCCGTCCTTCACACCGTCGTTGTCGCTGTCCTGATCGAGTTGATTGACGGCGCCGTCTCCGTCGGCATCGCCGTCGACTTCGTTCGCGTCGGGAACTCCGTCTCCATCCTGGTCGCCCGATTGCGGAAGCGGAACGAAGGCATCCACGCTCGCGGTCGCCGGACCGAAACAACTGTTCCCGGGGTAATACGCGTTGACGTCCCACGCTCCCCCTTCCACCACCACCAGGAAGTCTTCGTAGCAGCCCATCGCATCGGTCATGACTTCGCGATAGATCGGATTGCCGGCGGGATCGCTGTAGCGGACGACGATCACCTCGTTCGGCCGCGGAGGCTGCGTGCATCCGCGCACGCTGATGGTGTCGCAGTTGCGAGGCTGCGTTGCGAGATCCATCGGAACGACGCCCGACGCGAAGTGGCGATTCGGCGACCCGACCTCGCGCTGCTTGTCGTAGCAGTTGCCGATCCGCGTCGACGCCGTCAGCTCGGTGAGCTTGCGCAGCTGCACGTCGACGGTCGTTCCGCCGAGGCGGATGATGGTGTCGCCGCGGGGCATCCAACCGGTGACATAGAACTCCTGGTCCGTGCAGACGGTGGCGTCGTCGTTCGGCTTCACTACCAGCGCGCCGACATAGCGCTCCGCCGGCGCAAGCAGCTTCTTGGTCGCGGTGAAGGTCTTCTGCCACGCCGGCGGGATGCCGTCGGCCTGGAAGTAGATGAGCTGCGGGTCGTCTTCATCGTTGCGAACGGAGAAGTCGAACTGCACCGGCGTGTACGGACTCGAGGTCGTGCTCGGAGCGACGTAGACGTTTCGCTGGGCCTCGTTGTTGTGGACGTCGTTGTCGCGCGGCAGCGGATCGATCTTCACGCGCACGCAGTTGTGCGGGTCGCCGACGCCGACCGGACGCCAGACGAAGTAGACGTCGCGTGATTGTCCCGAAGGAATCGACGGAATGATGCGCACCCCGCGCGGCGAGAAATCCTCGGCCACGGTGTACGGCTCGGCCATCGTGAACGTGACGCGGACGTCGTACGCCGTCGCCGGTCCCCGGTTGTGAACGCGCGCGTAGATGCGGTTGTCGACGTCGGCCAGCGGATTCTCGGTCACCGGACCGGCCGAGGTGAGCGCCATCGCGTCGTAGGCGTGATAGCCGCCGCCGTCGCGCTGGTTGTCGACCCAGATATCGGGGCTTTCCCACTCCGGATTCCCGCGATTGAGGAACACGTCGTAGTCATCGGGCGGCGGTTGATAGTCGATCGTGACCATGTATCCGCCCTGCGATGCCACTTCCGAATCGACATGCACGCGGATCCCGGTACCGGCCGGACTCACTTCCTCCGGCGGCGCGAGTGCGGCGTCGGCGCGGGGCGTACCGGGAGTGGGATCGCGCACGATGACCGGAGCCTCGCCCTGCGGCACGAGTTGGTGGACGTAGTAGACCAGCACTCCCTTCTCGGGCACGTGATCGCTCGTCTCCGCCATCGGATCGCGCGCCTCGACCCAGTAGAACTGCGTTTCTTCCTCGAATGTCGTCGCGCCTTCGGTGAGACCGATCGCCACGGCGCCGATCTGTCCCGGTCCGACTTTGGTCTGCAGCCGCACGTGAAGCGGCGGCTGGCCGACGCGCGGCGATCCGACCGGCGGGCGGCGGATGAACACGATTTGTCCGCCGTGAGACGTCATCCAGGTCGCGAGCTGCTTCGACCACACCAGCGGATGCGCGCCGTTGAACGGCGTGGTCATGTTGTCCCACCCTTCCGCCGCGGTCTGAAGCTCGGGCGGAGCATCGACGTTCGCATGGATGTAGAGATCGCGCAGTCCGAATTGATGGAGCAGGCCGTGGGCGTACTGGAACGTCGAGTTCGACGGCCCCTGCACCGAGACCGAGAGGTAACGCGTCGTTCCGCCGATGACGTACGGCCGGTTTCCCGTGGTCGCCCAATCGGTGGTGAACGCCGGATCATTGACCACGAGGATCACGCGATCGATGTCGTCCTCGGCTTCAGGCGTCCCGCGCGTGAACGCGGTTGCCGGAAGCTGCGTCAGAACATCGGTGGCCATTTCCACGAGCAGCGTGTTCGTCGGCGAGATGTAGTAGGCAACCGGATGAGGCAACGAGACCGGTCCGACGAACTCCGGCACGATCGTAGTCAGGCCGTACGAGGCCTTGTCGATCCACTGCCGGACTTCGTCGACGCGCGTGCGCACGGCCATCTCGTCCACGTCCGTGGGGATGTCGGAGTAGCGGACGCGCACCACGAGCGTGTCCTGCTCGCCGACGGGAAACGGGCCGCGCGACACGTTCGCGCGGCGCAGGCCGATGTTGTTGTTGAGGCGCACCTGGTCGAGACCGGGCGCGGTCTCGGACGTGTCTTCCGGATGCACGAGACGGACGAGGAGATAGACGCGGCCGTCGGCGCTCGTCGTCGACTCCGGCGCGGGCGGGCGCCAGATCAGCGGACCGGCGAGGGTGACGCCGTCGGTCGCGCCCGCGCCGGTTCCCTGCCGCGCCGGCACGAGCGGGACGGAGAGCGAGTTGGCGGGCTCGTTCAGCGCCGCGGTGGCGTAGCTGCGGTAGAAACCGGACGCGCTCCAATCGGCCGGAAATGCGAGCGCACCGGCCGGATCGGCCCAGTAGAGTTTCGCCGTGACGTTGGTGATCGGCTGTGTGCCGCGATTGCGCACGCTCACGTAGACATAGTTGTTCCGATCGAAACGCGGCTGCTCGAACGCGAACAGCTCCAGGCTCGCCGCGGCCGGATCCGTTGCGCTGACGTTGCCCTCGTAGCGCACCAGGACGTCGGGAGACGAGAGGATGAAGGCGCTGTTCGACGGCTGCTGTCCCGAGTCGCCGACGTAGTCGCGCACGAACGCGTCGAAAGGAAGGTTCGCTTGCGGTCCGAGAAACGCGACGACCGCGTTCGTGTTCGAGTCGGCGATGAACACGTGATTCGCGGCATCGACTTCGACTTTCTCGACCGTTCCGAAGAGCGGAGCGACGCCGAGGTTGCGATAGTGCGTGTGGTCGGCGCGGAAGACGGCCACGCGATGGTTGTAGGTGTCGGCGACGTAAATCCGCCCATCCCCTCCCACGGCCACGTCGCGTGGAAAACGAAACAGGGAGTTGCCCACGCCGTACGCGCCGAATGTCGTCTCCGTCGTTCCGGAGATGATCACGATGCGGTGATTCTGCGTGTCCGCGAGATAGACCGTGCCGTCGGCCGCGACGTCGAGTCCGTACGGATTGCTCCACGCCGCGTTCGCGCGAAAGAGGCTCCAGGAAGTGTCATCGGGCCCGTCGGCGACGAGAACGCGGTCATTGCCGGAGTCGAGGAGATAGACGTGGCCGTCGCCGCCGACGGCGATATCGCGCGGCAGGCGGATGGCCGTGCCGTCGACGTTGTTGCGCGTCGTGCTGGCGAAATTTGCGTCGAGCGCGAACGCCGTCCCATTCCATCGATAGAGCTGCACTTCGCCGGCCAGCGTGTCGACGACGTAGGCGTTGCCCGCTCCGTCGACCGCGATCGCCTGCGGCTCGCTTAGCGCGTCGGGCGTCGTGCGGGAGGCGACGAATCCATGTTCACTCCACGTCGGAGTGCCGGTAATGCCCGTCAGCGACGTGAACTTGAAACGATGATTGCCCGTGTCGGCGACGAGGATCCGCCCATTCGCGGAGTCGATGGCCAGACCGGCCGGCGCGTTGAACGCTCCGTGAATGACGAACGGCGGTCCGTACTCGAGGTTCTCGCCATACGCCGCAACGGCGGCGAGCGCCATCGACA
>Ga0105242_10000664_pt1 | contig 26902 bp, 27 predicted proteins | sample KBSM24metaG_FD_81521 | JGI IMG/M metagenome (GOLD analysis project Ga0105242, IMG submission 81521) | Miscanthus rhizosphere microbial communities from Kellogg Biological Station, Michigan, USA - KBS M2-4 metaG | ecosystem: Host-associated > Plants > Roots > Rhizosphere > Soil | place...
CCATCAGCGTGTCCCAGCGGCCCGGGTCGTTGGGCTTGGTGAGCGCGCGCTTTTGCACCCACATGCGGCCGTCGGGCGCCAGGCCCACCAGATGCACGGCCTGGGTGGCGATGCCCAGCACGCGCACGGCGCCGCGCTCCACCGTGCCCAGGCGCTCGCCCGCCGCGTTGCACACGGCCAGCTGCTCGTCGCGCCAGGGGCCGCAGAGGCCGCGCTCGCGCAGAGCCGACGCCAGGGCGTTGAGCGCATCGCTCACGCCTTCGGCCGGCACATCCAGCTGCCAGCAGGGGGCACCGTCACGATCGTCTTCCGATCGCTGCAGGCGGCCGTGCAGTGCGCGCCAGAGCCCATCTTCCTCCCAGAAGCCGGCTGCGACCGAGCCCACCGCATGGCCGGCCACGAAGAACGGCAGGCGGGGCTGCGCCGGCGGCTGCTGCGCCTGCCGGCGGGCGGCCTGCAGCCAGGTATTCAGCGCGGCGCTCACAGTGTGAGGATGGTGCAGCCGGTGGTCTTGCGCGCTTCCAGGTCGCGGTGCGCACGCTGCACGTCGGCCAAGCGGTAGCGCTGGTCGATGTGGATCTTGACCGCGCCGCTTTCCACCACCTTGAAGAGATCGTCCGCCATGGCCTGGGTGGCCTCGCGGCTGGAGATGTGGGTGAACAGCGTCTGGCGCGTGACGTAGAGCGATCCCTTGGCGCCCAGGCTGCCGGGCGCGAACGGCGGCACCGGGCCGGAGGCGTTGCCGAAGCTGGCCATGAGGCCGAAGGGGCGCAGGCAGTCGAGCGACTTCTCCCAGGTGTCCTTGCCCACCGAGTCGTACACCACCTTCACGCCTTTGCCGCCGGTGATCTCCTTGACCCGCGCGGCGAAGTCTTCCGTGGCGTAGTTGATGGCGTGCGCCGCGCCGTTGTCCAGCGCCAGCCGGCATTTGGCGTCGGAGCCGGCCGTGCCGATGAGCTGCAGGCCCATCGCCCGTGCCCACTGGCAGGCGATCAGGCCCACGCCGCCGGCCGCGGCATGGAACAGCACGAAGTCGCCCAGCGCGAGGCCTTCGACCGGCAGCGTCTTCTTGAGCAGGTATTGCGCCGTGAGGCCCTTGAGCATCATGGCCGCGCCGGTCTCGAAGTCGATGCCGTCCGGCAGGCGGCAGACATTCTGCGCGGGCATCACGCGCACCTCGCAATAGCTGCCGGGCGGGTTCGCGGCATAGGCGGCGCGGTCGCCCACGCGCAGGTGGGTGACGCCCTCGCCCACGGCCTCGACCACGCCGGCGCCTTCCATGCCGATGCCGGCGGGCATCTGCAGCGGGTAGAGGCCGGTGCGGTGATAGACGTCGATGAAGTTCAGCCCCACGGCGTGGTGGCGGATGCGGATCTGGCCCGGGCCGGGCTGGCCGACTTCGACGTCGGCCACGTTCAGCTCTTCGGGGCCGCCATGCTGGCGGATCTGGACGGCGAGGCTCATGGGAAAGTTCTCCGGAAAGAAGAGAAGGAAGGGGAGGGAAAGACGGACGGTGGCGCGCCGCATCCTGCCATGTTTCCCGGCGCCCTGCAGGGCGCGCGGCCCGGGCCAGCGGCTACAGTTGCGGCCCATGACGCAACGACTTTCGCCCGCCACGGTGGGCATGCTGACCGCCGCGCCGCTGCTCTGGGCCGGCAATGCGGTCGTGGGCCGGCTGGTGCACACGATGGTGCCGCCGCTCACGCTGAATTTCATCCGCTGGGTGCTGGCCTTCGCCATCCTGCTGCCGCTGGCCTGGCGCGTGCTGCGGACGGACAGCCCGCTCTGGCCGCACTGGCGGCGCTATGCGCTGCTGGGCCTTCTGGGCATCGGCTGCTACAACGCGTTGCAGTACCTGGCGCTGCAGACCTCCACGCCGCTGAACGTGACGCTGGTCGGCTCGGGCCTGCCGGTGTGGATGCTGGTGATCGGCACCCTCTTCTTCGGCGCGCCGGTCACGCGCCGGCATGTGATGGGCGCGCTGCTGTCCATCGCCGGGGTGCTGGTGGTGCTGAGCCGGGGCGAATGGGGGCAGCTGCTGGCGCTGCGCCTGGTGCCGGGCGATCTCTTCATGGTGCTGGCCACCGTGTGCTGGGGCTTCTACAGCTGGCTGCTGGCGCGCACCGGCGAACCCGCCTCGGTGCGCACGGACTGGGCCGCCTTCCTGCTCGCGCAGATGGTGTTCGGGCTGGCCTGGTCGGGCGCCTTCGCAGGCGCCGAATGGGCGCTGGCGCCGCGGCACATCGCCTGGGGCTGGCCGCTGGCGGCAGCGCTGGCCTTCATCGCCGTAGGGCCGGCCGTGCTGGCCTACCGCTGGTGGGGCGTGGGCGTGCAGCGCGCGGGCCCGGCGGTGGCGAGCTTCTTCATCAACCTGACGCCGCTCTTCGCGGCCGTGCTGTCAGCCGCCTTCCTGGGCGAAGTGCCACACCTCTATCACGCGGCGGCCTTCCTGCTCATCGTGGCGGGCATCGTGGCATCTTCGCGGCGGTGATCCCGCCGGCGCATCACGCTCCGAACAGCCTCCAGCGCGGTACAGACCTGCGCGAGCAGCTATTCAAACGATAGCATCCGGATCCGCCTCCGGCGCGGTGGCCGGCTGGGCCTGCTCCCGCGACCGCTCCAGGGCCAGCGCACGCAGATGGTCGGCGGGCATGGGGCGGCCCAGCAGGTAGCCCTGGTACAGGTGGCAGCCGAAGCTGGCGAGGAAGTCGCGCTGCGCCTCGGTCTCCACGCCTTCGGCGATCACTTCGAGCTCCAGGTTGCGCGCCATGCCGATGATGGTCTGCACGATCACGCTGTCGGTGTGGCGCAGGCCCAGGTTGCGCACGAACGACTGGTCGATCTTCAGCTGGTGCAGCGGCAACTGCGTGAGGTAGGCGAGCGACGAGTAGCCGGTGCCGAAATCGTCCACCGAGAAGCGCACGCCCTTGGTGCGCAGCAGGTGCATCTTGGCGACGGATTCCTCCACGTTGTCCAGCACCAGCGATTCGGTCAGCTCCAGCTCCAGCAGGTGGGGGCGGATACCGGTCTGCTGGATGACCTGGATCAGCTGGGGAACGAAGTCGGCCTGATGGAACTGCCGGGCGCTCACGTTCACCGCCAGGTGCAGATGGCGCAGCAGCGGGTCGTGCTCCCACAGGGCCAGCTGCTCGCAGGCAGTGCGCAGCACCCACTGGCCCAGCGGCACGATGAATTCGCTGTCTTCCGCCACGCCGATGAACTGGCCCGGCATCACCAGGCCGCGCTGCGGGTGCTGCCAGCGGATCAGCGCCTCGACGCCCACCAGCCGGCCCGAGAGCGTACATTGCGGCTGGTAGTGCAGCACGAACTGCCCGAAGGTCAGCGCCTCGCGCATGTCGGCCTCCAGCTTGGCGCGCGCGCTGATGGCCTCCTGCATGGCCGGGTCGAAGAAGCACAGCCCGTTGCCGCGCTGCGCCTTCACCTGGTACATGGCGATGTCGGCCTGCTTGAGCAGTTCCGCCGCCGGCTGCGACTTGTGGCCGAACAGGGTTGCGCCGATGCTGCAGGTGTGCTGGTGCGCATAGGTGCCCAGCTGGTAGGGCTGGTTCAGGTGGTGCAGGATCTTCTCGCCGATGCGGCGGGTGGTGGCCGCGGCCTCCTCGTTGTCGCTGGAGAGGTCGTGCAGCATGACCACGAATTCGTCCCCGCCCAGCCGGGCCACGGTGTCGGTGGCGCGCACGGCACCCGACAGGCGCCGCGCCACCTGCTGCAGCAGCTGGTCGCCCACCTCGTGGCCCAGCGTGTCGTTGAGGGTCTTGAACTCGTCCAGGTCGAGGAACAGCAGCGCGCCGCGCTCGCCGGAGCGCTCGGCGGCTGCCTCGGCCTGGTTCAGCCGGTCCAGCAGCAGCCGGCGGTTGGGCAGACCGGTCAGCGGGTCGTAGAAGGCCAGGCTCTCGATCTCGGCCGAGGCGCGGCGCATGTCGGTCACGTCGTTGTACGAGATGACCATTCCGCCATCGGGCGTGGCGCGCTCGGTGATCTGGATGCAATGGCCATTGGGCAGCTCCTGCTCGTGCGTGCCGCGCGGAAAGCGCTGCTGCAGCATGCGCTGCCCCACCCACTCGCGGCGGGCGGCGGTGTCGTCGGTGGACAGCAGGTAGCGCGCGGATTCCTCCAGCAGATCCTGGAACGGCATGCCCACGCGTATCACCGGAGCCAGCCACGGGTAGATCTCCACGAAGCGCGGGTTCCACTGCAGCACGCGGTGCATGGAGTCGAGCAGCAGAAACCCGGTGATCAGCGAGGTCAGCGCCTGCTGCAGCGTGGCCTGCGACTGCTTCATGGCGCGGCGCGCCCGGTTCATGCGGTTGAGATAGGCGACCGAGAAACCCGCCGCCGCCAGCAGCGTGATGCCGAACATCAGCGTGACCAGCACGATGGCATTGCGCTCCGAACGCCAGTTCGCCAGCGCGGCCTGCACCGGCAGGCTGGCGGAAATCCACAGGTCCGGGTAGAGGATGGGCCGGGCCACCACCAGTGCCGAGACGCCGGACAGGCGCGCGGGCAGATTCCAGCGCGCCAGCCCGCTGCTCACCGCCAGCGAGGCCCCCAGACCGCCGGATTCGCCGGGGTCGCCAGCGGCGGACTTGGGCTCTCGGCGGGCGCTGGCGACATCGGTGCCGGCCATCAGCACCAGGTCGCCCAGCGGCATCACCGTCGCCGAGCGGCGCATCTCGCCCCGCCCGGACACGCCCAGCAGCACGTCGCCCACGCCATGCTCCATCGTCACTTCGAGCGCAGGGATGTCGGCTCCCTGCATGAGCACCGACACCAGCATGTTGACCGGCACCTGCACCACCGCCAGCAGCCGCCGCTGCGGGTCCACCTGCAGCATGCGGGCGAAGAAGATCACCCGCTCCGAGCTGGAAAAGCTCACCGTGGGCGGGCTGGCCACCAGCACCGGCACAGGCTGGCCCATGGCCTCGTCGAAGAAGCCCGGCGGCAGGTCGCGCGCCGCGTTCAGCCCCGAGAGATCCGACGCGGCCACGACCTTGCCGCTCTCGTCCATCACCGCCACGTAGCGCACCAGGAGGTTCTGGCGGGCCGCGCTGCGCAGCAGCTGCCGCGCGCCCTGCCCGGCGAGGTCCCCATCGACGCTGCCGGGCAGGTCGAGCAGTTCGCTCGTGCTGGCCAGCAGCACGTCGAACGACAGCAGGGACCGGTTCATCGCCGCCTCGGCGCCCGAGATGAAGCGCACGACCTGGGCCTCGCTCTCGGACAGGGCCGTCTTGCGCACGTTCCAGATCAGCAGCGCGGTCGCCAGCACCAGGGCCGTCAGCAGGCAGCCTGCCACAGCCCACACGGCGATACGGGTATTGGTGGAGCTGGGCTCGAAGTGCTTCATGGTCCGACAGATAGGTCCGCTCCGCGGCCCGTGGCACCGATGGTGCGGGCCCAGATCTGGTCGCAGCGCACGGCGCAGCGGCGCAGCCAGCGGGGCAGCACCGTGGTGCGGAAGATTTCAACGCGCTGGCGCTCGTCCGCATCGGACACGGGCACCAGCGTCATGGCGCCCCGGCGGCCCTTGCGGCAGTCGGCACGGCCTGTGTTGCAGGCCACGCCCTCCGCGGTTTCACGCATCGCGCTGTCCCAGATCGCGGCCTCCAGGCGCGCGAGTTCGGTGCGCAGCAAATTGCGATCCTCGGGCGCCAGGGCGTTCCAGGCGGCGCGGTTGGCCCCGAACACCGCCATGCCCCAATTGAGCGGCAGCGGATGCAGATAGTGGGTGAGGGTATCGATCCCCAGGGTGTTGCCAGCCATGCCGCCCGTCACTGCGCATTCGGTATCACCCGACTCCAGGCTGTTGCGCTGCTGCGTGAAGCTGGTCACCACGGGCTCCGCGCCCAGCGCGGCGATGAAGTCGGCCTGTGCCGGCGACGACACGCGCACGCGCCGGCCGGCCAGGTCCTCCAGCCCCTTCATCGGGCGCTTGCAGAAAGTGATCTGCGCGGGGTAGATATAGAGCGCCAGCATCTCCACGCCCTGCTCCTGCCGCAGCGCCTGCTCCAGATAGGGACGGAACGCGGCAGCCGCCGTGCGCAGGCTGGCGATGTCGCCGCTCAGGCCCGGCAGGTCGACGGCGGTGTATTGCGGATAGAGTGCGGCGAAGGAGCTCATCAGCGCAGTGCCGAAGGGCACCACGCCCAGCTGCAGCAGGCGCAGCATCTCGACGCCGGGAATGCCGGCCCGATCGAACGGCACGATGTCGGCCGAGAGACGGCCGCCGCTCAGGCGCGGCAGTTCGGTGGTCCAGAAAGGCTGCTCGAAACGGGTGTACGGGCTGATGCCGCCCAGCCCGCCCACCACACGCAGGCGGACGGTCGCACCCGGCTGCCTGCCGGCACGCGGCTGCACGCCCGAGGCACTCGCCGATGCGGAAGCCGCCACAGGCGCGGCAGGGGCCGGCGCAGCTTGCACAGCTGCCGGGGCGGCTGCGGCCGTCGCACACGCGCACAGGCATGCCGCCAGCCGCCGGAGGCCGGAACGAACGAGCAGCGAAAGCGGCGAGAACGGCATCTGCGACATGGCAAGTCCCCTTGGATCGGGCGCAGCATCGGCAAGACGCATGACGGCCCGTACGGCCGCCATTTTGCGCGGCGGCGGTGCCGGGAGGTGGAATGGCCGTGACTGCAGCGGATGGGATGGGATCGCGCCGGCGGCAGACCGTCTCGAAGCGATCGCTCGCGCTTCAGAAGGTGCCGCCGTAGGCGCCTCCGTCCGCCAGCACGTTCTGGCCGGTCATGTAGCCGGCCTGCACGCTGCAGAGGAAAGCGCAGATGGCACCGAATTCCTGCGGCGTGCCGTAGCGCCCGGCGGGAATGGCGGCCTGCTGCGCGCGGCGCACGTCGTCCACGCTCTTGCCGGACTTGGAGGACGCCGCCTTCACCGTGGCAGCGAGCCGGTCGGTGTCGAACTTGCCGGGCAGCAGGTTGTTGATGGTCACGCCCCGCGCGGCGATGCCGCTGCGCGCCGTGCCCGCCACGAAGCCGGTGAGCCCGCTGCGCGCGCCGTTGGACAGGCCCAGGATGTCGATGGGCGCCTTCACCGCGCTGGAGGTGATGTTGACGATGCGGCCGAAGCCGCGTTCGGCCATGCCGTCCACCGTGGCCTTGATGAGCTCGATGGGCGTGAGCATGTTGGCATCCACCGCCTTGATCCAGGCCTCGCGGTCCCAGTCGCGGAAGTCGCCCGTGGGCGGGCCGCCCGCGTTCGTGACCACGATGTCGAACGCCGTGCCCGGGCCGCCCGGCACCGCGAATGCGGCGGCGCGGCCGTCGGGCGTGGTGATGTCGGCCGCGACGGAGAGCACCACGGGCTGCGGCCCTTTCATGCCGCCCGCCCGCATGGCGTCTTCGGAGGCCGCGACCAGATGCGCGGCCGCCTCGGCCAGCGCCTCGGCATTGCGCGCATTGATGACGACGTTGACGCCCTCGCGCACCAGCGCCTCGGCGCAGCCCAGCCCCAGGCCCTTGCTGGCGCCGCACACCAGCGCCCACTTACCGGCGATACCCAGATCCATAAATCAAACGCTCCTTTGGCGGCCTCGGGGCCGGTTGTCAGCTCGCTGGAATCATAGTGGCGAACCACGCGCTCCCGCTGCGCCAATGCCTATGGAACGGGCCAGCCGATTGCCTGCGCCTCAGCCTCCCCGCCCCCGGGCCAGGCGCGTGAACACGAAGATGCCCACCATCACCAAAGCCGTGCCCACCGCGACGGCCGGCGTGAACGGCTCGCCCAGCAGCCACACGCCCAGCAGGATGGTGGACAGCGGGCCGATCATGCCGGTCTGCGCCGTCAGGTCGGCGCCGATGCGCTCGATGGCCAGCATCACCAGCAGCACCGGCACGGCAGTGCAGAGCGTGGCATTGAGCAGCGACAGCCAGATCACCTCCGGCGCCACCCACGCGGCCGACAGCGGACGCAGCACCGCGAACTGCAGCAGGCAGCACAGGCACGCCACCGTGGTGGCCAAACCCACCAGCCGCAGCGCGCCCAGGCGCCGCACCATCTCGCCGCTGTAGACGAGGTAGACCGCATAGCTCACCGCCGAGAGGAACACCAGCAGCACGCCCCAGGCCACGTGCGCGCCCTGCAGGCGCACCTCGGTGCCGAACACCAGCAGCACGCCGCAGTAGCTGATGGCCATGCCCAGCAGCTGCCCCCAGCGCACGCGGCGCCCGTAGAGCACCCAGCCCAGCAGCACCACCAGCGTGGGGTTGAGATAGAGGATCAGCCGCTCCAGGCTGGCGCTGATGTAGGCCAGCCCCGCGAAGTCGAGAAAACTCGCCAGGTAGTAGCCCGTGAAGCCCAGCCAGGCCACGCCCGCCCAGTCGCGCCGCGTGAGCGGCGCACGGCCCCGGCTGGACCACCACGCCATGGCCGCGAAGATGGGCAGCGCGAACAGCATGCGGTACATGATGAGCGTGACCGCATCCACCCCGTGCCGGTAGGCCAGCTTGACGATGATGGCCTTGGCGCTGAAGGCGATGGCGCCGAAGAAGGCCAGCGCCAGACCGAGGGATAGCGTCGGCCTGCGCTGCGGCGGCGATGGCGGAGGTGAGGAGGAAGGGTCGAGCGACATGAAGGCGGGAATGGCAGGAACGGAGCGGCGCCACGACGAAGGCGCAGCGATGGCGTGGCGGCAAGGCCGGACCCCGATTGTCGCGGCGTGACGGCGGCCCCAATGCAAACGGCACCCGAAGGTGCCGTCTCGTTGAAGCAGGCCAGGCACCGCCAATCGCGGCGCCGGCCCGGGGAGCCGTGACCCTTGTCAGTCCTCGACGAAGGCCTCTTCGCGCTTGTTCTTCACGGCCGGCAGCAGCACGATGATGAGCAGCAGCACGGCGGCGGCCAGCAGGCCCGCGGAGATGGGGCGCGTGACGAACACGCTCCAGTCGCCGCGCGAGAGCAGCAGCGCCCGGCGCAGGTTCTCTTCCATCATCGGGCCCAGGATGAAGCCCAGCAGCAGCGGCGCGGGTTCGGTGCCCAGCTTGTGGAAGACATAGCCGATGAAACCGAAGATGCCCACCAGCCACACGTCGAAGGTGTTGTTGTTGGTGCCATACACGCCCACCGCGCAGAACAGCACGATGGAAGGGAACAGCCAGCGATAGGGCACGGTCAGCAGCTTGATCCACATGCCGATCAGCGGCAGGTTCAGGATGATGAGCATGGCATTGCCCAGCCACATCGAGGCGATCAGGCCCCAGAACAGCTCGGGGTTGCTGGTCATCACCTGCGGGCCCGGCTGGATGTTGTGGATGGTCATGGCACCCACCATCAGCGCCATCACGGCGTTGGGCGGAATGCCCAGCGTCAGCAGCGGGATGAAGGAGGTCTGCGCACCGGCGTTGTTGGCCGACTCGGGAGCCGCCACGCCGCGGATGTTGCCCTTGCCGAAGGGCACTTCGCCCGGCTGCAGCTTGGTCTTCTTCTCGATCGTGTAGGCCGCGAAAGCCGCCAGCAGCGCGCCGCCGCCGGGCAGGATGCCCAGGGCCGAGCCCAGGGCCGTGCCGCGCAGCACGGCGGGGATCATGCGCTTGAAGTCTTCCTTGGTGGGGAACAGGCCCTGCACCTTGGCCGTGAACACCTCGCGGTCCTCCTCGGGCTTGGAGAGGTTGGCGATGATTTCACCGTAGCCGAACACGCCCATGGCGATCACGACGAAGTTGATGCCGTCGGTCAGCTCGGGAATGTCGAAGCTGTAGCGGGCCACGCCCGAGTTCACGTCGGTGCCCACCAGGCCCATCAGCAGGCCCAGCACGATCATGGCCACGGCCTTGAGCAGCGAGCCCGAGGCCAGCACCACGGCGCCGATCAGGCCCAGCACCATCAGCGAGAAGTATTCGGCCGGGCCGAACTTGAAGGCGACTTCGGTCAGCGGCGGCGCGAAGGCGGCCAGGATCAGCGTGCCCACGCAGCCCGCGAAGAACGAGCCCAGGCCGGCAGCGGCGAGCGCCGGGCCCGCACGGCCCTTGCGCGCCATCTGGTAGCCGTCGATCACGGTGACCACCGAGGAGGACTCGCCCGGCAGGTTCACCAGGATGGCGGTGGTCGATCCGCCGTACTGCGCGCCGTAGTAGATGCCGGCCAGCATGATGAGCGCGGCCACGGGAGGCAACGCGTAGGTGGCGGGCAGCAGCATGGCGATGGTCGCCACGGGCCCGATGCCGGGCAGCACGCCGATCAGCGTCCCCAGGATACAGCCGATCAGGCAGTAGATGAGGTTCTGGAAGGTGAAGGCGACGCCGAAGCCGGTCGCCAGGTTGTCAAACAATTCCATGGTTTTCGATGCTCCCGCTCAACCCGAAATGAAACTGGGCCACACGGGGAACTGCAGTTTCAGCGCCCAGACGAAAGCCACGTAGCTGCCCACCGCCAGGATGGTGGCGAGGATGAAGACTTCCTTGGCGTTGAAGGTGTCGCCCGCCAGGCTGGCGATGAACACCAGCGCATAGATGGCCACGATCAGGCCCATGGCCGGCACGCCGAAGCTGGGCAGGCCCGCCAGCAGCACGCCGAATGCGAAGTTGGACGCCAGGATGAAGAAGAGCGGCTTCCAGGCCCACTTGCCGATCTTGTCGCCGTCGGCGCTTTCCACCACGGTGGAATAGAACACGATGGCGCCACCCAGGATGGCCAGCAGGATGCCCAGGATCAGCGGGAAGTAGCCCGGACCCATACGCGCACCGCTGCCCACGTTGTAGGTGGTGGCGCCCACGGCGAACGCGACCCCCACGCCCATGAACATGAGCCCTGAAAAGAAGTCTTTCTGACTCTTGATTTTCACGAAAACATCTCCTTACGGGAAATTGACAGGCGATTGTGCAGCCCGCTCCCGGCCGGATCGTTGTGGATACCACCTACCGGGCGCCTAGGGAAAACCGCAGGTCGCGCACGGCCTCGCGGGCACCCGCGCACCGGGTCATCCGGGGCCTGCGCAGGGCCCGCGGGGCTCACTCCATCGGAGGGGTGGAGGCGATGACTTCGTCGAGCGTGGTCAGGCCTTCGGCCACGCGCAGCGCGCCCGCGAGGCGCAGCGGGCGCATGCCGTCCTGCACGGCCTGGCGGCGCAGCTGGTCGATGGAGGGCGTCTGGTGGATGCGCTCCTTGAGCGCCTCGCTCACGGTGAGCAGCTCGTAGAGGCCCATGCGGCCGCGGAAGCCGGTCATGCGGCAGTCCACGCAGCCCACCGGGCGGTAGGGCTGGTAGCTGCCGGTGAGCTTCCAGGGCTTGACGACCTCGGCCAGCGCCTCGGGCCGGGCCTCGTCATCCCGCACGCGGCACTGGCGGCAGAGCGTGCGCACCAGCCGCTGCGCCAGCACGCCCAGCAGCGTGGCGTTGATGAGATAGGGCGGCACGCCCAGCTCCATGAGCCGGGTGACGGCGCTGGGCGCATCGTTGGTGTGCAGCGTGCTGAAGACGAGGTGGCCGGTGAGCGCCGCCTGCACCGCCATGTCGGCCGTGGCCAGGTCGCGGATCTCGCCCACCATGAGCACATCCGGGTCCTGGCGCATCAGCGCGCGCAGGCCCTCGGCGAAGTTGAAGTCCAGCTGCGGCTGCACCTGCGTCTGGTTGAAGCTGGGCTCGATCATCTCGATCGGGTCCTCCACCGTGCTCACGTTGACCTCCTCGGTCGCCACGCGCTTGAGCGTGGAATAGAGCGTGGTGGTCTTGCCCGAGCCGGTGGGCCCGGTCACCAGGATGATGCCGTGCGGGCGCTTGACGAGCTGCTCCCAGCGCTGCGCGTCGTGCTGCGAGAAGCCCAGCGCGTCCAGGTCCTTGACGGCGTTGTCCGGGTCGAAGATGCGCATCACCATCTTCTCGCCGAAGGCGGTGGGCAGGGTCGAGAGGCGCATTTCCACCTCTTCGCCGCGCGGGTTGCGGGTCTTGATGCGGCCGTCCTGCGGGCGGCGCCGCTCCACCACGTCCATGCGGCCCAGCAGCTTCACGCGCGCCACCATGGCGTTGAGCACGCCCATCGGCATCTGATAGACCGGGTGCAGCACGCCGTCGATGCGGAAGCGGATCACGCCCTGCTCGCGGCGCGGCTCCAGGTGGATGTCGCTGGCGCGCTGGTCGAAGGCGTACTGCCAGAGCCAGTCCACCACGCGCACCACGCCCTGGTCGTTGGCGTCGAGCTGCTTGTTGCTCTGGTTCAGCTCCACCAACTGCTCGAAGCTGCCGGCGCCGCTGTTGCCGCCGGATTTCTGCGCCGCGCGCACCGACTTGGCCAGCGCGAAGAACTCGGCCGTGTAGCGCTGGATGTCCAGCGGGTTGGCGACCACGCGGCGCACGCGGCGGCGCGACTGGCGCTCCACCTCGGCCACCCAGTCGTCGATGAAGGGCTCGGCCGTGGCCACCACCACCTCCTGCGGCGTCACCTGCACGGGCAGCACCTTGTGGCGCTCGGCGTAGCTCGCGCTCATGGCGTCGGCCACGCGGCCCACGTCCACCTTCAGCGGGTCGATGCGCAGATAGGCCAAGCCGCTGCGGCCCGCCACGTACTGCGTGAGCATCTCCACGTCCAGCGGCTTGCCGTCGGCCGCGCGCGCCATGGCCACGTTGGCCAGCCGCACCAGCGGGTGCTGGCGGCTCTCGGCCTGGGCGCAGCGGGCGATGGTGCGGTCCGCCTCCTCGCTGGCGATGACGCCGTCGGCGCGCAGCCATTCGACGATGCGGCGCCAGTCGAGCGGGCCGGCGGGGGTGGCGGGAGCGGCAGCAGCGGTGGCGGGGGCATCCATGGCGGGTCTTTCGTTATCAGCCCACGGGCTTGAAGACGCGCGGCCACTTGGCGGCCGGCAGGTCCCAGCGGGCCTGCACGGCCTCTGCACGGGCCAGCAGATCGGCACGCTTGGGCGCCGTGGGCGTGCGCTGGGCCAGCACCACGGTGTTGCCCTCGCGCGTGGGCTTGAAGGCCCAGAGCGCGTCGGCGCCGAAGGCCTCGGCCATCTTGCCCAGGCTGCGTTCGTAGCTGGACGAGCGGCCGAAGAGGTTGACGGTCATGGCGCCGTCGTCGGTCAGCAGGGCGCGGCAGTCGGCGTAGAACTCGGCGCTGTCGAGCACCGGCGCGGCGGCATCGTGGTCGTACAGATCGACCGCCAGCGCATCGACCGTGCCCAGCCATTCGGGCTTGCGGATCTCGCGGGCGGCGTCGGCCAGCACCACGCGCAGCTTGGCGCCGTCGGGCGGCAGCTTGAACCAGCTGCGGCAGACGGCCAGCACCTGCGGGTTGAGCTCGATGGCAGTGCAGCACATGCGCAGCTTCTTGTGGCAGAACTTGGTGATGGCGCCCGCACCCAGGCCCAGCTGCATGGCGTGGCGCTTGCCCACGCTGGCGGGCTCCACGAAGAGCAGCCAGGCCATCATGCGCTGCACGTATTCCAGCTCGATATCGAAGGGATCGGCCACGCGCATGGAGCCCTGGATCCAGGGCGTGCCCAGGTGCAGGTGGCGCACGTCGCCATCTTCGGAGACGCTGACTTCGGGCAGCTCGGCCACGGCGGCGGATTTCTTGCGGGCCGGCGCACGCGCAGCGGAGGGTTGAGGGGCGGTCGTCGAATCAGTCACATCAAAAATCAGGTCAGGTCAGGTCAGTCAGTCGCATCAGTCCAGCAGGCCGAAGGGGGCCAGGGCCTCCGCCCAGGCCGTGCATTTGCGCTCGAAGCTCCACGAAGCATTCGCCGGGCTGGTCGAGGGCAGCCTCAAGGAGGCGATGGCGCCCTCGCCGCCCGCGTCCTGGGCCGGCAGCCCCAGGCTGGCGCGCACGGCACGGGCATGGCGGAAGCTTTCCCCGCCATTGTGGGCGATGGCGGCCAGCGCGGGCACGGCGGCGCGCAAGGCCGCGAAGTCGTTGACCACGGCATTGCGGATGTCCGCGTCCAGGCTGCCTTCGCGCTCGCAGGCCGCGTAGACGTCCCACAGGCCCAGCCCCCGCGCCAGCAGCCAGGCGCAGCGGCCGGCGTAGTCGCCGGGCCCCGGCTGCGGCGGGCCCGGCCAGAGCGCCTGCAGGATGCGCCAGAACTGGTTCTGCGGATGGCCGTAGTACTGCCCCGCCCGCAGCGAGGCCACGCCCGGAAAGCTGCCCAGGACGAGCACGCGCGTACCGGCCGACACCACAGGCGGCAGGCCGGTGAGCTGCGGTGCAGCGGGCGCGGTAGGCAAGGCGGGCACGGGTCTGGAAGTCATCGCTTGTGTTTGCTAGCAAAAATATAGCTTGCAGCCCTGAATGTACCTGGGCTGGCGGCGCAAAACGCTCAGACAGCCGGGCACAGGGCACGCAGGCGCGGCAGCGCCTCGATGGCGTTGGCGCTGCTGGCGCGGGCCAGCTCTTGCAGCGGCATGCCGCGCAGCGCGGCGATCGTCTCGGCGATGCGCGGCAGCTCGCCCGGCGCATTGCGCGCTGCAGGCACGCCGGCGGCGCGCTGGGCGGCCGTCACATAGAGCCAGTGCGGCGGGATGTCGGGCGCATCGGTTTCCAGGACCAGCGATTCGAGCGGCAGCTCGGCCGCCAGCCGGCGCAGCTGCAGCGCCCGGTCGTAGGTGACGGCACCGCCGAAGCCCAGCTTGAAGCCCAGGCCGATGAAGGCCTCGGCCTGCTGACGGCTGCCGTTGAAGGCGTGGGCGATGCCGCCCGTCACGGGAATGTCGCGCAGGCCTTTGAGCACCTTGTCCACCGAGCGGCGCGTGTGCAGGATCACCGGCAGGCCGAAGCGCTGCGCCAGCCGCAGCTGGGCGCGGAAGATCGCCTCCTGCCGCGCCGCATCCAGGCCGGGCACGAAGAAATCCAGGCCGATCTCGCCCACGGCCACCAGGTGCGGATCGGCCTGGCACTCGGCCAGGACCTCTTGCAGCGCGGGCAGGTCATCGTCCTGCGCGCCGGGTGTGAAGAGCGGGTGGATGCCCAGCGCATAGCTGTCGCCATGGCGTTGGGCGAGCTGGCGCACGGCGTCCCAGTTGGTTCGCTCCACCGCCGGCAGCACGCAGTGCGCCACGCCGCGTTCGGCGGCCTCGCGACGCGTGGCGTCGGCATGCGCCTGCCCGCCGTGGGCGACGAATTCGTCGAGGTGTACGTGGGTGTCTATCCAGGCGGCCATGCGCCGATGATGCCAGCCGCGCCGCATGTCGGCCGGAAGCCGTCCAGGAAACACGCAGACACAAATTGGGGCGCTCGTTCCGTGCTACCGTCAGCGCAGCAATTTTTTCCGGGCCGCAAGCGTTCCGGCGTGCGGCGCCAGCCCCCGGCACCTGCACGCCTGGGCGACACTGGCCCCTTTCTTTGGTTATGAGGTAACAGACAGCATGCCCCGGTTCGGCCGCTTGCGCTCATCACAGTCGGCCGGGCAGGAGGGCCCCGGCACCGCCCGCACTCCCCCATCCGGCCCGGCCGCGTCTGTCCACCACCCCCATGCGATCTGGTACGGCAGCGCCATCGGCGTGCTGGGTACGCTGCTGGCCGTCAGCCTCTGGTGGGGCCTGCAGCGCGTGCCGGCACCCGCCTCGGCCCCCCAGCAGCCCGCGCCCACGCCCACGCCCACAGCGACGACCTTCAACCAGCATGAGATCGACGAGGCCGTGCGGCGCTCGCTGGAAAGCCGCCCCCTGCCCTCGCCCGCCACCCGCGCCGCGGCGGCCGTAGCGCCGTCGGTCGTGCGCGTGGTGGGCTATGGGCGCACGCGCAAGGGCCGGGAGTTCGAGCGCGGCATCGGCACCGGCGTGGTGGTGGTGGAACGCGGCGTCATCCTCACCAACCTGCACGTCGTCAAGGGCGCGTACCGCATCAACGTGACCTTCGCCGACGGCTCCGATTCACAGGCCAAGGTGACCGGCATGCAGCCGCAGAACGACATCGCCGTGCTGCAGGCCCAGCGCGTGCCCGATCACCTGCAGGCCGCGCCGCTGCGCTCCACCCACAACCTGCGTCCGGGCGACCAGGTGGTCGCGCTGGGCTTTCCGTTCGGCATCGGCCCGTCGGTGTCGGCGGGCGTGGTCTCGGGCCTGCATCGCGAGTTCGAATCGCCCGACGGTGGCCAGGAGATCAGCAACCTGATCCAGTTCGACGCCGCCGCCAACCCCGGCAACTCCGGCGGCCCGCTGGTCACCATGGACGGCGAGGTGGTCGGCATCGTCACCGCCATCCTCAACCCCACGACGGCGCGCACCTTCATCGGCATCGGCTTCGCCGTGCCCATCGAGAACGCGACCGCGGCCATCGGCAAGCAGGTGCGCTGAATCCCGCTCCGGCGAGCGGTCGAGCGACGAACGAAAAAGCCATGCGCCTCCGAAGAGATGCATGGCTTTCAGCCACTGTGCGGCGCGGGGCTCAGGGCACCTTGGCCACCGCAGGCGCGGGAGCCGTGCCCATGACCGGCGCGCCTTCCTTTTCCGCGGAGCGATCGAACACCAGGGTCTGGCCGAACCAGCGTGGTCACGCCCGACTTGGCCTGGGTGGTTCCGTAGTCGTTGGTCAGGCTGCATTCGGCGCCCGTCACCATCTCGCCCTTGTCGTTCTTGGTTTCGATCTTGATCGGCTGCGTGGTGTCGTTGACGAACGATGCGCAGCCCGTGAGCGCCACCGTGGCGGCCACGATGGCGCCGGAAATCATGCGTTGCACATCCCCCCTCTCTTCGCTGGTCGCGTTGTTGTCAACGCGGCGAAGTGTATGGCCGTGTAACAGGGAATTGAGGGCGAATGCCACCGCGGCTTGCCCGCACAATCCGGGCTTTTCCTTCATCCTCTGATTGCCCATGTCCGGAACCACCGACACCACCGCAGCCCCACGTCCCGAGCTCCCCGACCACCTCTCCATCGACCCGCGTAGCGCCTTCCATGTACCTGCCGTGTTCGAGCACGACATCGGCATCCGCCTCAACGGCAAGGAACGGTTCGACGTGGAGGAGTACTGCGTGAGCGAAGGCTGGGTGAAAGTGCCCGCCGGCAAGACGCTGGACCGCAAGGGCCGGCCGCTGCTGATCAAGCTCAAGGGCACGGTCGAAGCGTTCTACAAGTAAGCGGCCAGCACGCGGGGACGCGCCACGCGATGCGTGCGAGGCATCGCGTCGATGGCGGCGGCACGGCCCCTCGTAACCCACCTACGGCGAACGAACGGCGCCTGTATCCGCACCAACGCGGGCAGGATTGAGGCTGATAACGATTTTCATTTAGAATTTTCAGCTGATCCGCCCGACTGACCCGCGGCCCAGCCCCAGTGCTGTGGGCCCGGGCTGCTTTCTTGCGGCCCCCGGCCGCCCCGCAGCCGGCCGGGGCCCTCGTTGACCACGCCTTGCCGCCGCCCATGACCGCAGATACTCCCCGCCCCCTTCCCGCCGCGCAGCGCCTTCGTCTGAGCGATGCCGCGCGCCACCGCTGGGCCGTCGTCTCCCGCGCCCTCGCTGCCATCGCCGGCGGCTATGGGCTCGCGGCGCTGTGCTCGACGGCACTGGCGCTGTGGCTGCCCCTGGCGCGCGCCGAGGCCGTCATCACCGGCGCCCTCACCTCGTTCGCGGTCTATGCAGGAGCGGCGATGTGGGCCTTCGCGGCGCGCACCGCCGGGCGCGCCTGGGCCGGCATCGCCTGGCCATCCGCCGTGCTGGGCGTGGCGGTGTGGTTCACGCTGCGCGGCACGGGGGGCGCGGCATGAAGGGCGGCTTCCGCCAGTCGATGGCCTGGCTGCACACCTGGTCGGGCCTGCTGGTCGGCTGGGTGCTGTTCATGGTGTTCGCCTCGGGCACCTCGTCCTATTTCCGGGAAGAGATCAGCTTCTGGATGAAGCCCGAGCTGCACCGCACGCCGGCGCAGCCTGCGGCGCAGCAGGCCCAGGCGGTGGAGCAGGCCGTCCGCCTGCTGGAGCGCGAAGGCGCCGGCAGCCCGCGCTGGACCATCGGCCTGCCGGACGAGCGCGATCCTTCCTTGCGCGTATCGTGGCTCCCGTCCAAGCCCCCCGCAGGCGGCGGCGCCCGCCCGCGCCCCTTGACCGTGAACCTGGACCCGGCCACGGGCGAGCGCCTGGCCGACACCCGCGCCACGCGCGGCGGCGACTTCCTCTATCGCCTGCATTTCGACCTGCACTACATGCCCGCGATGTGGGCGCGCTGGATCATCGGCTTTTGCGCCATGTTCATGCTGGTCGCCATCGTCAGCGGCGTCGTCACGCACCGGCGCATCTTCAGCGACTTCTTCACCTTCCGGCCCCGCAAGGGTCCGCGTTCCTGGCTGGACGCGCACAACGCCACTGCCGTGCTGGCGCTGCCCTTCCACCTCATGATCACCTACACCGGGCTGGTCACGCTAATGTTCATGTACATGCCCTGGGGCGCGCAGGCGGTCTACAAGGGCGACGAGAAGGCCTTCACCGCGGAGGCCTTCCCCAACGCCCGCGCCAACGTGCCGCAGAAGGCCGCCGGCCGTCCCACCCCGCTGGTGCCGATCGCGCCGCTGCTGGAGCAGAGCCGCGCGCACTGGCAGGGCAGTGCGGCGACGCGCGTGGTGGTCACGCTGCCGGGCGATGCGAACGCCGCCGTCACCATCTACCGCGACGACTCCGCCAACCTGTCGGCCAACTACGCCTCCATGGTGTTCGACGGCACGACCGGCCGGCTGATCGAGACGCGGGGCGAGAACATCCCGCCGGCCTCCGAGACGCGCGGCGTCTTCGTGGGTCTGCACATGGCGCATTTCGCGGGGCCGCTGCTGCGCGGGCTGTTCTTCCTCTCGGGCCTGGCCGGCTGCCTGATGGTGGCGACCGGCCTGCTGATGTGGGCCGTGAAGGAACGGCCCAAGTATGCCAAGGCGCTGGCCCGCGGCGGGCGCATCGGCTTCGGGCTGCGGCTGGTGGACGGGCTGAACATCGGCGCCATCGCGGGCGTGCCGCTCGCCATGGCCGCGTACTTCTGGGCCAACCGGCTGATTCCGGTCGGCATCGCCGGCCGCCCGGACCGGGAGATCGCCGCCTTCTTCACCGTATGGGGCTTGGCCGCGCTGGCAGGCATCGTCTGGCCGTCGCGGCGCATGTGGCAGGTGCAGCTCACGGTGGGCGGCATGCTCTTCGCGCTGGTGCCCCTGCTCAACCCGCTGACCGGCGGCTCCGGCCTCTTCACGGCCGCCGCCAGCGGCCACTGGAATCTGGTGGGCTTCGATACCGTCTGCCTGCTGCTGGGCGCGTGCCTGTTGACCAGCGCCTGGTGGCTGGCACGCCGACAGGCCACGGCGCGGGGCGCAGGCACCCAGGCGCCGCGCCGCGCGGCCGCCAGCACCGCCCCGGCGGCCGCCCCGCTGCAGTCCGAGCCGGCCCTGGTGCCGGCGCGCCATGCGCTGGGCGCCGCGGAGTCCGCATCGCCATGAGCGCACCGCACTGCCTTCTGGCCCTCGCGGCCTGCGTGGCTGCGTTCGCCGCGCTGGGCCTGGCCATGGATCGCCACTACGCCGACGCCTATGGCCGCGGCAGCGAACCCAGCCCCGGCCAGCGGCGCAGCCTGCGCCTGGCCGGCGTGGGCGGGTTGCTGCTGTCGCTCTGGGCCTGCCTGGCCGGAGCGGGCAATGCGCATGGCTGGGTGCTCTGGTTCGGGATCATGACGCTGTCGGCGCAGGCCGTGACGCTGCTGCTGAGCTATGCGCCGCGCCGGGCCCGGCACGCGCTGCAGGGGTTGGGCCTGCTGGCTGTGGCCAGCGCGGCCTGGGCCGTATTGAGCGCTTGAAGCCCCAGGGCGCACCGGCACCGATGCGCCCTGCCCCGCCTAGAACCGCGCGTGGATGATGCCGCCGCCCTGCAACTGGCATTCGCCATCGCCGCCGCCCGCCATGCCGCGCACGGGGTCGGCCATGTGCAGGCGGCAGCGCATGTGCTGGCCGCCGGGGGTGCGCAGGTTGGCCAGCACCTTGCCGGAGTAGCGGGTGGTGAAATCGCGCCAGACATAGGTGTCGGCGCCGCCCCAGCCCCAGTAGGGCCAGTCGGTCCAGCCTTCCGTCCAGCCGTCCCACAGCGGGGCGACGCCTTCGCGCTCGGTCTGCTGGGTGATCTGGAAGAAGTGGCCCTGGTAGGTGGCCTTGGGCAGCGTCGCGGTCATGCTGCCGCTGATGCCCCCGTTCTGGCTGGTCCAGGAGATCAGCACGGGCTCGACCGTCTTGCCGTGGCGGACCAGGTCGCCGCCGCCCATGCCGGACGAAACGGTGCTGCAGGCGCTCAGGCAGGCCAGCACGGCGCAGGCTGCCAGACCTGCGGCAGCGCGGGATTGCGTGGAAGTTTTCATGGTGGAAGACCTCGGTGCGTTGGAGTCTTGGGTGGAAGCAGTGAGGGCCGGCGAGGCGCGCTCAGCTGCCGCTCTTGGCCGTAGCCGCCGCCGAAGAAGCTGCGGGCAAGGCAGCCGCAGCCGCCCCGCTGCCGCCGGCATGCTCCAGCCGCGCCAGTCCATTCTTGATGGCATCGAAGCCGTGGGCCAGCTCATGCTGCGTCCAGCGGGCGCCGCTCAGCAGCTTGTCGCCCACATCGCGGGCATCGTGGGCGGCGGAGCCCGCAGCGCCGCGGGCTTCGTCCCCGCTCCAGGTCGCGGCGTTCTCCAGGCCCTGCGCAGCCGCCTTGAGTTCGTAGCCGGCATCGTGATAGGCCTTGTGCGCCAGCGATTCGGTGGCCTTGGCGTGGTAGGCCAGCGCCAGGGCGTGGTCCGCCCGGGCGAAGACGGTGGAGAGGTCGCGCTCGGTCTTGACCTTGCCGCGGCTCAGGGCCGTGGCCGTCTTGTCCAGCTGCGCCTCGGCCCCCTGCAGGGCCTTGCGGGCATCGCCATGGGCGCGGGTCGCCTCCAGGCGCAGCAGGGCCGAGGCCTGCCGCACGTCCAGCGCCGCGGACTGGTAGTCCTTCTTGGCGAATTCGGCCAGCGCGGCGGTGAAGTGGCGCTGCGGCTCCTGGGTGAGCGGATACCAGCTCTCCACGTCCGTGAGGACCCAGCGGCGGTCCAGATCGGCGCGCTGGGCACGGGTCAGGGTGCGGTCGAGTCCTGACGTGTCGTGGATCTTGCCGGCGCGCACCTGGTCGGCCGTGTGGTCGATCTGCTTGACCAGCGCAGCCATGCGGGCCTGCACGTCGCGCGCCTCGCTGGCATCGACGGCGGCCTGCGCCTTGTCGGCCTTGGCCGCCTGCTCGGCCTGGGCATGCAGGGCGCGGGCCGCGGCCTGCAGCGATTCGGCGGCCTTGGCGTTGTCCTTGGCGGCCAGCGCAGTGCGGGCCGCAGCCAGCGCGCGGCTCACGTCATCGACCACCGGGGTCAGGCTGAGGTCGTCGTACTGGATCCAGTCGCTGGGCGCGGCGCTGGCTCCAGCCGCGGCGGCAGGCGACGCCGGCTGGGAGGCTGCGGCGGACGGCGCGGCGGCCAGGGTCTGGGCCATCGAGGCCACGGGGAACTGTGCGAACAGCGCCAGGACAGCGATGGCGGCGGAATGGCGGCGAAGGGGCATCATGGTGATTTTCCTCACGGACATGGCAATGGAATGGGGATCGTTCGGGGTGCCTGGCAAGCCAGTCTCTTCAGGCGTTGATGACGGCATCGTGGGTCTGCACGTCGGTGCTGCTGGCGGCCAGCACTTCGTGCGCGCGGCGGACCTGGTCGGCATCGCCATGCACCAGCACCAGGAACTTGCTGGCCTTCAGGGCAGTTTCGTAGCGCAGCACGGAATCCTTGGGCACGCCCAGCGCCGTGAGGGCACCCACCAGCGCGCTGAAGCCGCCGCCCAGCACGGCGCCCTGCAGGCCGCCGGCGATGGTGGCGGCCAGCGGGCCCAGCACCACGATGTGGCCCACGACCGGCACGAACATCAGCGCCGAGCCGAAGAGGATGCCGGCCAGCCCGCCCCAGAAGGCGCCGAGCTTGCCGAAGAACTTGGCCCGCTCGCCGGCATTGAAGTAGCCCACCACGTTCTCTTCGGTGTGGTAGTCCTTGCCGATGATGGAGATGGACTTCATGTCGAAGCCGGCATGCGAGAGCTTGCGGATGGCTTCCTCGGCCACCGGGTGCGAGTCGTACACCGCGACGACGATGCTGTGGTCGGGGTTGTGGCTGGGAGTGGTGACGGCATTCATGGCATGGCTCCTCTTGGTGGTTGACCCCGGCAGCAACCCGCTGCCGGTGTGTCTTCACTGTAGGAAACGCTGCCGCACGCGCACAGTGCGCGTCGTCACGGCCGGGGCGTGCCGAAGGTCACCTCGAAGTCATGGCTTCAACCGGCCGCAGGGGCCCCGTGCCCCAGGAAACCTGCGGATGGTGCGGCTCATCAAAAGTGGCGGAGAGCCTGCCGCCGAATCGCCCCGGCGCGGCTATAGCACGGTCGGATTCGGCACATCCCCATAGACCGCCTGCGGATCGAAGGTCTTGTGGTTCTCGGTGAACTGGAGGCCGGTGCCCGACTGCCGCTGCGCACCCACCGGCACCCGGCGGTAGAAGCAGGACCGGTAGCCCACATGGCAGCTCGCGCCCGAGCCCGCCACGCGCACGCGCAGCCAGACGGCGTCCTGGTCGTCGTCGATGCGCATCTCCTCGACCACCTGCACCAGGCCGCTGGTCGAGCCCTTGTGCCACAGCGTCTTCCGCGACCGGCTCCAGTAATGCGCCTCGCCGGTCTGGAGGGTCTTTTCCAGGGCCTCGCGGTTCATGTAGCCGAGCATCAGCACCTGGCCGCTGGCGGCTTCGGTGGTGATGCAGGCGATCAGGCCGTCGGCGTCGAACCTGGGCGCGAGTTCCCGGCCCTCCTCCACCTGCTCGATCGAGAGGCGGCGGCCGAATTGCACCGGCGTGCCGGTGCCCTGGGGTACGGGGGAAGGGGTCTCAGCTAGGGTCATGGGAGGCTCTTTGAGGAGGCGTTGGGGGGCGGTGCTCGCAATCGGCCCGGGTGCAGCGGGCATACAGCACGTGCGAGTGCTCGATCAGCTCGAAGCCCCGCTGGCAGGCCAATACCTGCTGGCGCTGCTCGATGGTGTCGTCGTGGAATTCCTGCACCCGTCCGCAGTCCGTGCAGACCAGGTGATCGTGATGGTCGCCGTCGTCCAGTTCATAGACCGCCCGGTCCGCTTCGAAGCGGGACTGCTTGAGCAGGCCCGCCTGATGCATCTGCGTGAGCACCCGGTACACCGTGGCCAGGCCGATGTCGTGGCCCTTCTGGAACAGCTGCCGGTACACGTCTTCGGCCGTGAGGTGCCGGGGCTGCGCGTGCTGGAACAGCTCCAGGATCTGCAGCCGGGGCAGTGTGACCTTCAGGCCATGGCTTCTGAGTTCGCGGGAATCAGTCATGCGGCACTCCGAGGGCTGGGCTGCTGTCGAGGAAGGCGAGCGGCTGGCCCATGGGCGGGCCTGACAGCGCCTCGTCGCGCACCACGCAGCGGCCACGCACGACGGTGTGGATGGGCCAGCCGGTGACGGCGAGGCCGTCGTAGGGCGTCCAGCCGCTGACGCTGGCGATCCATTCGTTGCGGATGGCTCGCCGGGCTTTCAGGTCCACGATGCTGAAGTCGGCGTCATAACCCACCGCGATGCGCCCCTTGCCCGCGATGCCGAAGATGCGCGCCGGCCCGGCGCTGGTCAGATCGACCAGGCGCTGCAGGCTCAGGCGCCCCGCGTGCAGGTGGTCCAGCATCAGCGGCAGCAGCGTCTGCACGCCGGTCATGCCGCTGGGCGACTGCGGATAGGGCCGCGCCTTCTCCTGCAGCGTGTGCGGAGCGTGGTCGCTGCCGACCACATCGACCACGCCGTCGCGGATGGCCTGCCAGAGCGCGTCCTGGTGGCGCTGGCTGCGCACCGGCGGATTCATCTGCGCCAGGCTGCCCAGGCGTTCGTAGCAATCGGGGGCGTGCAGGCTCAGATGGTGGGGCGTCACCTCCACCGTCACGCGGTGCCTGTGGCCGGCCAGAAAGGCCATCTCTTCGGCCGTGGAGACGTGCAGCACATGCAGGCGCCGGCCGGCTTCGGCCGCCAGCGCCACGATGCGCCGGGTGGCCCGCAGCGCGCTTTCCACATCGCGCCACTCGGGGTGCCGGCGAACGTCGCCGCAGGCCTGCACGAGGGCCTTGCGCTCACGCAGGCGCGCCTCGTCTTCGGCATGCACCGCAAGGCGCCGCCGGCCGTGGCGCAGGACGCGCCGCAGCACCTCGTCCTCATCGGCCAGCAGGTCGCCGAAGGAGCTGCCCATGAAGACCTTGACGCCCGCGCAGCCGGGCAGGTTTTCCAGCGCGGCCAGCTGCTCGGCGTTCACGGCCGAACCGCCGATGTAGAAGGCGTGGTCGCACCAGGCGCGGCCCCGGGCGGCGTCGAGCTTGGCCTGCAGGTCGGCCGCGTCCAGCGTCAACGGCTGGGTGTTGGGCATCTCGAAGACGGCCGTCACGCCGCCCAGCACGGCGCCGCGCGTGCCCGCCTCCAGGTTCTCCTTGTGCACCAGGCCCGGCTCCCGGAAGTGCACCTGGCTGTCGATGGCGCCAGGCAGCACGTGCAGGCCGGTGGCATCGAGCACGGTGCCGGCGCTCCAGGTGCCTGCGAGGTCGCCCAGCGCCACGATGCGGCCGCCGCTGCAGGCCACGTCGATGCGCTCGGCGCCGCCGGGCGTCACCACGGTGCCGCCGCGCAGCAGCAAGTCGGCATGGCGGGGCGTGGTCATGCCGCGGCGCCCTCCCCCGCCAAGGCGGCTGCGCGCAGGCTTCGCTGGACGGCCATGGTCATAGCGTCCCGACCACGCTGGGCGTGAGGCGCATGAAGCCCTCGGCGTATTCGATGTTGCGCGCCGCCGTGATGCCGATGTTGCGCTTGGCCTGCACGCCGCGCTGCTGCGCCACGCGGGTGTAGTAGTGCCACAGGTGTTCCTGGCCGGCCATGCATTCGATGGCGCGGCGCTTGGTCTCCCACACGTCGGTGATGTCCAGGAAGGTGTTGGGCTCCCAGTGGCACTGCTCGGGCTGGTGCGGCTCGAAGGCATAGACGGGCGGCGCGCCCAGGATCTTCTGGCCGGGGTTGTGGCCCTCGGCCTGCGCGATGACGCGCGCCTCCTGCGCCACGTGCATGGCGAGCGGGTGGTCGAAGTTGTACGGATCCTGCACCGAGTGGCTGAGCACGAAGGCCGGCTGCAGGCTGCGGTAGAGATCGACCAGGCGGAACAGGGTCTCGTCGTTCACCCGCATCGGGTAGTCGCCGATGTCCCAGAACTCGACCTCGCCGCCCAGGATGTCGGCGGCGCGCTGCGCCTCTTCACGGCGCGCGGCCTTCACCTTGTCCAGCGTCATGCCGGACTGGCGCCACAGCTTGGCCGATTCGCCGCGCTCGCCGTAGGACAGGCAGACGATGCGGACATGCCAGCCCTGCCGGACATGGCTGGCGATGGCGCCGCCGGCGCGCCAGACGAAATCGGCCGAGTGGGCGCTGACGACGAGCGCGGTGGGTGTGGTTGTCATGGCTTGCTCCTCAGGATGGTGTGGAAAAGGGGATCCGTCGGCGTGAACGGCGCAACGAAGGCGCTGCCCTGCCCGTTCATGCGTGGACACCTGCCTAGAACTCGTTCTGAATGGCCTTGTAGCCGCGCACCAGCGCGTTGTTGGTGCGGGCCACGTCTTCCGAGAATTCGCTGGCGGCCGTGGGCACCTGCGGCAGCGCGGCCAGGTCGGTATCGGGGCCGATGCGCTCCGTGGAACGCACGTAGAAGCCCGGGGGCAGGAGCACGCCATCGACCACGGCGTTGTAGCGGACCACACAGCCGTCGGACACGGTGCAGTTGAACAGCACGCTGTTGAAGCCGATGAACACGCCGCTGCCCACGGTGCATGGCCCGTGCACGATGGCACGGTGGGCGATGGAGGTGCGCTGGCCGATGGTGACCTGCGCGCCGGACTTGGAATGGATGACCACGCCGTCCTGGATGTTGGAATGGGCGCCGATCACGATGGGATCGATGTGGCCGTTGGCATCCATCTCGTCGGCGCGGATCACCGCGTAGGGGCCGATGAAGACGTTCTCCTCGACGACGACGAGGCCGCAGAGAATGGCGGTCGGATCGACGAACGCGGTGGGGTGGATTCGCGGCAGGTCGCCACGCGGGTTCTTGCGGATCATGCGGAGGTGGGACCTCGTCGGGTGGACCGGGCCGGCGGCACCGGGTCGTGGCCGCCGGGATGAAAAGGGTGGCAGCGGCCCATGCGCCGCAGCGCCAGCCCGCCGTCCCGGAACGCGCCGTGCGTGCGCAGCGCCTCGATGGCGTACTGGGAGCAGTTGGGCTGGAAGCGGCAGTTCGAGCCCAGCGCCGGGCTGATGAAGAACTGGTAGCCGCGCACCAGCAGCACCAGGAACCGGGCGGGCCAGCGCGTCATGCCAGCTCCTGGCGGGCGGGGCGCACGGCCATGCCCTCGGGGGTGTCCTCGACGGCGAAGCCCGCCCCCTCCAGTTGGGCGCGCAGCGCATCGGCGCGCGCGAAGTCGCGGCGGCTGCGCGCCAGCTCCCGTTCGGCCAGCAGCGTGCGAACCGCGCTTTCGCTCAGCGACGGCGCCGCGGCCGATGGCGCCAGGGCCTCCAGCGCCGCCACGGGAGCCTGCCGCAACAGGCCGAGCAGGCCGGCCGATGCCAGCAGGCGCGACTGGGCATCGGCCCGCGCCGCGCCGGTCGCCGACTCGTCGAGCTGGCGGCGCAGCACATGCAGGCGCGCCAGCGCTCCAGGCACGTTGAGGTCGTTCCTCAGCGCGGCGAGCACCTCCGGGTCGGGGCTGGCGTCTGGCGACACGGCGACATGCGCCACCTTCGCCAGGCTGGCGTAGAAGCGCAGCAGGGTCTGCCGCGCGCCGGCCAGGCGCTGGGCGCTCCAGTCCAGCGGCCGGCGGTAGTGGGTGCCCAGCAGCGCCAGGCGGATGGCCTCGCCCGGCGCCTGGGCCAGCAG